>Ga0307512_10000078_pt1 | contig 114838 bp, 96 predicted proteins | sample 14_EM_MG_FD_200267 | JGI IMG/M metagenome (GOLD analysis project Ga0307512, IMG submission 200267) | Populus trichocarpa ectomycorrhiza microbial communities from riparian zone in the Pacific Northwest, United States - 14_EM | ecosystem: Host-associated > Plants > Roots > Unclassified | place...
TAGTAAACTAGATGATTCAGTGGTCGACCTACTAAGGTTTAATGGGAAGATAAGATACCAAACTAAAGGAGGATGGTGGAGCAGCAAAAAGGCAAGGGTAGTGAAGGACGATGGTGCGTCAGAAAACAATGTGGGGCGTAAGTTCATTGATGAACTAAAATGTCAAGGGGCCGCCCTACAGGCAAAGGAGGCGGGATGGATGATTGTGGAGATGGCCAATATCAAGGCAGAGAATGGCATCGAGAAACGCCAAAGAGTCAAATTGAAACTACAACTCGGTGCGTCATATGTCTATGAGGCCGAATTTACCATCTACGACGTCAAGGGCTTTGATATTGTGCTAGGCAAAAGATGGATGTGATATAAACCGACGATATCAAATCGACCATGACAGCAATGAGATGTGGATTGCCAATAACCTCTGGGAGGAAAGAGAGGATGGCCGAGTACATTACTTGCCTGGCCTACGCCCTTTGGACGTCGACGAAGGAATAGTGGAGCAGGCCAAACTCATGGGCATCCACATCATGCGGAAGGCAGAGCTCAAAAACGTATCTACCCGCCTGTTGAAATCGGCCTTCTTGATCAAAGTGCACCACCGCGGCGATGACAACACACTTCCGACAGAACCACCAGGAGAGTTTCAAGCCATGTTGACTGAATTCCAGGGTCTTTTCAGCGAGCCAACGTATGCAAATTCGCAGAAAGGAAGGCAGACTGATTTCGAAATTAAAATGGACCCGAATGGCAAGATACCGTTCCGCTCACCATACCGCATCTCTCCATGTGAAGAAGAAGAGCTTTGGAGGCAGATAGACAAGGCAATTCGCTGCAGTTGGATTCAGCCCTCTCGAAGCAACTTCGGCTCACCAGTACTATTTGTGCCAAAGCCTGACGGTACGCTGTGTATGTGCATAGACTATCGCGCAGTGAACGCATTACCGTCAAAGATCGTTATCCTCTCCCACACATCGAGAACTTACTCAACTCCATGTACGGCTCCTGCTGGTTCACAAAACTGGACTTCGCGGCTGGTTACCACCGAATTCGTATCGCAACAGCCGACAGGCAAATGACGGCCTTTACCACGAATTTTGGCTTGTACGAGTGGCGAGTCGTGCCGTTTGGCCTGGCGAACGCACCCAGCCAGTTCATCCGCATGATGAACGGCATCTTGGAGCCAATGAAACGAAAATTCATCGTTGTATACCTTGATGATATTATGATTCACAGCCGTACCCTGGCGGAGCATGGTGTACATGTCCGTGAAGTGCTTACCTTACTAACGGAACATGGCCTCAAAGCCAAACGTGCAAAATGTTCCTGGGCTTGTCAGAAAGTCGATTTTTGCGGCTTTGACATTGACAAGGACGGCATCCACGCCCAGGAACATAAGACACGTGCGGTAATAGATTGGCCTCAACCTGAAAATAGTAAGGACGTCAAAGGCTTCCTGGGTCTCACCAGGTACTACAGAAAATTCATTGAACACTACGCTCACATCGCAATGCCGTTGTACGCCATTGGCACACCTCCGAAAGGAAAAGGGGACGTTGGGCAGCGACGTGGAGAGCTGAGGAAGGTCAAGCGCACTCCATTCGCCTGGGATAGAGAATGCCAGCATGCTTTTGACACCCTCAAAAAAGCACCCTGCAATGCTCCAGTCCTGGCTCTACCGGATCCCAAAGCCAAATATTGCCTGCACGTCGATGCCAGCCAGTATGCATTGGGCGCAGTGCTCTCCCAGATGCAAGACAAGGCAGAGAAAGTACGGGGTTATTTGGGCCGTAAATTACACGATGCGGAGACGAGATACCCTGCACAGGACAGAGAACTATTGGGTATCCGTGATGCAATATTATACTGCAAATTCATCCTACACGGAGCCGAGCAACCATTCCTGGTACACACGGATCATGCAACCTTGCGTTGGATCCTCACACAGCCACATCTCCCCGTATGTCAAATGGACATCCTGACGGTCCTCCAAAATTTTGACTGGGAGGTCAAGCACATCCCGGGTGTCAAGAATCAGGTCGTGGACGCGTTATCTTGCCATCCGGATTTCCGACGGGAGCGATGCAATGTAATGGCAATGGTAGTTCCTGCGGCCGGGGAATGGATTGAGGATATCAAGGCGGGAATAGTTGACGACGAATGGTTCGGGCCTATTGCCCATTGCTTGGCCGACCCAAGTCCCCACCCCCCGCCATCCACCGCGTCTCCAAAAGAACGCAAATTATGGGTGTCAGCACAACGATTCAATTTGGAAGAAAATGGCCTACTGTGGTTACGTGGAGAGTTGGAAAGGAAGCAGGCGGAGAACAAGGCAAGGAAAAACAAGATGGATGAAGAGGAAGTGGAGATCATGGTAAGAACAAAAGAGAAGGAGGAAGACGGAAAGGCAGAGAAGGAGGAAGAGGGAAAGGCAGAGAAGAGAGGACGGTTGTGTTTTCCAAAGATGATGCGGCGTCGGATCCTGCATGAGGCCCAGCACACTCCAGCAGGGGGACACTTCGGTGCGGACCGAACCTACTTACGCATGAAAGACCGGTATTTCTGGAAGCAAATGTGGCACCATACCCAGTGTTATGTAGCGGGCTGCGACTTATGCCATCGAACCAATCACCGGAGCAGAAAACCCATGGGCCTCCTACAACCACTTCCTGTAGCAGAAGGCCGCTGGCAAAGAATAGGCATTGACTTCGTATCCGACCTGCCAGTTTCGGGAAGTGGCCACGACTGCATTTTAACGTCTGTCGACCATATGACAAAGAGAGCACGTTGACGAGCCGGCAGAAAAACAATTGACGCCCCGGCTTTTGCGCGCATATCCATCGACGACATTGTGCGTCTACACGGAGTGCCTCAAGAGGTTGTATCGGACTGTGATGTACGCTTCACAGCAGACTATTGGAGAGAGGTTGCTAGGATTCTGCAGACGAAACTGCTCATGTCTACGGCGTTCCATCCAGAGACGGATGGTCTCTCTGAGAACTCAAACAAGACGGTTGTACGCTATTTGCGTGGCTTCACCACTCACGATCAAGCCAATTGGGACGACTATCTCCCACTAGCGGAGTATGGTTACAATTCCTCAGTACACCGTTCGACGAAGATGACGCCTTTTGAACTCGATCTTGGCTATGAGCCACCTTTGCCGCTGGACTTAATTGCAGATCTCCAGCGGCCGCAACCCAATGAATCAGCGAAAACATTACAAGGCCGCGAATTCGTTGAACGATTGCAGCGCATTTTGGGGAGTTGCCAGGGATGAGCTGTGCGATGCTCAAGATATACAGATGGCTGAGGCTGATAAGTCACGACGCCCAATTGACCCCACCATCACCGCTGGTGCGAAAGTATTTTTAGATACAAAGGATTTGCCAATCACATACGCCAATGTCAACCCCACGCGACGCAATCTAGTACACCGCTACATTGGCCCATACGAAATCGTACGAATATGCGGAAACACCGTCGAACTAGATCTCCCAAACGACATGATGATCCACAATACAGTTAACGTCAGCAGGCTCAAAGTTGACTGCACGGATGATTCTAGGATTGCCTGGCGGCCGCCACCTCCGCCGGTACGGAACAGCCGCGCAGGCACAAGTTACGACGTCGAATCAATCACAAAACGCCGGGCGAGCTCTGATGGAACTAGTCGGGAATACGAAGTGAAATGGGAACGTTGGGATGAGAAGGATAATACATGGGAGCCAGAGGAGAATATGGCAAAAGCAAAAGAAATGATGGAGCAGTTTTGGAAGGAAAGGGGCGGGCAGCCAAAGGCGAAGAGGAAAACGACACGAAAGAAGGCGTGAGGAGTAGGCATTGTTTTTTAGATGATTGAGAGACATCGCGGAGGCATGTTTGTTTTTAGATCAGGGTGCTTTGTTTCTTCGAGAGGTTTCTCGAAGATGATTGGAGAACGTTGTGATGTAGGTGGACGACTCTGGTCATGTTAAGGTGTGGCTCTGTCACATTAGGTGCGGCTCTGTGGCATTAGTGCGGCTCTGCAGGAGACTCGCGTATTAGTTAGTTCTAGCGAGATGTCAGCTCGATCATCAATAACATTCACTTCTATATGTACGGAGAGGCTATTCGCCCACAGGATTTGGCAGGAGAACGGTGGCTTGACGACACAGTGGAAAGATAATGAACTGAGGGAGCATGTCTGGGAGATTGCCCAGTCCATGAGTATCAGCAACATGCAAGGCGCCGGCCTGGAGCTATGGGATCCCCTAATTGACCATTGCATTACTTGAATCCGTGATCTGGCGACCAAAAGGCTGCTTTGGCGATGGTACTGGGCAGACAAGACTAACCTGAATGGTCCGAAACTCAAGGCAGCACTGGACGAGTTTGGTGAAGTTGACCATTGCTGAATGATGAATAGGATCGATAAAATTCCCACCAAGAAGTGGAAATTTGTCCATGTTGGTATGTATTGCGTCACCCCGATGCTGATTTTGCTCTGCTTGATGAAGTGATGTTCCGGAAGATGACAAAGAAAAAACCTCAGGTCACAGGTCTTCACAAAAAAAGCAGCGTTGCGACGCCTTGACCAAATTCCTTGTTGTGCCATTTAGCTTTACCGTCACCTAAGTGGATCCCAATATTGCTGGGAACAGTGTGGGTGAAAACTTTACTTAGCCATTATCACGGCACTTGCCTAGGGATGATGAATCGATACTTCAGATGGTGACATCAATTGTCAATATGACCATTTGGTCAATCGAGAATGCAGCAATCGGCAGTCTGCCAGACCCAAGCTGGAAGAATGGATAGCTTTGGGGCTGCTGGGCGGAGCCTGACAGAGACGGTGATGTTCACGCCTGGAATGTTACCTCAATCTTTGATAACAATAACGCAGCCAGATGAGTAAAGACGGTGATGGAATTGAACAACCCAGGGCATTTTTGTGTCATTTATCATGGCCAACAAGTTGACAGCACACCTGGTGCCCAGACGCCTATGCATGGTGGCCGCAATTACCCTCCTCTGGATGACATCCTCCCACCTCCAGCCGAGGATATGATCGACAATACCGGGGAGAAATCAGATAACGATGCTGAGATGTGGTGCCCAATTCCAAGATGCTTCCCGACAACAAAAATAGGCTTCCAAACGTTCAGATGGAAACATCAGAGTAGCATTATCCGACAGCACCAATACCTTAAAGTTATCCGAAACTGTGCTCTTGCTCTCTTTGCCGATTGTGAGCAAAGAGTTGTTGCTGATCAGGATGTGGCTTGGCTACGAGAGCACGATCACATTGTGAATCCTCCCGCTGCAGGCCCTTTGTGCAATGGGAGGCATACATTCTGCTGCCCCGCTGCATAATTGTTGTTGTGAGAATGGAATGAACTGGCTAGACGGTTGTTCTAGGATTTGTGTTGTGGGTGGGTATTATTCTGGCACTTTGGAGGGTGGACGGATGGGTGATAATTTGGAGTTTTTTGGGGAGGTTTCGGGTCTCTTTTTGTTATTTTGTTTATTTTACTATTACATTGGTGATATTCTTGCAAGAAGGGCTGTGTTGACATTTCACAATGTTAGGATTAATTGTTGAGAAGCTTGTTTTTGGGAAAGGCATAGTGGCTGAGATAGGACTCCATGTATGACTATCATGTAAGTGATAGTTCAGTATCTTTATCCAGCAGAAGTTAGCCAGAATGATAAGTGAAATGCAAACGCTTTCTAGCTGATTATAATATTGATTTTCATCAAAGGAAGCCAATCAACAACCCTGCGGCTTGCTAGTCACCTGCCATTCTTAGTTCTGAGTTCCCTTCCATCCAAGAAGTTGAAAGTGCGGGTAGCGGAATACGCCAACATCCTGGTCTTGTCCACAGGATGAAAAGAAGCATCCTGACAATGCTTTTAATCATATCAATGCTTTGTTTCTTTTTCACACAACACTATAATTCATTTACTATACATTCATTCACATTTCATATGGTCACTCCTTTAATTTTTTCGTACCTATCACTCGCCACCTGTTTAAATCATGATATCAAGATGCTGCATATCTCCTCCTCCTCCTCTTCCTTCCAGCAACAGGAAAAGCAGTCGATCTGTCCCTGACGACTATCTCAACCGTCATGTCAGCATGATACCCAACAATTCAGAATTCAATGACGAGCCTCTTCGGCAACCATCCAGGGAAGAAATGGGAACTCTGCCATCACAACATTCCTTCACATCAACACCCGGAAAATGAGTTGCGGCAAATCAATTGACTCCTAGGTCGGCGCAACTCCTACATCTTGGGTGTGGAGAGGTCTGTATTGAGTGTTAGCAACACGTCCGGGTGACTCGCCAGTGGTTCAGGTTTGGACCGGATTAACAGTTCGGTTGGGATTCGGAACCGTCCAAAAACCCGACCTGCAGCATGTTTGCAGTCCAAACACGACCCCGTACCCGTCAACCTGCTGGTTGAGGAGGGTTTGGCTGGACACGTCGGGTCCAATCTCCTGTTCCGCATTTAGGGTCGTTCTATTTATGGTCGCATTCAGATATCCTACTGTTAATCTTTAAATATTAACAATGGTACCTTGGTGTTCTTTTTGGATGTAGTGGCCGCCTTTGTAATGAAGAAAATGGAGAGAGATGCTCCCTGCCCCATTTGGAAATGAGTGTCAATGGAGCATCAACGATTTTTGGTCTTGCATCTTGGGTAATCTGAGTGGCCATAGGTTGCAGATAGTCATAATTGAGGTATTGGCCTGCTTTATAGGGAAAACATGAAGTGACACGCACCCTGCCCCATCTTGGAAATGAGGGTCAACTGAGTGTCAACGATTTAAGGTCACGCATCTTGGGTAATGTATATGGCACATGATTCTAGTCCTCTATTAAGGAGTAATTGGCAGCCTCTCTGCGCAGAAAAGCAAGCAACGTTCCCGCGACAGCCTCCTGGACAGTCACAACTTGTTTCATTTACAAAGATGCAACTAGGAGTTAATGACTGTTTCAGTGTAGAGAAACAGGCAAAACATAGTATATAGACAATGACCGACGTATCGCGCTTTGATTACCAATGCTGTAAGGCCAAAAATGTTTCACGCTCCGTTGATGCCCATTTTCATGAAGGGGTACGGAACGTGGCATTATCTCTTTTCGCTATGAAGGCGGCCAATACTTTGATCATCTATAGGAACAACCATATCGCTTTTGAATTAACTGACTTACAAGACAGTAAATCATTGACACACAATTTCAGAATACGGGTGGGGGCCTGTGGCTCGCTGATTTGCCGATAAAGCCAGCCGATACCGCATTTATGAATGGTCTCAACTGATCGCCAGGCAGATTACCAACGATGCAAGACCAAATATTGTTGACGCTCATTTGACGCTCATTTTGCAATGGGTGTATCCACAATATGTTATCATTTAATTTGGCCTAATATATCATTAACGGTGTTTTGGCAGCCTTTGTACCGTCTTCATGTACTTTCTACTTTATCACTACATTGTACTTTAATAATTCATATAAATACATCCTTTAAAATATACTTTAAAGTGTCTGCTAATTGTAGATAATAATACACTCCAAAACCCCGTTCCATTCTATGAATGCTCATCTTCGCTGTCAGTTTCGCTCAATAGGCTGCTGTCGTCTGCCAAATGGATGTCAGCTGCATTGCCACGCGGCAGATAGTGTACTAACCAGTGGATGTTCCTTTATCAGTCAGCAAATCTGGATTACAATCTTTATGGAGCTTGCGATCCATGGCATATCCATCAAGATTGCAACACTGAGCACTCGGAAGAGGAGTATGGATATACACATACCCGGGTGGCACACCATTGGTTTCAGAGACAGGAGCTGCCTCATTTTCAATGGGTGGCACAGGTGATGTTGTGGGTGGATGTGGCATCGCTTCTGGGGTCGGGTGTCGGAGACGCTCCAGGGGAGGTGCACGTGTGCTCTTGTGCCTCCAGCGTGGCTGGCTATTGTGTGCTATGCCATTGTGCCAACAGAGGAAGCCGTCCGTTTGATCTCCTCTGAGCGTTTCCAGGTGTCTGTCCATCGCAGCATCCACATTTTTATGCCCCGGAAACCCAACTCCCCGCTTCTTCTCATTTCGGACTTCGGCACGAGGCTTCTTGATGAAGAATGGTGTGTCCTCTATCGCGGCGCGCGAAAACATATCTTTGGCCATTGTAGCCCTATTCAAGGCAAGGCGCATGTCAGACTGTTCTAGCTGTACCCGACCTCCTTGCCTTGCCATAGATGCAGACATGTTGAAACCCTACAGGAGGTTAGTTGCTGCATCTACATATCCGATTCGGCTGGTATCTCTACGATATATGCTTCCATAGCATCCTCCAATGTGGTACAGCCTGTTTGGTCCACTCTCGGGGATCCTTACCACTAAATTTGTCCGCCAAAATCCCAGAGCTGACATCATCATGATGTTCAATTTCGCGGACTGTGAGGACAAATGCCATGGTCAAGCATGGAGGTTTCCCATGACGGGCGGCTATAAATTAGTCACACAGCTCTCTAATTACACAAGCTGTATGTTATATGATCAGTTGATGGCTGTCCACTTCGGTTCGACTATACTCACATCCGATCGCATGCTGCTCCGTATTCTTGCTGCTTCCACTTTTCTGGACAATTATTAACTGTGCATCCAGGGTCATATTTTCGGTGGCTGCATTTGCAGGATCGCGTTGAGCCAAGTGGTGTCTGCATTGTAGTTGGGTCTCAGTGGGTGGCGTATTGAAGGAAGCGCCCATCATTCTGCTTGATTCTGTTCCGCTGTCACCTTGCTGAGGAGTTTGTGGAGCCATGATCTGCTGCAACGGAAGTGAAGAGATGTTGATAACGAAAAGATGTGGGAAGTCCTGAGCAAGAAGATACCGAAAAGAAGTGGGAAGTCCTGAGGAATATATAGTCAGCTTCAAGTCGAAATGGAATGCGTAACAGCCAACTTGCACGTCCTACACAATTTGAATCCTGCTGGGTATAGTTAATGGTTGCACAGGTTGCCAACCGTCAAGCGATTTGCACCAAGTCAGTCCGATGATGGGTGATTGTTTACAGGGATATATCATGGTGAATGACCGCCAACATGTCGGGGTTGTGAGATATATACAGTACATTCTTTGACAGAAGGAACATCTGCTGAACATTGTCTCAAGAAATCCCACGGATCTTACCTGAAACAGACGCTAAATGATGTAGAGTTAGCAATGCTAGTACCAATTCAGTGACGGTCACAACGTTGATTGTGCTTTGTTCAAGTTGATGAAGCATATCAACCTCGACATAAAAGATGCAGCTTGCCTGTATGTGGTCCATATCTTGCAACATCCAACATCTCGTCCATCAACAAGGTCAATGCCAAATACAATTGTCAATGCTCCGAAAAAGACCATATGGCCATTACTGGCAGGCAAATACGGCAAATCAGCAAATCGCTCCACATGACGACGTCAACAAGCGAAAGAAGGCAAGAGCGGCTTGGAAGCAGAAATAGTCCGAGCTCTTGGAGAGTTGCACAGCTTGCGATTCAGAAAGAATCTTGCGGTGGGGAAACGACAAGAAACACACTTTTCAACCAACAAAGAGATGGGGAAATAGATCGAGGATTATGTGGAAAGAGAGACCACTGTGGTAAGAACGTGACTTGAAGAAGCAGAGACTGCAATTATGCAGGAGCAGGAAGAAATGAGAAATGTCGAAAACGTGGGATTGAAAACTGGAAAACTTGAAACAACTTTTGAGGTGTTGTTGAACGTGATCGGTGATATTCTGAGCAATCTTGTGACTTCAGACGATGCGGAGGATGGGGACGATGAGGATGATGATGATGAAGAAGATGCTGAGCTGGGCAAGCTTAGCAAAGATGATGAACCCGGCTGGGGAATGGGCACATTCTGTATAAGAGTACAGCATCGCATGGAGCGTTTTCGGCAGAAGCGGACAAAGCTTGACGAAGTGATGCAACCAGGCTGGGGTGACACGGCCGACTATTTCGGTGAGAGAGTTATGAAGTATGGGTCTTCCGAATTACAAGTTCCGGCTGTTGTTCAATCGCAAAGGGATGATTATGCACCCTGTTCTGTGCCGACGACATTTGGTGGGCCAATGAAGACACTTGATAGCATCCCCGGAAAATCGCAAATGCGGCAAGTGACTTTTCGACCGGGGAGCAGTCATATGACGCTTCAATTGCGGACACCCCAGACACACAAAGGCATTATGTCCCTCCTGACCGCCCCGGCGCCTGATTCGTCAACAATTCTGATATCAAAGCATGTTGAACCTGTAAGCTATAACGGCCACACATAGGGTCCCAAACTAATTACCATATAGAAATCGGATTTCGACTGAGACATCGTGACATCTCCTGCGTCGCTTGAGGAATCAATAGACAAATTCACATTCGTGACAATGTACCACTTCGAAATGCAATACATGAACCAATTTTGATACGTCTCAGCTGTTCATGATATTAGTGACCAAACTGTGAGACATGATAATTCAGCTGTGCATGTGCAAGGGTCGGATACTCCATGCCAATGATTGTTGTAAAATTCAAGCTGTATTGACTAACAACCAATGAAAGTGATATTGTCCTGATGGTTACTGTAAAGTCAGACAATTGGAAATAAATTCGAGACGAAACTCGCTAACAAAATTTGAGTCAGTGATGTCATACGAGTCATAAGTGAGGCAGTCAATGCGCAGCACAAACCCAGTTGAATGACGACCATCATGCTGCATCTGATCATGCATAGAACCGCATAACTCGCTGCACAGACCCTGTGCACTTGGTCGGTATTTTGAATATTGCTTATGCTAGGTCATAGAAATTGCGGAGACTGTGCTCGATGAGGAAGGGTGAGGGAGTTGGGCTAAATATATCAAGAACTGGTATACGGATCTGCATGCATTTATTTGCTGGCCGAAACCATTGGGATGTGATTGGATAACGTCATTTATCACACAGATAACGTGTCAAGTGGTGGATCAGAAATTGAGAAGTTTCAAAGTTTTTGGATACAAATGTTTATATATAGAAACGATTTATTGGCTGCCAATAACCGCTGTATGCACTTTTGCATACAATTGTTGAGCATCCACTGACTGTTAGTATGTCATTAAGTTGAGCGTCAACAGAGCGTCAACGATTTTTGGTCTTACATTTTTGGTAAACAAATGGCTGCATAGTTGCATCCTTCCAAAGTGATTATATTGGCAGATTATATAGGCAAAAACGATAGTCACACGCTCTTTGACCCATCCTGGAACCGAGCGTCTACAATGCGTCAACAATTTTTGGTCTTGTTTGTCTGACAATCAAAAATAGACATGGTCACTGTGACACATAATCAAAGTATTGGCCGTCTTTAGTGCCAAAAATGCTAGCAACAACCTCACTACTATCTTGTAAATATGAGCGTCAACGGAGCGTCAACAATTCCTGGTCTTGAATCTTGGATAATTAAAAGGCAAAGCAACCCCATCAACCCATAATCTTAGTATTGGCCGCCTCTATGGGCAAAAATGCTCCAGATGATATCGCAACCACCTCTGGAAAATAAGCGTCATCAGAGCGTGAACAATTTTTGGTCTTACATGATGAACACTCACAGCGCTGTGCGTCAGCGTTAACCCATAATCAATGTATCGGCCGCCTGTATGGGCAAAAATGATACTGACGATACAGTTACCACTTCACAAAAATGAGGGTCAATGGAGCGTCAACAAATTTTGGTCTTGCAACTTGCACACTCTAATGGCTATAGAATGGCGTTATCCCATAATCAACTTATCGGCCGCCATCATGGGCAAAAATGCCGGTGACTATTTTGCTACCACCTCCTGAAAATGAGCACCAACGGAGCGTGAACGATTTTTTGTCTTGCATCTTAGACAATCTAAGGGCTGTGGAATGTCGTTGTCCCATATTCAATGTATCGGCTGCCTTTATGGGGAAAAATGCTAATGACGATATTGCGTCCGCCTCCTACAATACCGTGCCCACAGAATGTCAACAATTTCTGTCAGGGCTCAATACGCTACGCAGCAATGAACTGCATTGTGTTGTTCCTGAATTGAATCTTACGCGGTCAGTCTTTGCAATATGTTGTTGTATACAACTTCGCAAATATGCATGCAATGTCTCACAGATCTGACTATTTTTCGCTTGTAGCTCTAGTCAATATATAGAAATCCGCATTCGTCCTTAAGATAACATAACTTTCGGCAGCCCCTCGTGTGGGATCACGCAGCAATCAAATTCCTACCGTGATGTCGGATTCATAATCTTTAAATACCTCATTGCTTGAGGTTGTAATCTCTTCCAAAATGAACAACTCTTCATTCATGATTTGAGCGACCTTTCTTTACAAATCATCTTCGATGTTTGGAGGGCATCCCTGACTGTAGGCTTGAAGCAGCCAATTGCTTGGAATGATTTCAGACATGCACCTTCGTGGCGATTCGATTTACACTGCGGAATTGAGGAGACTGGCAGCCCTGGCTTCATATGTATTCTTTGTCATAAAGTTCTTCGCCATCCATCAGATCATTGGACCAGCTCAATGGGGAAACACTTGCTGGCAAAAGCTCACATCGCAAAGTTAAACAAATTACCACAGTCAGAGGTTCCTGAATTGACTAGTTCGACAGTTGATGAAACTGCTTTGGCCATCCTGAAGAGGCAAGGAAGTTGACGAATCACAATAGACAGTCCGCAGAGGAAAGTCATATTTGACTTCCAGGTTGATCCATATTGACCGAAATGACAGACATAATGTTCCAAACTAGAGCCTAAGCACATTGAAAATTCCGAATTTCACTACGATATGTATAGTGTTAGCAATGGGTCTGGGTACCCACCAGCAGTCCAGGGATTGACCTGCGGTTAGGTTCGGTTTGGTTACAGACCCGGCCAAAAACCCAACCCGCTTTGTCTTGGTGGGGTTGTTACCTGGACTGGATATAAACTTGCGGATTTTTGGCCAGGTTGTACCCGCGCCGCGGTTCCATTTTACGGTTCCCGCAATGTTTCCTCCAATTAAGTATCTGAGATCACAACGTATCATGACATGCTCAATACCCACATTGTGCAGTTTTTGCCGCTCTTTCACATCCTGCTTTTAGATTTGCAATCGGACCAATATTCGTTGAATCGCTGTGAAATGATATCATATTTTCAGCGAAATTCGCGGGTTTTCGATAGCGACTCAACGAATATTAGTCCGATCCCAAATCTGACAGCGGGAGGTGAAAGAGCAGTTAAAACTGCACAATGTACGTACTGATTATGTCATGGTACAATAAGAACTCAATTTCTTAATTGGAGGCAAAATTGTGAACTTGAAATGCCGGGTTTTTGGTGGTAAAACAGGCCCTGTTCCAATGGTCTGGGTTTTTCGTGAGGTAAGACCCATTGCCACGTCCCGGTTTCGGGTGGAACTGGACCATGAACCAACCTGGGAATTTGGAGCCATTGCTAACACTAGACACATGGAATCGCTACCTCATGTTAGGATTTGTACCGGCTCATAATCCATGGAACGCTATGTATAATCTGGAGCTACGACTGTCATAAAACGCATTATGCATTGCACTAGTGTTGCCATCAATTACGACCCTTAGCAATATCTGCCTGAGGGAATATGCACTGACCGCGGATGCAATTGTGAAGCAATTGCCGTCACCAAATGGAGTAAGTGTAGCTTTGGACGGATGAATAATGACAAACAAACTAGCCATCACGACGGTTATTGCTTATTGTATGGATCGGAATTGGGCATTGCTTGAAGTTCAACTCGCTCTCCATGAGGATGATCGCCTGTTGGATTCCCGTTTCGAAACCTAATTCAGGATGATAGGTCAAGGGCCAACATACTGGAGCAAGGCTAGCAGTACATTTGAAAGATGTGCTTGAACACTTTGAGCTTACTGACGACCATTTGCTTGGAATTACAACTGATAATGCTTCCTCAAATTATTCGATGACACGCGAGCCGCAATCAACACTTGAGGCCTCTGGAATCGAGTCGTTTGCATTGAGGAACCACATACCGTGCATGGCGCTCATCATAGAACTGGCTGTGGGTGCATTCCTGTGGAGTGTCGGGGTGAAAGGCCGCACCAAGTTATCGGAAGCCCATGACTGCGATCAGCAATTTGGAGAGAATCAAAGCATAGGCATTGGGGAGAGTCAAAGACGTCAAAAAGAGGGCAACACTAGAATCAATAAGGTGTCAGCCATGAGACCAGGTTTAGCAAAGATGACTCATAAAGTACGTATTTCATTATATTTTGAAAGTCCTGAAATTGACCTTCACATAGCAGAGAATGCTTGCTGGATGGATTACACTAACACCTAGTCATCAAAACGAGTTGATTGACTGTCAAAACGCCAAAGTCCGCATCGCGCTACTTCCGATGATGGATCTGAAGAGCCATGGGAGCTCTGCACCGGAGTTCCTCGAGTGTGCCTACCGATTAGGGTTATTCACACGCGAGTAGCTTCAAAATCCATAATATAATGATTACCCGTTACTCTTCACAACATAAGATGAATGGACCATTGTGAAGTATGTCATGGATGTGTTGAGGCCATTCCGATATTGGACTCTGTGGATGTCGAAGAGGCATACAGTCACATTGCATCACGTTATCACCGTGCACAATGACATGTTGGATCATATGGATGGCGTGATGCAAGCTTTGGCCAAGAAGAAGACTCAATGGAATAAAGACAAGTTTTTTGCAGTGAAGTTCGCTTGACAGAAGGTGTCTCAATATTACGCTTAAGTGACTGAATTGACAGGCATGCTTCTCATTGCTGCACATATCCTTGACCATTTCCGGAAGCTGAGATTGTTCAGAAAGTGGGACAATGGAATGCATATCAATCCTGCGGATGAGACAACCGTCACAACCGAATACCAAGAGGCCTTTCTGAAGTATGTCGAGAATGGATACTGTGTAAAACATCAACGTGTGCTAGTCAATCATCTCGACAGCTGACCGGGCAGCAATCCCATCCCCTCTGCAATGGCTTCAGGCTGCGGTAAATCATCCTTTGATCCATATGATTGGTGCAGCGATGATGACGAAGTCTTAACTACTAACAATGTGGCCGAAACGACACCAGGATGAAGGGATTGTGCAGCACGCTAATTGACCGCCTCCAGGCTGTATCTGAATTCGGCACCTGAAGCCCCACACAACTGGGGGCAAATTAATTCAAATCTCAATCATTACCACTACGACCCGATGGAGATTGGCAGTACATTTTTGTTACCGCACTTAACCCACTGGTGACAGCAACAAGAGGAAACACACTCAAAGTATGCTGATCCCTCCAATGTGGGGTGCGACATATTCTCTATCTTACCACATGGTGTTGTAGAGGAGGCCAATTTTTCCCTTGGCTGAGATGTTATAGGCTGGAGGCAGTCAAAAACCACAGGCGAGACCCTTCGCCACGATGTGGTTGTAAGGCTGTTTTCTTGAGCTGATAACGGGATATTGGCACACGATGACCCATCATTGGATACAACAAACACAGAAAACAACTCCGAAATGAAGACAGAGAAGGAGGAAAGGAAATTACACAGAATGGCCAAGATTCACGACCTGTTGGAGATGAGGCAGGGCAGCCAAAACCTCCGTGCTACCCAGATGGAATCTCGCGCTCGAAACAAACAGATGACTCCCTTGGGATACATTTTGGACATGGAAGAGATCATCAAAGCACCCTGGTTACACTTTCAACATGATGGTGCAGCTGCATTGATATTGTCAGAAAGATCTCCTTTGCCTCCACCTTTGTCTGCAAATGACCTCCCTGGAGGATGAACTCAAATATCAAATGTCCGCCGGATCGGGAGAATCAACCGTCATCCAGTCGAAAGTGATGAGGATAGTGCACCTGAAAGCATTTTGGACACTGAAGATTGGCTTCACTGGAATGGGGACTTAGATAATCAAAATGACAGCCAAGACAATTGCCCAGCGGACAGTGAATCTGATATAGAGCAAGACAATAGCATTGAGGATCCGGAATGGACAGCACAGCAGGATGTCAGCACCACACCAAATGTTCGCGGATTGAACTGGCCTGCACGGGAGTCACAGAGACAGGCAGAAAAGGTGTGGATGATGGTCAATGCAATCGAAATGGGGAGGCATAAGGGAGTGAAGAAAAAGTAGGACAGAATGCGTAAATGTTTTACCAGCCTCTTCATGTATCTTGACCGACAGTTTTAGTTGGAGATATATTCTGTGTGAATGGAGAGCAGTAACTTGTAAATATCGGTTGCTAATCAGATGTATAACAGGCGCAATGAAGTTTTTGGCAGGATACATAAATTTTAGTTTTCTGAGACTGAACAGTGCAAGAATGTTACTGCGCTTGGCTCTGCCACAGGGCCAAGTCTCAATCTGCCAGAAAGACTACCAATATGTTCAGATCATGATGAAAACTATTATCGATGGCAGCAGATGTTGAATGGACAATACAGTACAATGAGTGTCAACGGAGAGTCAACAATTTGCAGGTTTGTATGTACGGTAATTACACAGCGATTTGGTCACTGTTATGCATAACCGATGTATTGGCGGCTTTTCTAGGCCAATGAGACAGTAACACAGTCACCACCCCATTCTGAGAATGAGCGTCATTGGAGCGGCAATGATTTTCAGATTCGCATCTTGGGTAATTGATGTTCGGATTGGTTGCAGACACACATTCATCCGATATTTGCAGCGTTTACTGGGAAAAACTACAGCAACATGCTCCCTGCCGCATCCTGAGAATGAGCATCAACGGAGCGTCAACGTTTTTCAGCTTCTCATCCTGGCTTAATCATGTTCTGATTGGTTGGAGACACCCATTTATCAGATATTGGCAGCCTTTACTGTGAAAAACTACAGTGACGTGCTCCTGGCCACATCACGAGAATGATTGTCAGTGGAGCGTCAACGATTGTTTGCTTCGCATCTTGGCTAATTTATGTTCCGATTGGTTGCAGACATCCATTTATCAAATATTGGCAGCCTTTACTGGCAAAAACAGCAGTGACATGCTCCCTGCCGCATCCTGAAAATGAGCATCAATGGAGTGTCAACAGTTTTAGTTGTTGCCTATTTGGTATTCAATGCATCGCACTGATCTTCACGTTCATAGCAGAATCATTGACAGCCCTCATAGGCAAAATTACAATATATTAAAGGTAAAACACTGATTCCAAATCAATTGATATTGCAAGCTGCAAAGCATGCAAAAACATATTATTGGTTGTTGAAAACGCAATTTTGATAAGATATTATTAACAAACTCCAAAAATAAGAACATTGTATGAAACTATGAATGGACGCGCTGGGCGACCTGCTCACAGGTAACCCAATTCAGATGGGTTGGGTGTCTACTGTCGAACAGTACCCGAGCTGACAGTTCGGGTATATTGACAACCCGGACCGCCATCTTGCCAACAGTTCAGTTTGGACCCAGACCCGGACCCGAAGTGATGGTCCAGAACCATTTCTAACACTATCCATATTGTCTCAGAGGAGGGGGATGATTGCAAGCCTACGCCACTGGCATAGAAGAAGGCATTCTATTAACCGTTCAAATGATTGAATATGCCCGCTGATCTATATATTTACTACAGGACAGACTGAAACGAAGCAGGTGAAGAATTGGTTGCATGGAACTCTGGAAGTCTGTGACGATATGAGGCTTTTGTTGATGATGTGCCTGGCCTCATCGTCGCCCCAGAATTCAATGCCCAGACAACTCTTTCAGGCATTCCAGCGATGGTCATGGCACTTGTGAAGCCTATAGCTATCACTTATGCGATGGTTGTGAATCCCTTTTGCATGAATGCTGTCAAGACCGCCCAGATTCATAGGTGTTAGTATGTGGATGTCGCCATGATTGATGTAGCCCGGAGAAACTCAGACCCTCGATGTGCCTACATGTCAGTGGTAAATGAATCATCTCAACGATTGCTTTCATTGCCGACATTGTGTATCATGCTCACACAAAGATTACTTGCTACTGTACAGCAATGGTATACCTCTGCATGACCTCAATCGACTCTATTTAAGTATTCTGAACACGTTTGGCTACAAAGATCTGAAAAATAGTAGCCTGGCTATTGGCCAAGGACTGGTTTACATGCCCCTCAAATGTTCGTGAGGTAAGTTCCAAGTTCCCTCTTTGTTTATTTGTTGTCTTGACAATGAATGTAGGAGTGCATGATTCGATCTGCAGCGACTGAAAATGTGTATCTTATTCACCGGACATACTTCTATGGCATATGACAAATGCGAATGACAGATAGATCATTGATTGATAAAATCAACCCAACATTCATTGCCCTCACTGCGACGGCCATCCACCGTTGTCTGGCGGCCTGGACACCAGGCAGGTTCAGTGTCCTGCCAGAGTTTGGTCGAGCAGGTGGAGCACAACGTGAGTGCGATACATGAACCATTAATCACACGTTTATTAATGCATGTACTGATGTATTTCGTCATCTCGACATAGATTTTTGTTCTTCCTCACCACAGGTTCAAGCCAAAGAGATAGACAATATCCGCAGCATGATGTGCCAAAGTATCCACTCAACTTCTACAGACCCAGCGATGGTACAACCTTACAACAATCAGGGCCGCAATCATGTGGACTTCCTTGATTATGTTCCGGAGGAGCTGATAGAGCTGCCTGGGAATTCTTTTAATTGTCTCTGCCGCTTTGTAGCTGCTACTGAAGCTAGCATGGGATTCTCAGGTGTTCTGCCTATGGGCTGGTCTGCCATTTCCAGCAGCAGCCAGCCCGTCCCCTGCAGAGACAGCAACGGCAATAACAATGACATCACCAGCATCACCAACAACACCAGCATTGAGAATACAGGATTAGTCGTGGGAAGTACGATTGTAGAGTGTGCGATGTCGCTTAGAGGTTAGTAATGGTGGCAGCAATCGGATTGAGGATTCCCATTGTGTGCTATATTATTCTAGGTTTCATTGTTATATCATAAAAGTAGTAAATGTAATAGAACTGATGGTATAATGAAGGCTGATGGCAAATGCGTGAAATCATAATCGCAATGACGCATAACCCTTCTGTGGCAGTTGAACTCAAAGAACTGAATGATCTTGTATCAACAAATTAAGTATCGTGAACCACTTCTGCATGGTAACTATCATTGGTCAAATTTGGCCAAGAGGGCCTTTGAAAACAGGAAGTACGCACTAAATTGAACATATGGTGCGAGTACAATCATCACCGCGAGGACAAATTGCATTGGACAATGTAGGAGTTTGTTGACGGATGATTTGTGCTATTGCCAAAAGATATGTGAACCATTCGTGAAGTGCTTGTTGTCACATTTGCAACAGTGGGTACACTGGTCGTGATGCTTGAAAACTGCATCACATCAACTGAAAGAACACTTTGGAACATTAAAGCAATGCCATATTTCAGGGAAAACTTGTTTTCATTTTTTTGAGTTTGTGGGCACAATAAACTAAATAAATTCAATCACGGAAATTTAGTTTTTGCTGATGGATATACTTGGAGGCCACAATTGAGTAGGTTTGGATATAAGTTTGAAGGCTATAATTAGGTAAACTTAGAGATATACTTGGAGGTGGAGATTAAGTAAGTTTGACATTACCATGAGAGAATGTAATTGTGTAGACTTAGAGATTCAATTACTAACCATAATGAAAGAAGTTTCAAAATGGATTTGGAGTCTGCAATGATGTATATTTGAATGTTCAAATCAACTACTTTGAGAGTTATGCTTGGAGGCCATATTGGAGCATGTTTGGGGATACATATGGTGATTGTAATTGAGTAAATTTAGAGCCAAATTTCGAGTCTGAGATTGTAAAAACTTGAACACATCAGTAACAACCCTAGTGTCCATCTGGAACACCCGGGTGTTCGGGACGGCTCTGATGGCTCTGACGGAACCTCGTTGCCTTGGACGGAGAATTACATGCTTCCCGTTGCATACTTACCTCCATTACTTTCCGCCTGGAATGTGGTCACATATGTGCACCATCAGAACGACACGTGTGTTACACTCCTCGCAGGGGCTGCAGTTATGCTACAGCCAATTAGTCAACGCCTGGCAATGTTCATACCTTTCTTCGCCAGATAGCCACATTTTACCTCTCCGCTATCGGTATGTATCGGATGACACACTCACCCCATATATGTTTAGCTTTGAGATTTTGTCACCTATTGCAATACAGTCATCGCTTCGGATACGTCGCTTGCCATTGCATTCGCTTCGCCATTATCGTATCTTACAGGTCTGAAATATACAGTCCAATCTTCACACTCTCCAGTACTATGCCCTGAGTCCTCCACATTCTGCGTTGATCCATCATCGGCTGGTGATGCTTCTTCCACCTCATCCGCATCCACATCGTCGCCATGCTCGCACTCATACCCGTCGACCTCACTGGTTTCCAGGTCCAACCTACTGTGCCCTCAGTCCTCCACAGTCTGTGTTGATCCATCATTGGCTTGGGATGCTTCTTCATCCTCATCCGCATATGCATCATGGCCATCATTGCCCTCATACCCGTCGACATCATTGCTTCCCAGGTCAACCCTCTCGAGTCCAGTCGTGGTCCATCATCATCAGCTGGCAGTGGGGATGGCATCTGGCATGTCACTGCCATCACCATCATCTTCGTGATCCCGGCTGCCCCCTGGCATCTCGAAATGAAGTTTGTCATCTGTGGAGTTGTCGTCTATCGGGATGTTTGGGTCAGTGCTTCCGATCACATGCTCCTCAAGCGCCACTACGGAGGCCAAATCATAAAGAGGAATAGCATTGTCACTACGTGCTGCTTCAACGCTGATCACCATGGCAGGTGTTGGGTTCTCCGCCTGTTGGATCTGACGCTTGACTGTAACAAGAGTGCTGTTATACACCCTCTGTTGGTAGCTCTCCAGTAGTGTGTTCCAGGTATTCATCAAGGATGTATATGTGTCTGCAATGCCAGGCGAGGTGAACAACTTGCGACCCGTTTCAGCACAGCACGTTGCGTTCTTACCACTGTCATTCCTGTATTTGAAGTAGTTCGAGCGAACAGGTCTGTCCACTTGCAGCATTCACTTGGAAGCTTTCGGATGAACGGCTTTGTTCTTTTGCCAATCCAGGAGAGCATGGCGCAACGCGGTGCAGGTAAACATGATCAGTGGCGAGGGTATTTGACCGTCTTTGTCAACATTGATGGAATTATAAAATCCAACAGCATACTTACCGTGGTTATTCGCCCGATGATAAGATTTGATGTAGTTCAACGGTTCGATTGCTTCCGCAAGGAAGTAAAGTGGAGGCTGGACATTCTTTTGCAGCTTTCGACACTCTCTGCATTGGATTTCGACCGCGTACACCACCCTCCACACGGTCTGATGAAGAAAATACACACTTATTGTCTGGCAGACAGGAATCAATGAAGTCCAAACACTGTGCGTTGGATTCAAAGCAGTGGAGATCCTCTTGCTGTGCTATATTGTCTCTTGCTGATTGAATAAAATTGGATTTAAACTTATCGACTTGTGCATGAACCTGATACGGCTTTGAGCATGAAATATCCAACGTGGGCTGTTGCTTCAGCATACCTCTTTCATGATCTCCTTTGTGCGTGCCGCAAATGGTATGGACCAAATGTTGTTCTGCTGAATTGCGGTGTTCCAGTACATCTCTATTGTCTAGCAGTGTGGGGTTTCAGCTAATGCATTTGCAACACATCGTGTTGCATAACTTACTGTCTCCACGTCACTTGCACTCATCAATGGCCATCTGTTCCACATGAAGAGGTCCAGGAGTCTGCCCGCTACAAATACAATATGCGTCATGACGGAGTGATCAAATCCGTGGATGCTGCGACTGCCGGAGACCATTGAGCGAGGTGTAGACACCATCTGCATTTCCAATTGCCACTGCCTCTGTCACTGATTCCTTTCTGTAGCTCGGGTTCGCAGTGGATTTGTATTGATCGAATGGGCTTCTGGAATACGGATGGGGGTAGGCAGGTGTTGAAGACCGCAGCGAGGAGTGGGAGTGCTACCGATGCCGGAGGCGAGGCTGGATTCAATGGGATGCATTGAGTCCGTCTGTGAGTCTCTGCTGCGTGCTGGTGTGTTACGACGGCTTGTACCCAGCGTAGCGGTTGCAGTAATTATCGACCGTTGCTGTGTCGTGGACGAGGTGATATTCTCACCGCGAGAATTTTTCAGTCAAGATGAGGGGGTGGCGTTGTGACATTTGATTGTAGAGGCCACGGAACTCCCTCCTTGAGAGGAATCCCGCTCGCCAGCTGGTACGGAAAGGCGTCTTTTCGCTGGGTGAAGTTGACAATACCCCGAAGGCCAACGTTTTTGTTGATTCTGATGATTAGCAAGAGTTCGAACATTTCTTATGGCCAGAGACGTCACGGGGTAAGGGCTTTGGGCTGGCATCATCCGATATGGATGTTCGACGTTAAGACTGTAGGAATAATTTCCTCTGCATGCATATGCAATGGTAGGCAAGGTAGACTCCTATTTGAGCGACCATGGAGTGATTCGACAAGGAAGGGAGGCGCAGTGTACCCTGTGCTAGAACCTAAGCCGTGACAGTACTCGGGGATGAGATCCCTTCAAAATCATTCAATTTTGGTGTTAACTGCCATCAGATCAAACTCAGATTAAAGTCAACATTGATATTCACTGTTACAGCAATGTCTGAAGGTCTATTTGCACCGCTTGAAGAGTGTTCTTGCCTTCTTGGCCCGATTATCACTGTGTTGCACTTGTTCTTGGCACAATACTTCGAACCATCGACTGTGTATATCTTCAGCTTGCCGGTGGAAATCCCTCTTTGGCAGAGCTAAAATGATTGCAATGCGAAGAATGACGTATTCTCTATCCAATGACATCAGTTGTGTGTGCTTTTTCCAATGCTAGGCGTTGGTAGCCATGTTAGATAGTTGCACAATTGTGACAACTTGAGAACTACTCAGTTTGCTCCAGGATGCACGAGGTTGGAGCGGTAAAAGTCGTATGAGATACCAAAGCCACGCCCGGCATCGCAAACTGTCATCACTGCAAGTTCTAAATCTGGTCTCTAGGCTCCTTATTCACGAGATGCTTGGTGGTTGTCCAAGATGAAGGCTGAGCCGTTTTGTGTTCATTAACCGACGAAACGCAGGATATGAATCACATCGCAGGAACTGGAGTACATATATCCCGTCATCCCGCCTACCCCTCCTTTCCCTTTTCTTCACGCCTACACCTCCATTCTCTTTTCTTCCCATATTAAACACACCGCCAGCATCCTGAACTATCTCGATATCAGGTGATTTGCACAAAACAACTCCTCTCGCTCCAAACCACACCCAGTAACCTACACAACTTTGAACTTTCACTCTGGGCTTCCTTCCGCTATGTTCAACCGATATCATAATGGTAATGCCTCGGATTTCGATTCATTTTCAACTCCCAGGGATGGCACCAAAGGACAGCCGCAAAGAAAAGGGGAAGGCAACTGGTAGGGCGAAAATGCCAGCATCAGTTATAAATCGACGCCTGTCGTTGGATCGGGACCAGATAAAGGGATTCATGTCGGAACACATCCGTGGACTCATACGGATATACAATGTTTTCAGCATCAACGATGAAAGGGCCTGGGACCTCTTTCATGATACACTCTTTCTTGATCCAGTCACGACTCGCCACTTTTCACAATTCCAGCTGATGTTGCCACACCACAGGAGCAGGAGTTCACCCTCACAGGAGTGGTGGGCAGCCTTCCGCTCATATATGGGTCAAATGTTTGGCAAAACCAGCGACCAAATGAAGAATTGGAGATTAGACAACCCCCATGCCTTCGGGGATGAAGTCGATTGCTCCAATCTGCAAAGAACCAGCTCAGGCAGGGTTAAACGCACCGGTGACAGGTTCTGTTGGTACGGTTGAGAAGATCTCAGGGCAATGATTGAGCCACCAAGCTGCCGGCAGTACAAGCCTGGCGACTTCCTTGCCGTTAGACCAATGCATTGAGATGAGATAATAGATGAGTATGATGATGATGAGAACTGGGGCGATCCCGGAGCACAGAGCGGTGGAATGACCCGTCCTGGTGATGACAATGACAATGACGACGGCTAGGGTGAGGAGGACACGCCAGGCGGTGGGAATGGGACTGGGACAGGGGAGAGAACAAAGAATCGGAAGGGGAATGGGATGGCGACTGAGAACGGGAATGGGAAAGGGAAAGGGAAGGGGAAGGGGAAGGGAAATGGTAAAGGGAAAGGGATTGTCAAACTAACCCCAGGGGGAGATGATATCTCTCATGCCGTTGCTTTGCAGTTGCAGAGGAAATGTCAGAGGCAGACTTGGACACTGAGGGCTAACTAGAGCGGGTATATTTAGAGCCGGAAGGATGGCCCACCAAGTCAATTTCCTCAGATGATGATACCGACTCTAATGAATCGGATGGCAAATATGACTCAGAACATGATGCTGATGTCGATATGCACATCGCCGATGATGTGAGCGCACCGGACGCCATGGATTTGGACGGCGATGTTGATATGGGAAGGGACGGTGATAATGAGGAGGAGGAAGATGAAGAGGAGGAGTATAAGGATGAGGAGGATGAGGAGGAGGAGAAGGATGAGGATGAGGATGAGAATGATGGCAAAGAACCTCAGATGATGAGGCAGGGAGAGCAGGTAAATACATCAGCTGACGATGTAGATACTATGGTAGATGATTAGCTAATCGTGCTACCTTAGCAAGGCTAGGAGTTGTGCGAGCATACCCCATGGCCATGATCTCCAGTGCGTGCCCCACGGCCACAAACACCGGGTCCTCGCGCACGACCATGAACGCCGGATACTCATCCCCTCAGTGGGCTGGAAGATTTGAGGCTTGGGACACTGCAAAATCCTCGGCCGGCAGTGCCAAGTCGGCGAGATGCTGATGTAGGTGGAAACACATCGGATGTGAATGTGGATTAGCAGCTGCTTGGTGGATCGGTGGGTGGCGACATTCTCCCCGATATCCCTGTCCCCAACGTCTCTCTCCCTGACGTCCCTCTCCCTGAGGTGCACCCAGATGGCTCTGTAGGCGAGGAGTGAACCAGTCCTTGGGTTGCAGACGAGGCTATGGTAGTTGCGTTTGTGTTAGGGGCGGGTACTTGTCTTGTTCGTTTCCTTTGTTTGAATTCATTCATCTCAGGCATTGTTTATTACACGCTTCGCAAGGTTTCTGCATCGCTCAGGGTTCATTTTATTCATAGTACTATGAGACATCACGCATGCAGAGTTTTGGCAACTCCTGGCTTTTAAGGAACCTCGTTGTGATGGTGTTAAGGTTGCACAAATCTCTCAAGTTAGCTGAAAGTATCGTGAGCTTACACACCAGGCTGCTCAGGCCCAGCACCAACATTCATCCCTTTCTACACTGAATACTCTACTCCTTGCGTGTCATCGACAATGCTAGAGAAGACCCCGTTCCGTTGCCCTGAATTTTCATGCCAAAAGAAGTTCACATCAGACAGCTCGCGACTTAAACATATCAAATTACACCATCCTGAACACTTTCAAGATGCACGCCAGAAGAATCAGACTATTCGCTGCGCGCCCCGATGCGTTGCACCTGCTCAGCGTCGTATATTTAACGCTAACGCAGTTTCAGTCAAAGACTTGGACGCATTTCCCTACCTCGAACAGGTGGAAAACATTGCAGACCCCAAGTCTCAACAACCGCAACCTCGTGAGCCACGGCCAGGAAGAAACCCCCGCGCTGGTGCAGCATTGATGGATTACATTGCTGACCCATGGGAGAGCGACGCTCAGGGTTGCCTTGAGACGAACCTACAGAACAATCCCTACTACCCATTCGTGACGTGTGAAGAGTACAAATATATCCAGTGTTGGATCCAGAAGAAGTGTATGAAGACGTACTATGACAACTTGCTGAAGGGAGAAAACATCGCTCTGCATTGCCCAAGCTTCAAAAACAGGAATGTTGTCCAGAAGCTCGTGGCTAGCATGCCTGATAATCAGGCTCTCGGGGAGTGGGAACTACACACTCTCAAGGATATGAGATGGAATGACAATCACCTATGCCCTATCAAATACTGGAGTCGAGCCATCATCAAAAGGATGAGATGGTTGATGCGGCAGCCAGCCTATGCCGAGCATCTCATCCACGCCCCTCAGCGTTGCTTCATCAGCAATACGCCACCGAAACCCCTCTATGCTGAACTGCACACTGCGGACTGGTGGTGGGAGATACAGGTAAGCTGACATACTCGAGGATAGTAACGTGCTAATCAAGGTTAACGCAATGCTCAGACTGCGGGAGACACTGGTTCCCTTGTTCCTCATGACCGACAGAACACATCTCTTGAATTTTGCTGGCGACAAGAACGAGGGGCCTATATATATGACAACTGGCAATCTATCTTCGAAGATCTGCCAGATGCCCTCAACACACACCATTGTAATGGTCACACTGCTGCCGATTCCAATCAAGAGCCGCAATATGTCTCAGAAGCGGGGGGATGAGCAGCCGCAAACAAACAGAGAAGTGTGCAATGAAGTACTCCGGCGGGTACTCCGGCCACTCACCTTTCAACAAAATCCCAACGCCGAGAGCGGGTTTTACAACATTCTCTGTGCAGATGGTAACTTCAGGAGTTGCAAACCGGCTCTAGCAGCATGCCTTGCAGATTGCCCCAAGTATAGTGACCTACATCATGGTGAGTGGCATGTCCATGATTTGTGCGCATGTCCAAAGAACGAACTTGGGGAATATGTCCCTTCTGATGAGCATCACCCCCGGCGGGATCGCAACCTATATAGAACACTCAGCGATGCCAACACCAAGGGAGCCAACGCTGAACTCTTGTCGCGCCATGGTCACCGAGGATTCAACATGTTTCGACATATTCCCTGTATCGTGAGCGACCTTCTGAAGCCCGACCTCCTCCATCCAATGCAGATCAGCATGCTTGAACACGTCCTGAAGTGGATTATCCACTTCATGAAGACGTACAAACAACTCAACAAGTACGATACAATCTGGTTATCCGTGCCTGCTGACCACGTCCTCACACCAAACAATAAGTCATATAAGGAAGATTCTAAATGGAATGGGAAGGAGATGAAGGAATCGAGCCGGTACCGGCTTGGAGTTGTAACCCAGTCTCTACAAGGCAGAAGCCCCGCTCAGTGTCCCATTTTCAACTGTGCAATTGAGTGCACACGGGGATTGTTAGAATTCTATATTTTTGCTTGATATAAAGCTCACAATGATGCAACTTTGAGCTATCTGTAGGACCCCTCGCATGGTTTTCACACATTCAAAGATGTTTTCTTACTTGGGCGAGCCTGCAAAAAGGCAAAGGCCAAAGCCAATGCCCTGAGAACTGAACTGGTGAAGATGCGAAAGGTAGACGAGGAAACAAATGCTGAAACTTGGACGCCATCCAAGATGCGGCGTGAAATGAAAGCATGGCTGGATTATATCAACCACGAAATGGATGAATCCAAGGAATTGGATGCTGACTTCAACTTTCCGAAGATCCACTTGACTTATTATTTGGTCGAACAGATTTGTCAGTATGGAGCCTTGCAACACTATTCTGCCGAGAGACATGAACAAGCACATATAATGAACCTCAAGGACGGTTGGAATGCCTCCAATCACACTGTCAACTACCTTCCGCAAGTGATCACCTTTCAGCGTCGCATTCTCTGCTTCGAAATCAGAGAGCTCACTCTCCAAGCCCTCACCCAGCGTTGGGAGAACAGCGCCACCACCTGCATAGTCCTCCCTTCCAGTGCCGATTAGGCTGCCCCCCTCAACTTCAATTCATCTGCGAAGCCCGAATTCATGGGACCCCAAAACCTCTGTGATGGAAAGCATCCTGAAGCTATTGTCAAACACTTCAGAGTATTACTCGACAATACACAAGATGCAATGCACTGTGTGGCAATATACAGTGGCACCTGGGAGTTCATCAAGCATCAGAGTCATCACATGACATATATATCGGATGAACAACTGCACGCAATGGAGCTCTGTATTTACCAAGGTTTTCAGGTTCAAGTTGAGTGTTTAGATGGTGAACACATAGCTCAGATGTGTCAATGCACAGGAAGCCTGAGCTGGCATGGAGGGAATCAACGGAACGACTGGGTGTGGGTAAAGCAACGCCCGGGGTGGTGTTATTGCTCACTGAATGGCCATCTCTCGTGGCAACTGCAAAGACAATTCAAAATCAAACTCCTAAACAAGGATGGAGCTTTCGTTGATTCACAGTTAGCCCTAGCGCTCACCACAATACCAGGAAGCTTGGGTAACTTGGATCCCGTCTCGAAATTTGTACAAGTGAGAGAGTCAATGGCAGCCGTTGCTTTGCAAGTTTTCAGCGTGGGAATTATTGTCGGCCGCGCCCACGTAATTCCAGAGATCGCTACTAGTAGTAAGACAGGAGACGGACGGAACGAGGGATGCATTGTCAATAGCCACATAGATCTGGCGACTTGGAATGATGTGTATGATTAGTAACAAGAGAATTGCATTGTGCGCACTGGTTGAAGGAACCCGAGGAGAGATTTTTGCAGCGTCACCCATCGCATTGAAATCCCGATGCAAGCGCGTGCCCAATGGAACCATTCTGAAGTGTGGTCCCGGTTGGCCACAACACCAGAGTGACCATTTGAAATAGGAGACCGACAGAACGAGAAGAAACAGTGAAACAGCCATCAGAGGGCAACATGGAAAGTGACACGTTGAATTGACGCCAGCCATGGAGTCATCTGCCACCGGGGTGTCTCTGACGGCTCTGACGAAGCGTGTCCACTCAGATGGGGCCATTCCACCTGGACGGAAATGTTTTTTGCTGATGGATGCAAATACAGGCCATAATTGTATAAATCTGGGGTTGGTTGATTTGATGAAAAGTGCAAAAGAAGCTTTAAGTCTTGGCTTCAATTAACTTGGAGATGAGACTTAAATTGAACATTATGCATTTGGAGAGCTAGCTAAAGATGAATAATCTATAGAAATGCATATTACAAAGTGTGGAAATAATCATATCATTACTGAGTTATAAGTAAAAAGGCAGAGTGAGTTGAATGTAGGTGAATAGTATACTTGGATTTAATTGATGACAGTTATAATGGGAACAAAGAAGGGATGGCTAAATAAATAATTCCGACCAGATGGCAGAGTTAAAGATGAGAAAGACTGAGATGGGGTTACAATAGAATAACACAATGGGAGAAGGAAAATGGAAGATATAACCAGTGTAATTGGGTTCAGAATGCATTGAATCAGAGTATATACTTACTGGATCGCGGATCATCTCTTTCAGTATTTGGTGAAGCTTATTGATGAAAGTATAATTCATTTTCTTGGTCCCATTTTCTTATGACTTTTTCCCCAATCACCACTAATCTTCATTTTCCATTTTTCACTTTCGCATCTAGTCATCTACCATCAGCCAAGATAATGATGTTAATTGATATCTCTGTAACTTCCCATCTAATAATTATCAGAAAATACCCCATATAGCATTTACATTATATTAACTGATCCTTATCTTTCTCAGCTAGTTTCTTCCGTCTTAGGATACTTTATAATTGCTAACTGTAAACACCCATATTTACAGGATGGTTAGCAAGACAATCTCCAGGGATGATTGTATATGTGACTCCTGCTCAACTGTCTGCGACAAACAGCCATCTGATTAGCAGTCTCTAGCTGTTACAGTGTATTCATATTAGTGTAAGTTACTATACATAACCTCCATTGGCATTTATCAGGAATTGAGTCTCTAGTTCTGTTAAACATTCCTGCCTCTGGATTACATTTGTATTAGTTCCATCCACATTTACCACTTACTATTATATTGCAAATTTAACTAAATTCCTATCTCAAAGTACAGCACTAAGTTGATTAAATTTTCAACTCTTAGTCGATTATACCTTGAATAATTGCTGTATCTTAAATGTATTAGTAAGTTTTTGATCACCACCCTCAAGTGCATGTCCCAGGATACTCAATCATATCATTCATGTCTATTTTATAATGGACTATATTATGGCCTCCAAGTGCATCTCTAATTTTACTACTGAGGATCTCCAAATATATCTCTAAGTGTGCTGGATTGTGGCCTGCAACAGCATCTGCCAAATTACATGGCATTGGCCTCAATGTGCACTTTAAAGTTTTCTCGATTACAGTCTTAAAATGTATTTTTTATTTACTGGATATATAACCTCCAAGCTTACATAATGGTAGCTATTATGTATATTCCAAAAAATCACACAATTACCACCTCCAGGTGATTATTACAGTATAATCATTTGCAGCCTCCAATTGCATATTGAAACTTACATAATTATTATCTCACAGTGTATGTTTTCGTAAAATACATGCTTATCTTAATCTGTACTTTTGATTGCATTCAATTACTCTCTACATTGACAGCTAATTGTCAGCAGATATATTGGTAAAAATACTGAGAGCAAATATATTATATCATGATGTGATAAATCATGTTTGGATTGTACATTATAAATATTTCAATAAGGCAAATACAACTAAAAAATCATTTTGCAATGCAATAGACAACCACCATGAAAATTTGATAAAAAGATACCAAGGCTTGGAATAACAGTGTAGAGTTCTCAGATGATTGAAAACAAGACTATTCTATAAGTCACACTGTGAAGCTTTTAGCTAAAAATTAAATAATCATTGGGGGATTAATATATACTTCTCTGAGCTGTACTGCTCTCAGGGAGTGAATAAAAAATTGAAAAGCCAACAAAGTGTCCAAATGACTTCAGAAATAGATTGTATTGGAATCATGAAATGGTTTGGTATAAGGGACTGAAAAGGGAATAAATATACGATAAGGCTGATGTCCCACTATCTAATGAACCTGTTGCTGGCAACAACACCATCCATATTAATAAGCATCTGTAGTACTATTATCCAGAGTATCTACAAGTAACAGTGGATATTGTAATCCAAAAGCCATCAGCCAGATGTAATTTGAGTGCCGAGGGCCATCCAGAGTATGTGATTATTGACAGTTCAGAATCAACAATTGTCAAGTATTGAAGCTGAGAGAACCGATGTGACACTTGCCCAGTTTGCGAGTGATGGTATGACTGAAGTAACGGCGTATGTACAGGGGCAGCGGCAATGAAGTAGTGTTATAGTAAGACAGAGACATGAAATTACATGGAGATGGCATGAGAATATTGTATGATGGTGGAAGGGTTATTTACTAAGATAAGGAAGTGGGGTGAGGTGTTGCCACATCAGCTGATGTGGCTTGTTTGTATTGATAAGAGTTTTGTTGGCGGTGTGTAAGATATTGAGAGAGGGTGCTGATTGCGCATCAGAGTATGAAACATGGCTTCATGATGGCAGACGAATGATATCTAAAGAGTGGTTATTTGGTCTAGGAGAATGTCGTTTAGTTCTCCGTTTACCCATGCACTGGTAATGCAGTGCAACAGATCAGCTAAAAATATCTTCCATCTGCGTTTCATCTGGATCTCTCAATATGCACTTCGACTTTCTGTCTTGCACCGATATTATATTATTGTGTTCAATATTTTCATTGCTTGACTCTGCCCTTAATACTAGAACAAGTTGTATACATAGATACCTGATTTTGAATTTGGGTATACCTCTCAACAGGGTGTAAGTATTGTTGGAAACCTTGCTCTGCTGTCAGTTGGGTATATTTAACACCCAACTGATTTGGGACGCACAGTTCTGACGATGGTGTCAATATGCAGATCTGGCTCACCGTATTTGCTAACTGTCACTACCCACATTGATCACCATATTCGAATACTGAAGTACAAAATTAACTGTACTTCCTGAACTAACTGGTTTAATCTTGCCGTAACTACGTGCCTGCACATTAAAGCGGAACATCTGAACAACTTGAGGTGTATCGATATGATTCTTGCAGCAACCTTTGAGGAAGAGCCTTTAGAGGCTTATTTTTGGGAACATTCAACTGTCCTCTCTAGTGTTAACAATGGTTCCAGACTGCCGGTTCAGGTCCGGGTCCTGGTCGGAACCAAACCATTCCCAAATACGCGGTCCGGGTCACTATTACACCCGAACTGTCAATTTGGGTATGGTTCAATGGGCACCTCAGAACCTGTCAGAATTGGGTGGGTAGTCAGCAGGTTGTCAAGCCGGTCCTTCGGTAGAATTAGATAATGCTCCTGCTTTAGCTGTTTTATAATTGTATTCGATCAAAATCGGTGTAGTAAGACTCAGAAAGTTCTTTTCGATCACTTTGTGGGTTGTGACATCGGTTATTTTTGAATCAATGTTTTGCCTTTTGTGTTTTGTATTTAGGAGTTCTGAGGGAGTCAATAGTACAGTTATGATCTCATATAGCCACGCGATGCCTTGATTACCCAATGTACAAGACCAAAAATCGTTGAGGCTGTGTTGACACTCATTTTCAGGATGGGGGAGGAAGTGTGCTGCTGTTGCTTTTGACGCTAAAGGCAGCTAATACATTCTTTATGGATATCTCCAACCAATCGCCACTTAGATAACCCAAGATGCAATGCGAAAAATTGTTGACGCTCAGTTGACGCTCATTTTCAGAATGGGGCAATGACCATGTTGCTTTCTTTTTCGCCTATACAGGCTGCCAATACATCCATTAAGCCTAATCACTACCAGATCATTTTGAAATTACCTGACTTAGAAGGGTAAAAATCATTGACGCTGCGTTGATGCTCATTTTCATGATGGGGTAACAAACATCTCATGAACTGTATTGCAAGAAAAGGCCTCCGATACATCGTAAATGAATGAATATCACAAATCAACACTTATATAACTACAGGGGCAAAGCCAAAAATCATTAAATTTTGGATAACGATCATTTTCAAAATGGGGCAGTGACCGTGTCGCATGCTGTTTTGCCTCTAAAGCCAGCCATTACAACAGTTATGCTACACAGCGATGAAATCAGCTTACAATTACCATCTTTACAGGACTGAAAAGTGTTGACGTTCCGTTGATGCTCATATTCAAGATGAGGGAAGGAGTGTGTCACTATCATTTTTGCCTAGAAAGGTGGCCACTACTTTGATTATGTATAACCACAACCAAGTCAAATGTTAATGACTAGTCGTACTTGACCGAAAATTGTTGACGCTTCATTGACACTTATTTTGCCACAGGCATATCCGCAATATTCATTCATCTGATTTGGCATAGTCCATTCTTCACATTGTTCTGGCAGGTATTCATGCGTTTTCATTTACTTTCTCCTTGATCACTACATTGTTCATTAATAATACTTATAAATATATCCTTTAAAATATACCTTACAGTGTCTGCTAATTGTAGATAATAATACACTCAAAAATCCCGTTCTTTGAATCAATGCTCGTCATCACTTGCAGGTTCGCTCCATAGGCTGCTCTGGTCTTCAAAATGGAGGTTAGCTGCACTACCACACAACAGATTGTGTACTAAGCAGTGGATGTTCCTTCATCAGTCAGCATATCTGGATCACAATCTGTATCTTGCTGGCTATCCTGGGCATATGCATCAAGTGTAAAAAACTCAGCACAGGGAAGAGTAGCATGTGAATACATATATCTGGCTGGCAAATTGACGATTTGGGAATGTTGAGCTCCAGCATCGTTACCAGTTGGCGAGGGTTGCATCCCTGGCAGAAGTGGGACTGCAGGCACAGGTGGCGTCAGCTCAGGAGTCAGCTGACTGCGTCGGTCGGGTGAAGATGCACCTGTTCCTTTGCGCCACCAGCGTGCCCCCGGACAGTATGCGGTGCCATTTTGGCAAAGAAGGCATCCGTTAGTCTCGTTTTGACGAAGCATGGCCTGGTGTCATTTTATCACAGCGTTCACCTTTGTAAGCCCCGGAAGCTCAACAGCCTGCTTCCTCTCTAGTCCGGCTTCAGCTCGTGGTTTCTTGATCAGATAAAGCATTTCGTCTATTACGGCGCATGAAAACCCACCTTTGGCCATTTTGGCAATATTCAAGGTGAGGCGCATGTTGGACTGTTCCGGCTCTACCCGACCTCCTCGCCTTGCCATAGTAGCAGACATGTTGAAAAGCTACAAAGAAATCAGTTGCTGCTCTAACAATGAGGTTCGGCTATAACCCCAACTATATATGCTTTCGTAGCCTCCCCTAATGTGATTAACGCCAATGTCGTCCACTCCCGGAGATGTTGATCACAAAATTCATCAGCGAAAATCCCAGAACTGAAAACATCATGATGGTTGATTTTGCAGACGATGTGGACAGATACTTTGGTTGACCATAGTGGTTTCCCATTACAAGTGGAGATAAATTGGTCACAGTGCTCTCTGAGTACACCCGCTTTACGTTATACAGTCAACTGACAGCCATTCATCACCGTATGAATGTAATCACATCCAATTGGATGCTGTTTCTGATTCCTGCTACTTCCAGTCTTACGGACGATTTTTAAATGTGCATCCTGGGTGATAATTTTGGTGGCTTCATTGGCAGTGTCGTGCTGGACTACCTGGTGTCTGCAATCTTGCTGTGTGCCAAGCAGTGACGTATTGGATGAAGCTCACGTCGATCGGCTTGCTTCGGATCCTTCGCCTCCGGGCTGAGGTGTTTGTGTATGCATCATTGGCTAGTGTGGAATAGAAGAGGAAGATGATAAGGAAACCAAGTGGAAAGTCCTGAGGAATATATAGTGAGCGTCATGTCAGGATAGAATAAGTAGCAGCCAACTTGTACGATATACTCAACATGAATCCTGGTGTGTATGAGTGCAAGTTGCAGGGGTTTACCACTGTCTCGCGATTTGCAATGAGTCGGTCTGATGTAGTGGGATTGTTTCCGGGGATGAATCGAGGTGAACGACAGCCGAAATCGCATGATTGTCAGATATCAATACGTCATTGTTCAATGGAAAAGATGTCTGCTGATGTCGGTCTCAAATAATCCCTGCGATAATACCTGAAACTGACGCTAACAATCCAGTCATGATGTATGATTGGCTTAACAAATCCCGTTTTATAGACAGTCAACAGGCAGATTTTGCTTTGTTCAAGTGCAGTAAACGTACAAACATTGACATAAAAGATGCAGCTTGCCTCCATATTGTCCATATGTTGCAACATCCAACATCTCGCCCAACAACATAGGCAGCACAAACTACAATTTTCAATGCTCCGAAAAAGAACTTTTCACCAGTTCCACTGGGCAAATTCGCCAAATCGAGTAAGCCGTCCAGAAGCCGACATCATCAAGCGAATCGAGGCAAATGCGGCTTCGAATCAGAAAGAGTCCCAGCCCTTGGGGCATTGCGCAGCTTGCGATGCAAAATGAAGCTTGCAGCCAAGAAATGACAAGAAACGCACTTCCTAAGCGATGAAGAGACAGAGAAATGGATTGAGGATTATGTTGAGAGAGAAACAACTGTAGCATGAAAGCGAGTGGAAGATGCAGATGCAGCGATTAGGCGGATGCAGGAAGACACGGGGACAACCGAAAACTCGGAATTGATGACCAGAGTGCCCGAAAAAATGATCGAGGAGATGATGGTGGCTATCCCCGAGAGTCTGACTGATCTCGCGAGTTCTGACGATGGGGAGGATTGGGAAGATCTGTATGATGGAGAGATGGAGCAGGGCAAGCTGAGCGAAGATGACAAACCCGGCTGGGTGATGTGCACAATCGCCAAAATGGAACAGCAGCGCATGGAGACATTTCGGAAGAAGTAGATGATTCTCGCTGAATTGACAAAACCTGGATGGGAACACAGACCCGACTACTTCTGTGAAAGAGATAGGACGTATGGCACATCCAATATGATGGTACCGGCAGTCATTACATGTATAACGGATCACGATGCAGCCGCACCTGCATCAACAGCATTTGGAGAGTTTATGGAGTGTCTTGATATTGTCCAAGGGATATTGCAAATGCCGCAAGGGACTTTGCGACCAGGAGGTAGTCATATTGGGCTAGATTCTGGGAAGGTGCAGTTTAACATGAGTATATCCAGTCTTGTCCCCCCAGGGGAGACCCACTCATCACTCATTAAGAATGCGAGGACAGTTCAACTTGGAAGCTGTAACCCTTGCATATAGCCTGCCCAGCTAATCATCATACTGAAATCAGATTCGGATCAAGACATGGTGAAGGATCCAGTGTCATCGGAGGAATAGAGAGGCAAATTTGTATTTTTAATGTCATACCTCTCTGAAAAGCAATTTGGTTATCAATTTTGCTACGTGTCAGCATATCCTTGATTTCAGTGACCAAATTTTCAGACAGGATAATTTGTCTGTGCATGTGCAAGGGTCGAACGCACCAAGCGAGAGTTCTAGAATACAAATCAGTTTGTAAGACGGCCAATAAGTTCGATTTCTGTTTACCAATTGGTGTTAAGTGACACAGCAAAAGATAAATTAGTGAAGAAATATGCTGAAAAAATTTAAGTGAGTGATGTCAAATGAGTCATAGCAATAGCAGTCAGTGCACAATACGAATCAGTCTGAATGAGAACCGTCATGCTGCATTTATCCACTCATCTAATTGCATAACTCTTTGCACAGACCTGGTGCACATGGTTTAGATATTGGGAATTGCTTATGGTACGTCATGGAAATCGAGGAGAAGAAGCTGGAAGACAACAGGTGAGTAAGTCAAGCGATAGTATTCAAAAACTTGTGAAATAATCTACATGCCGTAAATTGACAGCCAAAAGCGCAGGAATGTGATAGGGCAATGTTATTTTAAACTCAGATAATGTGGATAGAGGTTGATCAGCAATTGAGAGGCCACAAAGCCTCTGGATGCAATTAGTAATACTTAGAAACCCAATATTGGATGTCAGTAATGAATATGGAATTCATGGCATACAATGATTGAGTGTACAAAGGCGGTTTCGATGTGTTTGATGTGAGAGTCAACAGAGCATCAACGATTTTTAGTCTTCCACATTCCACAATCAAAGGGCTCCATTGTCTCGTCCTTCCAATGTAAATGTGTTGGTTGGCGCTATTGCCGAAAAGGCAAATGGCATGCTGGTTGCCCAACATATACATGAGCTTCAACGGGGCATCAATGATTGTTAGTCTTACACATTCGACAATCAATGGGGTGCATTGTAAACTCCTGCCAAAGCAAATCATTTGGTAGTTGTTATTGCTAAAAAGGCAAATTGCACGCTAGTTGCCCCATCCTAAAAGTGAGCGCCAACAGCGTGTCATCAATCTCTGGCATTGCATCTTGGAAAATCCAAGGGCTGTGCTGCGACATTGACCAATAATCGAAATATCGGCTGCCTTCCAAGAGAAAACGTTCTGGGACAACATCGCTACTATGTCCTAGTAATGAATGTCAACTGAGCGTAAATGATTTTTGGCTGTGCATCGTGTAATACCCAAGGTTTGTGCTGGGAGATTGACTCATGATCGAACTGTCGGCCGCCTTTCCGGGCAGAATTGCTCGCGACAACATCGCTACCATGTCCTAAAAATCAACGTCAATGGAGCGTCAACAATTTCTGGCGTTGGATCGTAGAAAATGCATCGGCTGTGCGGCAATATTCACCCATATTCGAACTATCGGCCGCTTATGTAGGCAACAATGCTTGGGGCACCATCGTTAAAGTGTCCTAAAAATGAGCGTCAATGGATGGTCAACAATTGTTGGCCACGCATCTTGGAAAATCCAAGGGCTGTGCGGCAGCATTATCCCATAATCGTAATATCGGCCGCCTTTCTAGGCAAAAATCCTTTGGACAATGTCACTACGATGTCCTAACAATGAGTGTCAATGGAGCGTCAATGATTTTTAGCCTTGCATGTTGGAAAATCCAAGGGCTGTGCGGCGACATTAAGTTACAATCGAACTACCAGCCAACATTTTAACCAGAAATGCTTTCAACAGCATCGCGATTATGTCATCCACCTGAGGGTCAACGGAGGGTTAACGGAATGTCAACAATTTTTTGTCATGCAACTTGCAAAATCCAAGGGCTGTGCATTGACATTCTCCTATAATCAATGTATAGGCTGCCTTTGTGGGCAAAAGAGTAGGGGAAAGTTCCGCTACCACCCCCAAAGAATATGTGTCAGCGGAGTGGCAACAGGTCATGTGGAGCTCAGTAAGCTTCAAAGCAACGAAATGTCTTGCCTCATTCATAAAAGGAGTTTTTAACCATCAGTCTCATCAGTCTGCCCCTGTATACAACTTCACAACTATGCATGCAAAGTCTCACAGGTCTTACTTTTCTCTTTCGTGGAGCTCAAGAGTCAACATGTAAGCACCAGCGTTCTACTCAACATTAATGTACCTTTTGACAGTGTCTCAACTGGAACTACACAGCTTTCAAATTCCTACAACCATGTCAGATTCCCAATCTATAAATACCTCATTACTAGAGGTTAAGATATCTTCCAAAAATGAATCAGTCTGTATTCGCCATTTGAGCAACCTTACTTTACCAACCATATTCCATGCTTGGTGGGCTTCAATGAATATTGGCTCGAAACGTCGTATTGCATGGAGTAATTCTGGTCATGCGCCTTTGTGACGCTTCTATTTGCACCGCAGAATAGAGGAGACTGGCATCCCTGCCATCATAACTATCATTTATCATCAAGTTCTTCGCAATCCATCAGAAAATGGGACCAGCTTCAGGCGAAAATACTTGCTGGCAAAAGCGCACATTGGAAAGTTACACAAATTAACAGAGTCGGAGGTTTCTAAATTGACCAACTCAACCTTTGATGAAACTGCTTTAGCTATATTGAAGAGAAAAGGCGGTAGAGGAACTACAATGGTAACCTAACAGTGGAAATTGATATTCGACAGATAGATCTTACGTATATCAGCCAAATTCCCAGACAGAATGCTCTAAACTGGCAGCAAACGACTAACAAACTGCCAAATTTCAACAACATACCTGGAATTGCTACCTCATGTTACGATTTGTGTCGGCTAACATTCCATGGCATGCTATATGAAGCCTCGAGCTGGGACGGTCATTTAAGGCATTATGTGGCGAGCTGGTCCTGCCATCCGCCAGCACCCTTAGCTACATTAGCTGGAGAGAATACTCACTGGCAGTGGATGTAATTAAGAAGCAATTGCCATCAAGAAATAAAGTGAGTTAGGGTTTAGATAGGTGGACATCGACGAACAAATTGAGGTCAACATCGATCATTGCATACTATATGGATGCAAATTGGGCATTGTGAGAAGTACAGCTCACATTCGATGAGGTTGATAGCCTCTTCTTTTGCTATGCCAGATGCTAATTGAGAATAATAGAGCAAGGGTGAATTTACTGCAGCAAGTCTAGCCATACATTTGAAGGAGGTTCTGGATCGTTTCGAGCTTACCGACGGCTGTTTAGTTGGAAATACAACAGAAAATGCTTGTTCAAATGACTCGATGACTCGGGAACTACGATCAACCCTTGAGACCTCTAGAACCAGGGAGCCTGCAATGACCACCTATCTAGCATGCATGGCGCACATCATCCAGCTTGCTTTAGGTGCGTTCATGAGCAATCTTGGGGTAAAAGGCAACACCATGTCTTGGGAAGCCCATGAGCACAATCAGCAATTTGGAGAGAATGAAAGCACAAACATTGGGAAGAGTCAAAAATTGCAAAAAGAGGGCAATGCTGGAATCATCAAGGTGTGGGCTATGCGTCCAGGTTTGGCAAACATAATCGAGAAGGTACGTATTTCAACACATTTTGAAAGACCTGAAACTAACCTTCATATAGCAGAGAATGCTTGCTGTGATGATGATGCTGACACCTGGTCGTTGACACGAGTTGATTCACTGTCAAAAAGCCAAATTCACAATGGCCGTACTACCCATAATGGATGTGAAAACACAGTGGAAGTTGACACTAGAGTTGCTTGAAAGAGTCTACCGATTATGAGAATTCACCCGTGAGTGGCTGAGGAATCCAAAATACACCGATTACCGGCCACTTTTCACAACACAGGAAGAATGGGTGATTGTCAAGTACGTCATGGAAGTTTTGAGGCCATTCCGATCCTGGACCCTGTGGATGTCAAAAAGGCATACAGTTACTCTGCATCATGTCATCACTGTCTACAATGACATGTTCGATCGTATGGATGGCATTATGCAAGCGTTGGCTAAGAAGAAGATGCAACTGAAACAATGCTTATACATCACTGTTAAGGTTGCGCGCCAGAAGGTGTCCAAATATTATGCTGAAGTCACTCCAATGACCGGTCTGCATCTCATTGCAGCATATACTGTTCATCCGTTCCGGAATGTTTGATCATCTAGGAACTGGGATGCGGCGATTGATATTAATCCTGAGGACGAGCCTTCTTATACTACCCAATACCAGGAGGTCTGTCTGAAGTATCTAGAGAACATCAACAAAATGTGAATCGGTCCGGAAGCCACACACAAACCTCCCAGACACTCCGGTTGGCCTCACCAGTGCTTCTAAGTACTTCCAGATGTTCCCAGACGTTCCTCGAGCTAAGCAATGTGCTCTCAGACTCAGCTAGAGCATTGTTGGGTGCTCCTGACAGCACCTGGATTTATGGACGTGCAATCAGGATGCTACGAGATTTGACTTATAGGATAGTCATATTTTGGGGCAGCTGAGACCTCTGCACAGGTCTGCGGGAGACATCGAGCGCAGCTGAGACCGCTGCGGAGACTGCTGCGGAAGCTCCAAGGGAGACCTGGTGTGGTATTCTCACAGCCGTGGTTCTTAGGGTTCCATCACCACAAGGCCTTTTGTCTATCAAATTCATCTTTGTTACAGTCACAAGATTCGCTACAGCGTAATGTGGCGTGCATTATTTCAGTCTCTCAACATATATATACGGTCATTCTCGCTGCAGATGGTAGTCGAGCATAATCGGCGGAGCACCTGGAGACGTACATTGACAGAACAGCGAGATGCACCAGTTGCAGGCTTTTGTGGTGAAACGACTGAGCGAGAAGGCAGAGAGCCTACCATTAACACTCCACTGCACCTCTTGCGACATCCAAACAGAATTCGTGAGAAAGAGTGGTTATAGCTCAATGAGCGTAGGAAGAGGGTGAGAAGATATGAGACTACACAGCCGTAAAGATCCACGACACTCGGACACAGCGAGGGAGACCAAAAGTTGGGAAAGATAGAGTGTGTAATTTTTTTGTATGATAAGAGGAGATGAAAATGAGATGATGTCTATCAACCCCTGGGTCTCGAGGAAATATACTCCCCATCATTCAGTCCGCCTCCGTTACCTCTGTATCTCCGTACACCCGCTGTTGCTCATTGATGTTCCTGTTTGAGGCCGTGATTCAGCGAGTTTGGAAAAAGACTTGGAGGCTATCATCGTGCAAACTTGGAGGCTGTAACCGAGCGAGTTTTGATATACCCTTGGACTCCATGATGGAATGAACTTGTAGATGCACTTTGGGGCCGTAATCGAGCAAGTTTGGAGATGCACTTGGAGCCTATAATCCTGCAAACTGGGAGGCTGTGATCGAGCAACTTTGGAGATGCACTTGGAGGCCATGATTGACAGAGATTGGAGGAGTACTTGGAGGTGGTCGATCTGGAGATGGTAGAGTGGGGAGGAGGCGTGACAGCAGTTGCTACTCTATTCATTGGTTAACTCATATTGGTGGGAATGTAGAGAGTGGAGTACATCATTGTCTGCCGAGAGATAAGAGATGGGAGATGAGAGACTGGCTGGGAGTGTGAGACATTCGATCATGGGATGACACAGTACTCGGTGTATGCTGTACTCGGTGCTTGCAGTACTCGGTGTATCCAGTGCTCGGTGTATGCAGGACTTGCTCTATGCAGTACTCGGTGAATGCAGTACTTGGTGTATGCTGTACTCGGTGTATGCTGTACTCGGTGTATGCTGTACTGGGTGTATGCTGTACTCCATGTATGCCGTACTCGGTTTATGCTGTACTCGGTGTATGCTGTACTCGGTGTCAACTCATGATTGTTGCATAGAGAGATAGATATGGATGACTCAACTTCGTGTTCTGAGGGGATGGTAGAGAACGAGAGAGATGAGAGGAGATGGGGGAAATCGTCCTGAGGATCTGGGAGTTGCGAGAGTTTTGTGTGCAAGTCGATGTTCAATTCCCGACACGGCAGGTTCTACTCCTGATCCAGCGGGTAATCACACCAATATGTGGTCTTCTAAACCCAATCAGGCAAGTCGTACCCCTAACTTCTCATACCCGCTTGTATCCTCCATATCATTCCCATCTTCATCCCGCATCTCTCTTTCTCATCCACAACTCTGCCATCATCTCAGAATACAAAGTTAAGTCATTCCTCTCTCTCTCCATGCCATGATCATGTGTTAACACTGAGTACAGCATACACCGAGTACAGCATACACCGAGTCCAGCATTCACCGAGTACAAGAATACACCGAGTTCAGCATGCACCGAAGATTGTGTGTCTTCCCTTCTGCAATGGCACGGCTGCACATGACCTGTCCAGCGCCGGGAAACAACCGCTTTATATAGTCGGCTTGCCACGAGCCTTAGATCTCTAGCGATAATATTACCTTTATACTACTCTACAATATTGACATCCACGTTTGCAACCTTCTCTACTGATATACCTTCCTACGAGGCCATACACAGGCGTATGCTTTTACACTATTATCGCTCTGACAATTTCAGATACGTTTCGCATACTGGATTTCATCATTTACCCCTTTCCGACGCGTCAGAACACGCGATCAATGCGCGAGATAATTCACATATTTGAGAGCGCTTATTGCATCGGCGAAGTGTCTTGATACGTCTATTGTATTGAGGTCAACGGTAACAGACGATTTCGTGTGGATTCTAGAGGCCAATCGACCAGAGACTCGTCGCAACACCGATGAATGACAAATCATACGAACTTGAGATCTAGGAATCCCAGATACACAACGGGAAGGTATTGTTCACCAACTTGAGGTTAACTGTAGCATTGACAATTCCGATTTGAATCCAGAGGCCAAGCGGCCAGAGATATGTTGTGACAGCTAAGAACGCAAAATCATCCCGATTTGACAGCGACAGATTGCAGAAGCAAAGACGCCTGATAAGTACACCCAATTGAGGTTAACGATTGCAGAGACAATCCGAGTTGATTGCAGAGGCCAATGAGCAAGGAGACGCGTCAGCGACCAAGTGAGTCGAAGTCAATTGCAACGAATTCATCTATGAGAACTCGAAGGCTATCAATCATGACATCAATGAGATTCGATAAGTTGCCTTCCAATTGAGTCAATTGAGGATTGCAGGAACAATACCAGAACCCATATGTCTCCAAAAGTCGCATCACCGGCAATGCAGACGCTGGGCTCTCCAGAGATTCCCTCGAATAATGTCCAACGAGCGCAATCGGATGCGAACTATTGAGACGACACAGACCACAATCGCATTCACCTACGATTATATTCCACAGCTCAGGGAAGCTGCGAAGAGCAGCCTTGGACGATCACATCGGATTTACCCGATGCGTACGATTCACATCTAGCGGCACAACTGATGGCAACTCCCATTATGATTACCTTCTACATGACTTGATGGAGTCATCTACCTTACTGATGCTGCGAGGAGGTTCAGCAGCGGCTATGCAATGATACAACTATGATCACCAATACCTTTTGTGTAATGATGGGCAGAGTTCAAGATAATGGAGCAGCGATCGCGGATCGTGCTGCAGCTCTGAATGGGAAGTATAATAACCCCTGAATGTTCTGAAGTGGCTAGCAGATACAATTCGCGATTACCATTGTCAATTCTCACTATTGGCACCTGATTGGACGACCGAATCGTATCATTGTGAAGAGACAGCAATCTGCGCCAACTCTATTCTATTTTGTCAAACAAGTCAACGAAAGCGGATATATCACCAACAAGCAAATACAGATATGTGCCCATATGATGGCATACGATGAGGGTTTTTAGGAATATAATGGCGATGATTTCAATTTCAATTCCAATTGTAGTTAGGATTCTGGAGATCCAGGGGACTACCAGAGGATGGACCGTCTGGGGACTGTTGGGAGGGCAGCGGATTCAGAATGTATTTAAGGCGTGCGGAGGTTTAATTGATGTGTTGTATCCCAACATGGAAATGGATGTTGTTTGATTGTCAGACAGCCTCAATCGGGTGAGGGAAGAAACTCATTGGTTGTCAGACAGTCCCAATTGGGCGTGATGAGTGCGTGATTCGCTGTGAGCATATTCGTACACATGGTGGCAGCCGTGGTGGACGCACTGTGTGAGCTGGAGACTGATGGGAATTGCTGTGGGAGAAGTGCAAGAATCCTAGCGTCGACATGCAAAGCATTCGACTTGTGGCTCTGCCACCCCAAGGTGAGAAGATGAGGGGGCAGTGGACCGGGCAAGCCATCAGGTATGCCCCGGGAATGTACCTGGATCACGGCTAGGGAGGAGATGTGTTCCAGAGGTGGCCGTACTTCATATATTCAAATACTTCGAGCTACCGCTATTGACGATCAAGTGGCCAGTGAGGAGGTCATTGGGACGTTCTTCCTAGGAGTGGGAGTTCGTATAGGGCTGCTGGGAGTGACTGTGGAAAGCATCTCTGGGGGTGAGATGGGCACCAGGCATCGGATGGGCGAGCAGGGAGCAGCGGCGGTTGTTGCAGCAGAAGAGTGTCCACATCGGAACCATGAATGACTGCTACAGGCACGCCAAGACACAAAGGGAGTACTGGACGGCGGGGCTTGACCATACTTTGGCGAACCATTTCCAATCCGGGCTCCTGGATATTCCTTCATACCACTCCATATCTAGTACCAATCGAGAACTAAGGTTTGCAGATGGAGCCGGCACAACGACAAAGATAGTGCCTATTGATGATGGAGGACTTATCCTGGCAATATACAGAGATTTGGTGGAGGTTTTCAGCAAAGTCAAGGCCGAAGCACTCCCACTGCATCAGTCAATAGAACATGCAATCGACTTGGAGCCCGGCTACAATTTGCCATATGGGCAGATTTACAATTCATCAGAGTTAGGTTGAGCGGTATTCATGCAATTGGGTGTATAAAGATCAGGTGCTCAAGAGGCCGGATGATGCATTTGTATTTGGGCTTAAAGATCGAATCCCATATGAACGGATCGATGAGTCGGGATTTTCTGACAATGGACGATATGTCCCCGGATGGAGTATGGGACAGCAATGAAGAGTCAATGGATCGTGGTAGATATGGATCACGACCGGATATGGATAGAAGACTTGTGGCGGATGACAGGAGATGGATCTCAGGAGATGCATCACGAGAGATAGATGACAATTGGTCTCTATCCTATATGAAGATATTGAGGTTATGCGAAATTATACGATTCTCGAGATCACGACTTTGATTTCGAACTAAACATTTTCTATGGAACGGAGATATGCCTTTATATGACGTACCAGCGGCATGGCTCCACCGAGTACAATACAGGGCACATTTCAGAGATGCGGAATTGAACAGTTACATGCCCAAGTCTCAAGGCCAAATACGATCTCGAATCAGATCCTGAGTCACAGCTGCAATGCCGATACCGCACAAGCTGAACTAGATTATTCTTTGGCGGAACAACAATCGTTAAAGAGAGGGATGACAGTGCCGGAATCGCAACAACCTCTACTGCGAACAATTACCGTACTGGAAGTGCAGGAACAAAGCACCATGAAACGCATTGACCAATAGATAAGGCTACCAGCGGCGAAAAGTGCCCGCAAGGAAGTGATGGCAAACGCACCTACAGAGGAATCAATACGCCACATGCCCAGGTTACAAATCCAGAATGAGATCGAGGGTTACTCTCAGCAATCCCAACACAGTCTCAGCAATCCCGACATACACGGCTGCTATGGATCAGTCGTCGGCGCAGCTACGACGTACCCAAGGGGCATGACTGTACCGGAATCAAAACCAACCCCTACTGCAAGCAATCACCGTACCGGAAATACTGGGAGGAAGCACCTTGGAGCGCACTTACCGGAAGAGAATCGCAGCTGGATATTGGTCAATGAGCATATGTTGGAAGAGGTAACTAGCAGAGTCAACATGTGTATGTGGAGAAGAGTCAACCAGTGCAACTGGAGATGAAATGACAAGTGAATTCAGAAAACGATGATATGGATACCCAGACAAGTGACAGCAAGCACACTGGGAGGAGGAGTGGAAAGCATACCAGGAGGAAAGCCGGCGAGCAATGGGAAATGATGAGTACACCGAGCAAAGGGCTGATGTCAAGTGTACCGACAAGTGCACCGACTTGGAGGATGATCAGTGCAACTGCAGGAGCACTGGAAAGATGATGAGAAGATCAATCTACCGAACGGCATCACGAAAGACAGTCACCAAACGGCATCACGAGAGACAGTCACCGAATGGCATCATGAGTGACTGTCACCGAATGGCATCATGAGAGACAATTGTGAGAACTACCGAGAGATGATGACTGAGCATAACGACCAGGATCATAGCCCAATGACTCCAAATTGGGATTGAATAAGAAGACAATTGGGAGCCCTACATATGGAAGGGACTGACTGGGATGTTGACCAAACGGCTTATTGAAATGGATCCCGAACAACCATACTGGAGGCCTATAAGCGAGGGTGGCCGATGCTGAAGGAGCATGAATAGAACTACTGACAGGCACCGTGCGATTGTCACCGGCTGCAAGAGATGATCACAGCTATATCAAGACTGGCCGACCATGCTATGCACAAGGGCCTGGAGAGCGCAAGCACACTTGCATATATATGTGGTACGAATGACCATTGTATGAGAAGCTTACGAGATATATACGAGGTCATAAATGATTGACCATTACTGACGGCTATGATAACGAGAGTAGAAGTTACAATCCATGCCAAGAAGTCAAGCCGCTTCATCCGTGCAGATTGAGCGCAAAGATCCCTGCCGAAGCGGCTTCAAAAGCAGCACCAATGATCACTGATGGGCTGGGCCTGCGGAGTTCACGAGGAATTGGGAGAGCTCGAGTGCTAGCGCACTGGAAAGTATGGTGAGTATGACCAGTTACTGGACTGGGTACAAGCTAGATACACCTATGCAATAGCAATGGCGATGATGATGATGCGCAGAGAGTGGAAGCCACTATCGATGCCACCGAGTCAAGACGAGACTGATACAATGATTGGGGATTTCGCCGTGATTACTGTGTCTAATTCTGACAATGACCGAAACTTGGTACAAGTTATGAGTGCGAGATTGGATGGTTGGATGCCAGACATTCCGGAAGTGGAGATATGGAGGACGATGTCCCTTTGGATGTTTCTTCTTTCTCTTCTGTTCTCTTTACTTGATTACTTCTTTGGATCTCGGCCCACTACAAATGGCGTTGGCACAGGATTGTACCACCTCCAGAGATAAGTCAAGTGGAGGCGGAGTTTCCCCATGAGCTGGATCCGCCGAACAGCTATCATACGGTACTGATCGGTTGTCGGTCTTATGGGTTCGTACCATTGCATATGTTAAATGGTGATTCGATTGTTTCCATTCCTACTCATGTATGGGTTTATACAGCCCAAGGGGTCTGCATCTAATGAGGAGGATAACAGAACGGCACGGCTGCACGTGACGTGTCCATGGCCGGGTAACACCTGCCTTATATAGTCGGCTCCCCAAGAGCCTTAGATTTCTAGCGATAATCATACCTTTCTACTACTCTACAATATCGACATCCACGTGTGCAACCGTATCGACTGATATACCTTCCTACGAGGCCATTCACGGGCGTATGTCTTTACACCTTCATTGTCAAGATCACCCGTTGAACCCTCAATGTAGCTTCACCTTCCGGAGTGCCTCCTTACCAGATCGACCGCCACCCAGCCGCACAACATGAGAGCTCAAAGCTAAAGTCACCTCGTCACATTCCCACGGTTGAGAGTTAAGTATCTCATGAATGGAGTCTCTGCAACCGGCACGCCTCCGAATGACCGCCTCCAAGTGCCTCTCCAACCTTGCTCGATCACGGCCTCCAAATTCACACCATCATGGTGTCCAGGTGCATCACCGGACTCACTCGATCACGGCCTCCCAGTGCATCTCCACACTCGCTTGACCATGGCCTCAGAGTGCATCACTAAGTTCACTGGATAACAGCCTGCAAGTGTATCTCCAAACTCGCTCGATTATGGCCTCCCAATACGCTTGATTACAGCCTCCAAGTTCACATGATCATGGCCTCCAAGTGCATCTCCAGACTCGCTCGACCACGCCCTCCAAGTCGATCTCTGACTTCACTCGATCATCAAGATCAGGCACACCTCAAATCGCTCTCAAGCACTGCCCGCAGATAGTTTTAGAAACTGGTCGGGGTCACCAGACAGCGGTCAGGGGTTGGACCGGGAACTCATTTTGCTTCTGTTCCAGACCTGTCCGAAAACCCGACCGGCTTTGGTTTGGCGGGGTTGTTACCCAGACTGGACATTAACCCGCGGTTTGTTGGCTGGGTTGTACATACTGCAGAGCCTCATTTGCGCGAACTCAGAACTTTGGCTCCAAATAGGTATTTGATTTGTGATCATATCACAATATGATATATACGTAAAATATGCAGATTTGCATGCTCTTTCACCTCCTATTGTCCACTGTGCAATCCAGTCAATATTCGTTGTGTCACAGCGATAAACCGCCAAATTTCGGCAGTATTTCATACCAACTCAACGAATATTGATCAGATAGCAAAGTGGAGAACTGGAGGTGTAAGAGCATGCAGAACTGCATCTTTTACGTATATATCATATTGTGATATGATCAGAACTCAAATACTTAATTGCAGCCAAAGATAAGACTTGGCAAAATTGTGGAACTGGCCAAGGAACAATTGGTTCGGTGCGGTTCAGTTTTTTGATGCGGTAAAACCCATTGCAACGGTTCCAGTTTGGTTCCACCCCAGACCCAGAACCGAACTGCGGATCTGGAACCGTTGCTACCAGTACATGCAGGCAGTCCAGATATACCGTGTGTAGATGGGTAGCTATATCAATACATACATGTATAGATGGGAATACACACTGAATACATAAGTTTTGAAAATCGTTGAACAATAAGTAGTAGCTATGATATCCAGGCACACCAGAAGCATTCCCAAAGAAGATTATGTTTTTCCCAGACAGCTCTACAGTGATTCAATGTGCTCCCAGACTTGTGGTCGGCACTCCCAGGTTCTCCCAGGTGCATCTGAGGGCCACTGCATGGGTTTAGTAAACTCTGGGATTTGACCACCCTGTGATTCTGGTCCGACAACTCTCAGACACTCCCAGAGGCTTCCAGTGACCAAAATGTATTTTGCTGATGAATGAATACTGCGCCAAACTCCGAGAAATGTCCGTCATTTAACCCGAATATTTTCCGCACGGCAATATCTTCCCCTCTTCAAAGGCTGCTGGATTTGGTCAATCATCTTTTGATGCATATTGTTTGTCCAGCGATGATGAAGATTACTTAATACCTAGGGGCGTGGCTGAAATGTCACCCGGGCCAAGGGATTGTGCTGCACGCAAATTGACAGCCGCAAAGCTGTTTTCGAATGCAACGCCTGAAGCTCCAAAGCACTGGGGGCAAATTGATCCAAATCTTAATGATTACCACTCCGATCCCATGGAGATTAGCAGCACAGTTTGGTTAGCAGATATTACTGCCTGGTGACAGCAACGGGAGGAAACGCGCTCAAAGTACGCCAATCGCTCCAATGTGGCGCTTGACATATTCTGTATTATACCACATGGTGTTAGAGTCGAGGCCAGTTTTTCCCCTGGGCGAGACGTTATTGGCTGGAGGCAGTCTACAATCAGAGGCAAGAGGCTGCGGGAAAAGTCGTAGTAAGGCAGCTTGCTCGAGCCAATAACGGAATATTGGCAGGCGATTTCACAGCATTTGATAACACAGAAACTGAAAACAACATGGAATTGAAGACAGAGGCGGAGGAAAGAAAATTGCACACAATGGCCAAGGTCCACCACTTTTTGGAGATGTGGCAGGGCAGCCAGAACATACATGCTACACAGAAGGAATCCTGCGCTCATAACATGCAAATGACAGCCGTATGATACATTTCAGATATCGAAGAAATCATCAAGGCATCCTGGTCAAACATTCATCATGATGGTGCGGCTGCATTCACATTGTCAGAAATATCACATTTGCCACCAGCTTTGTCTGCAAAGGACCTGCCTCGAGGACAAACTCAAATATTCAACTTCCGCCGATTCAAATGAATCGACTGCCATCCTGCCGAAAGTCATGACAATACTGCACCTGAAATCATTTCCGACACCAGATGTTTGCTGAACTGGGAAGGTGACTTGGATAATCCAAACAACAGTGATGAGGTCAGCTAGGCAGACGTTGAATCTGATGTAGAGCCAGACAATGGCCTAAGGGCATCGGAAAGCCCAGAGCACCGGGTTGTGAGTGCTGCACCAAATGTTCCTGGATCGATTCGGCTAACACGAAGGTCAATGAGAAATGCTGAAAAGGTGCTGATAACTGTCAGCACAATGGAAACAAGGAGGAATATGGGAAACAAGACAATGTAGGACTGATTGGGTAAATATGTTTTCACCAGCTTCTATATGTTGCTTGACCAAGAATTTCACATATAGAAATATTATGGGAGAATAGTGAGCAGTCGCATGAGGATAATTGTTCATAAAGAAAACTATTGCTGGCGAAATGTAATTCTCAGAGAGATATATCAATTTTGGTAGAATAAGAGAGGCCTGAGCAACAATATTACTGGGCTCAGCTTTGCTAATGGGTTGAGTCTCAATTTGACTGAGAGGCATGCAATGAGTGCAAAAATCAATTTATATACTCATTGATGGCAGCAGATATTGACTACGCATTACATGAAAATCAGCGTCAACATAGCGTCAACGATTTGTGGTCCTGCATCCTAGGTAATCACACCGCTGATAGGTTGCAGACAGTCATAAACCAATTTCTGGCCACCTGAATAGGTACAACAGACTGCGATACCTTCCCTGCCCCAACTTGATAATCAGTGTCAACGGAGCATCAACGATTGTTGGTCGTGTATCTTGGGTAATCTGTACAGCAACAGGTTGCAGACAGTCATAAACAAAGTATTGGCCACCTTTATAGAAAAAACAGAAAGTGACATGCTCACTGCCCCATCTTGAGAATGTGCATCAACGGAGCATCAACAATTGTTGGCCTTGCATCATAGTTAGTCACAGCGTGATGTGGCCATTACTTTCTCTCTTGAGAATGTGCATCAACGGAGCGTCAACAATTGTTGGCCTTGCATCATAGTTAGTCACAGCGCGATGTGGCCGTTATTTTCTATATACATCATATAGACTGTTTTTATATGTCAAAAGACTCAGGAACACTGAGTGTCAGCTCTCTGAATGAAATGAGTTGTAACTGTCCCGGAGGATGTGGCGGGAATATCCAGTACATATTTGCTTATAAAGGCTGCCATATCCTTCGTTATTGATACTTGTGATCAAGTACCACTCATGTTATGGAAGATACAAGACCAAAAATTGTGGACACTCCCTTGATGCTCATTTTCAAGATGGGGTAGGGAGCGTTTCGCTTTCTCTTATAACTTTAAAGGCTGCCTATACTTTGTTTATGACAGTGTACAACCTGTCGCCCCCCAGATTACTCAAAATACACTACTAACAATTGTTGACGCTTCATTGATGAGCATTTTCAGGATTTGGCAGGGCACGCATCGCCATTCGTCTTCATCACCAAGGCGGCCAATACGTCAGAAACAAACAGTTATGTACCAATGGCAATGTTTGACGATTAACAGTAGCATATCGGAACGCGATGATCAATACTGAAACCCGAAATGCGGAACCGGGGATTGTAACTGATGGGTCTAGGCAAACCCGGCAAAACCCGCCGGTTGATTGGTAAGGGACTGGGTTCTGACCGCTAAGATGCAGCGGGCCGGATTTTGGGATGGGTCTGGAAGTGATCCGACCCATTTGTGTGGTCCAAACCCGGACCACTGCAGGATACCCAGACCTGTTGCTAACAATACAAGCGGACTACCCTGTAGGGATCAATATATCTGTGCCATTGAGTATACCACGTTTGATGATTTCAAAAATGTGTACTGGTTGAGTAGGTACTGGTTATCTTTACAGCTTGGAACAAGTTGCAGGGGTGTAAGAACCTATCAAACCACAATAATGTGTCTAACTGTGTGTGGCATCTCGACACAATATCATTCCATTGATTGTGTTTGGCATCACAGACAATAATTACTAGAAATCCTCTTATAGCAATAGGTCATGATGAACAGCCTGCTGTATTATACTCCCATTAGTGTTGGCTTCCCCTGTACTGATTCTATCGAGTGTTAGCAATGATTCCAAACCGCTGAAACGGTTCCAGGTTGGGGTTGTAACCGGAACCAAACCATTCCAATGTGTCTCACGACACAGAATACCCGGACCGTTGCTTTCGGGCCAGTTTCCACCGGGAAACCTGGCCCTTGCAAGCCCGGCATTTTCCCTGCAATTAAGGATTGGAGTTCTGATCGTATCGCAAGATGATCTATATGTAAATGATGCGGTTTCAGGAGCTCGTTCACCTGCTGATCTGGGATTTTGAATCCGAGCATTATTCGTTGTGTAGCTGTTGAAAACCCGCGATTTGCCAGTGAGTTTGAGTGTTATTTGGTAGCAACTCAACAAATATTGATCGGAGTGCAAATTGCAAACCCGGGGGTGAAAGAGCTCCTAACACTGCATCTGTTACGTACAGACCATGTCATGATATGTTTAGAACTCGAAGACTTGATTGAAGCCAAAATTGTAGGAACCACCAATTGGAACCACAGCCCGGTTGGAACCAAGCCAAAAGCGCACAGGTCTATGTCCGGTCCAGGTAACAACCCGGCGCTAGTCCGCCAGTGTGCTTGGCGGGTACTGACCGGGACCGGGGTCTCAGTTCCGGTTCCAACCCGGACCGAAGCCGGGTAACCTGGAACTGTTCCTAACACTAATTCTATCACTATAATGAAAAATGTAATACAGTCTGGTAGGGGAATATCGTTGTTGACATACCCAACTATTGATTTGTAGTGCTCAATGTCCTTGTATCGAAATATTGTTCAATCGATTGCCTTGTCTACACCAGTTCCGCACACACCTAGCCTTTTGAACTACAACTGCATCTGGATAACTGTACTCATGTATAGTGAGAACTGGCGCTCATACCCAGGTGAAATGTTCAAAAAGAAGATGACAAAGTATCAATAATCTCTGATATGCTGATACCCTCTGGAAATGTCAGAGTTGCAACCAGACTGCATTTGCACATAACTCTGTTGATGTCAGGCATCAAACGAGGTGAAAATTTGTTTCTCACCAGGTAATCTGCCACAGGAAGCTTGCTGCAAATAGCTGCCTTGAGTGAGAGGGGATCTGATTTAATGATATTGAGTAGAATTCTGACTCTTGACTTGTTATCAAATCAGCACAATTCCCATTGTGATATCTGCGGAATATGGTTAATATTGTTGGAGGAATCATAGCTAGTGTTCCCAATCGGTCCTGGTAACTTGCCAGCAGTCCAGGTTTGGACCACCAACATGGTTCAGTTCGGTACCAGACCTGTCCAAAAACCCGACCAGCAGCTTGTTGGCTGGGCAAAACCGGACCTGTACCGGTCAGCCCACAGGTTTTGCCGGGTTTGTCTAGACACTTTAGTTTCAATCTCTGGTTCTGGTTTTCAGGTTTTTCTAATTATGGTTGCGTTTGGATATCCTACTACTAATCGCAAAACATTGACTTTGGTACGTCATTTTCCATTTATGACGTATTGGCCACCTTTAGTGTAATGGCACCGGTGAATGTGACGTGTCCAGGACCGGGTAACACCCGCATTATATAGTCGGCTCACCACAAGCCTCAGACCTTTAGCAATAATTTTACCATTATACTACTCCACAATGTTGACATCCAGGTTTGCAACTGTATCTACTGATATACCTTCCTACGAGGCCATACACGGGCATATGTCTTTACATTTAGAAACAAAACAAGTGAGACATGCTGCGTGCCCCCTCCTGAATATGAGCATCAATGTAGCGTCAATCATTGTTGGACTTGTAAGTCGGGTAATTGATCAGGGACTTGGTCGTTTATATGTGTACTGAAAGCATTGGCCGCCTTAATGGGCAAGAACCCTAGCTACGATATGGCTACTGTCTCCTACAAATGAGCATCAAAGGAGCGTCAACAATTTTTGGTCTTTTAAGTAGGGTCATTAAAGACTGATTTGGGAGTTGTTATACATAATCACAGTATTGGCCGCCTTGATAGGCAAAAGGGAAAGGGACACGCTCCCTGCCAATCGTGAAAATGAGCATCGACAGAGTGTCAACGATTGTTCGTATTTCATCATGGTTATTCAAAGAGCAATGTGGCTGTTACAGTTTGTATACAAGGTTTTGAGCTGATGTATAGCCTAAAACAGTCATGAACACTGAGGTGCAGCTTTGAAAATGAATTCACTTGTGGTTGTCCTGGAGGCTGTCGCAGGAACATCTCTTGTGTATTTGCCTATACAGGATGCCAACAGCTGGTTTATTGATGTCTGCGATCAAGCACCACCGAGATCACCGAAGATGCAGTACCAAGAATCGTTGACACTCTGCTGATGCTCTGTTGACGCTCTGTTGACACTCTGTTGAGGCTCTATTGACAATCATTTTCAAAAAGAGGCAGCGAGTGTGTAGCTTTCTGATTTGCCAATGAAGGCAGCCAATCCTATGATTCTGGATTACAACGACTGAGTCACATTTTTATTACCTGACTTACAGGACCAGAATTCATTGATGCTCCATTGATGCTTATTTTGCCCCAGGCGTATGCACAATATACAAGAATTCAATTTTGGATAGAATATAAGTAATGGTGTTTTGGCAGCTGTTCTATTGTCTTCATGTACTTTCTCCATTATCACTACATTGTTCTTTAATAATTCATGTAAATATATCCTTTAAAATATACTTTAAATTGTCCGCTAATTGTAGATAATAATAATACTCAAAAATCCTGTTCCTTTCTATGAATGCTCATCTTCACTGGCAGGTTTGCTCAATAGGCTGCAGTCGTCTTCAAGATGGATGTCAGCTGCATTACCACGCAGCAGATACTGTACTAACCAGGGGATCTTCTCCAACCATCGGCAAATCTTGAATACACTCTTTATCGCGCTTACGATCCTTAGCATATGTATCAAGATTGCAAAATTTGTTGTTCTGATTGGGAGTACAGATATCACTATGCCAAGGACTATGATGTGACTTGCCTCTTTTGTAGTTAGTGCCATTGGTCATCGTTTGACCTGATGCAGATGTGAGATGCCTAGTTACACAACACAATCGACACACCTTCGCATATGCCCGCATACAGTCGACTACCCGAGCACGCGCCAATGTACAACAGCTTATGAGATTTGCTGTGTGTAAGAGAACCAACGCTCAACAATTGCACTTTGTTTGTCAAGCAGAGGTCGACATCGTCACGGAGATGTATCTCCACATGTTACGCAATCACCTGCCATCCCGCTCGATTTCTGACGGGGGCTGCAGGAGGTCTCCTGTACAGTCCGATAGTCTATGATAACTGACATTTACGATATTAGATCCTGCAGGATGATTTCGACTATGATCACCATCACCAAGTTCAATAGCATGAACTATGCACAATGGGCAACGGAGATGGCCCTACATCTCATGCAGAAGTACGTGTATAGGATCATGAAAGGATATGATGACAAGCCCGAAGAGCCAGCTGGAAATGTGACCACCACAGAAATGGCCACTTTCAAAGATTGGATGGATCGCCAAGGTGTTACCGGACTGACTATCCTGCTGGGCACGGAGCAAAGGATTCAAGCGGATCATACTGTCTTCAATGATAGGAAGACACTTTGGGAAAATCCTGAATCAGCCTACGAGTCAATGTTGAAGCTCAACATCTTCGAAATCAAGGAAGAGCTTTGGAGCATCAAGCTACAGGACTGTGGAGATATTGACACCTACACATTGCACACCAATCGGGAAAACAATGATTTCAATCCCTGCGCAGAATGGACAGCAACTTCGACTGCTAGCACTAATGCTGCTGACACCGACATCGACACGAATTCAAAGACAATCACCAAGATGGGTGAGCAGGAGCACATCCTCTACATCCCTCGCGGGATTCGACAGAACGATATATGGAAAGTCTTCTTTGAGCTCATGATGGACACAAATGCCACGATGACCGCCTGGCCCGATGAGATTGTCGCCAAGCTCGTCGACAAGGAAGCAGCAACCATGGGAGAACAGGGGCTCGCCCCTGAAGCTCTGCTCTTTCCAAAGAATGGTGGCAAAGGTGGGAAAGGCAGCAAAGGTCCAAAGAAGGATAAGGGAGAAAACAATAGACAAGAGAAGGATCAGCGGGAGTGCTTTCATTGCCAAAGGAGATGGCGTATCGCCGAGAAGTGCTTGAGTAAGCGACGAGGCAATCCTCCCAAGGCTGCCAATACTGCGGGGAAAGTATCAACTGAGACTACTTCCACTCTCACCACTTCGATCGAGAACTATTGGATGGTGGCTAGCTCATATTCTCCATCTAGTTATTTTTTGATCGATTGCGGATGCATGACTCAGATCTCCGGCCATCCATCAATGTTCATCACCTACACTGAATATCCTCCTAATACAGAAGATGGTGAAGGGATACAATGGGGTCATGTTGTTTGCATCCTGATATGGAAGTGTTAGGTTGATCTCTCAACTACCAGATGGGAAGATGGAAACGATCATACTTCAAGAAGTGGTGCAGTTGCTGGGATTGTTCAATCCCATCTCACACTGTCAGATCATGGACAAGGACGTCAATGTCAAACCGGTGAATCACTACGTTCTCAACCTCCACAATGACTATGGCAAATTGATTGCCACTGCACCACAGGCTGTTGGGTGATTTGTGCTGAATCAAGCTTCGGAATCGACCGAATACACTGATGTCAACAATGACTGCTGCCTGCTGGCACTTGAGACAACTGGCCATGCATCTCGGCACGATGCAGAGAAGCCGGTGTTACAGAACCACCGCTTCGCCCACAGTCGTCTGGAGCGTTTGGAGATCCTGCCAAAGGTAGTAGCCGACACTCCAAAGATGACCGGCAAGTGCGATTGCAAGAGCTGCATCAAGTGTAAGTCAGCTCGGAAGCCCATTACTCCCACGAACTCCCATGCCATTGAGCCACTGCAGCTTGTGCACTCTGACATATGTGGTCCCCTGGAAACAGCCATCCGAGGAGGTCGATCTATGCTGCTCCTCATTCTCAACACCACAAGGAAGCCCGATGAGTACATATTGAAGTACCAGTCCAAAGGGCTGCAGCAATTCAAAGAACAAAAGGCGCTTAGAGAAAATGTGTCAGGCAAGCAAGTGAAGCGATTTCATACAGATGGAGGAGGTGAGTACACCTCCAACAAGTTCACAGAATACCTAATATCAGCAGGGATCTTAAAGATAATGACTATGCCCTACACTTGTGGGTCCAGTGCAGATGTGGAATGGGGAAACCGCACAATCATGGAATGCGTACAATGCGTGCTGGACGACGGTGGAACTTCTCAGAAGTACCGGGCATTTGCAGTCTCAATGGCGGTCTATCTCAAGAACTGCACACTGACACAGTCAGTAGTCAGTAAGACTCCATACGGGGCCTGGTATGGGAGGAAGTCATCTTGGAAGCATCTAGGTGTGTTTGGATGATTGGATTTTGTGCACATTACGAAAGAGAAACGAAATAACCTGGAGTACAGAGCAACTCCCATCATATTCGTCGGGTGGAGCATATTGACCACACAGTACGTTGTGTACAACCCATTGGCCAAGAAGCATCACTGCTCCAGAGATGAGGTATTCAGAGAAGGAAAGCGATACACAGCACTGAATGCTGCAGATGAAGCGATCTTGAACGAGCCCTTCAATACAGATGTCATTGTGGAACCCACACCCACCAACAAGCAATATGAAACCTCAGAGCCATTCAAGAGGCAGCCAACCAGAGATGAGAATCCCGAAGGTCAAAGGTTGGAGCCTTTGCACGACGAACCAGCTCTGACGCCAAAGAAGAAGTAATGAGAAATGGCTGGCTTTGAGACTTCACATTGAGATGCATGTAAGCCGCCAGCCGAAGGTAGCTGCTGAAACCACACCGGGAAGGATATCTTGGCAGATTCTGCAAAATTGGCCTTCGGAGATGAGGAATTCGAGGATATCATTCCAATCTACGATGCAGCTGTGATCTCCGATGATCACGAGGATGAGAGAGACCATGCAAAGTCTTACAAAGCAGCAACCGAGTCTCCGCTTGCCAAGAACTGGGATATGGCGATGAAAGAAGAGTTAGATGCAATTGGGCAGCATCAAGTCTTTGGAGATTTTGTGGATTTTCTGGAAGGGAGAAAGGCTTTGCCCAGTCATTGGGTATACAAGATCATGCGTGATGGAGCAGGCAATGTGCAGTGATTCAAGGCCAGGCTTGTCTGTGCAGGAAATCCCCAAATCAAAGGCATCGACTACCAGGCAACATATGCACCAACACGTCGTTTGGGCGACATTAGCCTTGCACTCGCAATTGCCGCTGTGTACAATCCCGAAATCCATCAAATGGAGGTATGCATTGCTTTCTTTGGGAGCTGTGTTGGATGAAGAGATGTTTATGCACCCACGGCAGGGACATTTTCGTTTGGTAGAAACAGGGAGCTGATAAAACGATCCAAGACAAACAAAGACTTTGCGGAAGATGGTACTCCGCTTGAGAAAGTCTCTTTAACGCCCAGAGCAGTCTTCGCACGGTTGGTACAGCACTTTGAAGGAATTTGCAACCTCGATTGCGTTCAGGGCATTACTTGTCAATGGAGGACTGTTCGTGCTTGAAGTTCAATAAACAGTCGTTGCTGCAGTCGGTCTGTCCGTCGACGATCTCCTGATCACTGCCACGGAGGGCTTGATTGGGCTGATCAAGGATCAGATGAGGAAGGGGTTCTGGATGCATGATCTCAGGAGTGTCTCCTTCCTAGTATTGGCAACGGGTATACTTAACGCGCCAGCGGTCCGGGATCTGACCGTAGAGACAGGTCAGTTCGGTTGTATACCCGACCAAAGTCTGAACCCGCTGCCTCTTGGCGGGCCAAACCCGGACCTGTACCCGTCAACCTGTGGGCGTTGCAATGTTTGCCTAGACCCATCGGTTCCAATCTCCAGTTCTGCATTTCGGGTTTTTCTATTTATGGTCGCATTCAGATATCCTACTGTGAATTGCAGAATATTGACTATGGTACGGCATAGTCATTTTCTGATGTATTGACAGCCATTATATAAGAAACAAGAAGAGAGACGCTCCCTGCCCCATCCTGAAAATGAGCGTCGATGGAGCATCAACAATTGATAATCTTCATGGGTACTCTAAGTGGCACTTAATCGCACTTATCTATAAACGAATGGTTGGCAGCCTTTATAAACAAATATCCAAGTGATATTCCCGCGATAGCCTCCTAAACATTTTAGACTACCAAAATGGCCAAAACAGAGTATAAGGACTTCAACAGCCACAGCACGCTTCGATGAACCATGATCAAAGGCCCAAGCCCATTGACACTCCATTGACGCTCATTTCCAAGATGGGGCAGGGAGTGTGTCGCTTTCTTTTTTGCCTATAAAGGATGGAAATACTTCCATTATGTGTAATCACTACGAAATCGCGTTTGTATTACCCGACTAACGGGACCAAAAATCGTTGACGTGCCATTGACACATATTTTCAAGATCGGGCAGGGAGCGTCTTGCTTCCTTTTTTGCCTACCATGGGTGGCAACACTTCCATTCTGTGTAATTACAACCAAGTCGCGTGTTTATTACTCGACTAGTGTTAGCAATGCATCTAACACGCTAGTACGGTTCCGGGTTCAGATTGGAACCAGAACTGACCCGTTGCAACAGGTCTTACCACACTGAAACCCGGACCGTTGCAATGGGGCCGGTTTTACCACCAAACACCCAGCATTTCAACCTCACAACTTCGGTTCAAATGAAGTATCTGAGTCCTGATCATATCGTGACATGATCAATATGTAGATGGTGCAGAATTAGCCGCTGTTTCACCTCCTGCGTGCAGATTTGCGATCCGACCAATATTCGTTTGGTCGCTATCAACAACCGGCAAATTTGGCCCAAAATTGGGCATTTTTTCAAAGCCACTCAACAACTATTGGTCGGATCGCCAATCTGAAAACGTGAGGTGAAAGAGAGGTATATTCTGTACAATCTACGTATTGATCATGTCTTCATACGATCACAACTCATATACTTGATTGGAGCCAAAGCTGCAGGAACAGTAATATGGAACCGCAGTCCGGGTACATCCCGGCCAAAAGACGGTTGGTTAATGTCCAGTCCGGATAACGACCTTGCGCTAGTCACCCAGGTCGGGTTGCTTGGTGGTTCCTGACTCGGACTGGGGTCTTCAGGTTGGTTCCAACCCGGACCGAAGCCGGTTAACCCGGAACTGTTGCTAAACTAGACCAATAATTGTTCACGCTCCGTTGATGCTCATTTTCAAGATGGGGCAGGGAGTGTATCGCTTCTTTTTTTGTCTATCAAGGTTGTCAATGCTGCCATTCTGTATAACCACTACGATATCACTTCTTAATTACCAAACTAACAAGACCTTAAATTGTTGAGGCTGGGTTGACACTCGTTTTCAAGATGGGGCAGTGAGCATGTTGCTTTCTCCGTTGCCTGTAAAGGATGCCAACACTTCCATTATGTGGATTCCCAACCAAATAGCATTTGTATTACCCAACATACAGAACCTAAAATATTTGACGCTCCATTGACCCTCATTTTCAAGATAGGGCAGGGAGCGTCTCGCTTCCTTCTTTGCCTATAAAGGATGGCAACACTTCCATTATGTGTTATTACCACCAAGTTGCGTTTTTATTACCTGACTTACAGGACCACAAATCGTTGATGCTCCGTTGACGCACATTCTTCCCACGGGCATATCCACAGTATACCATGATTCCATTTGGCAGAATGTATCATTAATAGTGTTTTGACAGCCTTTCAATTGTCTTCATGTACTATTTTCTTCATCACTACATTGTTCTTTAATAATACATATAAATAGATCTTTTAAAACATACTATAAAGTATCCAGTAATTGCAGATAATACTACACTCAACAACCACATTCGTTATGATCCATGTTCGTTTGCACTTGCAGTTTCACTCAATCAGCTGCTGTCGTCTGCAAAATGGATGTTAGCTGTATTACCATGCTGCAGATATTGTACTAACCAGTGGATGTTCCTTCATCAGTCCACAGATCTGGAATAAAATGTTCGTCGTGGTCGCTATGCTCAGTAGATGCATCCTGATTGATCAATTGAGCGCACAGGACATGAGTAGGTATATATACACATCCGGCAGGCAGATTTGCGATTTGGGAACTGTGAGCGCCATGATTTTCACCAGGTGGCGAAGGTGGTGTTCGAGTGGAGGTGGCGTTTGTTCTGGTGTGGGCTGTTTGCGTTGGGCTTCAGGAGGTGCACCTGTTCCTTTGCACCTCCATCGTGTCCGTGGATTCCCTGTTGTGCTACTTTTGGTAGGAAGGCAGCCGTCAGCTTGATTTTCATAAACCATTGCTGGGCGTCGTTCCATCGCAGCTTTCACATTTTTATGCCCAGGAAACTCAACACCTCGCTTCTTCTCTTCTCTGACTTCTGCGCAAGGTTCCTTGGTCAGGTGTTATGTCTCCTCTATCGCGGCCCGCCATAACCCTCGTTTGGCCATTTTGGCCATATTCACGGCAAGCCGCATGTCTGTCTGTTCTAGCTGTACCCGACCGCCTTGCCTTGACACAGTAGCAGACATCCCGAAAACCTACAAGAAATTAGATGCTGCATTTAAAATTGAAAATCGGCAATTACCTCAACCATGAAGGCTTCCGTAGCCTCCACTGGAGAGTTCCAAGCGTTTTTTGTCCATTGTCAGGGAGGCTTATCACAAAATTTGTGAAGGAAGAAGCCAGAGCTTTCAGCATCGTGATGCTCAATTTCCAGGTCGGTGCGGACAAATGCCTTGGTCAACCGAGGGGGTTTCCCCTTACCGGCAGCAATATATTGGTCACGTAGCTCCCTTCGTATACCTGCTGATCATTATGCCATCAATTGACGGCCGTCTACCATGATAAGGACGTACTTACATCCTGTTGCATGCTGCTTCTTGTTCCTGCTGCTTCCGGTGTTAGGTACAATTTTTAAATGTGCGTCCCGGGCCATATTTTGGGTCGCTACATTGGCAGCTTCGCGGTGGACTAACTGCTGTCAGCGTTGTTGCTGTGTCCATTCAAGTGATGCAGTGTATGAAGAGCCTGTCGTTTCGCTTGATTCGGATCTGCTGTCACTTTCCTCAGGTATTTGTCTAGCCATGAATTGCTGGTGTGGAAAAGGAGAGGAAGATGATAACCAAAAGAAGTGGGAAGTTCTGAGGAATATATAGTTAGTTTCAATTCAAAGTAGACTGATTGACCGCCAACTTCGACGTTCTACTCATGATGAATCCGCCTGCGTCAAGGCGTTGATTGCACGGGTTTCCAACAGTCCCGCTATTTGCAGAGAGTCGGTCCTATCCTGTATGTGTGTTGACAGGGATAAATTAAAGAGTGCGACCGCCGAAATCTCATTAATGTCATATATATACAGGATATTCTTCCACAGAAAGGACGTCTGGTGATGTATGTCTCAAGAGATGACCGGGATCGTACATGAAACGGATGTTAAAAGTCAAGTCATCTTGTGACGTTATCATGACTATTCCCAATTTAGTGAGGGTCAAATCACAGAATTTGCTTCGTTCACGTTGATCAAGTGTACCAACCTTGACATGCAAGATGCAGCTCGCCTCCATATGGTTCATATCTTGCAACATCCAACATCTCTCCCAATAACAGTCAACACGATATACAATGGTCAATGCTCCGAAAAAGAACCTTTCCGCTCCCGCGGCAGGCACATATGGTGAATCGACAGAGCGGTTCACATGACGAAGTTATCAACCGAATGAAGGGAAGAGCAAGTTGGAGGCAGAACGGGTCCGAGGCCTTGGAGCATTGCGGAGATTCTGATCCAAGAAGAAGATTGCGGCGGAGAAAAGACAAGAAACGCACATGTTGAGCAATGAAGAGACAGAGCAATGGTTTGAGGATTATGTGGAGAGAGAGACTGTGGTGGCAAGAAAGCGAGTTGAAGACACTGAGACAGCAATTATGCAGGAGCAAGAAGATATGAGCAACGTTGAAAAGGCGGGATTCACCACCAGAAAGCCTAGAACGACATTTGAAGAGATGCTGAATGCCATCGGAGACAGTCTGGGCGATCTTGCAAGTTCCGACGATGAGGAAGATCCGGAAGAAGAGGAAGATGACAAAGATCCAGAGCAGGGCAAGCTGAGCGAAGATGACGAACCAGGCTGCGTGATGGCGATGATCTCCAAAACAGTGCAACACCGTATGAAGAGGTTTTGGCAGAAGCAGATGAAGCTTGACGATTTACAGAACCGGGATGGGGGGAAGCGGCCGACTACTTCCGCACACGAGCTGAGACGTACGGATCGACCCAATTGAAGGTTCAGGCAGTCGTTAAGTCCCACATGGATCAAGTTGCAGCGGCACCTCCCCCAACAGCATTTGGAGAGGATATAGTGACTCTTGATATCGTCCCCAGAATATCACGAATGCCACAAGTTACTTCTCCACCAGCAAGTAGCCATATGAGACTAGGTTCAAGGAAACCACAGTTGCCCAAATGCATATCTTCTTTCCTGCCCGGCAAGGAGTCTGATTCGTCCCAGATGAAGTATGCGACACCGGCTGAACATGGAAGATTTCCCTGCTGCATATTGCCTCCCGAGCTAATTACCATGTAGAAATCGGATCCGGACGAAGAAATGCTGACAGCTCCTGTGTCTGCGGAGGAATTGATAGCCAAATTGATATTTTTGATGATGTATAGCTGGGAAAAGCAATTTGCGTTCCTATTTTGCTATGTGTCAGAATGTCTCGATTTCAGTGACCAAATTGTGAGACATGATAATTGATGTGAGCATGTGCAAGGGTTGTACGCACCATTCGAACGCAGTCAATTCCAAATCACGCCATTAGACGACCAATAAGCCAGTTATCATCATTCCTCCAACTGTTAAGTGCGCAAGCAAAATCTCAATCAGTCACGAAATTTACCAACAACTTTTAAGTAAGTGATGTCATATGACTCATAGAAGGAGCAGTCGGAGCGCAATACAATCCTGTATGCATGACATGCGTCATGCTGCATTCCTCCATGCATTCAACTACATAACTCTCCGCTTAGCCCTGGTCCCCATGGTCAAGATTTTGACAATTGCTTATGGTAGGTCATTGAAATCGAGGAGAAATAGCTGCATCAGGAATGGTGGGACACTCAGGCAATATTGATGAAAGAATAGTGGCTGGATCTGCATGCCACAAATTGCCGGCCGCAAGTGCTGGAACATAATATGGCTACATCATCTATCGCTCATATCTCGGATGTAGTAGTGAATCAGATAGTGCGGGGCAACGAAGCATCTGGATGCTCAAAATAATCCGCAGAAAGGATATATTGGTTGTCTATAATGCAAATATCCATTTGGACTACAATGATTGAGGATACAATGACTGATAGATTGTGTGAGATGTCAGCTTCAACGGAGCGTCAATGATTCATAGTCTTTCACTTTCACGAATCAAATGGCCAAATAGTCACATCCTGACAAAGTGACAGTATTGGACGTTTTAATACTTTAAAAGAGAAGGAAAATGCTGGTTGCCTCACCGTACAAATGAGCGTCAATGGAGTGTCAACGATTTTTTGTCTTGCATCTTGGATAATCCAAACACCGGGCAAAAACTCTCACTCCTAATCAGAGTATTGGCTGCCATTCTTCGCTAATATGCTAGGGAAGACATCACTAACATCTCCTACAAATGAGCGTCGATCGAGAGTCAACAAGGTTGAGTCTTTTACTTTCGGCGATCAAAAGGCGGCACAGTCGAGGCATTGAAAAGTGAGTTTTTTGGTTGTTGTCATACGCCAAACCGAAAGCAACATGCTGGTTACCCCATTCCAGAAATGAACATCAACAGAGCATCAAAAATTTGTGGTCATGCATTTTGGATAATCCAAGGGCTGTTCAATGATATTTGCCCACATTTGACGTATCGGCCACCTGTCAACCCAAAAATGCTAATGACGACATTGCGACTGCCTCCTAAAATTGGGAGTCTATGGGGTGTCAACAATTTTTGGGCTTGCATCTTGCATAATCCCACGGCTGTACAATGACACTCATCCATATTCCAGGTATCGGCCGCCTTTCAAACGAAAAATGCTAGCAAAGACAACGCGACTATCTTCCAAAATTGAGCATCAATGGAGTGTCAACAATTTTTGGTGTTGCATCTTGAATAATCCAAGGGCTGGGCAATGATCTTGATTCAGAATCAATGTATTGGCCACCTGTATAAGGAAAAATGCTACGCCCGAAATCTCAAACACCTCCGAAAAATGATCGTCAATGGAGCATCAATGATTGCTGGTTTTGCATCTTGCATAATCAAAGGGCTTTGCATCAGCTTTGATCCGTAATGGATGTGTTGGGTGCCTTTATAAGCGACAACGCTACACATGATATCGCTACTGCCTCCCAAATATGATCGTCACCAGAGCATAAACAGTTTTTGTGCAGGCGCAATAACCTACATGGCAATGAAGTGCATTGCGTTGTACCAAAATTGCATTTCCAACGGTCAGTCTTTTCAATACCTCCTTGTATTCAATTTCACAACTATGCATGCAATGTCTCACAGGGCTTTCTTTTTGTTGCTCGTAGCTCTAGAGTCAATATGTAATCACCAGCGTTCTTCTCAACAATACCGAATCTATTGACATCCTCTCAAGTCCAATTACGCAGCTGTCGAATTCCTACCGCCGTATCAGATTCATACTCTTTATATACCTCGTTGCTAGAGATGATGATATCTTCCAACAATTAACCAGTCTTTATTCGTCATTTGAACGACCTTACTTTACAAATCATATTCGATGCTTGGTGCGCTTCTATGAATGTGGGTTCGAAGTGGTCTATTGCTTGGAAGCATTCTAGACATGCTCCTTCATGGCGGTGCTATTTGCATTGCAGAATTGAGGAGACCTGCAGCCCTGGCATCATATGTATCGTTTTTCATCAAGTTCTTCGCCATCCGTTGGAACATGGGACCAGCTCAATGGGCAAACACTTGTGGGCAAAACGGCACATCACGAAGTTGAACGAATTAACAGAGTCGGAGATTACTAAAATGAATAGTTCGACGGTCAATCAAACAACACTGCCCATTCTGAAGAGCCATGGAAGTGGAGGGATTATAATGGTAAGTTCGCAAAGGAAATTCATTGTCGACATTGACTTTTAAGCTATATTGACTGTGTTAACAGACAAAATGCTCCAATCTGGCAGCTAAGGACTATGTAACTGCTGAATTTGATCAAGACACTTGGAATCGCTACCTCATGTTAGGATTTGTTTGGGCTCCTATTCCATGGAACATAATATCAAACCTAGAGATAAGGCGGTCATATAACGCATTACGCAGCGAGCTGGTGCTACCGTCAGCCAGCACCCTTAGAAATATTTTTAGGAGGGAATACTCACTGACTATGGATGCAATTAAGCAGCAGTTGCCAACAAGATATAAAGTTAGTTTAGCTTTGGACAGGTGGACATCAACAAACAAATTAGCACTAACGTCGGTCATTACATACTATATGGATAGCAAGTGGTCAATGCGGGAAGTGCAACTCGCTTTCGATGTGGTTAATAACCTGTTGTTTTTCTATTTTTAACAGCTAATCAATGATAATAGGTGAAGGGTCAACATGCTGGCGCAAGGCTAGCCAGACATTTGAAGGAATTGCTGGATCGTTTTGAGCTTACCAATGGCCGCTTGCTTGGGATTACAACTGATAATGCCTCCTCAAATTACTCGATCACTTGGGAACTACAATTCACACTTCAGCCCTCAGGAATCGAGTGGCCTGCATTGAGGAACGACATACCATGCATGGCGCATGTCACTCAGCTTGCTTTAGGTGCGTTTATGAGAAGTCTGGGTGTCAAAGGCCATTCAAAGTTGTGGGAAGCAAATGAGCGTGATCAGCAATTGGGAGAGAATGAGAGCACAAATATTGGGAAGAGTCAAAGACTTCGAAAAGAGGGCAATGCTAGTATCAACACGCTGTCTGCTATGAAACCAGGTTTGGCAAAGAGAATCAACACAGTACGTATTTCAAGATATGTTGAAAATACTGAAACTGACCATCATATAGCAGCGAATGCTAGCTGTGTTGATTACGTTGACACCGGGTTGTCAAAACGAGTTTATTGACTGTCAAATACCCAAAGAATCAATTGCAGTCCTATCTATTATGGATGTGAAAACACAGTGGAATTCAACAGTGGAGTTGCTTGAGCGACCATAGCTATTATGAGTATTCACCCGTGAGTGGCTGAGGAATCCAAAATACTGTGATTACTGGTCAGTCTACACAACAGAGGATGAATGGAGAATCGTCAAGTACATCATGGAAGTTTTGAGGCCATTCTAATAGTGGACTCTGTGGATGTCGAAAAGGCATACAGTCACACAGCATCATGGTATCACCGTATATAATCATATGTTCGATCATATGGATGGCATTTTGCGAGCTCGAGCTCATAAGCAAACTCAGTGGAAGGAAGATTCTTATCTCGCTGTGAAGTTTTGGCGACAAATGCTGTCCAAATACTATGCTGAAGTCACTCCAACGACGGGTATGCCTCTGATTTTGGCACAAATCATTGATCCTTTCAAGAAGTTGTGATCGTTTAGGAAATGGGACACAGGAATGGATATTAATCCTGAGGACGAGACTTCTTATACTACCCACTACCAAGAGGCATTTCTGAAGTATGTGGAGAACGAATACTGCGCCAAACACAGATGAATGTCGGTCATTAAACATGAAAAACTACAGAGCAATGACTTCATCCTTTCTGCAACGGCTTCTCAATCTGGTCAATCATCTTTTGATCCATATGGTTTGTCCAGTGATGATGAAGAAGACTTAACACCAGAAAATGTGGCTGAAACGACACCTGGACGAAGCGATTGTGCAGCATACCTATTGACAGCCGCAAAGCTCTATTTGAATTGAGAGCCTGAATCGCCAACAAACTGGGGGCAAGTGAATCTGATCCTCGATGATTACCACTCCTACCGGATGGAGGCTAGCAGTAGATTTTGGGTACCGGATATCACTGAATGGTGGCGTCAGCAAGAAGAAACCCACTCGAACTCAGCCGATCGCTCCAATGTGGCACGCCGCATGTTCTCAATCATACCACATGGTGTCGGAGTGGAGGCCAGTGTTTCCCTTGGGCAAGACGTCATCGGCTGGAGGCAGTCAAAAACCACAGGCGAGACCCTTTGGGAAAAGGTTGTTGTAAGGCAGTATTCTTGAGCCAATGATGGGATATTGGCAGGTGATGACACCGCATCGGATTGGTCAGAAACCGATAGTGACTTGGAATTGAACAGAGAGGTGGAGGAACACACTTTGCGCAGAATGGCCAAGGTCCACAACTTTTTGGAGATGTGGCAGGGCAGCCACAACCTACTTACTACCCAGAGGGAATCACGCGCTCAAAACTAGCAAATGACAGCTGTATGATACATTTCAGATCCGGAAGAAGGTGTCAAAGCATCCTGGTCACACTTTCAACATGATGGTGCGGCTGAATTCAAATCGTCGGAAAGATCACGGTTGCCACCAGCATTGTCTCCAATGGAACTCGCTGGAGGATGCACTCAAGTGTTGAATGTTTGCCGAATAAGACAAATCGACCGTCATCCCGCCGAAAGTGATGATGACAGTTCACCCGAAACCATTTCCGACACTGAAAATTGGCTCAACTGGAATGGTGACTTGGATAATCCAAACGAGAGCAAAGACGACTGGGAGGCAGACAATGAATCCGAAGCAGCGCTAGACAATTGCTTCGAGGATCCGGAATGCCCTGAGCAGCGGGATGTGTGAGGCGCTTCAAATGTGCCCGGATTGATTTGGCCAACATGGAGGTCAAAGGAAAAGACTGAAACAGTGTTGGTAACGGTCAATGCTACTGAAACAAGGAGGATCAGGGGAAATAGAAATATGTAGGATAGAATGGGACAATATGTTTTTAGCAGGTTATTTATGTTGCTTGACCGAGAATTTAACTTAGAGTAGTATGATGGGAGACAATTGACCTGTGATTTCTGAATGGTAGCTTATAAACACAACCATAGCAGGCGAAATGCGTCATTCAACGTGATACATAACTTCTCATTGAATGTGAGCGACCCGTGCAAGAATATCACTAGGGCCACAGGATCCAGCCTTAATCATCCCGAAAAGCATCCAATAAGTTTAAATAATCATCCTTGCAATTATCAATGCCAGCAGATGTTGACTAGACAATACGTTAAAATGAGCGTCAATGGAGCGTCAATGATTTTTGGTCTTGTAAGTAAGGTAATTGAATATTGATTTGATAACTGACATGCAAAACCAACGTGTTGGCAGTCATTGTATGCAAAACAGATAGCGACACGGTCGGTGCCGTGTTCTGAAATTGAGCGTCAACAGAGCGTCAACGAATTTTGGTCATGTAAGTAAGGTAATTACAAATCAATTCGGTTACTGATTCACAAAACCAACATATTGGCAGCCTTTATAGGCAAAAAAGTAAGCGGCACGGTCACTGCCTCATTCTGAGAATGGGTGTCAACAGAGCGGCAACAAATTTTGGTCATGTACTTATGGCAATTACTACTCATTTTGGTTGCTGGTTCACATAACCAACGTATTAGCAGCCTTTATAGGCCAAAAGGAAAGCGACACACTCACTGCCCCATACTGAGAATGAGCATCAATGGAGCATCAAGGATTTTTGGTCATGTACATAAGCAAATTACTAATGAATTTGGTCGCTGATTCACATAACCAACGTATTGCCAGCCATTATAGGCAAAAAACACAGCGAAATGGTCACTGCCAAATCCTGGAAGTGAGCGTCAACGGAGCGTCAACGATTTTTGGTCTCGTAAATATGGTAATTAGAAATCGGTCTGGTCAGAATTCTTCAGAATGGACTCATTGGCAGCCTTTGTAGGCAAAAGAGCTAGTGACACAGTCACTGACCCATTCTGAAAATCAGCGTCAACCCAGTGTCAACAATTTCTGGCTTTCCATCTTGGGCAATCTAAGTGGCGACTGGTCAAAAATCATCATAAATGAAGTATTGGCAGCCTTCAGTGCGAATAACCAAAGAAACACACTCCCTGCCCCATCCTGAACGGGAACGTCAATGGAGGGTCAAAGATTTTTGGTCTTGCATCTTGGTTAATCTAAATGTCGCTGGGTGGCCCAAATTCATATGTGAAGGAATGGCCTCCTTTTCAGCCAATATAGTACATGATATCTTTGTTACCCCATTATGAACAGAGCATCACCGGAGCCTCAACAATTTTTGGTCTTGCATATTGGGGAATCTGGGTACCATGCAGATACTAGTGCTCATAACAGAGCTATTGACAACCTTGTAACTCAAAAACACAAAACGGACATTGAAAAATACTGATTCCAAAATAATCAACATCGCAATCTCCAAAACATGCAAAAAGTCATTATTGTATGTTGAAAATACCATTTTGATAAGATACTATTATGAAATAGCAAAAACAAGAGCATTATATGAATATAGAGATCGACCCACTGGACAACCCGCTGAGAACTCGCCCAATTCAGACCGATTGGGAGATCTCCATCAAGCCGTACCCGAATTTATGGTTCGGGTCTATGGATGTCCCGGACTGCCAATTCAGAAAGGGGTCGGTTCAGACCCGGACCCAGACCGGAAGAGCTGGTCCGGAACCGTTGCTAACACTACTCTTTCCATCTCGGCATGAACATCGAACACAGTCCGGAGCATCACACTATTGACATCCATCAGCACAGCGACATTTGGACAAACTTCGCACAGTCCAGACTGGATGAGTCTAGACCAGTTGCCACACCAATGATAATGAAGCTCCACAAGTGGAAGCCCAACGAAGAAGCCTGCGATCTGACCATATACCAATCGATGATCGGAAGCCAAATGTACGCAATGACTGCCAGTCGGACCGATATTGCATATTCTATTGGAGTTCTCCGCTGGTACAATCCCGACCCGAGCACTGAGCATATGGTAGCTCTCAAGCGCGTGTTCCAGTACCTCAACGGCACAAAGGACAGGCGTCTGTGTTTCGGAGGAGCACTCGGAGGAGCACTTGGAGGAGCACTTGGAGGAGCACTGGGAGGAGCACTTGGAGGAGCACTCGGAGGAGGACCCGGAGGAGAAGATCAAGCAGCACTTAGATGTTGACTCGATTCGGACTATGCTGGACGACTGGATGACTATCAATCGACAAGTGGACTGGTCATCACCTTCCGAGGAGCGGTTGACTGGAGATCGAGAAAACAGAAGTCCACTGCCCAGTCCATGACCGATGCCCAATACTATGCCATTGGTGTAGGCTGCATGCCACTGCCACAGATCACGCATCACTTGAACGAGCTCGGCATCCCGACTACCCCTCGCATGTTCTCCGATTGACAGTCACTGATTGTGAGCATTAAAAACAGAATCCAGTGCGGAACTGCAGTTGCACACATTTCAACCAAGTACTATCTTGCTGCAGATATGGCTAGAGATGAAGAGATTGACTTGAGCTGTGTACCAACTGCTGAGATGATTGCTGACCGCTGCACAACACCTCTGCCGAAGGCCGCCTTCTTGAAGCAGTGTGCTGCAATCGGAATGATAGCAAGTGGACATGGGAATGGCCTCGGGAATAGCCTCGGGATTGGAATCGGAAATGGTCTCGGAAGTGGGACGGCATCGGGAATGCGGTTGGAAAGTACATTGATTGGGCATGTATGTTTTGACAAGATCCAGGATGTTTGATTGGCTCGTCTTTTCCTGTGTTTACAGTTTTGTTCAAAACGGACATGATAGGTGTCCTGGAGGAGTGTTGAGCTGACTGGGAGTATGGATATCACTATGCCAAGGACTATGATGTAACTTGCCTCTGTTGTTGTTACCGCCATTAGTCATGGATCAACCTTATGTAAATGCAACATGTCTCGTTACACGATACAATAGACTCACCTTCGCATGCGCTTGCACACACTCGACAATTGGAGCATGTTTCACTGTACAACAAAATTGAATGTTAGGAAGAGGAGTATGTATATACACATATCCAGGTGGCACACCTTCGATTTCGGAATTTTTAGCTGCCTCATTGTCACCACCTGGCGCAGGTGGCATTTCGGGCAGAGGTGGCGCCGGTTCTGGTGGATGTGCACCCATCCCTTTGTGCCTCCTGCGCGTCTGCGGATTCTTTGATGTGCCGCATTGGCAAGGAAGGCAGCTATCTGCATGGTTCTCATGAACCATTGCTGGGTGTCTTTCCAAAGCAGCCTTCACCATTCAATGTCCAGGAAACTCAACTCTTTGCTTCTTCTCTTCCTGGACTTCTGTGCAATGTTTGTGTATCAGATATTGCGATTCCTCTATTGCATCACACGAAAACCCTCCATTGGCCATTTCGGCCATATTCAATGCAACGTGCATGTCAGACCGCTCTATTTGTACCCGACCTACTTGCGTAGCCATGGTAGCTGACATGTTCAGAACCTGCAAGAAATTATCTGCTGCTTCGAGAAGTGAGATTCGGCTTATACCTCTACGGTGTACGACACCTTAGCCTCCTTGCATGTCTTCAAAGCCTGTTTTGTCTTCTTTTGGGGACGTTTATCATGCAATTTGACTGCGAAATTCCCAGAGCTGACAACATCAAGCTGTTTGATTCTGCAGCCTTTGTGGATAAATGTCTTGGTTGACCACCGAGATGTCCCATTATAGGCAGAGGCAAATTGGTCATGAAGCTCTCTAAGTGCTCAAGCTGTACATTATATTGTTAGTCGCTGGCCGTCTACACTGGTATGGAATTACTCACATCGGATTGCATGCTGCTTCTTATTCTTGCCACTTCCGGTTTTATGTAACGTTTTAAACTGTGCGTTCTGGGTCATATGTGCGGTGGCTGCATTCGCAGCGTCTCAGTGGACAATCAGGTGTCTGTGTTGTTGCTGTGTCTGAGTGGGTGGCGCAATGGATGACGTGCCTGTCGTTTGGCTTGATTCAGATTCATTGGCACCATGGCTGAGGTGTTTGTCAAGCCATGACTTGCAGATGTGGAAAAGGTGAGAAAGATGATAACAAAAAGAAGTGGGAGGTCCTGAGGAATATCTAGTTCACTTCAAGTCAAAATAGAATGAGTGACAGCCAACTTGCACATTCTACTCAAAGCGAAGCTTACTGGGTATGGCTGCAAGTGGCAGGGGATTCCTATGTTCCAGAGATGTGCAGTAGGTTGGTCCAATGTTGTTTGTTTGTTTACAGGGATACTTTGTGGTGAACAACTGCTGAAATCTCATCTTTGATAGATATAAACAGGATATTCTTGGATGGAAAGGACGTATGATGATGTCTGTCTCAAGACATCATCGGGATCTTACATCAAACACATGCTAACCAACATGTCATGTTATACGGTTAGCATTACTATTCCCTTTGAAATTGAGATCAAAACACAGATTTTGCTTTGTTCATGTTGATCAAACGTACCAACCTTGACATAAATAATGCAGCTTGCCTCCATATGGTCCGCATCTTCCAACATCCAACATCTCACCCAACGACAAGATCAACACAAGATAAAATGGTCAATGCTCGGAACAGAACCTTTAACCACTTCTGGCAGGCACATTCGGCAAAGCCAGAAAGTTTTCCACATAAGACAGTCATCAAGCGAACGAAGACGAGAGCATCTTGGAGCTGGAGATGGTCCGTGCTTTGGGAGCACTACACAGCTCATGATCCAAAAAGAAGCATTCAGCAGAAAACAGACGAGGAACGCACTTTGTAAGCAATGAAGAGAAATAGAAATGGATAAGGATTATGTGGATAGAGAGACCACTGTGGCAAGAAAGTGAGTTCAGGATGCAGAGACAGCGATTAGACAACAGCAGGAAGATATGAGAAATGCTGACAAGGTGGGATCGACATCCAAAAAGCTTGCAAAATCATTTGAGGACATTTTGAAAGCTATGGGAGACCGACTGAGTGTTCTTGCAAGTTCCCACGATGAGGTGGATGGGGAACACAAGGATGATGATGAAGATTCAGAGCTGGGCAAGCTGAGCAAAGATGACGAACCTGGCTGGGTGATGGGCACAATCTCCAGAACAGTCCAGCACCGCGAGGAGAGTATTTAGCAGTAGCAGATGAGGCCTGATGAACTGACTCAACCGAGATGGGGGGACTCAGTGTATCAATTGCGTCAGAGAGATATGAAGTACGGGATGGCCGAATTGATGGTTCCAGCAGTTGTTAAGCCCCAAACAGACTAGACTACAGCCACACCATTACTGACAACATTTGGAGAGCTTATGCTGACCCTTGATATCATTTGCATACAATCGCCATGCCACAAGAGACTTCTCGACAAGGGAGTAGTCAAATGAGGCTGGGTTCTGAGCAACCACAGTCAAACAAACGTGTAGCGTCTCTTCTGCCCGATGCGGCCCCAGATCCTCTCCAATTGAGATATTGAAGCTTGTTGAACTCCCAAGCTTTTGCCCCAGCATATTGCCTCCTTAGTTAGGAAGGATACACCAATCGGATTCGGACGAAGCAATTGTGACAGCTCCTGTGTTACCGGAGGAATTGGTAGTCAAATATCAAGTTTGGATGACATATCTCTTTGATAAGCAACTTAAGTCCCAATTTTACTATGTGTCAGCTTGTTCTGGATTTCAGCGACCGAATTGTGAGGCTTGAGAATTCGTCAGTGTGTGCGCAACTGTCGTATGGGCCATGGCAAAGTTCTAGACTCCAAACCAAGTTGAAAGATGAGCAACAAACTTGATATTGTCCTGCCTGGTAAGGTTAGGTGAAAACGCACAATCTAAACTGCAGACGAAATTTCCTAACAAAATTGAAGTCAGTGATCTCATATGAGTCATGGAGCTAGCAGTCAATGCGCAACCTGAACCGGGATGAATGACAACCATTATGCTGCATTAATCCATGCATCCAACTGCTTAACTCTCCACTCAGACCAGCTGCACATGGTCAGGATTGTGTAAATTGCTTATAGTGAGTCATGGAAATTGAGGAGAAGGAGCTGGATATGGAAAAGTGGAGAAGTTGGGCTAAATATGTCAAGAACTAGTGGATGGATGTATATGCCATGAATTGCCGGCCGAAAACACTGAAACGCGATGAGCCTACATTATTCAACTCTCAGATAGAATCTATAGTGGTGACTCAGAAGCAGATAGCTCTCGAAGCGTTTGGATGCAAATGATGATACATTGAAAGGATATATTGACTGTGAATAATGGCTAAATGCATTTTATGTACAATTGTTGAGCATCCAATGACTGGTAGTATTTCTGTATGGTGAGCATCAACAGAGCATGAATGATTTTTAGTCTTACATGTTTGGCAATCAAAGGGCTGCATAGTCACATCATTTCAAAGAGGAAGTATTCGCCGTCTTTATAGGTAAAACAGAAAACGACAAGCTCGTTGCCACATCCTTGCAATCAGTGTCAACAGAAAGTGAACAATTTTTTGTCATGCATCTTGGATAATCACATGGCTGTGCAAAAGCATTTACCCATAATTACAGTAGTGGCCACCTTGTTGGGCAAAAATACTACTGATGATATCGCTAGTACCTCCTAAATATGAGCGTCAACAGAGCATCAACAATGTTTGTTCCTGCATCTTTGATAATCGGATGGCTCTGCAATGGTGTGAATCCTAAATAATAGTATCGGCCGGCTCTATAGATACATAGGCTACTGATGATATCGCGACTACCTCCTAAAAATGACGGTCAACCGAGTGTCAACAATGTTTGGTCTTGTATTGTTGATAATCCACGGGTAATGCAATGGTGTTAACCCCTAATCGAACTATTGGCTGTCTTTATAGGCAAAACTGCCAGTGACAGTATCGCAACCGCCTCATGAAGATGAGTGCCAACTGAGCATCAACAGATTTTGTGAGTACTCAATAAGCTAAACAGCAACAAACAACGCTGCATTATTCTTAAATACAGTGATTAACGGTCGTTCTTCTCTGTATGTCTTTTTCTTCCACATCACAAGCATGCATGCAATGTCTCATAGGCCTGAATGTATTCTTGCTTGTAGCTCCAGAGTCGATATATAAGAAATAGCTTTCTACTTTACTATAATGTTACATTTCAGTCTCTCAATGCGAATTACCCAGCAAACAAATTCCTACCGCGATCTCGGATCCAAAATCTTTAAATACCTCGTTTCTAGAGGTTATGATGTTTTCCAACATTCTATGTGTGTTTATTCGTGATTTGAGCGACCTTACTTTACAAATTATCATTGATGCTTGGTGGGCTTCTATGAATTTGGGCTCGAAGCGTCCCATTACTTGGAATAATGCTAGACATGCCCCTTACTGGCGTTTCTATTTGCATTGTGAATTTGAGCAGACTGGCAGCCCTGGCATCATATGTATCGTTTGTCATCAGGTTCTTCAACATCCATCAGAACAAGGGACCAGCTGAATGGGGAAACACTTCCTGGCAAAAGCACACATCGCAATGTAAAAAAAATTAACAGAGTCAGAAGTAACCGAATTGAGTAGTTCAATGGTTGAAGATACTGCGTTGGCCCTACTGAACAGGCACGCTAGTTGAGGAATTACAATTTTAAGTCCGCAAAGGAAATTCTTATTTGACAGTTAGATCTGGTGCATATTAACTGAAGTAATAGATAAAACAAACTGAACTAGCAGCGGACGACTTTCACACTGCGGAATTCCACCAAGACACCTGGAATTGAAACCTCGTGTTGGGATTTGTTTCCGTCATATTCCTTGGAACTAAATATCAACCTGGAGCTAGGACGGTCATATAATGCATTACGATGCAGATTCTTGCTACTGTCTGCCTGCACGCATAGCAACATTTGCCAGAGGGACTACACACTGACAGTGGATGCAATTATGATGCAATTGCCGTCAAGGAATTGAGTTAGTTCACGCTTAGACGGGTTGACACAGACGAACAAATTAGCCATAACATCGGTCATTGGTTGTTCTTGTTTATTCATACTATATGCACTCTAACTAGAGTACGATAGGAACTCATACCCCCTCCGCCTCCAGGCGAGCCGGCCAGATGGCACAACAGATATTGGTTACTATATCAATCGAATTTGGGCCATGGGACAATAGCAACTCACGTTCAGTGAGGTTGATAGCCTATTTGTTTGTTATTTTGAAAGTTAATTAAGGATGATAGGTCAAGGGTCAACATACTGGAGCACAGCGAGCCGCAGATTTGAAGGATGTTCTTCATCGTTTTGAGCCTACTGATGGCCATTTACATGGAATTACGATTGTTAATGCTTCCTCAAATTACTTTACGACTCGTGAAGTACAATCCACCCTTGAGGCCCCCGGAATCGAGTGGCCAGCATTGAGAAACCACATACCATGCATGGCGCACATCATTCAGCTTGCTTTAGTTGCGTTCAGAAGCAGTCTAGGTGTGACAGGCCGCACCAAGTCTCGTGAAGCCCATGAGCGCGATCTGCAATTTGGACAGAATGAAAGCATAGACATTTGGAAGAGTCAGAGACTTCATAAAGTGGGTAATGCTAGAATCAACAAGGTGTCTGCCATGAGGCCAGGTTTAGCAAAGATAATTGAGAAAGCATGTATTTCCAGACATTTCGAAAATCCTGAAACTGACCTTCTCATAGCACCGAATGCTTGCTGTTAACTATGCTGACACCTGGCCATCGAAATCAGTTCATTGACTGTCAAAAGGCTGAAGTGCGAATTGCACTACTACCCATTATTGATGTGAAAACACGGTGGAAAGCAACACTGGAGTATCTTCAGTGAGCCTACTATCTATGAGAATTCACCCACGAGTGGCTCAAGCATCCAAAATACAGTTATTACCGGCCACTATTCACAATGCAGCATAAATGGTCACTTTTCAAAGATGTCATGGCAGTTATAATGTCATTCCGGTACTGGATCCTGTCGATGACGAAACGGCATACTGTTACTCTGCATGATGTTATCCCTGTGTACAATGACATGTTTGTTCATCTGAATGGAATTATGCCAGCTTTACCAAGGAAGAAGACTCATTGGAAGGAAAACTTATACTTTTCTGTAAAGTTTGCGCGCCAGAAGCTGTCAAAATATAATGTTGGAGTAACTCGAATGGCAGTTACACTTTGCATGTCAGCAGATATCAGCAATGCTTTCCAGAAGTTGTGATCATTTCGCAATTGGGACCAGAGAATGGATACTAGTCGTGAGGATGACATTTCGTATACCACTCAACACCAAGAGGAGTTTCTGATGTATGTCGAGAATAAATCCTGCGCCAGAAGCAGATGTTTCCCCATCGTTATATCCGAAAGTGTTCCTAGCAACAATCACATTTCCTCCATAATGGATTGTAGATCCGGTCAATCTTCTTATGATCCATACGATCTGTCCAGCAAAGATGATGAATACTCAAGGCCAGAAAGTGTAGCCGAAATGACACCTGGACGAAGCAATCATGCAGAACGCTCATTGACAGCCCGAAGCCTCTATTTGAATACATTGGCCGGATTACCACAGTACTGGGGGCAAGTCAATCCGAATCTATCTGATTTCCACTCCGACCCTAAGGAGATTAGCAGTTCATTGAAGATACTGCATATCGCCAACTGGTGGCATCAGCAAGAGGAACTGCACTCAAAGTCCACTAATCTCTCCAATGTGGCATGTGACATGTTCTCTGTCATACCACATGGTGTTGGATCGGAGAACAGCTTTTCCCTTGTGGGAGATATTATCGGCTGGAGGCAGTCAAAAACGACAGGCAAGACTATTCACGAGAAAGTCGTTGTATAGCAGCTTGATCCTGCCACCGACAGGATATTGGCCGACAATGACCCAGCATTCGATAACATGAATACTGAGACTGAGTTGGAAATGAAGAGACAGGAGCAGGATAGGAAATTGTACAGAATGGTGAAGGTCCACAACTTTTTGGAAATGTGGCATGGCAGCCAAAACCTATGTGCTACACAGAAGGAATCGCGGGCTCAAAACGAGCAATTGACAGCAGTAGCATAGATATCTGATTCTGAAGAGATCCTCAAACCCTCCTGGTCAAACTTTCAACATGACAGTGCGGCTGCATTGAAATTGCCGGAAAGATCACCTTTGCTACCAGCTTCGTCTGTTAAGAACATCCTTGTAGAAAGAAGTCAAATAGTGATCATCCGCCGAATCCAATGAATTGACCGCCATCCAGTGGAACGTGATGAGGACAGTGCACATGAAAGCATTTTGGACACCGAGAATTGGCATGACTGGAATTTTGACTTGGATAATCCAAATGACAGTGAACATGACGGGGAGGCAGACAATGAACCCGACATGGAGCTAGGCACTGGAGTGGACCATCCAGAAACCCACGAGCAGTGGGATGTGAATCCCGCACTGAGTGTTCCCAGATTGATTCGGCCAACATGGAGGTCAAAGAACAGGCTGAAGTGGTGTTGATGAAGGTCATTACAATGGATACCAGGAGGAATACGGGGAACAAGCAAATGTAGGACAGAATGCATCAATGTATTTTCACCAGGTCCTTGTATTGTATAACCAGTAATTTCGTTTAGAGAAATATTAAGGGAGAATATTCAGCAGTCGCATGTGATTATTGGTTAATAAACAGATGTATAGCGGGTAAACAGAACTATTTGGCAAGATGTATAAATTTTAATAGAATGAGAGCAACTGGTGCAACGATATTACTGGGCTTGGTTTTGCCGAAAGGCCAAGTTACAATCAGGCAGAACAGCCACCAATGAATTCAAATAATTCTGAATCCAATTTTCAATGGCAGAAGATTCTGAATGAACAATACAATAAAATGAATGTCCACGGAGCATCAACGATTATTTGTTGAGTAAGCACGGTGATTGAATTGGAATTTCCTTGCTGTTATGCATTGCCGATGGATTGGAAGCCTTCATAGGCAAAACGGACAGCAACATGGTCACTGCCCCATTCAGATACTGCACGACAATGCAGTGTCAGAAATTATTGACTTTGCATCTTGGGTAACCTTATATGGTGATTGGTTGCAGACATCCATAAATGTGGTATTTCCTGGCTTCAGAGTCAAAAACAATAGCAAAATGCTCCCAGCCCTATCCTGAAAATGAGTGGCAACGGAGCATCAATCATTTTTGGTGTTGAATCTGGGTAATCTACTTGGCGATTGGTTGCAAACATCCATATATGAGCTAGTGGCTGCCTTCAGAGGCAAACGCTATAGCGACATGCTACCTGCCCTATCATGTTAATGAGCATCAACGGAGTGTCATGATGTTTGGTCTTGCTCCCTTGGTAATCTAACTTGCGATTGGTTCCAAACATCCATAAATGAGGTATTGGCTGCCTTTCGGGGTGAAAACAATTGCGACACGCTCCCTGCCCCATGCTGAAAATGAGCAACAACAGAGCGGAAACAATTTTCAGTCTTGCGTCTTGGGTAATCTAAGTGTCACGTTGTGGCAGTAATACATATACAATGTAATGGCCGCCTGTTTAACCAAAACAGTGCATGATATATATATTACGCCATCATGAAAATGAGCATCGATGGAGTGCAACAACTTTTGGTCTCGCCTATTGGGTCAGCAATGCACTGCAGACATACATTAGCTCATAACAACACTGTTGGCTGCCATTATAGGCAAAAATACAAAATAGAACCGGAAAAATACCGATTCCAAAATAATTGATCTCGTTGACTTCAACCCATGCAAAAAGATATTATTGGCTTCTGAATACGCGATATTGATTAGATACCAATATCAAAAATCAAAAGCAAGAGCCATATAAGAATCTATAGATGGACCGGCTGGGTGACCCGCTAAAAATCCAACCAATTCAGACAGAATGGGACATTTCCATCAAACCGTACCCAAGTTGACCGTTGGATTGTATTGACAACCCTGACAGCGAATTTCGCAAACGTTTGGTTTGGACCCGGATCCGGACACAAAGCGACAGTCTGGTACCGTTGTCACCACTACATATAACTATCCTTGATCAGGTTTCTATGAGTGGCTTCAGATATTTCAGTGACAGTGTTACTTCCCGAGACTATTGCCCTAATACCTCCGATATAGTGGAGCAGGGACAGATTTTTGAGTACCTTGGTGATGGTGTGGCTCTTGCGGTATGGTAGGATGTGGTGAATGTTGCTGCTGATACCCGGAAGTACAACCTGTAGAGATTTGAGCTTAGTTTCAGTGTGGGAGTTGTAGCTGGCAATCAATATCAACTCAGTGACAGATTTGATCGACTTAATGCGGTCAGGATGCCCTTCAACAAGAGGGGCAAGCACTAGAATTGAGACCGTCATGATGTCCTTCTACACAGTACCAGTCCTTTGTTTCACACAGGTAAGTATATCTGCAAAGTAGAGTATGTCAGAGAAGTGAGGAATTATGGAGAATCATTCATCAATCAGGTCCAAATCATTTTCCTGTCCCAAAATATCTTTCAGAAAACCAACAATCCATTCCCTGGAGTGATCTTGAAACAAGCCCTTCATAAGGTGGTGTAACCAGTTAACATTCATGCAACTAACTATATTACAACCTGCATGGGCATCGGCGAAATTGGGACAGTAGGCAATCTTCCACAACCCCACCTCTGCAGCAGCCATTTTTGACAAAGACAGATTGCATTGAGCATTGTGGTATGTGTGCTTGCCTCCGAGACTGGGCCAGTCATCTGGGCATATCTTGTATTGAGCAAATCAACCATTTTCCACCAAAGGTATGGTGTGCTGTGCTGGGCAGTGACCAAGCAACGATGCCATTCGGGGAAGTCGATGATGAGTGCGAACGTCAGTACCATCGACAGATAATCCACTGTTTGTAAGCTCCTCTAACGCGCCGAAACATGTTGGAATGGACTCATGTTACGCAAAATTATCGGTGTGGGCTTTTGGTCCAGTTGGACATGTCAGTGAAGGACAGTGTTAGCAACCGGTCAAGGTAACCTGCCAGTGGTCCTGGTTCGGACTTCCAAAAGGTTCAGTCCGGACTCAAACCTGTCCAAAATCTTCGCCTGCTGCCTCTTGGTCGGCCGGACCCATACCCATTCACTTCAACCCGCAGGTTGTGCCTGATTTGGCTGGACCTGTCGGTTCCAATCTCAGGTTGTGCTTTTCGGGTTGTTCGATCTATAATCGCATTCAGATACCCTACCATTAATCGCAAGAGATTGACTTTGGTACATCATCGCCTTTTTTCAATGTATCGGCCGCCTTTATAATCAAACAAAGGAGGGACAGGTTCTCTGCCCCATTCTGAAAATGAGCATCCACAGACCATCAATGATTCTTGGTCTTGTAAGTCAAATAAATCAATGTGACTTGGTCGTCGCGATACATAATCAATTTATTGGCCCCCTATATAGACAAAAGGGAAAGCAACACGCTCCCTGCACCATTTTGAGATTGACGGTCAACAGATCATCAATGATTTTGGGCATTTCATCATGGGTAATCATAGCTCGATGTGGCTGTTATTGTCTATATACGAAGTTTTCAGCGATTCTATAGCCTACTATGCTCATGAAATGGTTGTTGCGGCATTCAAAATGAAAACTGTTGTTACTGTCTGGGAGGCTGTCATGAGAATATCACTTGCTTATCTGCCCATAAAGGCTGCCAACTCTTGGTTTCTAGATGTCTGCAATCAAGCACCACTAAGATTACCCAAGGTGTGAGTCCAAAAATCATTGACGCTCTGTTGATGCTCATTTTCAAAATGAGGCAGAGAGTGTGTCGCTTTCTCTTTTGCCTATACAGGCCAGCCATACCTCATGTATGAATGTTCCCAACGAATCACCACTCCAATTACCCAAGATGCAAGACCAAAAACCGTTCGCACTCCATTGATGCTCATTTTGCCACAGGTGTATCCACAATATGTAATCATTTGTTTTCGCATAGCCTACCAATAATGGTGTTTTGGCAGCCTTTCTATCGTCTTCATGTACATTCTCCTTCATCACCACATTGGGCTTTAATTATACATATAGATGTATTCTTTAAAATATACTTTAAAGTGTCTGCTAATTTTACATAGTAATACACCGACAAGTCCCATTTCTTTCAATCAATACTCTTCTTGACTTGCAGGTTCGCTCAGTAGGCTGCTGTCATGTGCAAAATGGATGTCAGCTGCATTACCATGCGGCAGATAGTGTACTAACCATTGGATGTTCCTTCATCTGTCAACAAATCTGGAATAAAATCATTATCACACCTGTGATCCTTGGCATAAGCCTCAAGATTGAAAAATTGAGCCCTGGGCAGATAATTATGTATATACACATATCCGGGTGGTACACCTTCGATTACTGAACTGTGAGCTCCCTCATTGTCACCGGGAGGCATAGGTGGCATTCCCAGCGGACGTGGAGTTGGTTTTGGCGTCGGCTGTCCCAATCGGTCTGGTGGAGTTGCACCACTGCCATTGCGCCTCCAGTGTGTCTTCAGATTCTGTGCTGCACTATTTTGGCAAGGAAGGAGCCTATCAGTTGGATTTCATGTACTATAGCCAGGTGTCATTCTATCGCAGCTTTCAGATTTCTATGGGTAGGACACTCAACCCCCAGCTTCATCTTTTGTCAGACTTTGGTGGGAGGTTGTTTCATCAGGTATTGCGTTTCCACTATTGCAGTGCATGAAAACCCTCCTTTGGCTACTTTTGCCATATCCAAAGCAAGGCGCATGTTGGACCATTCTTGTTGTATGCAACCTCCTGGCCTTCCCATAGTAGCAGACAGGTTGAAAACCTACAAAAAATTGTTTGCTGCTTCTACAATTGAGATTTGGCTATTACCTCTACAATTGACGGTTCCATAGTATCCTCGGAGGTGTTGCGTCCACTCTAGGGAACCCTTATCATGAGACTCATCCACAAAAATCCCAGCACTGCGATCATCATGATGCGAAATTTCCTGCAGTGCACGAATAAATGCCTTGGTCGACCAGGGAGGTTTCCCATTACAGGTAGCTACAAATTGATCTCGTAACTCTCTACATTCACTAGCTGTATATTATATCATTAGTTGATGGCCGACTACCGCAATATGGGTTTACTCACATCCTATCGCATACTGCATCTGATGATTGCGGCTTCCTGGTTCACAGATGATTTTCAATTATGTGTGCTGGGTCATATTGTCAATGTCTGCATTGGCAGCGTTGCGGTGTACCAACCGGTGAATGTTTTGGTGCTGTGTCCCAGCGGTTGGCACGGTTGATGAGTTGCCTGTCATTCGGCTTGATTCGGATCGGCTGACAGCTTGGTGATGTGTTGGCAGAGGCATGATTTGGCGGTGTGGAAAAGGGGAGCAAAATGATAACGAAAAGCAGTGGAAAGTCCTGTGGAATATATAGTTAGCTTCAATTTACAATGTAATGCGTAACATCCAACTTGCACGTTCTATTCAAGATGAATCCTACTGCATATAGCTCCAGGTTGCAGGGGTTTCCAACCATCCTGTGATTTGCAGCAACTGGGTGTGATATTGTTTGTTTCGATACAAGGATAACTACGGTGGAAAGAGTGCCAACATCTCGAGATTCCAACATAGCACAATGACAGTCTTCGATGAAGAGGATGTCTGGTGATGTTCGTCTGAAGATATCCCAGGGATCATACATGACAGAGACGCGAAATATCATGAAATATTGTACGGTTAACATTGCAATTCCTGATATAGTGACTGTCAAATGGCAGATTTTGCTTTCTTCAAGTTGATCAAGCATACCGACCTTGATATCAAGGACAAACCTTGCCTCCATGTGGTCATTATCTTGTAACATCCAACTTCTCACCCATCCACAAAGTCAACACAAAATGCAATGATCTATGCTCCGAAAGAGAACTGTTCTCCACTTCTGGTGGGTAAATTTGGCAAACTGACAAAGCACTCCACACAACGACATCATCAAGCCAATGAAGGCAAGAGCAGCTTCGCAGCAGGATTGGTCCGAGCCTTAGGAGCAAAGCGCAGCTTAAGAGACAAAGAGAAGCTTCCGGCGGAGACAAGACGGGATAGGCATTCTTTAAGCAACGAAGAGAATCAGAAATGGATCATGGATTATGTGGATAGAGAGACGCCTGTGGCAAGGCAGAGTGTTGAAGACGCAGAGACAGCCATTAAGCAGGAGCAGGAAGATATGTGAAATGCTCAAAAGGCTGGATTGACAACCAGAAAGCCCAAAAATACATTTGATGAGATGTTGAGTGCTATCAGAGATAGTTTGAGTGATGTTGCATGTTCCGACGATGAGGAGTATGGGGATGACGAGGAAGAGGATGGAGCAGATGAAGCATTGGGCAAGCTGCGTGAAGTTGACGAACCTGGTTGGGAGATGGGCACAATCTCCAAAACGGTAGAGCAACCCATGGACAGTTTTCGGCAAACGCAGATGAAGCATGTCGAATTGATGCAACTGTGCTTGGGAGACGCAGCCGACAACTTCCATGACGGAGATAAGAAGTACGTGATGGCCAAACCGATGGTTCCCGCTGTTGTTAAGCCGCAAACAGTACAAGATGCAACCAGATCGGCACTGGCAACATTGGGAGAACTTAAGGAGAATCTTGATATTGTCTCTGGACAATCACAAATACCACATGGGACTCTTCAACCAGGATGTAGTCATCTGAGGCGATGTTCCAGGAAACCACAGTCAAAAAATGCATTGCATCTTGCCCGCCCGATGCAGCACCTGTTTCCTCACCCATTATCAATGCGAAGCCTATTGAACCCGTAAGCTTTTACCCTGCCACATAGCCTCCATAGCTAATCACCATATAGATATTGTATTGGGATGAAGAAATGGTGCTGGCTCGTGTGTCCCCGGAAGAGTCAATAGAAAAATTGCTATTCCTGACAAACAATCTCTCATAAATGCACTTTGTGTACCGATTTTGCTATGTGGAAGATTTTGCTTGATTTCACTGACCAAATTGTGAGACATGATCATCTGTCTGTGCAAGTCCAAGGGTCGTACTGGCACTGCGAAAAACTTAGACATCACATCGAGTAGATAGACGACCAGGGAACTGGATATTATCTAGCCTGTTACTGCCAAGTTGAAACGCAAAATCTAAATTAGAGATGAAATTTACTAACGAAATTTTAGTCAGTGTTGTCATAAGAGTCGTAGACAGAGTGGTCGATGTGCAATGTGAACCTGGATTACTGACAACCATCATGCTCCATTCATAAATGCATCCAACTGCATACCTGTCCATACAGACCACGTGCACATCATCGAGACTTTCAAAATTGCTTATGGTAGGGTTGGGAACACAAGCAGAATGAGCTGGATGAGGAAAGTTGAGGAAGTCGGGCTATATATGTCAAAGAATAGTGTATGGAGATATATTCAGAAAATCACCCCCCCAAAGGGCTGTAACATGATAGGTCATCAACATCTATTGCTACGATTATGCGTATTGTGGAGCATCAGAAATCGCGAGGCCTCGAAGCTTTTGGATTCAAATGATTATACTTAGACATGATTCATTGGCTGTCAATAATGACTGTATGCATTTTGGTATACAATTTTTCAACATCCAATGACTGTTGGCATGTCTTTAAGGTGAGCATCAACAGAGCGTCAACGATTTTTCGTGTTATATTTTCGGCAATCAAAGGGCTGCATAGTCACATTCTACCAAAGTGATTGTATTGGTCGTTTTTCTAGGTAAAAATTGAAACGACACGCTTGTTGTCCCATCCTAGAAATGATTGTCAGCAGTGTGTTAACAATCTTAGCTGTTTTGAGTTTGATAATCAAAACAAGACTTGGTCGCAGTGATAGATAGTCAAAGTATGGGCAGCTTTTCTACGCAAAAATGCAAGTGACAACATCACTACTATGTGCTAAAGATAAGAGTCAATGGAGCATCAATCACTTGTGGTCTTGCATCTTGGATAATCAAAGGGCTGTGCAATGACATTAACCCATAATCAAAGTATTGGCTGTCATTATGGGCAAAAGTGACACTGACAATATCGCTACCACCATCTAAACATGAGCGTCACCAGAGGGTCAATGATTTTTTGTCTTGCATCTTGGATACTCAAAGGATCAATGGAAGTGAAACATTCGGTTATAACCTGCGCATTGACCAAGAAAACCCAACAAATATCTACTCACATGCTGATCAACTGCGGAGCAACCGGCATAGAATTTTTGGATGAATATTTTGCTTGCAATCATGATATTCCACTTCAGGAGCTGAAGGAAAAACAACAAGTCAAAGCTCTTGACGGCAGAGTAATAGAGTGGGGAGATATTATGCATATTGCTAAAGTGGGAATGATGATTCAAAGTGATACGGAAGAAATCCGTATGTTTGTTACAAAGTCAGGACATTAGCCAATCATCCTGGGTATTCGCTGGCTATGATTGCACGATGTGGCAGTACGGTTCGCAACACACCTAGTTACCTTCGGATCACAGTATTGCATTACACATTGCCATGATGCGCCTTTCACGATACTGCCAGTTGGAGAGAAACCTCCTCAACCAGTGTATCCCTACAGAAAAGCGATATTTGAACCACAAATACGACCACAATGGCCATTTCAAGGCAAATTGCTATGCTTAGTGGATCTTCATTCTTTCAGACAGTTAAGAAGGGGAAGTTTATGATATTTAATGCATCTCTCTACAATATTAATAAGGTCATTGAGGCAAAGGATCCCAAGGAACAACCCTTGGAGGAGATTGTTCCCACACAGTATCATGAGTTCTTGCCTCTGTTTAATAAAGTTGTAGTGGATCAACTTCCACCACATGATCTGGGGATTGATCATGAAGTATGCCTGAAGGAAGGCGAGACACCAACATGGGGACCTCTTTATTTGATGTGAAGAGCAGAGTTGGTCATACCTAAGGAATGGCTGGAAGAAAATATGTCCAAAGGGTTTATTTGCCAGTCATCTTCACCATTTGCAGCATCCATCCTTTTTGTGAAGAAACCAGATGGAGGGCTACGGTTTGGCATCGATTATCAACATATAAGTAGTAAAATGATCAATAATCAATTCCCCATTCCATTAATACGAGGAACGCTGAACCATCAGTGAAAAGCATCAATACATACGAAGCTTGATGTCTGAGGGGCTTATAATCTCATACAAGCCAGGGCAGGGGATGAACATAAGGTAGCTTTCTGGACAAGATATTGTCTGTTTGAATCTACAGTTATGCAGTTTGGTACAGCAATTCCTGCTGCAGATTTTCAAGGGTATATGAATAATACCAGAAGGGAAGCCTTAGATGATATTGAATTGCCCTATCAGGAGGATATATTGATATACCACGACTCGGAGGAAGAATATGAGGAACATGTTGAATGGGTAATGCGATGTCATTTGGAAGCCGCAATATATCTGATGCCAGAATAATGCGAGTTCATAAGGAAACCGTGAGGTATCTGGGGTTGATTATATCAACAAAGGGGATATCAATGGTTGAGGATAGGATTGAAATCGTGAAGAATTAGAGCCGTGGAATGACCACAACGAATTGTAGGTTGTACACCCTATTCAAAGTACGGCAATTTCTCAGCTGTCATAATTATTACTGATGATTCAATTCAAGTATTTGGAGAAAGCGGAACCATTGACGAGGCTAACAAAGAAGAATGAACATTTGGTGCGGGAAGTCGAACAACAACCCCCTTTCCAGATTATGGTAACCACTATTATGACACCTCCAGTCCCTCGATACTTCGATCATGGCAGGGAAGTTATTATTGAGATGGATGTTTCCGGTTATGTATCAGCGGGTGTGTTATCACAGTACAATAATGAAGGAGTACTACATCCTGTGGCATTATATTCAAAGAGACATACACCGGCTGAATGCAATTATGAGATATACAATAAAGAATTGATGGCAATCATCAAAGCATTGGAAGAATGGAGACCCAAATGTGAGGGAGCTGCGTATTCCTTCCAGTTATAGACTGATTATAAGAATCTTGAATAATATATGACAAAGAAGCCGCTGAATGGAAGACAACCGTGATGGTCTGAGTTTTTAACAAGGTTTGATTACCAAATAGTAAACAGACTGGGGAAATCTAATGGGAAGGTGGATGCTTTGACAAGGAGGTGGGGAGACCTCCCTGAGGGGGGGATGAAAGACTGAACAATATGGAGCAGGTGGTTCTAAAGCTGCAGAACCTGCCGGAACAATTGTGTTTGTTGGCGGACAGCCCGCCCATCTAGGGCCATCCCTCTATCTGTGATCTTATGTCAAAAGCATATGTGGCTGACCCATTACCCGGGAAAATAATGGAAGCAATTCAAATGAACAGTGGGCTGCAAGGAATTACTATCCCAGAGTGTACAGAGGAGGATGGACGAATACGATATAGGGGTATCCTTTCTGTACCACAAAGTGATGCCTTGTCCCTGGGCCTGATTCAGGAATACCATTACACAGCGCTAGCAGGACATCCGGGATGAGTGAAGACTTTCGATCTTGTGGATCGCGAGTTTTACTGGAATCAAGTGCCAAAGGCTGTTGATCGGTATGTACCCAATCGCGATGGCTGCCAACAGTCCTGGAGCTTGACACATTCAACGTTTCGAGTTCTCTGACAATTGCCTGTTCCGAATCATTTATGGGAGGATATATCCATGGATTTCGTGGGAGGGTTACCGGAGTGTGAAAGGTTCTATTCAGGATGCATGGTGGTGGATGGACTCTCGAAGATGCTGCATTGTATTCTCTGCCATACAACGATTAATGCTGCGGGGCGGGCTGAGCTTTCTCTAAGAGATGTGGTACGCCCCCACAGACCCCCATTGACAATCATTTCTGAGCATGCTCCACAGTATGTTTCGACTTTCTGGGGACAGATATGTGATCGTTTGGTGATCGACTGGATGATGTCAACAGCTGTGCACCCACCGACGGATAGCCAGATGGAACGAATGAACACTGGCATGGAACGATAACTTCAGGTGTTTGTTAACTATCCGCAAGATGGTAGTGTGAAGTGGCTCCTGTGGGTTGAGTTTGCCGCAAATAATGGAACATCAGAGTTGACAAAGTGCATCCCGTTCTTTGCAGTCCAGGGAGTAGACCCCATGATGTCATTTTCAGGAGAACCAACCAAGGTATGAGATTATCGATGCCTGGATGCTGATCAGGTTCAGGCAACAATTCAACAGATCCATGACCACCTCCAAGTAGAGATGAGACGAAGTCAGGCAGTACAGAAAGAGGGAGCAATTTGTGGACAAATTCCGGCACCAAATATACTGGAAGGGTTGCAGGTTTGGTTAGATACTGGGCATATTCGGACAACATGACCTACGCGGAAGTTCAATCGCAAGCAATTGGGACATTTCAGTGTGGTCCTTCGAATTTCACACTACACTTGCAAGTTAGATTTACCTGTGTTGATACGAATTTGTCGAGTACAACCTGTCTCACATTTGGACCGAGTAGTTGATGACACTCTTGCCAGGCAATGGGTGGCACCACCACCGCCGGTGGGAGTTGATGAGAAGGAGGAGTATCAGGTGTCGAGTGTGGAAGATAGTAGAGTGTACCCAAACCAGTTGCAGAATTGTATACGGTGGACTGGCTATGATTCCTTGACTTGGGAACCTGCGAAGCTTGTCGATGGGCTGCAAGCGGTAGGGGAGTTCCATCCAAGATATTCCGAGAAGGCATGACCTTGGGAAAATGTTCTTGGAGAACCTCGAACCTAGGAGGGGGATATTGTCAAGGCGCAGCTGGCGAGTGAAGTCAGGAGATGTATCAAGGAATAGATTCAGGAAGCAATTAGTGATATGGAAAGACGGATATGTTGGGAGATGTGGAGATGGTGGCAGTATATTTTGTTACAATAATGACGTGGTCTGCAGTGTTGCGAAGTCTGATCATGTGGCACGGTTTTTTTTACAACGAATTATATGGAGGTGGTGTGTAAGATCATGGATGTAGATTCGGATGGTATATTAAAGCATGAAGAATTTTTCGAGGGAGGCAGACGAACTGTATATAATGAGAGGCTGTTAGGTGTTGGAGGATTTCGTTTAATTCTCTCATTACTCGTTCTCTTGTATAGCAAAGCAAGCACAACTTCGAAACAGTCTCAACTCCATGCCTTTCCTCGATCTCTCAATGAGAATCTCGAACCCCTTGTCTTGATTACAACGTCACATTAATGTTACCAATATTACCTACATCAGATCCCAGCCGTTACAGTTAGTGTTCATTCAGTTTGGAAATATCTGAGACACACAAAATGTGAAACAGGGATACTTTAACTCTTTTCACTACGGATTTAACTTGGGATGGGTTTGATGGGCTTGGTTGCAGAGCTGATATGGAGAGTAGCAGCTCCTCACTTCACCTGATTAACTGATATATTATTCTTGGAACAGCGCCGTTTGAGGCTTTGGGCTGGGTGGCCAGTTGTAGCAGGCATTGTATGTAATTTAGGTAGAGCATGTCATGGGTAGAGAATGGAACTCTAAGCCATATGAGAGTATGGATTTTTTGCCTGTGACAGTGCGACCATAGTACTCCATGACCTAGATTTTTGCTACATACTCCCAACATGAAGTCGCCAAGAACAGCGGAAGTAACACCCAATTCCATGGCCACACAAGTGAACTAACAACGGGTTCCGGACATTGATTCGTCTACCCAATCCCTGGGCCACACTTTAATACACTACAATTGGTCCATGCCATTGATTCTTCCATTTCAATTGCATACATAGTCCAGTTGTAAATACAATATGACAATTCAGCAAATCTCTGCTTGGAAAAGGTTGGTCTGACTGGTCACTCTGACAAGGTTGCTCTGATTGGTCACTCTGACAAGGATGCTCTGACAGGTTGCTCTGGCAGGTTGCTCTGACGAATTGTTCGGACAAGCACATCCTACTCAAACAAGCAGTGGTGGCAATTTCATATGGCCGACTCTAACTACTTACTCTGCGTTAAATCAGGGAACACTGGATGTCATGAGCTCTAGTGGCCGTACCATACACACCTCGAATTTGTGTATGTCAGTGCATTTTGTGTATGCCACCTCATCTACCACTGTGCTTTGTAAATTGTGGTTAAATTCTCACACTACACATCCTCTGAAAGAGTTACCGTAATTTACAGCAATACTAAGTATGTCACTGTCCAAATTCTGTCTTTCATGCAATGGCCATACAACCTCAGCTACAGGGACACAGCAGTTTGGAGGGTCAGCTTGAGACAAGAGCGACCTGCACTGTCCAACCACACCTTTCTCAGCAGCTCTTGTAGGGGTCGCAACCACCCATATCCTGTGTAGCTATTACAAACAACTACGATTTGGGATCTGCGCTGTCCAACACTTACCCTGGTAAGCTAACTTTTGAAAGTCCTTAGTTGGTACCTACTGCTCTGTGTTGGAGACCTGCATCCCAAATGCCATCAACCTCCAAATATGTGCAATCAGGATGCTATACTGCTTTCAATGTAACCATTTGAATTATCAGGCCTTTATGTTGTTCACGCTCAGGTAAGGTCAGCGGCCATTGTCCACTGAGCACTGGTGGACAGATCTGGCTGGAATTAGGAGAGCACACCATGTGTAACTGTTTCTGACACTTTGACTCACATATAAGGGAAGACTATACTGTGTGGCATCGAGATTTACCTATATGGTGTGATCCACATTGTGAGATCCCAGAGTGGTTGTGTCAGAAGGTTCTAACTGCATGGCCTGAGGGAGGGGTTTGTGGACGAGTATACTGTCAGGACAATTCGCAGATTACTGAAACTTAGCAATGTGGTATAATATCAAATCTAACTTATGCAATCTATAACTGACTCTAAACATGGGAAAGTGCAGTACAACTTTGACTCTGAAATGGGGAAACCCAATGTATACAGTATAACTTTGACTTGGACAAATACTTTAAGTCTGACAAATTCCTTAACTCTGACAACCACCCTACTCTGATATGGGAACCAACCCCATCTATAACATGGCATTACTTCACCTATGACTCAGGAGACTCAATGTATACAGTACAACTTCAACTCTGAAACTTACCTTAACTCTCACAATTTCTCTAGCTCTGACAACTACCCGACTCTAATATTGCAAGCAACCAGTGTTAGCGACAGTTCCATTTTGTGACAGTTTCTACTATAGCAGTTCCAAGAAACCCCGCAACCGGCCAGTTTGGTTCCGGTATTTGCCAAATGGTTCCCTCAATTACGTCCACCAATATTGATCAGAAAATTTAGAGCTTGGTATGTGAAATATGCAGCTTTCCATGGTGCATCGGTTGGTGTTTTCCAATGTTAGATATCTTTAAAACTCAGCAAGCGGCTTGGAAAATACAGCCATTGTTGGTCCAAAAATGATGTTTTTGTGCCACCGCTTGCTGAGTTTTGATGATATCGAAAATCACAGACCACCAAAAGATCTGCCATGCAAAGTTGCATATTTCACATAGCAAGCTCAAAATTGTCTGATTAATATTGGTGGACTGAATTGGGCAGTGCGCTCAAAAAATCATCAATTTTTGATATGGTAGGGCCGTTGCCACGCAGACCTATAAAACCGGCCAGTTCCAAATATGGAACCATTGCCAACACTAGAATAAACGCCACCTATAATATGGCATTATCTCCGCTCTGACTCAGGAGACCCAAAGTATACAGTATAACTTTGACTCTGACAATCACCCTAACTCTGGCAATCACCCTAACTATCACAACTACCCTACTCCCCCACCAGAAGCGACTTCGCCTATACGATAATTACAGTATCTCTCATACAGAAGACCCAACATATACGGTCTAATCTCAACCCTGGCAATGAACTTGATTCTAACACATGTACAGTATAACTTCGACTTTCACATGGACCATAACTCTGACACTGGAACCAATATCAATTGTTTTATATTCAACTCTCACAAAGATTTTTTTTGGTGATGGCAGATAGAAATGCACCATATAATAAACAGCTAGAAGCTGTCGATTCCATGTAACTGCAAAGTGCATGCAGGCAATGCAAATCTGCACAACAGGCGACATACACAATGGAAAACAGAACAACATCTAGCAACAGCGCCCACAAGCATTCTTGAAATTCTCGAGGTAGCAGTGACTGCAATGATCATAACTCCAGTCGCAGGTTCCACAGCGGCAGCAGCAGCAGCTGCAATCATCAAAACTCCGGCACAAGTAGCTGTGGGACCCACTCCAATGGAAATGTCCAACAGCGGCACCAAGCTGGGGGCATTATCATTGATAAGGAGGGCTCTGGAGGCCAGCAGATGAGTGATTGCGATGTCAATGACAATGATCTGCAATCCTCATGTCAAAGATCCCGCATATAATATGGCAGTAGTTGTTCTCCCAGTTGGGAATACCAACTGCATACAAGTAGAAGCAGAAATGTCGACCCCCACATTGCTGACTGACAATACCTAGCTGCAATCAACCACTCTTTCTTTGGGCAACCTGGGGGGGGAATAACTGCACTCACATGCAACATTAAATCCTTTCGCTGACAATACAGTCCTTGCAATCATCCCATGACACCCCTCCAGGCAACCAGGAGCACTATGGTCATCAGATACGAACAACATTTGCTTACTGGCTTTGACTTTGCACAACCTCTACGACTTAGGCAACACATAGATGCAACAGTGGAATCTGTCCCCCATCGATACTGGCTACTGGGAAAAGTGTAAGGGGGGTGACTTTGGGGTTCCAAAATTTTTTGGAAATTGCCCAACAACTATTCTTTTGGAGATTTTTTTGCGGGGACCCCTACCCAGTCAATATCGACACACTGTCTGAGGGACGCTGCGAGGTAGCCCGCCAAAATTCTGTGTGCGGCAATTAAGGAGTTTGACCTCTTATCAGCAGCTATCCACATGGTAAGTATTTGCAGGTTTCTAGCCCTGCTCAGTAGCACTGACAACCAATGTCACTGATTAACAACCATCTACCCAAGCACTCTTCACAGAACTAGCTTGCAAAGTTGCCCCAAATCAATCCATGACTAGCTGTCGGACTCTCTCCCATGATGACCGCCAAAGGCTATCAACAAGCCAAATGTTTTCTAGCACTTGCCAGTATCATCATTCAGACTGCTTGAGTGAACTATGGCTGAACCCCATTGATTCTATTAGTGTCCGGATAATAATCTTAGGTTCCAAAAAAGATGTCACTGCATTGTTCACTACTGGGCATAAAGACAAAATTCATCTTTGAGAACTCAAAGCATAATTTCATGTGATGGTTATATATCTCCCACTCTACCATTTTGGTGACACCATACTGTTTGTTACTTGCTGCAACTACAGTAATGCATTCCTTGGACAACTGGGCTGGTGGCAGTTTCCTCCATGTGACTGTTGAAGCAGCTACATTCAAGGCTATGCAGAACACTGTTTTGGACACATGTATCTGACATTGAGCGGGTACATATAGTGATCCAATCGAATGATGGGAATGTATCCCACCAGAGATGCAAAATGAGATGATGGTTATATATATGGACAGGATCGACGTGATCAATGGTCAAGATTGGAAAGCATCTGCTGCCGCACAGTCAGATTCAAAGATGGTAATCAACAATGAGGACATGTAGGTGCTTGTGTATATAGTATGTATTTAATTTGACAGATTATTATTAGAATACAATGCATGTAAAACTAACTAAATTTCATTGCACATGTAACTGATTCTAAAATTATGATGAGAATGGCAATCGGTGAAATATATGTATTGACTCTGATCATCCACCAAGAGTCCTGACTGGGTCAAGATAATACCATGAGCTGCCTCACACAAGATCACGGTGACTATATGTGCGAACTCAGAGAGCGAATAGTTGGCTCTGACAAGACCAGGACCATAGCATGAGAAGCTGCTGACACGATCATGGCGACAATATGTGTAGTCTCAGACAGCTGAAAGTGGGCTCAGACAAGGCTAGGGTGATAGCATGAGAAGCTTCTGACAAGATCTTGGTAACTATATGTGCAGACTCTGACTGCTGACAGTGGGCTCTGACAAGACTAGGGTGATAGCGTGAGAAGCCACTGATGAGATTAGGGCAGCTATACATGTGAATTCTGACAGCTGACAATGGGCTCTGACATGACCTGGGCAACAGTAAACAGAGCCTCTGACAAGATCACGGCAACTACTCTGACATCCAACTGTGAGTTCTGACAAGATATTGCGATTGCACAAGTAGCCTCTACCAAACGACACATAGTGCAGATCAAGCATACTTGGTTACACCATGTCGTATACAAACACTCCGACTCTCACCCCGAGAGTACTTAGTTTGTACACCAATGTACAGGGGTACGATAGAAATACTACCGTAAGCTTACCATCTGCTACGTGTTTGTTATCGACATTGTGTGTAATGGCTTGGGGCCAAATTCCGGTATGTGCTGTGATGGCTATTACTGAAGACTACCAGAGGTTATATAGCTTATGGTAAATTACAAAAAGTGAAGTGACTTTTTCCAGACATACTTGAGGTTGCACTGGAACAGATTGTAGGAGCTACCTTCAAAGAGAAGTAGATGTGCATTGATACTTGTACAAGGATAGTGCTGGATACGGCATCCAAACTAAAATTAAGCAAATTAATAACTAAGCTGAATGGTAATATGTTTGGTACTGACATAAGTACCATAATAGCAATCTATATCTACTAACCCATAAACAGCCTTGAGTAATGTATAACTATTATACTGTAGAAATATTCAGTATTCGTTACATCATATTGTAGAAATCTATATATGGTATAATATTGACAAATATACCGAATAGTTCAGTTGCTATTTATCATTATATAGCAACCAGTTAGAGAAATCATGTTAATTGAGATAGTTCTGTCATAGTATTAAGTTGTGAGATATTGCTAACAATTTTCAACATTGCTATATTTTGGAGCCTTACTGACAAGAAACAGGAAACTATAAAAGTTACAATAATTGTACCACAGAGACTCTGAATAGTCTAAATACACATTCAAATGGTTCTAATATTGCAAATGACTCCAAATTCATCAAGTTGATTAATTGAACTAATTAAACCTCTATCATATGTTCTCACACCAGCTGATAATGAGTAGACTTGGTATAGCAATTGTGATATCTTACACTGTATACCAATTCAGAGTTTGGAGTAACCATTCATATTCATGCCTCTCATTATGAATTTATTTAATCTCTCTCACTTGTAAGCAGTCCAATCCCCAATATAAGTTAGTGGCAGGATATTCATCCCCACCTAGTTAATTGCTACTTCCAGTATCTTTATCTATATACTCACTATTCATATAAGAGGCATTATCGTATGTTTGATATTGTAACTTATAGTTCAGACAGAAGGACACAAAGATCGAAACTACAGAAGAAAGTGTTGTGTTTCTGATATGGTATTTAATAACATCGTAAAGAAGAATGACTTGTAATAGAGACTATTTATACAGTTTTGTAATACAACTATATTTGCAAGGTATATTAATGTAGAGAGATATAATATACTTGTATATTGTTGATAGTCTTCTATTCTGTAGAGTTAATATATTATAATGCTTTTGAAAATTAGTTGTTTTATGTTGGCTAGTATCTTAGTGTATTAATTTAGTTGTACTTGAGTGATATTTTCAATATCTTCACTATAATTAGTATTATAGAGATAGTGAAATTTCCTCACATCAGAAGTTACTTATCAGCTGCTTTGTTAAATATCACCTGGTTGTTTCAGTTTTTTGCACTACAGATTTAGTTATTTTTTAAAATCTACAAAGTATATATTTACTGGTAGTATATACTATATATTAGGGTACATTCTATATTGTATAGAATATACAAAAGATTTAATATATCAATTAAAGTTTACTGTACAAGACATACTCTTTAATAGATGCAATATAATCGGAGACTCTAGTTCAGTATACAAATAGCGATCAATTATACATATTATCCTCCAACTATATTTGATTGTAATACTATGTACCTAATGCTTTAAGTATAACCCCAATTTGGTAATTTTTGTTTCAGTCTGCTATATTGAAACTACACAGAAATTTCTGAGTATTTTCGATGTATTAGTAGTTCTTTTGAATGATCACCATGCAGTATACTTAACATTTGAGCAGCACTATATTGAATGTTGTGATGATAAAATTCCGAGCCAATGTCTATCCAGAACATATCTTGGCACATTGGCCAATGAGTCCACTGAATATAGACTGAACTACCTGCCAAAGCGGATACATGCTGCTCAATGCAAGTTTTCCATCGACCTCTGCTCAACCTACAGGTTATAGTCATCCACTGTACATCTACAGATATCTGTGCAGGGGACTATGGAACTTCCTACAACAGATACAGAATACACCTCAGCTAGTCTTGACTTCCAATCAGCTTCTCTGGTAGAAACACACTCATTTACAGCAATGTTGATAGGCCACTTCAAAGTCTGCCTGGGAGGTCAATTGGGAGCCTGATTGAAAGCCTGATTGAATATGTGATTGAGAGGATGATTGAGAGGCTGATTGAAAGGTTGATTGCAAGGCTGATTGGGGGGCTGATTAAGAGATTGATTGAGAAGCTGATTGAGAGGCCGATTGAGAGGCTGATTGAGAGGCTGATTGGGAGGCTGATTGAGAGGCTGATTGAGACCCTGTTTAGAGCTGTACTTGAAAGAGCAGTACTTCAGCAGAAGCAGCATTTCCACCAGAATCTTTGGGCTAATCAAAACTTTGAGATTCTTGAGGCATTGGCCAAAACAAAGTTTAAAGTCTGTGGAAGCTTTGACATTGAGGAGGATGTAGTCAGTGTTCCTAAGCGGCCAGGCCTCCCTTAGCGGCGCCTTTCAAATGAGGGCCGGGCCTGCAGGCTTTATTTGCCAATGTATAAGCTCAATCAAACAAGCATAAAATATTTTGTTCAAATGACACCCATTGCTGCTGCCTAAAGTCATACACTCAGAAAGCCACCAAATTGAACTCAGCCATCGTCCACCATAAGTTCATAACCTTGCCATCCGTTGTGGTGAAATGCCGGGAGCTAGAAGGTAGAGAGCCCATCATCAACACTCCACCGCTCCTCTCTCAGCATCCAAAGAGAATTCGTGAGAAGGAGCGGTTCTAGCTTGAGGAGCATCGGAAGAGGGTGAGAGGATATGATGCTACCCTGCCGTGAGGATCCACACACATTGCATGGATCTATGAAATCTTGCATTGGAACGAAGAACTGGGAATGATAGAGTGTGTATTTTCGTTATATGATAAGATGAGCTCGATCCACCCTGATGTCTCTCAATTATATACCACCTGTAGCCCAGTCCACTTCCGTTATCCCTGTATCTCCATATACCCAGCATCACTCAGTCCTCCGTCAAGCTGAGTGGCGGTCGTGGCGAGAAACAGATTTTCCCGCCACACCGGGCCTGCAGGCCTTTCCAGCCGGGCCTGCGCGCTTCCTCTTGGCGGCCAGGCGGCTTGTCTTGGCGGCCGGCCTGCAGGCTTGTTCTTGGAAGCCTGCCGGACACGCAGCTTCTGACCCAGGCCGGGCCGGGTTGCCCTTAGCGCAGGCATTCAGAATGGAGGCCAGGCTGCTTAGGAACACTGGATGTAGTCAACCTACTTAGCTAAGTGCAATCGATATTATCACCAACACTATCACCATTACCATCATCATCATCACCATCTCAATTACAATTACAATTACCATCACCATCACCAACATCATCAATAGTACTAGATAGAGTATATACATGTCAACATCCATCCATGGGATATGGACAGCAGAATCCACAGGAATATCTGAGTTTGAGATCTGATCTCCCCAAGATTGTACTTTCTACCATTTGGGCAGTATCAAAAGCAACACATGATAATACCTTTGCTGGGTGGCATTGTGTGATCTGGTTGGAGTGGTCATGCCAAAAATACAATTCAGACTATAATATTGACTGATATTTGCAGTTGAGCTACCAGATATATCCAGCCACTCATGACCAATCACCCACCACATGTTACTCCCCACACCGCATAGACTACCTGCCATATGCCACCTTCCTTATGCCTCGCAGTGTCTGGTTCCTGCCATTCACCAAATCTCTGGATCCAGTATACTGCATAATTTATTGAAGTATTTCGTGATATGAGATTGCAAGTATATTGGCTCTTGAGAGTATATATGGATTGGTAGAGTCAGGTTGGCTAGAGGTGTACCATTGATTGCAAGTGTGAGGTAAATTCAGTCCCAGATTGGAAGTAATGTTAACGACGGGGCCGGACAACCCGCCAGAGGTCCAGGTTTGGACTGGAAAGACGGTTCGTACAGTTCCAGAACCGTCCAAAAACCTGACCCTCTGCTTCTTGGCAGATCAACCCCGGCCCTTTACCCATCCACCAGCGAGATTCGCAGGGTTCGGTTAGTCCTGTTGGGTCAAATCTCCAGTTCTGCATTTCAGGTTGTTCTATGTATTGTCGCATTCAGATATCCTACTGTTGATCATGAAATATTAACGATGGTACCTTGTCTATTTTTCTGGATGTACTGGCGGCTTTTGCAATCGAAAAATGGAGAGAGACGCTCCCTGCCCCATCCTAAAAATGAGCATCAACGGAGGGTCAATGATTTTTGGTCTTGCATCTTGGGCAATCTTAGTGGCAATAGGTTGCAGATAGTCATAACTGAGGTATTGGCCTCCTTTATAGGCAAAACAAAAAGCTACATGCTCCCTGCACTATCTTGGAAATGAGCATCCACTGAGCATCAACGGTATAAGGTCTCACATCTTGGGTACTCTATGTGGCGCATGATTGTAGTCCTCGATTAAGGAGGAATTGGCAGCCTCTCTGCGCAGATAAAGAAGCTATGGTCCAGGGACAACCTACCGGACAGTCACAACTTATTTCATTTGCAATGATGCAACTAGAAGATCATGACTGTTTTAGCCTAGAGAAACGGTCAGAACATAGTATATAGGCAATGACCGACACATTGCGCTTTGATTACACATAATGAAAAGCCATCAATTGTTGATGCTCCATTGAAGCCCATTTTGATAAGGGGGCATGGAGCATGTCACTATCTTCTTCCCTGATACAGGCGGCCAATACTTTGATTATATATAGGAACGACCATATCGCTTTTGAATTACCTGACTTACAAGACCAAGAATCGTTGACTCTCCGTTGACGCTCATATTCAGAATGGGGCAGGGAGGGTGTGGCTCTCTCTTTTGCCTAAAAACCCAGCCAATACAACACTTATGAATGGCCGCAGCCGATCGTCACGCAGATTACGAATCATGCAAGACCAAAAATTGTTGACCCTACGTTGACGCTCATTTTGGCATGGGCGTATCCACACTATATTATCATTTAATTTGGCCGAATATATGATTAATCGTATTTTGGCAGCCTTTGTACCGTCATCATGTACTTTCTCCTTCATCAATACACTGTTTTTTAATAGTCCATATTAATATGTCCTTTAAAATATACTTTAATGTGTCCGCTGATTGAAGATGATAATACACTCAACAATCCCGTTCCATTTGATCAATGCTCATGATCAGTATCAGGTTCGCTCAATTGGCTGCTGTCATCTGCAAAATGGATGTCAGCTGCATTACCATGCAGCAGATAGTGTACTGATCAGTGGATGTTCCTTCATTGGTCAGCAAATCAGGATCAAAATCTTTATCATGCTTGCGGTCCATGGCATATGCATCATAATTGAAGCTTGGCGCACTGGGAAGACGAGTATGTATAATCACATATCCGGGTGGCTGACCTTCGATTTCGGATACGTGAGCTGCCTCATTGTTACCAGGTGGAACAGATGGCGTTTCTGGTCGATATGGCGTTGGTTCTGGTCTCAGCTATCGTGTCGCTCTGATCGAGGTACACCCGTGCCTTTGTGTCTGGTGCATGTCTGGGGATTCTATGCAGTGCCCTTTTGCCTATGAAGGCAGCCGTCCATCTGATATTCCGAAAGCATAGCTGGGGGTCATTCCATCGCAGCCTTCACATTGTTATGCTTGGTAGACTCGACTCCCCGCTTCTTCTCTTCTCGGACTTCGGCCCCAGGTTTCATGGTTAGGAATTGTGTTTCCTCCATAGCGGCACGCGAAAATTCTCTCTTGGCTATTTTGGCCATATTCAAGGCCAGGTGCATGTCAGACTGTTCTAGCTGTTCCTGACCTCCATGTCTTGCCATAGTTGCAGACATGTTGAAAATCTACAAGAAAGTAGTCGCTGCATCTACATATTAGATTCGGCTATTACTTCCACCATGTACGCTTCTGTAGCATCCTCTGAGAAGGATCAAGCCTGTTTGGCCCACTCTCAGGGATTCTTTTCACAAAATTCATCAGCGAAAATCGAAGAGCTGGCAACATCATGATGTTCGATTTCGTGGACTGTGCAGACCATTGCCTTGGTCGACCATGGAGGTGTCCCATTATGGGTGGCTATACATAGTTCATGCAGCTCTCTACTTACTCCAGCTGTATGTTATATCATCGGTTGGTGGCTGTGTACCTTGATACGACTACACTTACATCCAATCGCATGCTGCTTCTTATTCTTGCTGGTTCCAGTTTTATAGACAGTTTTTAACTGTGCTCCGAGGGTCATATTCTTGGTGGCTGCATTTGCAGCGTTGCGGTGAACTAAGTGGTTTCTGCGTTGCAGTTGGGTCTTGCCGGGTGGCCTATTGGATGAAGCGCCCATTGTTCTGCTCGATTCTGTTCCACTCCCACCCTGCTGAGGTGTTTGTGGAGCCATGACTTGCTACCATGGAAGTGAAGAGATGATGATGACGAAACAAAGTGGTCAATGCTGAGGACGGAGATAACTAAAAGAAGTGGGAAGTCCTGAGGAATATCTAGGTAGCTTCAGGTCAAAATGGCATGCGTAACAGCCAACCTGCAGGTGCTACACTGAATGAATCCTGTTGCGCATAGCTGCCGGTTGCACGGGTTGCCAACCATACTGTGATTTGCACCCAGTGGGTCCCATGTTGTGTGTTTGTTTACAGGAATAATTCACAGTGAAAGACTGCCAAAATCTTGTCTTTGTGAGATATAACTGGTACATTCTTCAACCGAAAGGATATTTGCCGATGTTTGTCTCAAGAAATCCCTGGGATCTTACCTGAAACTGACACTAAACATCATGTCATGATGTACGGTTAGCATTGTTATGCCCAATGTACTGACGGTCAAAATGCAGAATTTTCTTTATTCAAGTTGATTAATCCTACCAACCTCGACGTAAATGATGCAGCTTGCCTCTATGTGGTCCATATCTTGCAAAATCCAACATCACCTCCATCAACAAAGTCAACACAAAATACAATGGTCAATGCTCCGAAAAAAACCTGTCGCCACTACCCGCAAGCAAATACAGCAAATCAACAATGCGCTCCACACCACGACGTCATCAAGCGAATCAAGGCAGGTGCAGATTGAATGCAGAACAGGGCCGAGCCCTTGGAGCATAGCGCTGCTTGCGATTCAAAAAGAAGCTTGCGGTGGGGACAAGACCAGATAGTCGCTTCTTAAGCCACAAAGAGAAGGAGAAATACATCGAGGATTATTTGGAAAAAAAAACTGCTACGGCAACAAAGCGAGCTGAAGACGTAGAGACAGCAATTGAACAGGAGCAGGATCATATGAGAAATGCTGAAAAGGCGGGATGGACAACCACCAAGTCTAAATCAACATTTGAGGAGACGTTGAATGCCATCAGAGATAGTCTGAGCGATCTTGCAAGTTCCAATGGTGCGGAGGATTAGGAATACGAGGATGATGATAAAGACAATCCTGTGGGGGGCAATCTTAGCGAAGATGACGAACCCGGCTGGGTGATGATCACAATCTCTAAAATGGTACATTATCACATGGAGCGTGTTCGGCAGAAGTCGATAAAGCTTGAAGAATCGACGCAACGAGGCAGGGGAGACGCGGCAAACATTTTACGTGATAAGGATGAGAAGTACGGGACTACCGAATTGAAGGTTCCGGCTGTTGTTCAACCTCAAACGGCAGATGATGCAGCGTCATCCGCGCCGACGACATTTGGTGAGCTTATGGAGACTCTGGATCACATCCGCAGAAGATTGCAAATGCCGCAAGTGAATTCTCGACCAGGGTGTAGTTATATGAGGCTAGGTTCGGGGAAACCGCAGACACACGAACACGTTCTATCCCTCCCGCCTGCCCCAATGCCCGATTGGTCCCCAATCCCGAAGTCAAAGCATGTTAACCCCGTAAGCTTCAACCCCTGAATATCAAGTCCCAAGCTAATTACCATATACGAATCGGAATCCGATGAAGACATGGTGATGGCTCCTGCGTCGACGGAGGAATGCTTAGGCAAATTGGCATCTGCGACGTTGTATCAATTTCAAATTCACTCTGTGTGCCTATTTTGGGACGTGACAGCTTTGACTTGATTTCAGTGACCACATTGTGAGACATGATGATCCGTCTATACATGTGCAAGGGTCAGATAGGTCATCCCAATGTTCCAGACATTAATTCGCATTGACTGATGAGCATTGAACGTGATATGGTCTTGCCCGTTACTGTTAAGTCACACAATTCAAACAAAATTCAAGACGAAACTCACTAACAAAATCTAAGTCAGTGATGTCAGATGAGTCTTGGATGCAGAGGTCAAAGCGCAACACGAACCAGGATCAATGACAACTGTCATGCTGCATCAGACCATGCATCCAACTGCATAACAGGCTGCACAGAAGTGGTGCACATGGTCGAGATGTTGAGATTTCCTTATGGTAGGTCATGGAAATCCCGGAGAATGAGCTGGATGGGGAAATGTGAGGAAGTCGGGCTAAATGTATGACAAACTGGAGTACGGATTTATATACGGTTATTTGCCTGCGGAAAGTGCTGCAACGTGATAGGCCAATGTCATTAAACACTCAGATAATTTCTCTAGTGTTGGATTAGAAATTGAGGGGCTTGGAAGGTTTTTGGATGGAAATATTTATACTTCGAAATGATTGATTGGCTGCCAATAACAAATATATGCATTTCTACATACAATTGGTAAGCATCCACTGACTGTTAGTATGTCATTACGTTAAGCGTCAACAGAGCGTCAACAATTGTTGGTTCTACATTTTCTGCACACCCACAGCTGCATAGTCACATCCTTCCAAAGTCATTGTGATGGCGGTTTTTGTGAGTAAAAAGGATAGTGACATGCTCGTTCACCCATCCTGGAAATGAGCGTCCACAATGCTTGGATGATTTCTGGTCTTGTCAGTCTGATCATCGAAAAATAAGACATGGTCCCTGTGATACATAATCAAAGTATAAGCTGTGTGTGAGGTAAAAATGCTAGCGTGGATGTCGCTACTATCTCTTAAAAATGAGCATCAACGGAGTGTCAACAATTTTTGTTCTTGCATCTTAGATAATCAAACAGCTGTGCGACAACATTAAGCTATAATTGAAGTGTCGGCTGCCGTACTGGGTAAAAATGGCAGTGATGATATCACTACCACCTCCTGAAAATGAGCGTCAAGGGAGCGTCAATGATCTTTGGTTTTGCATCATGGACATTCAATACACTGTACATCGGCGTTAATACATAATCAATTCATCGGCCGCCAATATTGGCCACAATGCTGGTGATGATATCGCTTCCAGCTAAAGATGAGCATCAACGGAGTGTCAACAATTTCTGGCCATGCATCTTGGATAATCGAAGTGCTATACGACCATGCCAACCCATAGTCGTAGTCTCGGTCGCCTCTATGGGCAAAAGTGCTACCGGCGATATCGCTAACACCTCCCGAAAATGAGTGTCACCGGAGCGTCAACGATGATTGGTCTTGCATCATGGACACTCAAAGTGCTGTGCATTGCCGTTAACCCATAATCAATGTATCTGCCGCCTTTATAGGCAAAGATGATAGTGATGATATCACTACAACCTCCCAAAAATGAGCATCAACAGAGGGTCAACATTTTTGGTCTTGCATCTTGAACAATCCAAGGGCTACGGAATGGCGTTAACCCATAATCCAGTCATCGGCTGCCTTTATGGGCAAGAATGCTATTGACGATGTCTCTACCACCACCTAACAATGAGCGTCAATGGAGCATCAACAATATCTGGTCATGCATCTTGGATAATCTAAGGGCTATGCAACGATGTTATCCCAGAATCAACTCATCAGCTGCCATTACAGGTGCAAATGCTAGTCACGGTATCACATCCACCTCCTGCAATTGAGCACCCTCTGAGCGGCAGCAATTCTTGTGGGGGCTCAGTAAGCAACACAGCGATGAACTACATCGCATTGTTACTAAATTGAGTCTTACGCAGTCAGTCTTTTCAATATGCCCTTGTATTCAACCTCACAAATATGCATGCAATGTCTCACTGATCTGATTTTTTTGCTTGTAGCTGTAGAGTCAATATTTAAGGACCCGCATTCTACTTTACTGGATCATGACTTGAGGCAGTCTTTGGAGTCAGGTTACCCAGCTTCCTCATTCCTACCGCCATGTCGGATTCAAAATCTTGAAACACCTCATTGCTTGATGTCAGGGTCTGTTCCAAAATTGAACGTGTCTTCATTCATGATTTCACCGACCCTACTCTGCAAATCATCTTCGATGCTTGGTGGGCTTCGATGAATGTAGGCTCGAAGCAACCAATATCTTGGAATAATTCTAGACATGCGCCTTCGTGGTGATTCAGTTTACACTGCTGAATTGAGGAGACCAGCAGCCCTGGCATCATATGTATCGTTTGTCATCGAGTTCTTTGCCATCCATCAGAACATGGGACCAGCTCAATGGGGAAACACTTGCTGGCAAATGCTCACATCGCAAAGTTAAACGAAATAACAGAGTCAGAGGTTACTGAATTGACTAGTTTGACGGTTGATGAAACAGCTTTGGCCATCCTGAAGAGGCAAGGAAGTCCAGGAATCACAATAGTAAGTTCGCAGGGGAAGATCATATTTGACATCCAGGTCGATCCATATTGACTGAGATGACAGACAAATCATTCCAAAGTGGCAATTAAGGACTTTGAAACCTCCGAATCTCACCAAGACACGTGGAATCGCTGCCTCATGTTAGGCTTGGTTTTGGCTCGTATTCTATTGAACGCTGTATCATATCTAGAGCTACGACAGTCATATATGGCATTAAGTGGTGACTTCGTGCTGCCGTCGGCTACGACCCTTAGAAACATTTGCCGGAGGGAATATGCACTCACCGTGGATGCAATTAAGAAGCGATTGCCATCGCAAAATTATGTCAGTTAAGTTGTGAACAGATGGACACCACCGAACAAATTATCCATAATGTCGGTCTTTGCTTACTCTATGGATTGCCATTGGGCATTCTGACAAGTTCAACTCGCATGCGATGAGATTGATCACCTTTTCTTTTCCCATTTCGAACGCTAATTAAGGATGATAGGTCAAGGGCCACCATGCTGGAGCTAGGGTAGCCGTATATTTCAAGGACGTGCTGGATTGGTTTGAGCTTACCGACGGCCGTTTGCTTGGTATTACCAATGATAATGCTTCCTCAAATTACTCAGTGACATGTGAGCTGCAATCAACACTTGATGCCTCTACAATCAAGCGGCCTGCTTTGAGGAACCACATACCATGCATGGCGCACGTCATACAGCTGGCTTTAGGTGCAGTCATGAGCAGTCTGGGTGTAAAAGGCCAGATCAAGTCTTGGGAAGCCCATGAGCGCGATCAGAAATCTGGAGGGAATGAAAGCGTAGACATTGTGATGAGTCAAAGACTTCGACAAGATGGTAATGCAAGAATCCATAAGGTGTCGGCCATGAATGCAGGTTTAGCAAAGATCATTGAGAAAGTACAAATTTCATGATATTTGAAAGTGCTGAAATTGACCTTCATATAGCAGAGAATGCATGCTGTATTGATTACGCTGACACCTGGTCGTCGAAACCAGTACATCGATGGTTGTAAAGCAAATGCTCGCATCGCGGTACTACCAAATATGGATGGGAGGACACATTGGAACTCAACACTGGAGTTGCTGTAGTGCGCCTACTGATTACAGGAATTCACATGCGAGTGTCTCCAAAATCCAAAATTCACTGATTACTGGCCACTTTTCACAACTCAAGATGAATGGACCACTGTGAAGTATGTCATGGAAGTATTGAGGGCATTTCGATATTGGACTCTGTGGATGTCAAAGAGGCATACAGTCAAATTGCATCACGTTGTCACAGTGCACAATATCATGTTCGATCATATGCACGGCCTGATGCGAGCTTTGCGTAAGAAAGGGACTCCAACAAAGGATGACTTGTTATTCACGGTGAAGTTAGCTCCACAGAAGCTGTCCAAATACTACACTGAAGTGACTCCAAAGATGGGCATGCTTCTCTTTTCTGCACATATCCTAGATCCGCTTCGGAAGTTGCGATTGTTTAGAAAGTGGGCGAAGGGAATGGATATTAATCCTGCGGAAGAGACATCCTATACCACCCAATACCAAGAGGCATTTCTGAAGTATGTGGAAAATTAATAATGTGCCAAACATCGAGCTGTGCTGGTCAATAAGCATGAAAGCTCACCGAGCTCCAATCTCATCATTTCCACAATGGCTTCAGGATCCTATCAATCATCATTTGATCCATATGATTTGTCCTGCGATGATGATGAATACTTAACGCTGAACAATGTGGCTGAGAGGAGGCCCGAATGAATCGATCACGCAGCACGTTTATTGACCGCCGCCAGGCTCTTTTTCAATTCACCATCTGAAGCACCAAAGAACTGGGGGCAAATTAATCCAAGTTTCAATGATTACCACTCCGCTCCAATGGAGGTTAGCAGTTCATTTTGGGTACCGGACATACCTCGCAGGTGGCGTCAACAGGAGGAGACTCACTCAATGTACGCCAATCTTTCCAATGTGGCGCGCGACATAATCTCTATCATACCACCTGTCGTTGGTGTGGAGGCCAGTTTTTCCCCTGGGTAACATTTTATCGGCTGAAGGGAGCCAAAAACCACTGCCGAGACCCTTTGCGAGAAAGTCATTGCAAGGCAGTTTGCTTGGGCCATTAATGCGATTATAGCAGGCGTTGACCCAGAATTGGATACACCGAACACAGACAACGACTCGGAAATGAAGAGAGAGGCGGAGGGAAGTAAATTGCCCAGAATGGGCCAGGTTCACCACTTTTTGGAGATGTGGCAGTGCAGCCCAAACCTATGTTCTACTCAGAAGGAATCTCGCGCTCGATACAAGCAGATGACTGCTGTGGGAATCATGTCGGACACGGAAGAGATCGTCAAATCATACTCATCACTTTTTCGACATGATGGTGCGGCTGCATTTACACTGTCAGAAAGATCTCCTCTGCCACCACCTGTCTGCAAAGGACCTCCTTGGAGGACGAACTCAAATATTGAATGTCTGTCGAATCCGAAGTATCAACCTTCATCCAGTCGAAAGTGATGAGGGTAGCACACCCGAAACCACTTCGGACAATGAAGATTGGATTAACTGGGATGGGGAGTTAGATAGTCCGAATGACAACGAAGACGATTGCACGGCCAACTTTGAATCTGATATAGAGCCTGACAATTCCATCGAGGATCCCATATGCCCAGAGCAGCAGGATGTGAGCACCGAGTCAAATGTTCCCGGTTTGATTCGGCCTGCACGGAAGTCAAAAGGACAAGCTGAAAAGATGTTGCTGACGGTCAATGCAATCGAATCGAGGAGGAATTTGGGAGTGAAGACAACGTAGGACAGAATGCGTGAATGTTTCACCAGCATCAATATGTATGTTGACTGAGAGTTCTAGTAAGAGATTTATTATCGGCGAATGCTGGGCAGTAGCTTGTGAATATCGGTTGATAAACAGATGTATAGCAGGCGCAATGAAGATTTTGGCAAGATACAGAAATTTTTGTTGGGTGAGAGCGAACAGTGCAAGAATGTCACTGCGCTCGGCGTTGCCACAGGGCCAAGTCTCGATCTGCCAGACAGAGTACCAATAAGTTCAAATCATGATGAAAACTAGTATTGATGGCAGCAGATGTTGAATGGACAATACATTAAAATGAGTGTCAACGGAGCCGCAATGATGTGTGGTTTTGTAATTATGGTATTTAAACAGTGATTTGTTCACTGTTATGCATAACCGATGTATTGGCAGCTTTCATAGGCAAAAAATACACAAACACACAAACTGCCCCAGTCTGAGAATGAGCCTCAATGGAGCATCAATGATTTGTAGCTTCGCATCTTGGATAATTTATGTTCGGATTGGTTGCAGACATCCATTTATCAGATATTGCCACCCTTTACTGGGAAAAACTACAGCCACATACTCCCTGCTCAATCCTGAGAATGAGTGTCAAAGGAGTGTCAACAATCTTCAGCTTCCCATCTTGGGTAATTTATGTTCTGATTGGTCGCAGACATCCATTCATCAACTATTAGCAGCCTTTACTGGGAAAAACAACAGCGACATGCTCCCTGCCGCATCCTGAAAATGAGCGTCAACGGAGCGTTGACTGCTTTAACTGTTGCATATTTGGTAATCAAGGCATCGCGTGGATCTTCGCATTCATCGCAGAATTATTGAGCTCCCGGATATGCAAAAATACAATATGTGAAATGTTCAACACCGATTCCAAATCACTTGATATTGCTAGCTCCGAAGAATGCAAAAACACATCATTGGTTGTTGAAAATGCGATTTTGATAAGACACTATTAACAAACTCTAAAAACAAGAGCGTTGTATGAATCTATGGATGGACCCGCTGGGCGACCTGCTGACAACCTGCCCAATCCAGACGGGTTGGGAGTTTACCATCTTACCATACCTGAGTTGACAGTTCGGGTTTATTGACAACCCCCACCTCCAATTTGGCAAAGGTTCAGTTTGGACCCGGACCTGGACCCCAAATGACGGTCCAGAACTGTTGCTAACACCACTTGGAAGTGTACTTGGGAACATTCAGACATGTAAGTAGGGAGTATACGATGCAGTGCAATTGGGAGGGTACTTGAGAGATAGCTTGGTAGCATGGTTGACACTGTAATAAACTGGAAGTGATACTAGGGAGCATACGTATAAACATTGTGCAAGCTTGCTTGTAATCATTCATCCAAGCAGACCGGTTGTGTACAAATGAATATAATCTCGGCTATGCTTCTGAGTGTACTTGGGGGCATGCAATGAAGTTTGGCAGCTTCATCAACAAAATGTATTCTTGTCAATGGGGGTCACTGGGAGTTATTCAACCAGAATCACGGGGTGGTCAAATCCCAGAGTATACTGGACCGATGTAGTGGCCTTCAGGTGCACCTGGAAGCACCAGCGAACAATGTACATGGACATAGGACATCCAGTCATGACAAGGGGAGCACCTGGGGGCGGCAGTGACAATCCTGAGTGTGCAGGCAGCAAGCCTGGGAGTGCCAGCAACAAGTCTAAGAGCAGCTGCGAGTACCGATGATGAGTCTGGAAGCACCAATGACCAGCATGGATGCACCAATGACACGCTAGGAAGCACCAAGGACAAGCTAGGAAGCACCAAGGACAAGCTAGGAAGCACCAAGGACAAGCCTGGGAGCTCGGATGTTAAGCCTGGGAGTACGTGGAATCACTGTAGAGCAGTCTGGGAGCAATATCATCTTCTCTGGGAATGCTGCTGTTGCAGCTGGAAATCATAGCTACTACTTGTTGTTCAACAATTTTTAAAACTCATGTATTCAGCTTGTATTCTCATCTATGTATCTATGTATTCATATAGCTACCCATCTACACATGGTATATCTGGACTGGCTGCAGGCGGTGCTTGGGATCAACTCGAGGTGCACAAAAAGATGATGATTGAGTGAACTCGGAGATACACTCCAAGGCCATAATGGAGTGAGTTTCGAGATGTACTTGGAGGCAAGGATCAAGTGAACTCAGTGATTCACTTGGAGTCCATGATTCCGTGAGTTTGGAGGTACACTTGGCAGCCATGATGTAACGAGTAGGGAGGTGCACTTGAAGGCCATGATCTTGCGAGTTTTGAGGTGCTCTTCAGGGCCATGATGATGCGCTCTCTGAGGCCATAATCGAGTTAGTTGGCAGATACACTTCGATGCCCCGATCGAGTGAACTGGGTGATCCGCTCCAAGGCCGTGATCAAGCCGGATTGGAGAGGCACCTGCAAGCTTTGATCAAGTGATATCAGGAAAGTATATAGAGGTGGTCAATCTGGAGACAGTTGATGGGAGGCAAGCTGGGTGCTGAGACTCTATTCATTGGTTAGGTAACTCACAACTGTGCAAATGTGATGACATTACATTCCCTTTGGAGCATATAGGGAGAGCTGGCTGGCCGTGGTTGATCTGTATGGAGGCTGACCAGAAGCTGAAGCTACATCAACAAAATCGATTTTAGTTACCGGGAGCCTCCAGGAGTGTGTGAGAGGAGGCAGAGTGTAAACTATGAAGGGTCAATTTCAGGAGAGAATCAGACCCTAGGAGGGCATTCCGGCTGGCCTTCAGAGAAACTTAGATCTCTCATGACTGCTCGTGAATCACCGTGGGACCGGTTGTGATACGTTTGGGAGCACCTGTGACTGTCGCGCAACCAACGCGGGAATCTCAAACAAACTCTGAGAGATGCCTGGGTTCTGCTGGATATTCATTCCTTGGACTGTAGGAGTTGTCTGAGATTGTCCGGATGTACACATGAAATAAGAATACCCTGCACGCATGATGCATAGAGTATCGTTCATTCTCAACTTCTAAATCATACAATTGTACCCAGTGTCTAATTTAACATTCGATTGTTTGCATTGCTACATTAAGGAGAACCCAAGAAAATGGCAAGTGATTCAAAAATGAAAGCAGGTAACACTGACTCAATTACCTGACTAAGCAATCGAATGATCTCAATTGATTATAGTCTCAATGTCATCCACTAAATCTCCCATCTCATCAGTGCCAACAAACACAGGAAGACAGAATTCATTAACAGCAGAAAGAAGATGAAGGGGCGTGTTGTATTTCCGAATGATTCGGAGCGGGCGAGTGTGTGAAACTGGATTCCAACAAACATTGGTGTGATTTGCCATATCTAACTGGTTGGAATCGAGATGTTAGCTAGCAGTGAATCAAAATGGAGTTTGAAAGGCAATATGATGAATTTGGGGGGAAAGGAGATGTCCCTGCAGGAAAGGAGGAGTGCCTGATGGGGGAGGGTTGGGTGGGCAAGGGGAGTGCTGATGGTGAAGGAGAAGCACGGAATAAAATTGAGGGGCCCAAATCCAGGCGAAGGAGTGCCGACCGAGATTGAGCAGTGCCTATCCAGTAGCATTCCCCATCCATCCAGAGCAGCATCGACAGGGGAGGGGGTGGAGTTAGTCTTAGCAACAGGTCGGGGTTCAGACCGCAACAACTGTTTGGTTTGGTTCCAGAACTGTCCAAATACCCGACCTGCTATGTCTTGGTGGGCAAACCCTGTACCCTTACCCGTCGACCAGCAGCTTTTGAAGGATTTGGCTTGGCCCGTCAGTTCCAATCTCCAGTGCTGTGTTTCGGGTTTTTCTATTTATGGTCGCATTTAGATAGTTTACCGCTAATCACAAATATTGATTAGGGTACGTCTTTGCCCTTTTCGGATAATTCGGCTGCCTTTATAACTAAAAACACCAGAGACCCGCTCCCTGCCCCATCCTGAACAAGATAGTCAACGGCGTGTCAATGATTTTTGCTCTTGCATCATGGGTAATCTACGTGGTGGTTGGATGAAGACAATCATAAATGAGGTATTGGCCGTATTTCAATGCAAAAGAGAAAGTGAGATGCTCATTGCCCCATTCTGAAAATGAGCGTCAATGCAGCATCAACGATTTTTAGTCTTGTAAGCCAGACAATTGAAAAGTGATTCGTTCAGTGTTATGCATAAGCGTAGTGTTAGCAACGGGTCCGGGTAACCCGCCAGCGGTCCGGGTTTGGACCGGATAAACGGTTCGGTTCGGTTCCAGAACCGTCCAAAAACCCGACCCGCAGCGTCTTGGCGGGCCAAACCCGGACCCGTGCCCGTCAACCCGCGGGTTTTGCCGGGTTTGGCTAGACCCGTCGGTTCCAATCTCCGGTTCTGTGTTTCGGGTTTTTCTAGTTATGGTCGCA
>Ga0307512_10000079_pt1 | contig 114799 bp, 124 predicted proteins | sample 14_EM_MG_FD_200267 | JGI IMG/M metagenome (GOLD analysis project Ga0307512, IMG submission 200267) | Populus trichocarpa ectomycorrhiza microbial communities from riparian zone in the Pacific Northwest, United States - 14_EM | ecosystem: Host-associated > Plants > Roots > Unclassified...
ACCATCTCGCCGCTTCCTCCGCGTCTTCCAACGTCTCCGTCTTTCCGTAACACAATTCCTTCCGCACCACCCGTATCTTTCTTCTATTATTCCCAGGTATCACCGTACCTGCCTACGCCGTAACAGCATTTGCATACAATCACTGCATCAACCACTTCACTATGTTGACACCACCCTGGGCAAATTACAACCTCCATTCTGCAATCAAATTCAAGCCACCCCATGCTCCCGTTTTCACATTGCAGGTACAGATGGTGGAAAAGTGATTTCACCATGAGTAATTTCCCCAGAGCTATATAACATCTGGATGTCTCCAGTAACAGCCATAATCGCGGATAATGTAATTCAGCGCAAAACCATTTTAAACAATGTGAATAACAAACGCATCATATACGATAAGCTTATGGTAGCTTTCATACTCTACCCCTTTGCCTCAGTGTCATAGCTTAGTACTGTCCAGGTGATTAGGACAGTATTTGTACCTGACATAGGGTAATCTAGTATGCTCGATCTGTACTATGGGTCATTTGGCAGTGGCTTCTTTTGCAATTGCACCATCATGTCCAAACTAACAGTAGGCTCTCAGAGTGGTTGCCGTGATGTTGCCAGAGGATCTGCATGCTATCATGCTTGCCTTGTCAGAGCCCACAGTCAGCTATCAAAATCCACCTGTATAGCCACCCTGATCTTGTCAGAGGTGTCTCATACCATTGCCCTGATCATGTCAGAGTGCACCATCAGCTGTCAGAGTCTGCATGTATAGTCGCCATTATCTTCTCAGAAGATTCTCATTTTGTCACCCTGGTCTTGTCAGAGCCCAATGACAGCTATCAGTATCTGCACGTATAGTCAGAGGTTTCTTACTCTGTCACCCTGGTCAGGGCAGCGGCCACCATCAGTTGTGATAGTTTGCATGTATAGTCGGCATGCTCTTTTTCTGGACTTATGGTCCATTATGAGAATCTATATGTGTGTTTCACTAATTGCCATTCTAATCATGATTTTAGAACCCTGAACATGTGGAATGACTTTAGTCAGTTTTCCATCAATTGTATTCGAATAATATACCATCAAACTTATATTCAATGCCAACAGGAGGAGCTACATGTCCTCTTCCTCAATTAACATCCCCAGATCCCACTGTGTGGTGGTAAATGCCCTCAGATATAGACCATTACCTGCATCAATCCTGTCCTTCTATATCAGCAGGCACTGTAAGTGCGTCTGAGGTGGGATACTTTCCCATAGTTCGATTAGATCACTATATGTACCTACTAATATGTCAAATATGTGTGTCCAAAATGGTGTTCAAGATACCCTTGTATGTATCCGCTTCAAATGCCATGAGGAGGAAACTGCCACCAGCTTAGTTGTTCAAGGAATGCTTTACTGCAGTTTTAGCAAGTTGCAAACACTCTGCTATCACCTCAGCGGTGTAGGGGAACATATATAGCTGTCCCATGGGATTATGCTATGACCTATCGATGGGAGACCAATTCAGCCTTTGCATCTTGGTGTTGCCTGAGTCAGAGAGGATGTGCAAAGTCAAAGCCACTTAGGGAATGTTGCGCATATCTGCTGAGCATAGTGCTCCGTATTCCGTGGAGAAGTGTCACCAGGCAATTGCATTGGCTATGTATTATCAACTAGAGAGTTTAATGTTAGATGGAAGAGCAGTTATTACCCCCGCCTGGGTTGGCAAGAGAAAGAGTGGTCGCTCACACCTAGAAATAGTCAGTCAACCTGGGGATGGACAGTGCTGCGTCGATTTGCTCGCAGCTGTTTAGTGGACAAAATAGGCAATCGCAACTAGAACTCATCAGAGTTGAAGGCAGGGATTAATGTTTCTCCGCCAACTATCCCATCGCTGGCTGCTGGGAGGACTAGGTGTTGGCACAGACAATTTGTCAGTCGGATACAATTGTTGATCCGGATGCATCTCTACCCCTCCTTGGTTATTCAAACGGCATGAATGACTACAGAAATTGAATATCTGGAATCTTCGACATAGAGATCGCAATTCATCATCATCAGCTGGCCTTCCAAGTTCTTGTTGCCACAGTATACACAGCGGGATTGTGACAATTATCGGCCGTTTTTGTTGCAGTGACTCACATGGTGACTGCGGTGGGAGTTCTGATGATTAATGCAGCAGTTGCTGACCTGAGGCCTGCCCCTGAGATTTTGATCAGTGCAGCCATTGCTGCCTCTGAATTGTCTGGAATTGTTGCTAGTGCTGCTGCCAGATGTAGTTATATTAGCCATGCTGCATATTGTATGTTGTTGTGCAGATTCATGATGGGTGGATTGGCTTTGCATGTATATGGAATTCACAGCTCATCACCATTTATTATATAGTGCATTTCTACCACGCATCACTTAAAAACAACCTTGTCAGTATTGAAGATAGACTCAATAATCTTGGTTCCAGTGTCAGAGATATGGTCCATGTGACATTCAGAGTTATACTAAAAATGTAACAGAATCCAGTTCAATGTAAGAGTTGAGAAAATACCATATTCGTTGGGTCTTCTCTGTCAGAGTTGAAGTCATTGCCATATAGGCGAAGTTGCTTCCCATATCAGAGCTGGGTAGTTGTCAGTTAAGGTTATTGTCAGAGTTAGGGTGATTGTCAGAGTTAGGGTGATTGTCACAGTCAAAGTTATACCATATATGTTGGGTCTCCCTAGTGAAAGTGGATGTAATGCCATATTATAGCTTGGGTTGCTTCCCATATCTGAGTAGGATGATTGATAGATTCAGTGTGATTGTCAGAGTTAGGGTAATTGTCAGAGTCAAAGTTATACCATAAATGTTGGGTCTCCCAAGTCAAAGTTGTAGTAATGCCATATTATAGGTGGGGTTGCTTTCTGTATCAAAATAGGGTGATTATCAGAGTTAGATTGATTGTCAGAGTCAGGGTGATTGTCAGAGTGAGTGTGATTGTCAGAGTTAGGGTGATTGTCACTGTTAGAGTGAATGACACAGTGAAAGATATACTGTGCACTTTGGATCTCCCGAGTGTATGTTGAAGTAATGTCGTAATATAGGTGTGGTTGCTTCCAATATCAGTGTATGGTGGTTTTCAGAGTTGGGGAGATTGTCTGAGTTATGGTATTTGTCAGTGCTGATGTTATACCTTATATGGTGGGTTCTCACAAGTCAAAGTCAAAGTAATGCCCAATTATAGGAGATGGTCAGAGTTAGGGAAATTATCAGAGTCCAATATATTTCGTATACATTGGGTCTCCTGAGTCAGAGTTGAAAAAATGCTATATTATTGGTGGGGTTGCTACCTGAATCAGAGTAGGGTGATTGTCAGAGTTAAGGTAATTGTCAGTGTCAAAGTTATATTATATATATTGGGTCTCCTATGTGAGAGGCAAAGTTTATACTGGACTGTCGCATGTCCAAAGTGAATTTTATAGGTTCCATAAGTCGGAAATGATATTATACCACTTGGTAAACATTCAGTAATGTGCCAATCTTCCCGACTATATTCTTGCCCACCATCCTCTATATGGGGCCACACTATGATACCATCCTCCCACCACCAGTCTGGGATCTCTCACTGGGGTACCAACCATGCAGAGTGATCTCGATAAGGCACAGTATGGTATTCAGTACTATGTGAGACAATGGTGCAGTCACCGCTGCGAATGGTGTGCTGTCACAATGCCATGCAGATCTCTGCACCAGTACTCCATGGGCAACAGCTGCTGTCCTGACCTTGCGGTAATTAAAATCAAGGCCTTATAGTTTGCATATTGCATTGCAAGTAGTATAGCATCCAAAAGCTGCACATGCTTGGGGGTTGATGGGAATTGAAGTGCAGCTTGCCATTAAACAGGAGTAGGTATCTAAAAACAGTTGCGAGCTAACTTTCCTGGTGTGGTGTTGGACAACGCATATCCAACAGTTTGTAGTTTGTATTGATTAGTAGTTTCACCTCCATATCCCCTCAAAGGCAGCTCAGAAGAGTTTGGTTGGACCCTGCAGGCCATCCTATCCCTTGCTAACCCTCAAAACTGCTTCATCCCTGCAGCTGAGGAATATGGCCAGTGCATTAAAGATAGAGTTTTGGTGATGAAATGCCGAATATTGCTGTAAGTGACTGTGAGTCATGCAGAGAGAGTGTAGTGTGAGAGTTTTGTTACAATTCACAAGGCCACAGCTGTAGAAAGGTGGATTACACTATGCGCACTGATTCATACAAATCGAGGACCTCAGGTGTGGCTGTGATGGTTCGTGACCGCTGGTGTTCCCTGCTGTAAATTTGAGTCAGTTGATAATGTCAGCCTCACAAAATTGGCACTCTGCATGTTAGAAGACTAGGATATGCTTATCAGAGTAAGCTGTCAGAGCAACCTGTCAGGACAACCTATCTGGGCAACATTGTTAGAGCTGAGTGGTGCTTAATAGGAAGATTGAACTCCCCACTCGACCATGCAATTGAAATGCATGCATCAATATCACTGAACCAATGTTGTTTACTGTGAGGCCAGGGGGTGTGTTGACAAACCATTGTCAAGGACCCATTGTTACTTACTGTGTATTACTTCTGCTGTTCTAGGCAACTTGATGTTGGGAGTGGGTAATATATATATGGGTCATGGAGTACTTAGGTAGCATGAGAACAGGCACTAGAATTTGTGCTCTCGCATGGCTTAGATATCTATTCTCAACCCATGACATGCTCTACCTAACTACCCTGCAGCACCTACTACAACTCATCACTTATCCTGAAGCTACAAACGGTGACAGTTCAACAATAATATATCAGATAACAGGACAAGCAGAGGGGTGGAAGCTGAACAAATGTGCTCTGCAGCCAAGCCCATCAAATGCATGCAAAGTCAAATTTGTGTTTGAATGTGTTAAAGTATCTCTGTTTGGCATGGGGAGTGTCATCCATTTCTCCAAAGCGAATGAAAACCAATGGCAAGATGAACCCTACTCCCGGATGGCATGATTATCTCGTTAGATAGAACAATTTCGGCGTCTATACTGCACATTGATTCTGTTGGCTTCTGTAGGTCTTCAGGGGTTAGTCTTAGCTATTATCGGTATTAAGGAATCACAGTTTGGTTCAACCTTGCAGTGTCCTTGCGGTTCGGTTTTAGCAAGTAATGAAGCTATCATTTATTATCGCCTTGACTGTAGAGTACTAGCTAGGCAATATGCTGGAAGAGCACTAACTAGTAGAAATATCACATTGTTGAATAATGAAGACATTTTGTCCACTGAGCATGGATAAGGCAAACTCTTTGGGGAGTCGCTGTGAGAGCAGTGTGGCGGGAAAATCTGTTTCTCACCACCACCGCCACTCAGCTTGGCAGAGGACTGAGCCACAGCGGGTGTAGGGAGATACAGCGATGCTGGAGGTGGACTGGGCGATGGGGGCAGACGGAGATACAGGGGTAACATAGGTGGACATCACAACAGGGAGTATATATTTGGGCGACCATGGGGTAGATAGCATCTCATCCTGTATCATCATATGAAACAACGAATTACACACCCAATCATTCTCATCTTTCAATCTCACTCGCTCTTTCCGAGATTTCAAGGATCCTCATGGCCTGGTAGTATCATATCTTCTCACCATCTTCCTACGCTCCTCGAGCCAGAACTGCTCATTCTCATGAAATCCTGTTGGAATTCCATGAGATGTGTGGCAGAGTGTTGATGATGGGCTCTGTGCCTTCTAGCTCTGCTGTTTCCACACAGATGGAGCCCAAACGCAGATGCTGGTTAGGAAATCCGAGTACGGAATGGTGGGAAAGACCCCCTCTTGCTGATACGGGTAAATATGGAGAGAAACAACTAATGGAATGTGCTATCAATGTTGGGTTGGAATGCCGGATGCGGTAATCCTGTTACATCAAAGTCACTAATGACAAAAGCACTGACCATATACCAGAACGAACACAAAGGATATATTGCCAACCAAACCCCGGACGAATGGAACCAGCCTCATACTGGGACGAAGACGGAAGAAATGGCGCCAACCTTCCAGTGGACAAAAGGCACTGACCTCATAGTGGGAGAAACACCAAGAAAAGACACCAAACCTAACTCCAGGACAAATCCCCCTAAACCAAACCTCGGCCGAAATGTACCGACTTCACACCGGGATGACAGGCACCGTCCTTGCAGACGGGACGAAATACCCTGACCTTATACCAAGACAATCACCAAGAACTAGGCACCCATGTAACTGACAGAATGACAGGCACTGACCTCACAGATCAGACGAAAGGCACCGACCTGACACTGGTACGAGAGACACCAACCTAACACCAGGACGAAAGTGACTGACCGTACACCAGGACGGGAATGCACAAGCGAAAACAGGACTCCACTCCCATACTGACAAAAACACCAATCCGAAGCAACACGAAGAAAAGGAATCAATGATGCTGGTAAGATTTGGAAGGATACTAATAAGAATACTACTTGTTGTGGGGTGAAAAGTCACAGGGGACAGTACCCGAGAGATACACAACCTGGCAGGAAGGTAACAGGGAAGACCGAGAGATGGTATAGCTGGACTAGGGAACAACCGTAAAGGAAGAGTGCACCTCAAAATGAGCGTCAATTAACCCAACTCCCCTTCCAAGAACTCACAAACTAGCAATTGACCTTACATTACCAATTACTGCCAATTTACCACCTAATCTACCATCTTATTTACCAACCACTACAAACAGTACCACGATGTCAACTGAACACTCACAATTTACTTTTGCCCCCGGTTCCAGTGGCTGTACCGCTTCCTCCAGTGCTGGGCCCTCAAGCCATGCCGGATCCTCCACCGCCGCTGGACCTTCCACCAACAACTCGCCCAATCATCTCCATGATCAGAGGCGATTCATCGAGTGCTTCGCCATCACCTTCGAAATGGCAATGAGGCAAATACCACTCCCAGGCACACTGTGCACCCTAGTGATCGGAGGAGCAGACGATACCAAATCCATCGAAGCGTATGAAAGCCTCTCCTCTGGCACTGGGACCAACCTGGCGGCCGAAGACGTCATCGCAACCTTCCCGTACTACTGCCTGGAAACGTTCCAGGACACGATCAACATGATGACTGGATACCTGAGGAAGGACTGGGAGCAGGTCGAAAAGGAACTGATGGATGCTGTGGTGAAACGGCGAGGCTATTAGGCCGAAAGCCCATCATCAACACTCCGACGCACCTCTCGCAGCATTCCAATAAGAATTGGTGAGATAGAGCGGTTCTGGTTCGAGGAGAATAAGAACAACGTCAGAACATATGATACTACCCAGCCGGAGGATCCACACGATTGCGTGTATCCACAAAATCTCGGAAAGAGCGAGTGAGATCATAAGATGGCAAAGATAGAGTGTGTAATTCGTTGTATGATAGGATGATATGGTACAAGATGAGATCTATCTACCCCAGGGTCTCACGAATAGACATTGCCTGTCGCACACCACATCTCCGCTGCCACTGCATCTCCGTACACCCCCGTGGCCCAGCTCATCTCCATCATCCCTGTATCTCCGCACACCCACTATCGCTCAGTCTTCTACCTAGCTGAGTGGCGGTGGCGGTGAGAAATGTATATTCCCACCACAACGCCTTCCGCCACACCAATAGCAGTGTCTATATGTCCACGAGATCATACTTCAAGCAACTATTCAAAGAACAGCTGGGACGTGGGAACATCGGCCTGAAAGCCTTCATCCTCGCCTATCACAATACCACTCACAGTATGATCAACAAGGGAGCCACCGCCAGATACTCATAGGTGGAAATGTTCTTCGGCGTCATCCCAAGAGAATTGAGAGCGAAAACAGTGATGAAACTCCAGCTAGATCCCAGTGACCCCTTGACATTCAAGTATGACAAACTCCGAAAGCACGTCCTCGACAAATGTGCGACCACTGATGCCCTCGCCTTCCCAGATTCAGAAGGAGCATGCACGGTGCCAGGAGTCACTGCTTACTCCATCCCAGCAGGAGTTCCGCTTTCCACAGAAGCCAGTAGTGGCGAACCATCCGGCAATCCATAGCAAAGAGACCCCGGCTCCAGTGCAAGACAGGGAGGAAATTCCTATCGCAATATCCGAAATGCATTCGACAAGCAAATGGACAATATGATTAAAGCCTTTGAGGTTTGGACCTTACAGATGAGCAGAGCGAATGAACCCAGATGCGGAGGCAACCGGACTGCCAGGCCGCACGCCATCCAAGTTGACCATCCTACCCCGCACACGCCACTGAACTTCCCCCAACTGAATGCACCCACGGAACCCGCTTACTAGCGACCAGGACCCAATTTCCAACAATATCCCCGGCAACCACTCGGACCCTGTATCTATTGTGATGCACTGGGACACTTCCACGCATTCTGGCCTGATGTGTGCACCGACCAGGAAATAGGGTTAGTCCACCTCAATGAACGAGGAAAACAAACCTCAGGACCAGCAGGATGACGTGGAGGTGAAATATCCGGATTTCGACCAGCAAGAAGATTTTTGTCAATGCGGGAGTGCGCCCGGCAAGTAGCTCGACAATGGCAGAGGGCAGGGGGAGCAGGAATTGCGGCAGCACCACAGCCGCCTCAGCCGCAGCACGTTGTAGGATCTCAGCTGCTTCAGAGGGCCAGTGCGGAGGTGACAGCTTTTCGCTCAGGGATTGCCCAACAGCTGTCTTAAATCGATGGGTACTACTCGGGTCAGTCTACAGGTAAGGAAGGTACAGAATAAGTAATGGAGAGCGTATGAAGGATTTGAGCGACGAGGAAGAAGAACAACAGAAGTGGCAAGGTCACAGCAGTGCGCAGGAAGAGGAGAAAAGTGAGACGGAGGAGGAGGAGAGAGACGTGCATTTAGACGAGGAAGAGAGAAAAACAAGGTTGGCAGTTGTACATTTGCAGACAGGATATTCCTTCATGGACGAGAGAAGAAACATGACAGATGAGGTGATCAGGGGTGATGATATGCAGGCACATATGGAGGGAGATGTTCCGGAGGTTTCAATGAGTGTTTGTAACAAGGAAAAGTGAACCCTTTGAAAAGCGTTAGCATTCAGCAAGCCACTGGCCAAGATAGATACGATCAAAAACATGACTCAAATAACCACAACGGCTCTGAAGGTGCCACGACAGTATTCACCGGCCCTGGATACTGGAAACTACAAAGTCCTCAGATGCAGCCTACTCGATTACACTGTCCTTGCCCATCAGGAGAGAGAAACCGGTGAATTGACCTTTCGACTGCTACCAATAGCTGAAATGGTATCCGTTCCCAAAGCCAAACAAGTTGCAGTCCGGACCCTGGCTGCACCAAAGACAATGGGAATCGCTCACATTTCTGCTTTCTGCAGACTGATCGACCACATCGGATATAATGTAATCTGGTATGCCAGGGCCGCTCCAACCAATCTCAGATAGATAAATGTGCTCAGGCTTCTGATGACCATCGATGGTGGATCTGAGATCTGTGTGATGAGTGAAGAGGACACCAGAGAGTTGAACATTGGCTGGAAACGTACGGACTGGAAGATGATTACTGCCGATTGCAATCGGTCTGATTTGATGAAGGTGGCACAGTCTGTGCCTGTCAATTTCCATTGTATCGTTGTTTCTCTACACATCATTTTAGCCAAATCCGGATCTGAACAGGTTATCTTGGGTCGCCGGTGGGAAACGTACGCTCGAGAGTGTGAGAAGGACCTGGACGATGGCAGTTGCGAGATCACCATTGCAGCCATCGATGGGTCGGAGCTGGTGACGTTTGTCACTACTATTCCGGCAGCCAGGAGAGATACATTCCCTAGCAGCTCGGGAAACTTAGACGCCTAGTCAAAGTATGGGGGACTAGGAACGATAGGGCCTGGCACTATGAAAGTAAGAGGTCGGAGAGTTCTGGGCGAACACATGGGAATGAGATGGGCTCGAAAAGTAGACAATGAAAAGAGAAGGAGTTGGTTGATAGAAAGCGGGCACTTGAAGGGAAAGTGGAAGGATTATATAACGGGAAAGTGCAGCAAACGTTCAAGGAAGGAAAACACTCAGTCAAGAAATGGGTACTATTGAAGGCGGCGAGGAAGCTAATGGGAAGAGTCATGAATTGGGTGGATGGGTGGGAAGAGGAGCAAGGACTGGTAGTCAGAGAGTTGGGTAGGAGGATAGTAGCAGAACAGTGGTTGATGGGAGTGGAGGCTCTGGTGGATGAAAGAAAGGGAACTGGGAGAGAATCCACGGCGGTGGCGTGGGTTTCTATCGATAGCATTGCTCCGAAACTTAGTCAAATACAACCCTTTTCCTTGTACCATGATGAGGTGAAGTGCAACTTAGACGAATATGCCAAAGGAGCCTCGGTGCACGCCCGCTACAAATGTGTTTCCCAGAAAGTGAAGCCTGTACCCTTGTCTGATGAATGTACGCCAGATGCCAGACTCGACTGGAGAGGAAGAGCTATCGCCAGGGCTTTACCAATACCAGGCCCCTGGGATGAGTGGTTCATTCCCAAATGCTCCCATCGGGCAAGAGGTGGAAAGATGACACCTCAGAAATTACAAGAGTCACGGATAGGGAGCATAATAAGCCCGAAGTAAAATTAAGAGCTCCAGGGTATGGTATCAAATAGAGAGGACACTGTCTCATCGACATGGGAGGAACTGGGAACAATCAGCAACGAGTTCGAGCCACCCCACCGCATCCGGCTGGAGTGTGGTTACAAGTTCTGGACGGATCGTGTATTCTGCATGCTGATGAAAGTGATTCCCAGGGGAATAGAGATGAAAGAAGAGAGGGTTCGGCAGGGCCTATTCGAGCCTGCTTGGGGCCCCTACAGGAACGTACACTTCTTAGTTCCAAAGAAAAATGGGATGCACTGCTTCATCATCTCCACCATGACCACAAATCGGCATACACTGGAAGACACCAGGATACTGGCCAACGTCGAAGAGTTCTCTGAAGTCTTCACCGGACTGCCTATTCCTTCACTGACTGACTTTCTCTCTGGGTACGACCAAAACCTGTTGCACAAGGAGAGCCAGGAATATATGGCCTTCCAGACTACACTAGGCATTGATCGGCCGACAAAACTGCTACAGGAAGCTACCAATTCAGTATTGGCATTTGTCCGAGTATCCCAGAATATGCCAAACGCCCACCTGGGATCAATCACGGAAATATTCATTGACGATGTCAGAGAGAAAGGTCCAAAGAGCCAGTACATGGAGGAAGAAGTAGAAGGGCTGCCTAGAGTTTGAAGGTTCGATATGGAACACCTCCGGAACCTTGATAACGTACTTGCCAATGAGGAGAGAGCTGGAGCCAGCATGTCTGGAGAGAAAGCCGACTGGTGCTGGAACAGGGTAAAAATAGTGCCATTTATCTGTGGAGAGGCGGAAAAGTGGCCACAAGCATCAAAGGTCGACAAGGTGTGGAATTGGCCCTGTGGCGAGAAACTTACAGAGTGCAGGGCACTGTCAGGACATTGCACATACTATCGAATTTGGATCCCCAAGTATGCAATAGTTCCAGGCCCCCTGTTCTGAATCTTGTGGAAGGACTTCAAGTTTCAATGGGAGACTGAGGAACAGAAAGCTATGGTTTTCTTGAAGAAGGCTCACTGCAATGGTCCTGCATTGAAGACGTTAGATGTTAGCGATGGCGCCGGGCCAATAGTAATTGGAGTTGATGCCAGCTTAGAGGGGTGGGGGGTGATGTTGCAGCAGGAAGATGAAAATAAAGACCGGCACACATGTCACTATGAAAGTGGGCTCTGGAGCACAAACGAGCAGAGATATGACGCTGGGAAACGGGACTGTCGTGGGCTGATGAAGCCACTTAAGGAATTTCACAACTACATATATGGGGTCAGATTCTTCATGCAGACAAATGTTTACACATTAGTGCATCAACTATACGTTCCTGACAATGACCTGCCAGGAGCACTAGTCACCCGCTGGATTGCATGGATACGACTGTTCCAGTTCTATGTGAAACACATTCCACGGAAACTGAATGGAGGTGCTCATAGCCTTTCAAGGTGGCCGCAAGGAGAATGGGAGCCTGAGCCAGAAGAGGAGGATGATTGAGAGGAAACAATTGAAACAACCTTACTGCGAATATAGGTGGAACCAGGACCAGAATGAAACAGGAGGGAGAGAGCATGCGAACGATGTGTTGCGTTTCGACAGGTAGAAGAACACACAAGGAGATGGCAGGGGATAGTCTAATTTCTGGGGAACCTGAAGCGGCCGGATGGAAAAACTCCAAAGGAAATGCAGCTATTCTCGGCAGGAAGCCACCAAATCCCTCATTTGAGATGGAGTAGTCTATGGCAGGCGGAAAACCAAAGAACTGCCGGCAAAGTTGTCAGTGAGCACAGAGCAGAATAGGAAAGTAATGGAAGCTTCACACGAACTGAGTGGGCACTGTGGAAAAGAAGGAACGTTACGAAAGGTAGTGGAGCGGTACTGCTGGCTGGAAATATATGTTGACGTCAAAGACTGGGTGAAAACGTGCAAGCAGTGCGAGAAGAGAGTGCGTCCATGGTATGATGAACTCCTCAAAAGCCTAACTTTCAGTCACCAATGGCACTGAGTGGGCATGGGTATTTCATACATGCCCCAAACGGAGGACGGGTATCACCTACTAGTTGCAGCCAGGGAATATCTCAGCGGGTGGGCAGAAGCAGGACTACTGAAACAGGGTACATCAGAGTAAGTAGCAGACATCTTTTATGACGAGGCAATTCATTGGTTCGGAACCCCGGAATCTGTGGTAGTGGACAGAGGAGCAGAGAACAACAAATGGACCGACCACCTACTCAAATCCTACAGCATCAGGAAGAGTACTCTAACCCCTTACCATGCCGCGGCTAATAGGGTAGTCGAACGAGGACAAGACCAATTGCGGATGCACTATCCAAACTCACAGCTTGCTCTGACGAACTGAAAGAGATGTGGATTGACCACCTACCGGCAATGCTTTGAGCTGAACGGAACACTGTCAGACATACCACCCGATCATCGCCATTCTGCCTTCTGTTCGGCCAAGATCCAGTGCTTCCGATAGAGCTGGAAAACATAACATTTAATACCACCAACTGGACCCAAGGACTCGACGGCACAGTGTCACTAGTAGCAGCTGGAACACGGCAGCTGGAACGACTGGGAGAAAGAATCGATGCTGCCATACAAAACATAAAGCAGTCGAGAGATGCCAACGAACAATACTCCAACCAAGCGGCTAACCTCCGACTTGACGATCTCCAAATTGGCAACTTGGCTCTTTAACACCAAACCAAGATAGAACAGTCTCACGGCACCAAACTGGATCCTAGATGGAGAGAACCCTACCGCGTTATAGAAAGCGCTCAGAGCCTGGGGACTTATCTTCTGGCAGATCGAGATGGAGAAGAGCTCGCAGGCTGAATAGCTGGTAGTCCACTCACGATGATCTTCACTCGAAACTAACGCATACCTGGTGCTCGAGAAAATTGTACGCCTAACACCACTTCCCATGAGGAATCAGAGGAATTTGAACAATTTGAGGTAGAGGCAGTGAAAGGCCGGAAATATTTCCAAGGACGATGGATGGATTTAGTTAAGTGCAAAGACTGGGAGAAACAATTGTGGGTACTGGCAGAGGATTTCGCGAGGTATAAGCAACTGGTGTATCCCCTGGATGGTAACTTTGGCATTCCCGGCCCGTTTGGGCATGGCAACCAACTCCCCACCTGCAAATATTCAGTGATGCAACCACATCTCTGTGGGGGTGGCCTGGGAGCATTATACACTTACTTTGTTATGTCTTGAGAGCATTTTGGCAAAAATTAAGGACTGCAGTGCAGGTATGGGGTGCCGATAAAAGGGGCAGTTATTGTTGGGAGGGTTGTCTCAAGATCAGCTTCCCAAAAACTCGAAAATGTCACTGCACAGCCCAGATGGACAACTCTGCCCACAACACCCCAAGATATCCTTCAAGCTTAGTGCAAAGAACATGCTCTGAAGTCCTAATATCATTACACACCAGGCATTCCATCTGCAATGGGCCCGAGAGTTCAGGTTCAGAGGGGGGATACCAATACCCATCCCACAGCTCTCATAGTGAACAAGGCTAAAACCCACTTTGTCAAACATCAAAGAGGGCATGTCTTTACCCCTCAGCCAGAGCTGGAGTCGCAGGCAATTTTCAATACACCTTGAGAAGGGAAAGTAGCTGGGATGGTGGCTTTGCCTGCAGGAACGCCCAGCCAGAAATACCAAATCTCCACCCAAACTTTGCTAAGCATGTTCAAAATGCAAGTAACTGTGGTGTCTCAATAATGGAAGGCATAATTTTGTGGAATTCAATCACCTGTAAAGGAGACTGGTGGGTAGTGGTGCATAGACATGGGGTGGGTTGCCAGCCCAGAGAGTAAATTTTGGTGGGGCAGTAAGACTTACAAAGTCACATCGCATATAATTTACAATTCACTTCGACAGAAAGGTTTATTTGCTACTAAAGATGACTTAAACAAAGGACGGCCTCTGATGACCACTGTTGGACGTGTGGTGAGGTGGTTGCGCAGGCGGCCCGTATGGGCCGGGAACCGTTACGATTCAGGGTACAGTTGGAGAGCAGCAGATCCAGTGCCGGCTGACCAGCCGTCCAAACGATGATGGGAATGACGGATGGTGGGTGAAGGAAGGGGGGAAGAGGTTGAGAAGAGAGGAGATCCATCGCATGGACCAAAACGAAAAGAGTTAAGAATATTGCAAATCCACACAATTGCATGGATTAGCGAGATGGAGGGGGAAAGAAATATTCCTATTGGCTGAGTTGCACCCACGTTGCACAAAGATTTTATACCATTGTTCACTAACCCTCTAGTAACATCAAGACAAGAGAGATGAATATTATTCCAGGAGTGGGCAGAAAATTCACCACCGAGAACAGGAACGACGAGCAAGATATGCCAAACAAGGGAGTACAAACGGAGAAAGAGAAGGGGAAGAAGCGAAGAAGTTGTGGAGAGATACTAGAAGAGCACACTGGGGAAACCAAGAACCACATAGCAACTGGAAATAGAAGGATCTAATGCAAAGCACCCCTCCAGGTATATAAAGAGCTTCCCCCCCTGAACGTTCTTAAGGAAAGACAACCACTGTACTGTACTGTTCAACTCCTTCTGCATACTCACTACTGCACCCAATATTGCCATCTCAACCATAACCAACGCCCAATGACAGACATGACATTTACATCAATCAACGACATCCCAGTAGTACTCAGCGACTCCATGGATTTCAAACCGTCTCTGACCACTGACACCACCACCACCACTACGGGCATCGACTCCGCCACCGCAGCTGCCATCACCGCAGCCACTACTACTGCAACCACAGCCACCGCAGCCATAACCACCGCCATTGCTACATATACCCCCTTCTCAGATATCTCTACTTACCCTAGCGACCCTTCTCCAGAAATTCTCTCATCAGTGACATTGTCACAACTCAGCAGGGACTTCTTCTCCAACAGGCATGTCGAATCGCTACAAGATGCCATGGAGATTACCACTTGGGAGCTTCCCCACCATAGCCAAGACAATTTCTTGCTGGAAATCTATGATCTCTTTGGCGAGATTACCGATGCTGCCAAAGCCCAGGTCGCTTGGCTGATCAACTTCGCGGAGAGGAATCTTGACTGGAAGAAGTTGAAATATATGCGATACAGTGACTTCCTTAAGACTCTCGACATCTCTGGCAGGGTAAGGGAGATGATATAACAACATCGCTCTGCCCAGCAGAGGAAAACACGGGTAACAAAGCAGCTGGGAGACCTCTGGCAACACTATTCCAATCCCCAGGAAATCCTAAGCAACTCCATCGGAACTGAGAAGTGGATGCGATTAACCACAATTGTCAACCAAGCATCCAGGCTTCCCGGGTTAGCAAAGAGATGTCTCAATCGTGCGTAGATCAACCGTCTCACAACACTAAACCGGAGGTTGAATGCGAACAAGTTGTATACTTCCTGAGCCTTCCAGAAAGGTAAAAAGTTGGAAGATAATGGCTGCCCTCCGCTGGAAGACGGATTCGACTATGAAGCAATGGGTCTGAAATGGTACTGGGAGTTAGCAATGCCACTTATGTACTACCCGGGTATTGATCACCACAATAACGCTGACCGACTTCATACCATCTCACCATCAGTACCACCTGCCGACAATGGGATACCACCTGCCAACCATAGGACGCCGCCCGCTGACCATGCGACACCACATGCTGACCATGGGACACCGCCCTGTCATCATGGGATGCCACCGGCCGAACATGGGACACCCGTACCACCTCCATCACCCCATAAGTGCAAGATGCTTCCAACGCCAACCGCGCCAACCATGATAACGGGAATGGAACAAGAACAGGATGGGAGTAATGTTGGAGGGCTTTTGATGGAACTGGCCGGGGATAGTTATGATGATGGGACCAGCTCTCCTGCCGAGGAAGAGGCCGGTACGATTCCGCCAGTGCGCACTGAAAAAGACCCCAGTACGAGCCCGCCAGCGCCCACAAAACATCACCCCTGCCTGATCCCGCCAGCGGTCACCAAGCAAGAGCCCGGTACATCCCCACCAGCTCCCACCGGGAGAGAGTCCAGTACGATCCCAGAGAAGCCTACCGATCCTAGGCAGAATGGCACCCCTAGTCCCGACCGGCCTGCTGCTCCCAGCAGAAAACGTAGCAGTTCCGACGATGACTACACTGAGGATAAAGGGCATCTGAGCTGCTTCCTAAAATGGCTCGGCCTGGACCCGGACTGCAAGAGAATGTTGGCACACCACAAGAGAATGATGGGGAACAAAGATGGACCTATGTTCCAATACGCAGTAAACGAAGACCCCGAGTTGTGTATAGAGGCATGGGCACAAGCCACAGCAGCCTTGTAGGCGATGCGTGAGGCAATAGTGCCATTCAATACTTGGCTTGGCATCATCTTGTACTTTGCAAGTGGTCAAGGAAACAGGAAGGCAGACAACCAGGGTAGCAAGAGACAGTGGGTGCGCAAGGAGTGAGAGTCTTCATGTTTCTTTTTTTGGGTTTGTAGTTTTCCTTTGGATTTATGGTTTTCCTTTGAGTTAATGGTTTTCCTTTGACTCTACTACTGTGTCTTTCCTTTCGGTGTATGTTATTCATATGTTCTTTCTGGTCAGCGTATACGGTTATACGGAAGAGGAGGGATGTGCTGTGCACAACGGGCCAGGTAGGAGATGTGGCACGAAGATCCGTTTCTGAGCACCACTGCAACTCAGCTTTGCAGAAAACTGAGCTACGGCAGGTGTACGGAGATACAGGGATGACGGTGATGGACTGGGAGACTGGGGTGGGCGGAGCCACAGGGATCACAGAGGTGGATGGAGCGACGGGGAGTATATATTTGGAAGACCCCGGGGTAGATACTATTTCATCTTGTATCATCTTATCATACAATCAATTACACACTGTATCTTTCCCATCTTTTGATCTCACTCACTCTTTCCGAGATTTTGTGGATCCTCCCCGCCCAGTAGTATCATATCGTCTCACTTGCTAGCTATGCTTATTGAACCTGAAGAGGTCTTTCTCACCAATTCCGTTTGGAATGCTACATGAGGTGCGGCGGAGTGTTGATGATGGGCTCTGCGCCTTCTAGTGCCGCCAGTTCACCACAGCGGTTGTCAGATTGTTGTCACAGTTATTGTCCCACGGCTTCTGTCAGAGGGCTTCTATCAGAGCGGCTGCTGTCAGAGTGGCCGCTGTCAGAGTGGCTGCTGTCACAGTGGCTGCTGTCAGAGTGGCTGCTGTCAAAGTGGCTGCTGTTAGAGTTGCTGCGGTCAGAGTTGCTGCTGTCAGAGTGGCTGCTGTTAGAGTTGCTGCTGTCAGAGTTGCTTCTGTCAGAGCGGCTGCTGTCAGAGTTGCTGCTGTCAGAGTGGCTGCTGTCAGAGTGGCTGCTGTCAAAGTGACTGCTGTTGGAGTCGCTGTTAGGCTGGTTGGCAGTGACAGTTGGTAACTGAATTACTCCATTTGTTGGTACTACTTATCTATACAGCTCGAAACCTTCCAAAATGACAACACTGAGATCACCCAAATGTGACCCAGAACCCAGCAGAGCAAACCCCGAAACCAAAACAAACCACAAGAGAACTATTCCCAAAACCCAAACAGAGACCAAAACTGTGAACCCGAAAGAGAGAACCCTAACCGAATAAGAACCCTCATTGGAGACAATGTGCAGACCCAGTAGTTGAAAGTATAGAAAGATTGCAAATTACCTCAGATCCATTATGACATCATTTTGTTGACTAATTACAGTAGACCAGTGTGCCAGTGGGGAATCATTCTAATCATGGTATCATATACTTGATCAGCATCCAGATCAATGTTCTCACTGGCAGCATTCTTGAGAACACCCTGTGCATATAACATTGGTGATTGCTTCATCTGCTAGGTGTTTTCAATCTACTGATCAATCATGGCCAGGTTAACCAATCAAGTTGTGCATTGCATTTGATGTTTACCAATCCGCTGGACAGGCAACCATGCCACATGTTCCATTCAGCAATGTATACCTTGTTCTGCCATGTCAGAATTTCGGCAATTATAATGTAGATTCAAGCCCTCATTTCTTGTCAGATGGGACAAAGCAAGAACTGTCACCTCCACACAGTTGATAAATGACTTCTTCACAGAGGCATATGCATCAACATTCATTGCACTATGAATAGCAAAACAATTGCACCCGAATTGGGGACAGCACTGCGGACAGTTGGTATTATTGTCATACGCAGAGTAAATGGTAGTGGTATCTGTCTGTGTTGATGTGTGTTTGTGTGGAATAACAGAGTTGATATGATTCGAAGAAAGTGGGAATGCGAACTAGTGCTAACCAGTTCAACAAGCCACTGGGTAAGTGGCCAATATAACCCCACAATCATCTTGGCTCTATTGTCATTTACTATTAAGGTTTTCCGGAGATATTGTTTGAGCCAACCCAACATCGAAGCCCCAGATGCCAATGCTGCCTCAATCTGACCATATATCATACCCTTGACATTCTCAAGTGGAGGTATTCTATCCGTCATCTCTAGGGAAGCCTTGGCACACTGATGAAGAAACGTCTTCACCATGATCATGTTCAGACTGCAGATTTGAGCAAGCCTGGAAGTAAATGGTAACAATCGTGTCGATGAAGATATGTCTGCAACCATCGTTGCAGGGCCAAGTATGAATACTACTGAGTCAAGATGAATAAGCTACAAACGAGGGCCAAAAGGCTTCGTCTGTGCATCATTGCAGCTAGTGCAGAGGCAACTGTGATTAGTCACTCTCTGAGCCCCTTATAGGTACGGTCGGCCAAAGTAATATAGCTCTGTGCAGCTCTAGAGGACTTCCAGAATGTAAGAAGATCTGCCATTCAATGCATAGGCGAGATGTTGATTTTGTGCTCTGGAACCTTGAATGGGATATGGCTTACCATTGTGTGCCGTAGTGTTAGTGTGCATACAACCACACAAGCTCACTTCCCAATGGATTCCTGCTAGTGGTGCCATTGGATGACTATATCCGATGTTTGTGTAGCCTTTCATAACTTCCCCACTTCACCAATTAGAGGTCACATATATTCACCCCAAGTCATTGCTGTACAGTGAACAGGTGATTCGAATTCTGGGCCGTTCTTGTAAGAATCTGCAACTGGAATGAACCAGGCACCACATTTTGTACCTGACAGGTTACCCCCATCCATGACCCAATTGTCTTCATTGCTGGAAATAGAGTCGAATGTATCCTATGGCAGCTGTTGGGTCAGCCGGGATCTTCTCTCCCGGCAATGCAGGATCCAATGAAAGTGATCAATGCTATTTACCAATGCGGTTGCCATTCTCATCCATTTGAATTGCAGCTCCAGACTGGGTATACGGGACACCATATGCATATTGTCACTGCAGGAGTCCATTTTGACCAACTTATCATTAGCCCTTCTAAACTTACTGAATTTGAACCCGCTTGTTCTCAAACTGTTGGCCTCAACATAGTCAATCCAATGACATATGCCAGGACCTCAAAGTTTCGAACTTTTAGCTTCCTCTTGGTTGAACTGCAAGTTGAATATGGCATTGGTCAAAATCACAACTATTCTCCATGGTTTATTATTGAGTGCGGCATGATGGGATGCCCTGCTTCAGATAGAAGTATGGTAATGGAGATGTGGAGTTTGCTCTGCCAATTTAATCACCGCAGCATCCCATTCTGCTGCTATCAGTTACAGGCTATTTAAACTATAGCTTCCAGTTACTGTGGTGGTATGTATTCCAGTCACACTACGGAATTAATATTGGGAGGTGGACCTCCTACCGCGGCTTTTGTGGCTCCTTCCCAACTGTGTTGCATCATTCAATCTTTGCTTTGTGGTGGTTCAAATCTATGTCGCATTTTTCAAATCCAAGTGGTGGATTCTTGATTTTTTGTTTGTAGACATTAACCTGGTGACATATTAAAGCTAGTGATGTCAGAGTCTGATGATTGTTGGTATGGGGAAAAGTATATCTGCAGGGCACAGCAGAGTCTAACCATGCCAGTACCACAGTCATCAGCCAATAAACCACCATTTCCCAAGTTATTCTTCTTCGCTGCCATTCAATTCACTGTAATCATTTGGAGCTGTTGTAACTGCATGAGTTTGTGTAGCAGCTTGAAAGTTCTGATCTCCATAGTGATGTCTAATGCTGCCATTGACTGCTCCAAGTTTACTCTCTGAAATTCCTGGTTATCCATCATCTCTGCTAACCTGCAAGTAAAAATCAGCTTCATTCTAACATTCTGACAGCTGCTCTGACAGTGGGCTGAACTCTGATGGCAGCTCTGACAGCAGCTATTACCGTGGCTCCGACAGCGGCTGAGCTCCGACAACAGCTCTGACTGCAGCTCTGACAGTAGCTCTGACAGCGGCTGAGCTCTGACAGTAGATGTACCACACTGACAGCAACCACTCTCACAACAACACTAACTCACCAGCCCACATCAACAACATCCGTCCAGTCCTCTTTCAGTGCTTGAGCGTCGGGGTCAACGGGTTCCTCTAGTTCCACTGGGGCAGTGTTGTTGAAGTCTTTCTGATATCATTCTTCCGCCTTTTGAATGTTGGCATCTTGGTCCAATTGTAGAACAATCCAGCCAGGGGAATTGCTCCTTGGCGCATTGATAGTATTTGGCACGATCTGTGGTTCAGAATGATCCTGGTCCTCCACCATCCACAGTAGCTCTTTCTTGCATTCCTCTTTCTCTGCCACTTTCATAGCATCCAATCCATCAGCATTCATTTCATCTCCAAAACTGTTGTCAATGGTACTTGTGATAGCCGATTAAATACTTGTCACTGAGTAACTCTCGGTGTAGTCACGTGACATCCATAACACCGATTCATGGCATTGAAAGTATGCCAGTCGCGTGACTTTGGCCGGGGTTACACATGAGTTGCGTGTCGATTGAAAATGTGTTAGAGCTTAGCAGATTCACCTAAGATGATCCAGCTATGTCGCCTTTACTGGAAAGCGTAAGCTTCAGCAGTATACATAGTTTTCAACCACATTCATTATCCTAGATACTAGTGGGACATGTCTGATTGGACGGGAGGTGACTCCGACTCACAGGCATGGAAGTTGATACTCATTATGTGAGTACGGGGGACTTCTGACCAACTGCCTTAGGGGATAGAAACCTTTCGGGGACTCCCCGGCAAGAGAGAAAGGTCTCGGCCATAGCATGATGTGACTGAGGGAATGATGACATCAGCTGATGATAAGAAGCCGGAAGCAACCCTGCTTAGTGGTTTGTGTGAGTATGCATTTCAACGTCAGCCTCGGATGGTATTACCAGCTGACGCGCCATGTTCTAGGTTGGCATACTATTGGTTGTTCACCAATTACATGTATGATGCAAGCCAAATAGCCTTTAATGTGAAGAATTAATTTGCAATAAGCACTGCCGACTATGATCGGGTAATGTTCCAACCAGTGTAACCAACAGAATGCGAAATGTCTAAGTGCAAGTTCGATCTGTCACATTGTCCGACATGATATTGTGTGATGGATGGCCTAATTCTTAGCAGAAGCATAAAGCTTTGAAACCACATTGCATGAACATGTTAACCTATTAGGATATGTGGCAGTTACCGCAGAGCACATCCAGAGATGGTATGACGTGACTGTGATAATGCTATTCTGAGAATTACAGACATAGCGTCGAAGTATGGGAGTATAAACCCTCGAACACGACTACAAAGTGATCGCGTTGTTCCAGCAATGAACTGATCAAGCTCGAGCAGCGATGCAGAGTGAACAGTCAGAAACACCACAGACGATCTTGAAATATTATTAAGAATTCTATGTATCAAACTTTCAAAATTACTTCCCTACTTCACTTCCATGACCTAGCTTTATATGTCTGGACACAGATTGACACCATCACAATACACTGACCAGAAGAAAGTGGAGAGCTTCAGCGATCGAATCTTGTATTGTGAAGAGTGACTTTAAACCCACATCTCTAGCGTCGTCACTGTATACATGGACTTCAAATTTACCTGATACGAGGTACACAGGTAATTATCTATAGGGTTGTTACTCTACCAAGACTTTTCCAAGGAGCATTTCATTCCAGGCGAGGAGTAATCTTCATCGAAGGAGATTGTATCAATATGTGAGATCGGATTAGAATGGTAGCTCTTGCAGCAGGTCATGAGGTCAAGTCTTTGGACAAGACGAAGAAAAGAGACAGTTTCTGAGATAGGCAGCTGTACATAGTTCTAACAAAATATATGTAGTGATTATTGGGATTAAGATCCCCTCTAACAACTGTCAAGCAAGTGATTAACTGAGGGCTCACTATCTTCGTCTTCATGTTGTAGGGCAGATTCTGAGTGCGGTCATCACGTGGTGTTATCACAGTTGCGCGGTGGAGCCGCATTCACTTTACTTCTGGTGTATGTGTCAAATAGATGAATAGACAAGTCAATATACGCATCACCAATTCGGCAGCTGCACCATAAGTCGATGTATGCTTCCCTCTGTGCCAGGATTGGTCCAACAGGTTATGAGCCGGGTCGCAAGATATTTTTGGTAATTACGAATCGTGACTTACGGAGGAACGCGACATTTGGAGATGCGTCTTGATGAGGAGCGGAGTATCATTGACGACTTTGCCATTGACATCCTCACCATGACCTCTACCGCCATATCGATTGCGAAGTTCAATGGGTCGAACTACAAGCAATGGTCAGGGGAGATGGCGCTTCTCTTGGAGCAGAAGAAGGTCTACCATATAGTCACGGGGGATGATGAGCGGCCCGCAGATCCGGTGGAGAAAGCTACCGCAGCAGAGACATTGGCACATCCGGCTACACTCACAGACTGTGTAAAACAGCATGGTACTGCATGATCGACAATCTTGCTCGGCATGGAGCCACGGCTGCTGGCATCGTACATGGAGATCACGGATGTGCGGACACTTTGGGAGAACCTGGCGATGGCGTAGAAGGCAAAGTTGAAGTTCAATGTCTTTCAGATCCGGGAAGAGCTTTTAGGGTTAAGGCTCGAGGATTGTGATGAGGTTGACACTTATGCCCTACAGATCAACCAGAAGGTGAATGACTACAATCTCCATTCCAAACAATCATCGTCGGATGTGACAAAGACCTTGGCAAAGATGACTGATGAGGAGCACGTGTTTTACCTCCTGCGTGGTATACCGAGGAATGACGATTGGCAGTTCTGTCTTGTGTTGATCATGGACATGAACACGAAGGCGACGCTCACACCAGATGAGATTGTGATCAAGTTGGTCGAGCAGGAGGCCACGATCAAGCGTGAGAATCGCCTGGGGCAGGAAGCCCTGCTGTTTGCGAAAGGAAATGCCAAAGGCAATGCCAAAGGAAAAGGCAACGGCAAAGGCAGAAAGAGCTGGAAAGGTCACGAGAGTGACGAGAATCAGGTTCGCAAGGGCAACCCGACCTGTTGTCATTGCCATAAGGAAGGGCATATGGTCTGGAACTGCCAGAGCATGCAATGCGGTAAATCTCCGGTTAGGAAGGTAAGCACCGAAACTGCAGCGAAGACCAGAGATGGTACTATCGACACTGCCAGGGATTCGGCGGAGATGACGACTACGATCAAAAACTACTGGGTGACAGATACCGGAGGGAAAACGGCCCCTTCGAAGGAGAGTTCGTACTGGGATTGTGACACAACCTCTCACATTTGTGCGGATCGAAGGAAGTTCACTCGGTATACGGGATTCACCAAGAAGGATGAGGGGGAGATTCGCGACTCTGCGGGAAAGGTAGCAGGCAAGGCCATTGGCCAGGGAGATGTACGGTTGAGGCTTCGGTTGCCTGGAAGCTGTACACATCGTGGCCACCGCATCCATGAAGTAGTTGTGAGGGATGTCCTGCATGTGGAAGGGGCACACAACTCACTCTCCCAATCAAGGCTTATGGATAGGGGGTTACGGATTGTCCCCGTCAATGGCTACGGAATCAAGATATATGACAATTGAGGTCAAGGAAGTCTTGTTGCCGTGGCACCACAGGTTGGATGTTCATTCCGGTTCGATGTGGATGTTGCAAGAAAGGGTCATTGGTCGAGAGATTCATCTAGGGACAAGCGATAGACAGCACCGAATGCGATTCCGAATAAGCACACCTATATTCTTGGAGCCGGAGGAGCGAACAAACAAAAAGGACAGATTGGTAACAATCCAATTGACTCCCACAATCAAGCAACCTGCAGCTGGTGGTAATCCCGGTGGAAATTCTGCAGGTCTATTGAACGATTGCGCGGGTTCTGGTGATGAAAATGATGATGAGGATGAGAGTGAGGATGAGGACAATCCACCAGTAGAGATCGATAAATCCAAGTAATCCTCTTTAACACGGGAAATGGCAGGCCTCGGTGGGAATCTCGGGAAAGCGTGGGAAGCACCTGCGGGCTCTCATCGGAGGGGCTGGACTGATCATCGCCGTTGGAGAAGTGGTCGACTGCAGGTCGAGAGTGCATAAGCCAACTAACCAGTCGAGGCCGACGCCCTTGATATTGTGCTGCAACTCAGATGTGATTTCGGAGATGGGATCTTGAGTTTTTTCGTTTCTTGTGAGAATAATCATTTTTGAAGAGCTCCGGGCTTGGTAGCGCTTCGGAGGAGCTCTCGGCTTGGCTGATTGCTTGTGAGTAGCTCGGCAGGGTTTATCTCTTTAGGTACTCTTTGTGGTTTAGTTTTACGGTCGTGATACCGCCCTGGAGGAGTGTAGGGCAGACTTTGAGTGCGGTCATCACGTGGTGTTAGGTTAGAGTTGAGTGGTGGAGCCGCATTCACTGGACTTCTTGTGTATGTGTCAAATAGATGAATAGACAAGTCAATATACGCATCACCAATTTGGCAGCTGCACCATATGTCGACGTACGCTTCCCTCTGAGCCAGGATTGGTCCAACACTTGTTTCACCATAATGGTTAATGGTTGTTCCAGGTTGAGGGGGTTGGTATTGATATATTCGATTTCATTGTCAGTGTCATCCACCGTGATGCTCTTGTTGATGATAATGAATGTCACTATTGGATGGCCTGTAATTTCAGTGACAGTCATATGGTTGTCATGGCTCAATTCATCTAAGGGACTGGCAATCATAGCAAATTTGAACACTGGACTGTCAATCAGTACAACTCAGAACAATGTACTGTCACCCTGGGTGGATGTTGTGCTCGATAAACAGGACTCCACAGCATGCATGTATGGTGCTGGATTATATTGCCGAGTCATGCAGGCACCAAGTTGGTCATAACACTAGGGTACATTAGGATACTTTAAGAAGTCTCTCAGAACTCCAGGCCTATTCAACTCATCCACCGTATCTCCAAGGTGATTATCTTCCATCTACATGATTAAAATCACAAGATTGTCTTCCGTAGCTTTTCGGCGTCTATTTCCGGTTAAGGTTCCACATACTACAGAGTGAGCTTGTGAGCTGGTTGCACTACATTTAGGCCTCCTGTGGCTGAGATCTACAAGTGAATGTCGCAAGGGATAACGTGCATCACTCTGTCCAAAACTAGGTCACTGGAGGGAACTGCCAGAGCTGTTTATCCGAAATGGAATGAACCTAGGTGACTGACTCAATGGGATGCGGCACACCGGACGATACAAATTGCAATGCCCTGGACGATTAGGAGGTGGAGAGAATAGTAACTTGCAAAAGAGAAACCACTTGTTCGGATACTGAAGGAGAATGCACACCTTGTTGATCTCGACTGGACTGAGGATGAGAAAGCAAAACTAAAGACCCTTGTGGAGAAATACACTTGATGGGGTGCTTTAGGAGCATGGAGCGTACATTGATGGCAGCTGGCATGTTTCTTATTGGTATTGGGAGACACCCAGGATCAGAATGACGTGTCTGGACAAAGGTACCATGAATGGGCACTCAATACTTGGGTAGATTCTCCGATCTTCCAATGGCTGAGATGGAAATTTCCACCAATGCTTGTCAAGGAACCGGCGGAGTATCCCGAACCTGACGAGGACAAAACATCAAATCAGGCACTCCTGCATGAACCTGAAATTTGTTCTTGTGCCTTGCCTCATGCACCTCCCCCTCAAATGACGGTGCAATTTTGTCTTCTGCCAGGCCACGTGCGTCATTTGAAGTGGGGGCTCACAAAGTCTTTTGCGGACCATTTCGATATATTCTACATGTATGTTCAAATGGGCATCAATAAGCACACAGAAATGCAGCTCAAACTCCAACATTCGCCAAATCCCTCTGTGTTTGTAACTACACCCAAAGTGGGTGGGACAGCCCTCAATCTCACAGCAGCAAACCATGCGGCGATAACTCAGAAGTTCTGGGTATTGAATGAGCAGCGGCAGGCAATTGCACGGGTCGTCCGAATGGGGCGAAACAGAGTTCCAGAAAATTGGCTATTGTACACGGGACCCAATGGTTATGATAACAGAGCGAGTGATCTCCACCAGCTCTCTGGAGTGGCCCAAATGAGAGTCCTGCATGGTCTGATGAGCCGACGGAACATCACGATGATGACGATATACCGGATTCTGGAGTGTCAGCAGGACCATACGAAGCAGCTTACGGAGCATGGTGATTTCGTGCTGTCAAATGGTGGGAATGAATGATAATTATCAGGGCAGTGAAATCGAGGTACGCCTCTTCAAACATTCAACAAACACAATCTCACCATCTGATGCAAAATAGTCAAATGGTATGGAGAATAAGGGGCAATTAACGACTCCAGGAGTATTGGTTAGAGTTTGATTACATTTCGTGGTAGTTGATTATTGAGATGAATATGAGATAATGTCAATGGTGAACAGATATCTGGTAAACTGAATCATAGCCTCATTTGGATGATCCCATATGTGTTGAAATGCAGCCAGGCCAGATTAATGATAGACTAAGTCAAATTCCGCGGTGCTGTATATTCACTTATGAGAATCTGTCGAATCTGCATTCACTGCGTGTCTTTTTGCTATATTTTAGGTGTGCTATGATTATACCGGAATTGGCAAACGAGATTCGTGTTTTCAGGTACGCCTGAACCGCCCAGTTTGTTTCCGATTATTTGTTGCATGTCTATTTCTGGCACACCGGATACTAGAGTCACGAAATTTCTTGGTATATCCTCTGAATCAACAATGGTGAATAATTCAGAGTCGATTAGAGAATCGCTGTCAACTTCTCAACTGTCCTGATACTGATCCAGTTGGGTAGATCTCTACTTATCCAGGGATGGAAAGACTGCCGAAGCGATATCGAGTTGATCTATCGTGTTCAAAGACACAGCTCGCGTATTCCAGGCTCACCCGAAGATTACAGCGGAGTATTTCCTCGCTCAGGAATGAAGTTCAGGCAAACCTCAGATCCACTCCCCTGTGGAGTGTCATCGTCTCAGATTTGACACCGCATGCATACTCTATTCAAGGGCTAATTTGGACAATGCAGGCACTCGTTATTCACCTATAATCCCACTCGAGGCATGCTACTGAACTGTGGATACCCACTTTGCATTACCTTTCAATCTGTGGCAGCCAGGACACAGAGTGTCATCTTTCAGACACTGAACGTTTAGGTGCAGGCGCGGCTCATCTCGCTTGGTCCCAGCGTAATATCAGAATCTATGCTTGATCGGTATGTATAGGCCGCCACTGAAATGCCATAACTGCCATTGTCTGTGTCAACCTATTCTTTCGAGGAAGGTGTCTACCACACGCTTGCCGTAGATACACCGCCTAGGGCGATAAGTAACCACATCTAACTGGATTTTGACTAAGAAGTATGTTCGGACATTACATTTTCAAGATCCTAGGATAGCTTCTGTCGTTCGGGCTCCATACTCGAGCTGCAGCTTGAGTGAGTGAACCTCAATTGACAGCTTCTGCTCAGCGATTCTGCAGATGACCGGCAACTCCTGCTCACATGTATACCACACTTCCTCGAATAGGCTTGAATTCACAATGCTTCTAATCCAGACTTAACTACATTTTGACTGACATGAATGTTTGGGCCACCAAAAACCGTATCATAAAATAGATTATGTGAACCGATTTCCATCAAGAGAGCTCGAAGAGATAGAATCTCAATGCCAGTCTCTGCTCAGCGGCTCAATCAGTGACCGGCAAGCTCCCACCTTGCGCATATTCTGAACGCCTGAAGTTTGTGACAAATCAATCACAGACGATATCCGATTTCCACCGACGTCCAATCCCAAGAGTGCATGAAGAAGAAATCGTGATGAAAGCTCGAGTTAAGAAATGGCAGTTTCTCAGTGTACAATTGTCAATGTAAGGCAAGCCTACAATCCCAGCCATTACATTAGATTGAATCCTGTACGAGTATGCCAACTCAATGCTTGCTGCACCTCAAATGGCCGGAACTGCATGCTGTTAATCATCTTTCCGCTGTCAGATGATGCCTCATGGCGCAATCATATCGTTCTCATGCACTGCTTTGAACCCCAAAAGTTATGTCAAGTCAACATTGTAGCATTGAGACTCAGAATGAGTTTGTGATTACATGATGCGGTGTTTACAAGATATTATGCACAACATCTGAATGTGAGTGACAATTTATGACCCATTTGCTAGCATTCTTGGCATTGACGACAACTGGAATCGATTAGATTCCCCCTGAATCGTCATCGTAACTTTACAGTTCTTTCTCTCTGTCAAATCTCTCCTCTGTAAACCCAAATCCTCTGTCTTCTTTTAGACTGACTGCATACATATTGTGATTCAGCAGACTCAGACTGCTGAAAGTGAAGTTCTGCATACAACATTGCCTAATCAACTGCTAACTTTGCTGCAGAATCCTAAAACAACAGAATTTCATCAAATATGGTGTCCATCTGACTGGTATACCACATTTGGAGATTCATATTTATCCACGATCTGCAACAAACTGGGTTTCAACCCATGAAACTTGAACTGTTGCTACTCACCAAGGTCCCAACGTTTTCCTCCGCCCAAGTCCTGCAAGATTCATCAACACCCCGACAGCTCTGTGCTGCGCAATCACCACTTACATGCTTGAACTAGAGGCATAATGAACTACCTTCGGTGGAGTCATATGCTGGGGCGATCATGATCAACCTATTTCTCAGTATTCCATATGTATTTTCCTGAGAGTGAGTTAGGCATACAACCATGATAATGTCTCGAGTTCTTCTGGCGTGTCTGGTTCAATTCTAGGTATGTTGGGTCAAACCAACCTCCAATTCTTGCATCAATACCATCCTTGAATATGAGTGCTAACATTCGGGAATTGGGGGTATGAAGAATCCCTCTAATCCAGTGCACGTGATGCTTCCTAAATCACAACAAAGATCCAGCAGAGACAATATAAATACGGACCGCTGACACATCTTTCTGACTCTGTCTTGGGACGCCTCAAATTGCATCCTCCTCGGCCGAGTGATACCTTTGCCACGCACCACTCGAATTGCATCTTCTTCGACCGAGTGTTACTTTGTTGCCCTGTTTTCCCGTTAATCCATTCAACTTCCTACTATATCTCCCCTACTATACTTCTCTCCATATTCCCAAATTCACTTCATCAATCATGGAACCTACAGCTAGCCAGGTGAGGAATCACTATTCACAGAAGAATCAAGAAGCAGACTATGAGACAGCACTGGCACCTGCATTCGTGAATACAGCCAATCATCATTGGGGATCAAATGTTTGAACTTCCAACCTAGCTTTTGGGTATCGCGTTGGAGATAGCTAATGTGCGGGCTGTTATTCTGATCAAGCAGGATGAGGACGATACTGATTGCGAGATCAGCAATGATGAAAGTGAAGACCCTGGAGAGTCCACCTTGTCATCCGATATTGAAGAAGACGACTTGGACAGCCAGCGGAAAGTACTACATCCAGACCAGGCACGCCGTCATGAGGCAATATGAAGTACAAGGGTTCCACACCCAATGAAACCAAGCCGTGCCGATACTGTCATTGTCTGCACTCCACTTCCAAATCTATGACATCTAGTCCGGGCCATAGTACCAGCATTGCTCAAAGGCCAAAAGTCAGCCATCCACATATCATGCAAGTCTGACGTTATACAGGCCCTCCCGCTTCCCAAGGGGGTGAAGACCACAATGATCCTCAATCAAAAGCCAGTGGTGATGACAACGTTCCTCAACACCAAAAGGGTACATTTGAAGTAGCGAAACGGTTCGTGGAGGCATTCGTATTCACAAAGACACCTTTGACAATTATCTCCGAAGAAAAATACTCGATGGTTGACGAAGCTTGGAATCTAGCCATTGAAGCTCAGGATAGTCATTGGGAATTTGCAGGTGCTCCAGTGGGTGAACCATCTCTTTGGCAATTCCCCGGGGGTCAATCTCTGACAATCGATCCGCAAACCCGAGAAGCTGTAAGTGTATATTCTGTTTTCTGCTCCTCTATTCGACTTATGATGATACTAAACCTCGAAACATGCATAGTCAAACCTAAAGATTAGTACCATTCGATGGAGTTTGGCAGATGGAGCTCATCGAACTATTGTCAGCAGTTACTGGTTGGATTTAGGATCAGAGACTGAGCTTCGAATCCAAGAAAACGGGCTCCTGTTTGATGATGCTTATCTCTTGAAGATCATCGATGAAAAGATGTCCTGGTTCACGTGGATGGAAGTGCTGGACCTAATCTAGCATCAGTTTTTCTTCACCGCCAATAGCTTGGGAAGACAACCGACCACATCACAGTTCTTTCAACCTCCAACACCATAGACATTAGCACTTGTGGCCACAGCTATTCATTGTGCGCAGTTTGAGTATGTCACTGGAAAGAAGGTTACAGGTATGTTTTCTCAAGATGAATATCAAGGTAAATTCTGCCCTTCCAGGGTGATAGATTGCATTACTGCCGAAAGCATTGCACTCATCAATTTTACATGCTGGGGCTGCTTCATACCCCCCCCCCCTTATAGTGCTCCTCCAGTATAATAGGCACTCCTCAATCCCCATCAGCGCTTCTTATTGCCTTGTCTGTCCACGCTCATCCTCTAGGATGGGCGCTCCTCAATCCCCTCCTCGACCTTGATCAGGAGCACCTCTATTTCATTCTAGACACTTTACCTCACTCCCCTTCCGGCACTGCTCAGCATGGACTGGCGGCTCTGCTGGATTTGCACTCCTCAATCCCTGTTGGTGCTCCTTGGCCTGGATTTGCGCCCCTCAATTTCATTCTGCACTCCTCCATCACCATCAGCACTCCCCTTGCCCGCTTCGCACACCACATCACGCACTCGTTCTTTCCTGAAGGTTTACCTCTTTTCCCCCCGAATTCATCATATTGCCTTTCAAACTCAATTTTGATTCACCGCAAGCTAACTTCAATTCCAACGTTTTAGATATCAGAAGTGTAGCAAAACGACATTGGAATTCAATTATGCCCATTCGACACGCCCAAATCATTCGGAAATACAAGGAGATTCTTCAGCTTCTTTGTGCCGTTGAGGAATTGTGTGTTCCTGCATTCGTCGGTCCTGCTGAGATGGGAGATTCAGTGAATGAAATTGAAACTATGTTCGATTGATATCATTCCAATCACTTTGTCGGGTTAGTGTTTCAGTTTCACCTGGTTTCATGTTTCACTCACTTGCCATTTTCTTTGGTTCTCCTTAATGTAGCGATGCGAACAATAGAATGTTGATGAAATACTGGGCACTATAGTATCATTTATTTGTTGACAATGAACAATAATCTATGCATCATACGTCGAGCGTATTCGTATTGCTCATGTACATCTGGGGAATCTCGGGCAACACCTGCTGTCCTTCGAATGAATATCCATAAGAACCCGGCATCTCCCCGAGTTAGTTTCGGATTTCCACATTGGTTGGGCAATAGTCCCAGGTGCTTCCAAACTTCCCACAACCACTCCCATGGTGCTTCTTTACCAGTCATCAGAGATCCCAGTTAATCCGATGGCCAGCCGGAATGTGCTCCTAGGGTCTGGTTCTCTCCTGAAGTTGACGCTTCTGAGTTTACGCTCCGCCTCCTCTCAGACTCTCCGGGAGGCTCCCAGTGACTATAATACATTTTGCTGATGTAGGTGGTAGTGGCATCATCACTAACAATGTTGCCAATAAAGGCGGCCAATACTTCGATTATGGGTTACTCCCATTGCACAGCCCTTGGATTATGCAAGATGCAAGAATCAAAATCGTTGACCCTCCATTGATGCTCATATCTAGGATGGGGTAACGAGCGTGTCACTGTTCTCTTTACCTATCAAGACGACCAATCCTTCCACTTTGGAAGGATGTGACAATCTAATCCATTCATTGCCAAATGTGTAAGACAGAAAATCGTTGACACTCCATTGACGCTCACCATAATTACATTCTACTGGTCGTTGTATAGTCAATAATTGTATACATATAATCATTTAGCCATAATTGATAGCCAATGTATCATTTCTATGAATACTCAGTTGCATCCAGAAGCTTTGTGAGCTCTCAATTTCTGATCAACCACTACAAACATTATCTGAGCGATGGATGACATAGCGCTGTCACATTCCAGCACTTTCAGCCAGCAATTTACCACATGCAGATTCATCCACTACTTCTTGATTAATACACCCCAACTTCCTCACCATTCCTTATCCAGCACCTTCCCCTCGATTTCCATGACCTACGATATGCAATTTTCAAAATGTTGACCATGTGCACCAGGTCCGAGTGCAGCATTGTGCAGTTGGATGTCTGGATGAATGCAGCATGACGGTGGTAATTCATACCAATTTGCACTACTCATTGACCACTCCTTCTATGACTCGTATGACATCACTGACTCAAATGTTGTTTGTAGATTTTGTTTATAATTGTGTTTTCGCATTGTCGCTGGACTGCAACAGGCAAGACGATATCTCGTTGATTGATTGTGAATCAACTTGGTTTGGAGTCTAGAACAATCATATGACCCGTATGACCCTTACACATGCACTGATGAATTATCATGTTTTACAATTTCGTCACTGAACTCAAGCAAAAGCTGACAGTTAGCAGAATAGGTACACCAATTGCTGTTCGTCGAGATACGTCATCAACAATCACAATTTGTGGGTCCAATCTGGTGACAATGAATGAGCAGTTACAATTTCTTCATCTGAATCTGATTCTGGTATTGTAATCAGCTAGGGAGGCTATATCCACGTCGAAATGCTTATGTGTTAAACAGATTACTGTAACTCAATTGGTGCCTAATCAGGTACCGCTGTGGGCGGGAGAGATTTCATGTATATGTGAGAGTGTGGTGTCCCAGAACCTAGCAACATATGACTACTTCCTTACCGCGAAGTCCCTTGCGGCATGTGGAATTCTTCCGGGACAATCCCAAGTGTCTACATGAGTTCTCCAAATGTTATCACTGCGGGAGCTGTTACAAACTTCTCCGTTTGTGGCTTAACAACTGCCAGAAAATTCAATGAGGGTGCCCAGGACTTAGTATCTTACATATGATGCAAGACCCGACATCATGGACGCTCCGTTGAAGCACATTTTCAGCATGGGGCAGGGTGCATGTGTCTCTTCTTTCTGATCATAAAGGCAGCCAATACATCAAACAATGACAATAACGTACCAAACTGAATATCATACAATCAACAGTACGATATCTGAATGCGACCATTAATACACAAACCCACAAACCAGAATGGGATGTGGGAACTGACGGGTCTAGCCAATCACGTCATACACCGCAGGTTGATGGGTACCGGTACCGGTTCGGCCCAGCAAGAAGCGATGTGTTGGGTAGTTGGACATGTCTGGTACTGAACCTAGCCGTTTTTCCGGTCCAAACAAGGACCGCTGGCCGGTGAACCGCACCCGTTGCTAGCACTAATTGCCTTGGATAATCCTTGACATGCTCTTTCGTGGCGATTCTATTTGCACTGTGTAATTGAGGAGACCGGCACCCATAGTATCATATGTATTGTTTGTCATCGATTTCTTTGCCATCCATCAGATCATGCGAACAGCTCAATGAGGAATAACCTCCTGGGAACAGCTCACATCGCCGCGTAAAACAAATTGAAAGAGTCGGAAGTTAATGAATTGACTAGTTCAAAGCGTAATGAAACGGCTGTGGCCATCCTGAGGAGACAAGCAAGTCAAGGAATTGCAATAGTAAGTTCACAAAGGAAATTCATATTGGACATTCAGGTTTGATCCATATCAACTGAACTGACAGACAAAACGCTCCAAACTGGCTGCAAAGGACTAAGAATCTTCCGAATATCAACGTGATACATGGTAACACTAGTTCATGTTAGTGTTTGTTTCGGCTTATATCCCATGGAACGCTTAATCAAATTTTGAGGTATGACAGTCTTGTAAAGCATTACAAAGTGACCAAGTGCTGGCGTCCGCAGTCACCTTTAGCAACATTTCCCGAGCTGATAACTCTTTGACTGTACATGCAAGGATGAAGGAATTGCCATCACAACACATAGTTAGTATAGCATTCGACTTGTGGACATCAATGAACAAACTAGTCATAACGTCAGTCATTGCTTATTACATGTAGCGAAATTGGGCATTGCAAGCTGTATAACTCACTTTCGATGGTGTTGATCTCCTATTCTTTTCCATTTTCGAAAGCTAGTGAAGGATGGTAGGTCAAGGGCCAACATACTGGAGCAAAGCTAGACGTACATTTGGAGGACTTTCTTCATTGTTTTCAGCTTACTGATGGCCGTGTCATTGGAATTTCAACTGGGAATGCTTCCTGTAATCACTTGATGACTCGTGAGCCACAATCAACCGTCGAGGCCTCCGGAATCGAGTGGCCTGCATTGAGGAACCACGAACCATGCATGGCGCATGACATACAGCTGGCTTTCAGTGCATTCATGAGCAGCCTCGGTGTAAAAGGCCACACCAAGTATTGGGATGCCCCTGGAGCGCGATCAGCAATTTGGAGAGCATCAAAGCATAGACATTGTCAAGAGTCAAAGACTTCCAAAAGAGGGCAATGCTAGAATCAACAAGGTGTCGACCATGAGACCAGGTTTAGCAAAGATTTTGAGAACATATGTATTTCAAGATATTTTGAATGTCCTGAAAGTGACCTTCATATAGCAGAGAATGCTTGCTGTATTGATTACGCTGACACCTGGTTGTCGAAATGTGTTGATTGACGGTCAAACAGCGACAGTCTGCATCACCGTACTACTAGCGTTAGCAACGGGTCCGGGTAACCTGCAAGAGGTACGGGTTCAGACTACAACAATGGTTCGGTTCGGTTCCAGTTGTGTCCAAAACCTCACCCACTGTGTCCTGGCTGGCCGAACCTGGACCCGGACCTGTCAACCCGCGGGTTTTGCATGGGTTTGGCTCGATCTATCAGTTCCAATCTCCGGTTCTGTTTTTCGGGTTTTTCTATTCATGGTCACATTTAGTTATCCTACTGCTAATCGCGAAATATTGACTTTGGTACATCATTGTCCTTTTCGGATGAATCAGCTGCCTTTATAACTACAAACAAGAAAGACACGCTCCCTGCCCTATTCTGAACATGATAGCCAATGGGGTGTCAATGATTTTTGCTCTTGCATCATGGGTAATCTAGGTGGTGATTGGATGGAGACAGTCATAAATGAGGTATTGGCCATATTGCAATACAAATGAGAAAGTAACATGCTCGCTGCCCCAGTCCGAAAATGAGTGTCGACGAAGCATCAACAATTTTTAGTCTTGTAAGTCAGGTAATCGAAAAGTGATCAGTTCTTTGTTATGCATAAGCGTAGTATTGGCTGCCTTCAAAGGCCAAAGAGACAGTGACACGCTCCCTTCCTGATCTTGATAATGAGCGTCAACAGAGCGTCAACGATTTCTGGCCTTGCATGATGGTTAATCAAAGTGCAAGATGGCCGCTAATGTCTATATAATGAGTTTTGACCAGTTGTATATGCTAAAAGGGTCAGGATCACTGAGCTTCAGCATTGAAAACAAATCAAGTTGGGATTGTCCGGGAGGCTGTCGCGGGAACATCTCTTGCCTATCAGCCTATAAATGCTACCAAAACCTTGTTTATAGATGACTGCGATCATTTACGACCATGATTACCTAAGATTCAAGACCAAAAATCATTGTCGCTCTGTTGATGCTCATTGTCAAGATGGGGCAGGGAGAGTGTAGCATTCTCTTTTGCCTATAAAGGCGGCCAATACAATGATGATAGATAACGATGACGAATTCACATTTTAAAGAGTGGACTTACAGAAAGAAGATTCATTGATACGCTGTTGATGCTCATTATGCCACAGGCGTATCCGCATTATTCAATGATTCACGTTGACATAGAACATCGATAACTGTGTTTTGGCAGTTAATCTATCCTGTTCATGTACGTTTTCATTTATCACTACATTGTTCTCTAATTGTGCATATAAATATATCCTTTAAAATATACTTTAAAGTGTCTGCTAATTGTGGATAATGATAATACTCAACACTCCCATTCCCTTTAATCAATTCTCATTTTCACTCTCGGATTCGCTCAAAAGACTGCTGTCATCTTCAAAATCAATGTCAGTGGTATTTCCCTGCAGCAGATAGTGTACTCAGCCATTCTGGAAAAAAATCTTCATCACGCTTGCTATTCTTGGCATATGCATTATGATTAAAAACTTAAGTGTTGGGATGCAGAGATTGTATATACAAACACCTGGATGGCATACCTTCGGTTTAATGACTTTCGTTTCCATCGGTGTGACCTGGCGGCGCAGAAGGTATTCTAGGTGGAGATGGCGTTCTGGTGGAGGTGCGCCGGTTCCTTTGCGCCTCCAGCATGTCTGCGGATTTTTTGCTGTGCCATTTTCGCATGGAAGGCAGCTGTCAGTATGATGTGTATAAATCATTGCCGGGTGTCTTTCTATTGCAGCCTTCACCTTTTCATGCCCAAGAAACTCAACTCCTTGCTTCGTCTTTTCTCGGACTTCGGCACAAGGTTTCTTAATTAGTTGCTGCGTTTCCTCTATTGAGGCGCAAGAAAACCCCTCTTTGGCCATTTTGGCCATATTCAATGCAAGGCGCATGTCAGACTGTTCTAGCTGTATCTGACCTCCTTGCCTCGCCATAGTTGCAGACAGGTTGAAAACTTTCAAGAAATTGGTTTCTGCTTCCAAAGGGAAGATTCGGCTATTACCTCAACCATATACGACTCCGTCGCCTCCCCTAAGGTTTTGAAAACCTGGTTTGTCCACTTCCGGGGACCTTTATCACGAAATTTGTCCGCAAAAATCCCAGACCAGACGACATCATGATATTCAATTTCGCAGACTATGCGGACAAATGCCTTCATTGACCATTGAGGTTTGCCATTGCGGGCAGTGATACATTGGTTACGAAGCGCTCTATGTATCCCAAATGAACATGTTATTGGTAGTTGACCGCCTTCTACATCGATACGGAGATACTCACATCCAATTGCATGCAGCTTCCTATCATTGCTGCGTCCGATTGTATGTACAATGTTGAAATGTGCATCCTGGGCCATATTATCGGTGGCTGCAATTGCAGTGTCGCAGTGCACAAACCGATGTCTGCCGTGATGTTGTGTCTCAGCCGGGGGTGCGTTCGATAAAGCGCCCATCATTCGGCTCAATTCAGATGCAATTGCTCCGGGCTGAGGTGTGTGTTGAGCCAGGAATTGCTGTGGTGGAAAAGGTGAGGAAGATGATAACGACAAGTGGAAAGTGCTGCGGAATATATAGTAAGCTACAAATCACAATGGAATGAATGACAGTCAACTTGCTCATTCTACCTAAGGTTTATCCGGCAGCGCATAGCTGCAAGATGCAGGTGATTCCAATTGACCCGCAATGAGCAGTAAGTAGGTCCGATGTTGTTTGTTTGTTTGTTTCCAGCAATTCATTGAAGTGAACGACATCTGATATCTCATCTTTGATAGATATAAAAAGGAAATTCTTCGACGGAAAGGTTCTCTGGTGATGTATGTCTCAACACATCGCCGGAATCTTACACAAGACTTACACTAAGTATGAAGTCATGACGTACAGTTAGTGGTACTCTTCCGAATGAAATGACGCTCAAATCACAGATTTCGCGTTGTTCGAGTTGATTCAACGTACGCACTTCGACATGAAAGACACAGCTTGCCTCGGAGTGGTCCATATCTTGCAACATCCAACACCTCGCCAATCAACAAGGTCAATACACGATACAATGGTCAATGCTCGGAAAAAGCACATTTCTCCACTTCCTATGGGCAAATACGGCAAATTGCCAAAGCAGTCCACACGTTGACATCATCATGCGAATCAAGGCAAGAGATGCTTGGAGGCAGAAAGGGTCCGAGCGTTGGGAGCATTGCGAAGCTTACAATCTAAAAAGAAGCTTTCAGTGGAGAAATGATGGGAAATGCACTTTTTAAGCAATGAAGAGATAGAGAAATGGATCGAGGATTATGTGGAGAGAGAGACCGCTGAGGGAAGACAGCGAGTTCAAGATGCAGAGATAGCGATTATGCAATGGCTGAGAGATATGAATACTGCTGAAAGCATGGGGACGACAACCAGACAGCCCGAAACAATGTTTAAAGAGATGTTGAATGCGATCGGAGACCGTCTGAGCGATCTTGCATGTCCCGACAATGAGCAGTATGGGGAAGACGCGGAAGATGATGAAGAACATACAGAGCTCCGCAAGCTGAGTGATGATGATGACCCTGGCTGGGTGATGGGCACAATCTTCAAAACAGTACAGCACCGCATGGATTGTTTCCGGCAGAAGCACATGACGGTCGACGAATTAACACAATCGGGATGGGGCGACATTGCCAACTACTTCCGGGTGAGAGATATGATGTATGGGACTGCCAAAGTGAAGGTTCTGGCGGTTGTCAAGCCCCAAATAGAAACGACTGCAGCCACGACACCCCCGTCGATATGTGCAGAGCACATGCAAACTCTTGAAATCATCCTGCGAGAATCGCAAATGCCGGCAGTGATTTCTCGACTAGGATGTAGTCAATTGAGGCTGGGTTCACAGAATCGACAGTTACACAAGTTCTTACCAATCCTCTTACCCGACGCAGCGCCCAATTTGACACTGATCCAGGATGCAATGCCTGTTGAACTGTTAAGCGTGTACCGCTGGATAATGCATCCCGAGTTGATTACCATATAGAAATCGGGTACGGATGAAGATGTAGTGATGGCTCCCACGTCACCGGAGGTATAGATAGGCAAATAGTTACTTTTGAAGACCTATCTCCTGTAAAACCAAATTGTGTACCTACTTTGCTACGTGTCAGCTTTTGCTTGATTTCAGTGACCAAATCATGAGACATGATATTTCATCAGTATGTGTGCAAGGGTCATATGGGGCATGAGAAAGTTCTCGATTCCAAATCGGGTTGGTTGACGGCCAGCAAACAAGAAATAGGCCTGCTTGTCACGGTTGCATTTGAAAGCAAAACCTAAAATAGAGACGAAATATAGTAACAAAATTTAAATCTGTGATGTCAGACAACTCACAGGACGAGAGGTCAGTCGGCAGTCTGAACACGGATCAATGGCAACCGTCATGCTGCGTTAGTCCATGCAGCTAACTGCATAACTCTGCGCTCAGACCTGCTGCATATGGTGGAGATTTTGAGAATTGCTTATGGTACGTTATGGAAATCGAGGAAAACGAGATGGAAACAGAACGGTCAGGAAATTGGGCTGTATATGTCTAACATCAGTAGATGGATCGGAATGCCATAACATACCGGCTGAGAGCGCTAAATCACGACGGAGCTACGTCATTTATCGGACTGGTGACGTGAATCGTGGTGGCTCAGAAACTGAGAGGCCTTGATGCTTTTGGATGCAAATGATTATACCTTGAAACAGTATATTGGCTGTCCAAAATGAGAGTATGAATTCTACGCAAAATGATTGCGCACCCAATGACTGATAGTATGTCTCTAAGGTGAGCGTCAACAGAGTGTCAACAATTTTAGTTTTATCATGTCAGCAATCAAAGGGTTGCATGGTCACATCGATCCAAACTAGAGTTATTAGCTGGCTTTAGACATATAGAGGCAAGCTACATGGTCATTGCCCCAACCTAGAACTGAGCGTCAACGGAGCATCACCGATTTCTGGTCTTGTATCTTGGACAATCAGTGGGCTGCGTGACAGTATTAAGCCACAATCACAGTATTGGCCGCCTGTATAGGCAAAAAGGCCAGCGACAATTTCGCTACCACCTCCTAAAAATGGGTGTCAACAGAGCATCAACAATTTTTGGTCTTGCATCTTGGATAATTCAAGGGCTGTGCAAAGGTATACTCCCATAATCATAATATTGGGCACCAGTATGGGCGAAAATGCTACTGATAATATCGCTACTACCTCCTGAAAATGAGCGTCAATGGAGTGTCAACAATTTTTGGTCATGCATCCTGGATAAATCAAGGGCTGCGCAATGGCATACTCCAATAATCATAATATTGGCTGCCTTTAAAGGCAAAACTGCTAGTGAAGATATCGATACTACCTCCTGAAAATGAGCGTCAAGGTCGCGTCAATGATTAATGGTCATGCATCTTGGATAGTTCAAGGGCTGTGCAACAGCATACTCCCATAATCATAATATTGGCCTCCTTTATAGGCAAAAGTGTCAGTGATGATATCCCTACTACCTCCTAAAAATACGCGTCAACGGAGTGTCAATGATTTTTGGTCATGCATCCTGGATAATTCAAGGGCTGTGCGACAGCTGACTCCCATAATCATAATATTGGCCGCCTTTATAGGCAAAAATGCTCGAGACAATATCGCTACTACCTCCTGAAACTGAGCGTCCACGGAGCGTCAACAATTTTTGGGCATGCATCTGGGATAATCAGACAGCAATGCAACGGCATTGACCCATAATCATACTATCAACTGCCTTCACCGGCAGAAATGCTGGTGATGATATCGCAACCACCTCGTCTTTGTATGTCCTTGTATTCAACCTCACAAATCTGCATGCGATGTCTCACGGGTCTGACTATGTTCTTGCTAGTAGCTCTAATGTCAATATTGAAGAAACAGCGTTCTACCTGACTATAAGGCATCTTTTGACAGTAATTCAGGTTGAATTACCCAGAGTTCAATTTCCTACCGCGATGTCAGATACAAAATCTTTAAATACCTCAATGCTAGAGGTTATGATATCATCAAACAATCAACATGTCTTTATTCGTGATTTTAGCGACCGTACTTCACAAACCATCCTCCATGCTTGGTGGGTTTCAATGAATGTAGACTCCAAGCGGCCAATCACTTGGGATGATTCTGGACATGCGCCTTCACAGCGGTTCTATTTACACTGCGGAATTGAGGAGACCAGCAGCCTTGGCATCATATGTATCGTTTCTCTTCGAGTTCTTCGCCATCCATCAGAACATTGGACCAGCTCAATGGGCAAACACCAGCAGGCTAAAGCGCTCGTCGCCAAATTAAACGAATTAACAGTGTCAGAAGTAACCGAAATGACTAGTCCAATGGCCGATGAAAGAGCTTACGCCATACTCAAGAGGCAAGGAAGTCTAGGTATTACAATGGTAAGTTTGCAAAGGTAATTCAAATTTCTTATTTTGATTTTCAGCATAGTTATTGAATTGACAAACAAAACGCTCTAGACTGGCCGCGAAAGACTTTCAAACTGCCGAATTTAACCAAGACTCCTGGAATTGCTACCCCATGTTAGGATTTGTTTCAGCTCACATTCCGTGGAATGTGATACCAAATCTGGAGCTACGAGGTTCATACAATGCATTACGAAGCGAGTTGGTGTTACAGTCAGCCAGCACCCTGAGCAATTTTTGCCGGAGGGAATAAACACCCACAGTGGATGCAATTAAGATGCAATTAGTGTCAAGAAACAAAGTTAGTTTACCTTTAGACGGATGGACATCGACGAACAAATTAGCAATAACGTCGGTCAAGGCCTATTATTTGGATCGAAATTGGGCATTGCGAAAAGTACAACTGGCATTTGATCAGGTTGATAACCCATTCTTTTCCTATTTCGAAATCTCATCAAGAATTACTGGTAAGAGTTAACATATGGGAGCACAGCTAGCTGGACATTTGAAGGAAGTTCTTGATTGTTTTGAGCTGACTGACAGCCATTTACTGGGAAATACAACTGATAACACTTCCTCAAATTAGACGATGACTCGCGAATCACACACTACCCTTGAGGCCTCAGGTATCGAGTGGCCCACATTGAGAAACTACATACCATGCATGGCGCACGTCATTCAGCTCTCTTTGGGTGCATTGATTAGCAGTCTGGGGGTAAAAGGCCGCACCAAGTCTTGGGAAGCCCATGAGCGCGATCAGCAATTTGGAGAGAATGCAAGCACAGACATTGGGAAAACTCAAAGACGTCGAAAAGAGGGCAATGTTAGAATCAATCAGGTGTGGGCCATTCGACCAGGTTTAGAAAAGATAATTGAGAAAGTCTGTATTTCAAGATATTTTGAATGTCCTGAAACTGACCTTCATAGAGCAGAGAATGCTTGCTGTAGTAATAACACTGACACCTGGTCGTCGAAACGAGTTCATTGACTGTCAAACAGCGAAAGTCCGCATCCCGGTACTCCCCATGATGGATGTGAAGACATGTTGGAACTCGAGGTTGGAGTTGCTCAAGCGCGCCAACCGATCACCTGAATTCACGTGCGAGTGGCTTAGGAACCCCAAATACAGTGATTACTGGCCACCCGTCACCACACAGGATGAGTGGACCATTGTCACTTATGTCATGGGAGTTTGATGGCTATTCTGGTACAGGACCCTGTGGATGTCGAAACGGCATACGGTTGCTCCGCATCACGTCATCACTGTCTAGAATGACAAGTTCGATCACATGGATGGCGTGATACAAGCTTTGGCCAAGAAGAGGACACAATGGAATTAAGACTTATACTCTGCCGTGAAGTTTGCGCAGCAGAAGCTGTCCAAATATTGTGCTGAAGTGACTCCAACGACCGGCATGCATCTCATTTCAGCACATATCATTGATCCTCTCCTGAAGTTGCAATCGTTTAGGAAGTGGCACAAGGGAATGGATATTATTCCTGATCACAAGACTTCTTATACTACCCAAGACCATGAGGCCTTTCTGAAGTATGTCGAGAACAAATACTATGCTTTACATAGACGTTTGCCGGTCACATAACCCAAACGCATATGAAACAACAATCTCGTCTTCTCCGGAATGGCTTGTAGATCTGGTCAATCCTTTTCTGATCCATATGATTTGTCTAAAGATGGCGAAAAATACTTAATGCCTAACGAGGTGGCCGAAACGACACCTGGATGAAGCGATCGTGCAGCATGCTTATTGACAGCCGCAAGGCTCCATTTCAATTCACCACCTGATTGACCACAGAACTGAGGGCAAATTAATCCGAATCTTAATGATTACCACTCCAACCCAAAGGAGATTAGTAATACATTTTGGTTACTGGATATCACCGACTGGTGGTGGAAGCCAGAAGAAACGCACGCAAAGTACGCCGATCTCTCCAATGTGGCATGTGATATATTCTCTATCATACCTCACAGTGTCGGAGTGGATGCCAGTTTTTCCCTTGGGCGACATGTGATTGGGTGGAGGAGGTCAAAAACCACAGGCGGGACCCTTTGCAAAAAGGTTGTAGTAAGGCCATACGCTCGAGCCAATGACGGATTACTGGCTGGCAACAACCCAGTATTGGATCCTACAATTACTGATAATGACATGGACATGCATAGTGAGGCGGAGCACAAGAAGTTGCACTGAATGGCCAAGGTACACGACTTTTTGGCGATGTGGCAGGGCAGCTACAACATGCGAGCTGCCCAGAAGGAATCTCGTGCTGAAAATGAACAAATGACAGCCGTTGGATCCATTTCAGGTACAGAAGAGATCGTCAAAGCATCCTGGTCGCACCTTCAACATGCTGCTGCGGCTGCATTTCATTGTCAGAAAAATCACCTGTGCCACCAGCTTTGTCTGCAAAGGACCTCACTCCAGGACGAACTCAAGTATTGAATGTCCAGCAAATCTAACGAATTGACCGCCATCCTGCCGAAAGTGATGAGGTTAGTTCACCTGAAAGCATTTCAAACACCGAAAATTGCCTTAACTGGAATGGGGTCTTGGATATTCCAAACGCCAGCGAAGCCGACTGGGAGGCAGATAATGAATCAGATATGGAACTGGACAATGGCAGTGAGGATTCAGACACCCTGGAGTGGCGGAATGTGAGTACCCAACTGAATCTTCCCGGATTGATTCGGCCTATACAATGGTCAAAGTGCATAGCTGAAAAGACGTCGATGACAGTCAATATAATGGAAACGAGGAGGAATAATGGCATCAAGAAGAAGTAGGACAGAATGCGTCGATGTATTGTCACCAAGTTCATTATGTAGTTTGACCGAGAATTTCATTTAGAGCAATATTATAGTAGAATATTGAGCAGTCGCGTGAGAAACTTGGTTAATAAACACCGGTTCAGCGGGTAATATGCATTATTTGGGAAGATGTATAAGTTTAACCGGATGAGAGCGACCAGTGCTGGACTATTGCTGGGCTCGGCTTCGCCATACAGCCAAGTCCTGATCAGGCTGAAAGGCAACCACCAAGTTCAAACAATCATGAATGCAACCATTAATGGCAGCAGATCTTGAGTAGACAGTACATTAAAATGCATGTCAACGGAGCGTCAACGATTGTTAGTCTTGTATGTAGGGTAATTGAATGGTGACGCAGTCAGTGCTATCCATAAGCAACATCCTGGCAGACTTTCTTGGCAAAAGAGTAAACCATACGGTCACTGCCCCATTCTGAAAATCAGCGTCAACAGAACGTCAACAATTTTTGTCTGTGCATCTTGGGTAACCCCCGTGGCAAATGGTCGCAGCCATTCATAAACGAGTTATTGGCTGCCTTCCAAGTCAACAATAATCGCATCATGCTCCCTGCCCCATCCTGAAAGTGAGCATCAATGGAGCGACAACGATTGTTAGTCTTGTAAGTATGATAATTGAAAAGTCACCTGGTCGCTGCTATTCTTATCCGACGTACTGGCAGCCTTCCTTGACAAAACGATTAACCGCATGGTCACTGCCCCATTCGGACAATGAGCGTCAATTCAGCGGCAAAGATATTTCGTCTTGCATCTCGGGTTATCTAACTGGGGATTGGCTTGTAAACATGCATAAATGAGATAGTGACCGCCTTTAGGGGCAAAAACAATTGCAGCATGCTCCCTGACCCATCCTGATAATGAGCATCCATGGAGTGTCAATGATTATTGGTCTTGCATCATGGCTAATCCAAGTGTTGCAATGTCGTAATAATTCATAGACGATGTTATGGCAGCCTTTTCATTTGAAACAGTGCATGACACATAAGTTACCCTATCATGAAACTGAGCATCAATGGAGCGTCAACTATATTTGGGCTTGCATATTGGGTAATCAAGGCTTTACACGGATGAATTAGCTCTTAACAGAACTATTGACTGCCTTCATAGCCAAAGATACAACATATAACAGGAAGAACACAAATTCCAAAATAATCAATGTCGCAGATCACAAATCATGCAAAACGAGATTATTAGCTGTTGAATACCTAATTTCAATAATATTCAATTATACAACTGCAAAAACAAGAACATTATATAAATCTACAGATGGTCCCGCTGGGCGACCCGCTGACGACCCGCCCAATTCAGATGGGTTGGGAGATTTCCATCGAACCGTGCCCGATATGACTGTTCTGGTATATCGACAACCCGGCCGGCCAATTTGTCAACGGTTTGGTTCCGACCCGGACTTGGACACCAAGTTACGGTCTAGACCCAATGCCAACACTCGATACTATCTGTTATGGATGTGAAGTCACATGGGAATTTGACACTGGAGTTGCTTGTGCGAGCCTACGGATCAAGAGAATTCCCCCGCTACTGCCTCCAGAATGCAAAATTCAGCGAATACAGGCCCGTCTTCACAACCCAGGATGAATGGACCATTGTCATGTACGTCATGGAAGGTTTGAGGCCGTTCCGATACTGGACCCTGTTGATGTCGATGAGGCACTCGGTCAGATTGCATCACGTTATCACAGTCTACAATGACATGTTCAATCATAAGGATGGCATTATGGGAGCTTTTCCCAAGCAGAAGACTCCATGGAAGCAAGACTCGTACTGCGCCGTGAAGTTAGCTTGGCAGAAGCTGTCAAAATATTATGCTAAAGGTACTCCAACGACAGGTATGCATGTCGTGTCAGCAGATATCATTGATCCTTTCCGTAGGTTGCGATCGTTTAGGATGTGGGAGAAAGGAATGGATATCAATCCTGAGGACGTGACTTCGTATACTACCCAATACCAAGAGAGATCTCAGAAATATGTGCAGAATGAATACTGTGCGAAACATCGACATGTGCCGGTCATCAAACCCAAACGCATACCGAGCAACAATCTCTGTCCCTGTGCAACGGCTTCAGGATCCAGTCAATGTTCCAATGATCCATATCATTTGTCCCGTGACGATGAAGAATGCTTAATACATAACAAGGTGGCCAAAACAACTCCCAGACGAAGTGATTGCTCAGCATGCTGATTGACCACTGGCCAGCTCTATTTGAATCCACCGCCTGAATCACCAAAGAACTGGGGGCAAGTTGATCCAAACCTCAATGATTACCACTCTGACCCAATGGAGATTAGCATTACATATTGGATACTGGATATTACCAACTGGTGGTGGAAACACGAGGAATTGGACTCAGAGTATGCCAATCTCTACAATGTGGCACGAGACATAATCTCTGTCACACCAGATGGTGTCGGAGTGGAGGCTTGTTTTTTCCCTCGGCAAGATGTGATCAGCTTGAGGCAGTCAAGAACCACAGGCGAGACTCTTCGCGAAAAAGTTGTTATAAGGCAGTTAGCGTAAGCCAATAACGGGACAATGGCTGGCGTTGACCCCGCATTGGATACGACGAACTCAGAAAACCACTCGGAATTAAAAAGAGAGGCAGCGGATAGAAAATTGCACAGACTGGCCAAGGTCCACAACTTTTTGTAGATGTGACAGGGCCGCCAAAACTGATGTGCTACAGAGAATGAGTTTCGCACTGAAATCAAGCAAATGACAGCCGTAGGATACATTTCTGATACAGCAGAGATTGTCAATGCATTCTGGTAACTCTCTCAACATGATGGTGCAGCTGTATTTAAACTGTTGGAAAGATCACCTTTGCCACCAACATTGTCTGCAAAGTACCTTCCTGCAGGACGAACTCAAAAATTAAATCTCCGTGGAATCAGAAGAATCGACTGTCATCTAGTTCAAATTGATGAGGATACCACCCCTGAAAGCATTCCAGACACCGAAAATTTGCTAAACTGGAAAGGCAACTTGGGAAATCTAGTTAACAGTGAAGATATTTGCGCGGCAGATGTTGAAGGTTAAATAGAGCGAGACACAGGCATGAATTATCCTGAAGGCCCAGACTTGCGGGATGTGCGTGCTGCACCAAATCTTCCCTGAGTGATTCTGCCAACACGGAACTCTAGGAGACAGGCTGAACTAGGTTTGGTGACAGTCAATTCAATGGAAAGGAGGAGGAACAAGGGAATCAAGAAAAAGTCGGACAGAATGCGTCAATATAGTTCACCAGCTCATTTACGTAACTTGACCGAGATGTTCGTTCAGAGATACAGTATGGGCGAATGGTGAGCAGTCGCTTGTGACTATCGGTTGATATACAGATGTAGAGTGGGCGCAATCATTCTTCTGGCAAGACATATATATGTTTCCAGTATGAGAGCGAACAGTGCAAGAATATTACAGGGCTTGGCTTTGCCACAGGGCCGAGTCTCAACCTGTCAGAAAGAAAACCAATAAGTTCAAAACATTATGAAAACAATCATTGATGGCAGCAAATGTTGAATGGACAATATATTAAAATGAGCGTCAATGGATCATCAACAATTTTTGGTCTTGTAAGTATGGTAATTGAAGAGTGATTTGGTTGCTGTTTGGCATAAGTGATGTATTGGCAGCTTTTATAGGCAAAAGAGTCTGCAACTCGGTTACTGCCCCATTCTGAGAATGATGGCCAAAGAATCGTCAACGATTTGTGGTCTTGTAAGTATGGTCATTGGATAGTGACGTGGTCGCTGTTAGCCACAACTGATGGTTTGGCAGCTGTTAGAAGTAACAGAGACAGCAACACGGTCACTGCCCCATTCTGAGAATGAGCATCAATGGAGCGTCAAAGATTTTTTGTCATGTAAGAATGGTAATTGAATGGTGATTTGTTCGCTGTTAGGCATAACCGACGTATTGGCAGCCTTTATAGACAAAAGAGACAGCAACACGGTCGCTGCCCCATGCTGAGAATGATTGTCAATGGAGTGTCAACAATCTGTACCTTTCCATCTTGGGTAATCTAAGTTCTGATTGGTTGCAGACATCCATTGATGAGATATTGGCAGCCTTCAGGGGGAAAAACATCAGCGACACGCTCCCAGCCACATCCTGAAACTGAGCATCAACGGAGCATCATCAATTCTTGGTGTTGCATTTTTGGTCATAAAGACATTGCGCAGAAATTCGGGCTCATAACAGAAATATTGACCACCTTGGTAGGCAAAAATACAATCTATCAGTAGAAAAACACGGATTGCAAAATAATCGACATCGCATAATTCAACACTTGCAAAAACAAATTATCGGCTGTTGAATACTCGATTTTGATAATACACTATTATCAATCTGCAAACACAAGTGTCTAATATCAATTTATAGATGGACCCGCTGGGAGACCCACTGACCACCGGCCAAAATCAGACGAGTTGGGAGTTATCGATTGAACCTACCCGAGGTGACGGTTCGGGTGTATCGACCACCCAGACTTCCCCCTTGGCAACGGTTCAGTTCGTACCTGGACCAGGACCCGAAGTGGCGGTCCAGAACCGTTGCTAACACTATCTGGAAGATCATGATACTGAAAACTGAGAGATTTCCCTGGATGTCCTGATTGAGAGAACTTTGGGATGTCTCTGTGAGGACAGTTTTTGGTAAGTAGAGAGATGTTCTTGGAGGCTGTGGTCGAGTGAACATAGATGATGTTTTCAACTGACATTGGTGAAAGGAATGAATGCCATGAGTATGGGAATTTGGAGATGCACTTGGAGGCCAGAATTGAGCATGTTTGGTGTTGCCATTGGAGTACAAAATAAAGCAAGTTTGGAGATACACATGCAGACTGCAATTGAAAGTGTTTGAAGAGACATTTGTTCCCAGTGACGGGGTGAAAGTGGAGGTGTAATTGGATATGCCTGATTAAATGGCGGTTGGTTTCTAGGTGAATGATTATGAGGCTATCAATCTGAAGAGAGAAGCAATCATTGCTAAGACTCATATTCATCAGCTATTCTGCAATCATGGGAATATGGCAAGACATGAATTTACCCTTATTGAGAGCTGGCTGACTGTGGTCAATCTGCAATGTGGTATTCCCTGAGCTAGCGGTATTCAGGCATTAACTGTAACTGATCATGGTGAGAATGCAGGGAGACTAACAGCATTCTGGAAACAGTCAATCTTGGGTTAATATAGCACTTGCTGTTAACTGATGACTGTGACATGGGGAGTTAAAGTGTGATGACTTGACTTCAAGTTGTTCTATGAAGATGGAGATGTGAATCAGAATGAGAGGGATTAAGGATAGATACAGGAACCACGCGAAATACTCTGAGAGGCTGCGGAATATCAGAGCTACAATATGACAATTTCGAATAAGAATGCCATGTATGAGTGTTTGGACCTGTCAGAGCAGAAGTTATACCAGCTGTATTGTTTATGCTAAATTGACTATTGCCCACGAAATTCTCTTCAGTTCTGTTTTCTCATACTCCGGTCACCAATACCATTACATGTATATCCACCATCTTTGAGAGTATTGTACACAACATTTCCCTGACTGTTAAATAGGAAGGTAAGTTATCCCTTCCTACCTCTCTATGCCACAATTACAAGCTGAACATCAAAAGAGCATGCCATCAAAGATTGACTGTCTTCTATTCTCTGTGTGCCTTGTAATACTTAACTCTCCACATTTTCAGCATTGCAATTTAACCAAGATCATTGTCTCAGCTCCTATTGTGTATTCTGTCAGAAACATCATCTTCATATAAACCACTCTGTAAATGCTCTCCTCACCTTTACCTTCACCTGCACTTCATTGCTGTCTCCAAGTATATCTTATCACATGCTTGATCAGAACCTTCCAGTGTATTTGTTGGTTTACTCAAAGACAGCAATCATGTGAATCTCCTAACTTGTGAAAAGTCTACCTGCATTGTAGTAGGGATACAGGTTTGGTGGTGTTTCTCCCAACACCCAATCATGGCCAATAAGTGAATGTCCAAATACACTCACTCATGGCCTCTGGGTCCATCCCAAATTGCACCCACTCACTGCCTCTGTATGTAACTTTGAGTTTGCATGGTTACTACCTCTTCAGCAATACAGATCACGGTCTCCAACTGCTTGTCCAATGATTTTTTATTGCACTGTCCACGTATGACTCCAAGTTCACTTTATCAAAGTCTCAACGTCTATCACCATACTTGCTTTATTTGAGTCTCCCATTCCATTTCAAAGTTCACTTAGTTGTAGCCTCTCCGTTTACACAATTGCAGCCTCCAAGTGTGTCTCTATGTCTATACTGTTGCTGTTTTGAGGTGTTTCTCTAGTTGAGGTCGAGTGTCTTTGAATTTCAGCTCCATAACTTCAGGTGTCTTCATGACTACCTGCAAATGTTCTGGTAGCATCTGAAAGCACTCTGCTTGAGATCAGAGGGCCCTGGAAGAATCTGGAATTACTTAGGAGAATTGGAATCATTCCACACTGTCTAATATTTTGCTGCTGGATCAAATGCAACAAATACTGGATGTATATTGTCAACAACTGTGCAATCACCATTGCCCTGGCACTTCTATATGTGGTAAGAACATGTAAGCCACAGGTTGTTTCTACTCAAGCAGTAGCAGCTGGAGTTGTAGTCTCATCAATGCCAGTAGTGGGTAACCTTCTATAATGTCCTAATACAACATATCAATGCTCCAGCCAACTTCTCAGAGGAAATACCTAATACTGAACCTCAATATACATTCAACTCAACAATGCACTGTATGATAAACGTTTTCAAGACATGGACATTCCAGATAAACAACTCTAATCCAGTTAGAAATGGTGACTACCATCATCATTGGGTGTATATTATCCATGCTTACCATCAATATTCAGAAACACCAATCAGCTTTCCATTTTGGAATGCACCAACAGAACCCAGTGACTTCTTCCTGGGATCCAAGAACCAACACAATCAATAGCATAATCTTGAATGCTGTAACAATTGTATTTTGCTAGTATATATCGGCACATTCTGTCATAAGGTACACATCTTTTAGAAAACATATATAGTTAATCACAAGCAGCTGTGAAAATGAACAATACGGTCTATGAGTGGCTGCAGAAGGGAGATATCGTCCTATCAACTAGAGAGAAGACTATGGCAATGCAAGAGTACATGTAAAACACAGTGTGTGAATGACAACCAGGCAGACAAGTAACTACTGCTGCTGCACAATGATTATTTCCATCAGCAATATTCATTTTACTCACAGGGAGCCTTCAGCAGTATGTGAGAGGAATAAAGTATAAGTGTACCATTGTCACAATGCAGAGAGAATGAAACTACAGGAGGAGGTTTGGGCAGGCGGTTTGAGAAACTTTGATCTCCGATTACTGGTACGGGAGTATAATGAGGGGAATTGTAATAAGCCTGGTTGTACATCACTATGCTGGGGATAATTTTGAAGCCTCGGAAACAGTCACCCAACCAGTTTGGAAACCACCAACACAGACTGTGGAAAATAAAACTCAATAGGAATCATCATTTCAAGGGCAGCAGGTGTTAAGTCAGATCTTTTGGATGATTGCAAGAAAGGATTCAACAGTCATATTCAATATAATCCTTGAATTATTGTTCATTATTAACTTCCAAATCATACTATACTAGCTTACATTGAGTTCAACATACAATGTTGTATGTAGCCAATTTCAAGATCCAAAGGAAAAGATGACTGATTCTTAAATAAATAGCAAAAACATCAATGCAATTACCCACACTGATAGTGCAAATGATATCCAGCAAACAGGTTGTCTTTGTTATTCACTCCATCTCCCATCTGATCAGTGGCAAAACAAATAGGAACACACAATTCTTCAATCTCGTATAGAGGGAATAAGTACTCCTTTATCCACAAATGATTTGTACCAGGTCATGGTATGACATTTAACTCCGATGTTATTGTGCTCAATTTGTAATATTTCACAGCATCATCAAAAGTTGATAGCTAGGCAGCAATTGAAACCCAGATATGAATTGCAATATGCTATATGCGGGCGAAATGGGAAACACCCCCAGAACAGATAGGCACAAGATGAGAAATGCTGGGTAGAAAAGAGGAGTTCAGAAGGTGATGGAGAGATGGTGCAATGGGATAGAAGAGATTGAATTCAGGCTGACGACTGCCATTGGGAATCAAAGAGATCCAATTGCAGTTGAAGATTGCTCAACGTAGTGTAGTAGCACTGAAAGGGGCATAATAACCACAGATTGAAAGATAGCAGCAATAATAGTCATTGAGAATCATGATTCCCAATGGGGATATGCCCATAGTAGTGGTAGAGCAGCAACAGAGGGGCACGCAGCACAGATTTTAATATAGGTGAGTCAATGGGGATTGAAGAGTACCATTCCCAGCAGAGGAGTATGCACCCTGGTGGGGGCAGGCCAATAGTGGATGTTGGTGAACAGATTGATATATAGGTGTGTTGATTGAGAGTAAGAAGCATGTATCCCAGTGGAGAAGTACCCATCCTAGGCAAGAAGTAATGAACATGAAGTCAGAAGCTGCCCACAATATTCAATTGATAAGAGATCTGGCTTTGATAGTACAATTTAGTGTCTGGGAAGGTCAATATCTACCTTGATATTTAACTTGGGAAAACATAACTGTAATTATCATGCTAATGGCATATTTAGACTTTGCAGAATGAATCACTGCTGCTGCCAGTGCTACAGTCTGTGGAGTAAGAGGTCAACAGAACTGAGTGGTGGTAATCTGGCCCACTTGTAAGCTATTGGCAAAGAAGAAGAATTGATGGCAAAGTGAATCCAGCAGATCCATTTGGTTGAACCATAATTGGGTTTCTCCCACAACCATTATGAGATCAGCATCATCAAACATGAGCATCTTAACCTGGATCTGAACCCCAGTCGCAGAGCACACATCAAAGTGCCAACTGTGTTCAACATTTCAATCTATTATATATGCCCAACATTTGTGAATATTACCAATTATTTGTTTTTACAATCAATATATTGGCATATAGTCTATATTATAAGTCTGATAGTGGAACATTACGCTCAATACATAACTTACAACTTCTGCAGTTTGCTGATGTATATGTTACGATAGACTACCAGGTAATTGACAGAAAGATAGTACACTTACAGAAGCAGGTACAGATGCCTACTGCCTACTCTGAGCATAAATGGTAAGTTTTCAAGCTATGTCGACCATCAAGGGTTTCTCATTTGATATGGTTTTCCATGCAGTCATTTGGAACATGATAGCCTCACTGAATGTAAATGCTATCTCTGTAGTTGTGCCTTGGTATTGGGGAATATTGATATCTACACCAGCTTTTGGATGTGAAATATTCTGGTCTCCACTAGATTTGGGTAGGGGGATTACCTGGGAGAGTAGAGGGTCAAACTCACATAATCTGTCAAAGGTTGCCCTTTGTCTTTCAAGCAATAGCGACACCTAAACTTCAGCTGGCTTCTGGGAATTGGGAAGTGGCAGGCATGGGAAGACAATATCTGTATGGCACCCACTCTATGGGCAGTGGAACTATTGTAGTTGATACTGTCATAACCCATCATGTCTTGATTAGAAGTAATACCATTGGTGGGTGATTAGAATTATATCATATACTGTTGGTGATGAAGGTAGACTCATTAAGGTGCTCTCATACATGATTGCTGATCTTCTGGTTCACATATCTATCATCCTGCTTCAATTTAAGCTCATTACCTATATTAGTCATCTCCAATCCAATACTCAAAGGCAGGGTTGGAAGTTACACATGTAGTTGACAATAATGATTACTTGTCAAATTGAATCCAAGTGCGAGTACTCTCTCATGCTGTACATCTTCAATCTTGAGAGAATGACCATTTATGACCTAGCTGGGAGTAGGTACCATGTGATGAATGGAAGTCAGATTTAGGGAATATAGAGAGACAGTATATCATGGTAAATATAGAATGAAATGTAATACAGTCAAGGAAAAATGCCGCAGGAAAGGAAAATTGATTTCAGCAGGATGCTATTCGAGACTTGCCAGGAAACAGGCCACAATGGTTCATCTCTATGATTTATAGATATACTGTTGATTTCTGTACCTTGTTCAGCATTAGAAACTATCTGGTATACTGGACCAGATGGGTGCACTATCAGAACAAGAATTGGAGATTTCTGAAAGCCGACAAGCCTAGAATTGGATCATATGCACCTGCTGAACTCGGGAAATTAATAGGGATGGATCTTTAAGCAACTCTTGGAGCGAGCCACAGGAACTAGTGAGGAACAGATTGACCATTATCACCCTTGTGTATGACTGCTCCAGAGGTAGTAAATACATCTGTAGCTTCGACAATTGAGGTAACTGCATTGCATAGACTTGTTGCTGGGTTGAGAACGTGCATAACTGGGATACAGTTGCAACCATGGTGAGTGGTGATGGTTGACTTACAAGAGTGCGAACGGATAGTGTAATTGATAGGGATTGAATGTCATCCTCCTTACCTGGTAGGTCTGTCAGAAGCAAACAACATGTATATGATGTTCAATGATTCGACGGATCAGGTGATCATGCTGGCAGGAGGTCACTTTCATTCATCGATCGGAGTAATATCTGCTCAATGTCATATTATTGATTGTGGCGGTCAACATAAGAGGTAGTCTATTTGAGTTTCAACAGGGGATATTCAATGTATAGAGAGAATAGTAAGGTATGATCAAGTTTCAAGGGTTATCTAATCATTCACAGTTCTGGTCAATGCCAAGATTGCTGGCAAATAGGTCCTTAATACTCACTAAGATTCAGATATTGAGCATTGTTCAAATGTCCTGATTGCTAGAAGCCTGTATACCAAAGTACAGATCTATTTGTATTCTTATGAATGGCATTCAGAGGATGTCTTGTATGTATTCATGCATACGCAGCTGGTAAGTCCAGCCAAGCCTGGAATGACCATCATCTAATGGAGATTATGAATCAGCCCAGCTGAAACCTACATGCTGTACACCAGGGAGGTGGACCATATATGCAACACTCTCCCCAATTCTGATAATCTATAGAGGATGAAGGACAAACAATAAACAATCAAACATACAAATAACCTCATGATACCCATAGTAGCCTCCTTTTCACCCTGTGTGGCAAGTAAGCAGGGAAAGAGTACTACTGTAGCCTGAGAATGGCTGTCTATAAAACAAAGAAATTCATATTTCCAAAATGAAATGTAATACAACCTTCAATCCAACCTTAAATTAACCCCCAATTGACCTCTATTACAATAAACATGTTGCTTTTGTGAACTGTGTTTGCTTATCTCTAGTTAGTGCATTCATTGGCATATCTGCAACATTTTCGTCTGCATACACCTGGGAGTAGTTGACTGTTCAATATCTTTACCAATATGGACTGTTGTGATTGCTAATGTGGATCGGCTTGCTTTGAGCATTGATGATTTCCATTGTAATATGAGTGAGATCACTCTGATTGTTGCAGTTGATTGACAGAAGTGGTAAGTCATTGCCATTACAGTCATTCTGTATTGCAAGGATTCATTCTGACTCTGTAGATGCCTCAGAGATGTGGTGAACTCGGCCTTGAGAGTTGATATGGTGACAATACTTTTCCTTTGTGGCTGCCGCAAAATCACTCCATCACTGTGGAGAAACAGATGTCCTCTCTGAGCCTTGCAGTCTGCATGGGCATTGGCCCAATCAGAATCTGTACACTGTTTTATGCAATTGACTATTTTGATTTAGATGCAGGTGCAGATGCTAATGCCAATGACAATGACAATGCCAAAGTCAAAGAAAGTGCCAATGCTAATGCTGATGCTGTTGAAGTGTAGTCGAAAATGAGTTGCAGCTTTCCGATACTGAAGAACTCTCATAGCAGAAGTCATCTCATGGGTAAATGTCTGCGAATTGTAGCCAGAAACAGCAGGTATTACATACAACATATCTGGCCAAGTTTCATTTAATGTGTACCTTAGGTATTTCAGATCTGCTTGATAGTCTGTGATATCATCCAATTCCTTCTTACCCTGATCCACAGCCAAGTCTTGCTCAATATTGGAATTCATGAGTTATGAGGTACCACAGGTATACTAGATACTGACTCATATAAAAAATGCTGTGATGTACGCTATCTGATCAGGAGTGTTGCCCTAATGTTCACACTAGATATCTATGTTGCAGAGTTGGCTTTTTGGGTGGAGGCTCATGATTCAGAATTCTACTGAGGGTTTCAATTTGACTTCAATGGATACATTGATTGTAGCCCCCAGGCATGATTTGGAGATATTTTCAATATACTGATCTATCAGCACACTGTTGGTGTGGAGATAACAGTCAGGGTCAGCTAAGGACTGGGCCAAACTGACAGGGAATAGAAAGGTATTTATTTTGTAGTACCATAACCATAGATCTTGTTTTTAACCATTGATGGCTTTTCTGAGTCTGACTATTCTCTTTGGGGCATGTAAGGCATTCTGCCCATTCTTTGTGTAGGTGATACAGATAACATCATTGTCGATATCGGTATTGACGAAGGCCGTTACTCTGTCCAAGTGGTCCCTGATTGTCACCAATCATCTGATGAGCAAAATTAGATTCCAATACATATTAAGCTTCGTAATTGGTGAATCAGTCTCACCAAAATCTGTCTCCTTCATTTCCTTAGGATTGGTTGTGCTTTTTACCATCTGGATGTGGTGTGAATGTGTATAGTCTCACACACTCACTTCAAGCCAATCGGGTTAATCTATTGCAGGGCTGTTTTCCTGCTGTTGAGAGTGGAGAAGGTCTCAACAAGTAGGATCGATGTGCTTCTTTCCTCCATGGCTCGTTTCCAGTCCACTCTTTCAGTGCATTCCAAATATTCTGGACAGGTAAACAGATCTCAAGTGGGTGTGGATGCCATACTTTGACTACTTGTAATACGACTTTCTCTTGGCGAAGCTGGAGATGATGGTAGAACATGGCTCAATTACTTGGTTGTTGTGGCAAAACACCAAGCACTTAAATCCTCTCATTGGACATGCAGGCTGTGGACAATGTTTTTTTGCATTTGCTGTGGAATGGTGGGCAGTCTGATGCTATTGGTGGAGGCACCGGCTGTTGCCCTTATCTGCTCCCTCGTCAAGAGCATCATGCATATGAGATGTGGATATCTTACCTAACAGCATTTCTTCATTGTCTTTTCCTCAGAGAGGCTTGTTTCGGTTATTTATTTCATGGATTCATTTCTTGTCTTCTAGTAGTCTAATAATTTTGGTATAGACCCCATTGCTTATATACTGGCAGGACATGGATGCATTTCTCTCATCATTGAAGATGTCTTCTGATTGCACTTTCACTGTCTGGGATTGAAGATCTCATATCCTCCACAATGTATACAAGTTGTGTGTGTAGCCAACGACCATGAAGGGATTGTACTAGGTGCCAAAATTGCCTTGGCATTATACTTTGGGAATTGATCTGTTGGCATAGCATGTAGATTGACATAGGTGGTGAAGGGAAGCGTGTTACAATGACTTGTTGCCAGTGACATTGTGTATAAGAATTTTGACTTGTTGCAACATGCGGTATAGCTTTTCACATCAGCAACAACCCTAGTTTCCGTCTGAAACAGCCGGGTGTTCCGGACGGCTCTGACGGCTCTGGTGGAACTTCGTACTTTCTGCCAGTGAATCAGACGCCACCCGTCGCCCAAGCGACGGGTCGCGTTGCATTCATCACTTGCAGCGGCAATTATACCATGCCTCATATTCTTGTGACGCGTCACGATGTATATTAAGCTCGCCGCTCCGGCGTCAGGCTTCCTTTACTTTACATCCAGAATGTGGTGACGTATACGCACCATCAGAACGACATGTAGGTTACACTCTTCTCAGGGGTTGCAGTTATGCAGTAGCCATTTACGCAATGCCTGGCGATGTTTATGCCTTTCTTCGGCCGATAGCCACATGCCACACTCTCATTTATGTTTAGCTTTCAGATTTTGTCTCTTATTGCAATACAGTCTTCGCTTCGGATACATCGCTTGCCGTTGCATTTGCTTCGCCATTATCGTATTTTACATGTCTGAAATATACTATCCAATCTTCACACTCTCTAGTACTATGCCCTCAGTCCTCCACATTCTGCGTTGATCCATCATCGGCTTGCGATGCTTCTTCCTTCTCATCTGCATTCCGCATCATCGCCATCCTCGCCCTCATACCCGTCGACATCACCGGTTCCCAGGTCAAACCTCTCGAGTTCAGTCGAGGCCTGTTGTCGCCGACTGGCGGTGGGAATGGCATCGCTTTCGTCAGCTTCATCCTCGAAATCCCAGCCGCCACCTGGCATCCCGAAATGCAGTTCGTCATCCGTGCAATTGTTGTCTATTGGGATGTTTGGGTCAGTGCTTCCAATCTCAGGTTCTTCAAGCGCCACTTCGGAGTTCAAATAGTCACGAAGAATAGGATTGTCAACACGCGCTGCATCCACGCTGATCACCACGGCAGGCGTTGTGTTCTCCGCCTATTGGATCTGATGCTTGACTGTGGCAAGAGTGTTGTTATACACCGTCTGCTGGTAGCTCTCCGGTAGTGTGTTCCAGGCATTCATCAAGAATGTATACGTGTCTGCAACGCGAGGCGAGGTTAACAACTTGCGACCCGGTACAGCGCAGCAGGATGTGATCTTACCACCGTCATTCTTGCAGTTGAAGTAGTTCGAGCGATCAGGTCTGTCCGCTTTCAGCTTTCACTTGGAAGCTTTCCGATGAACACCTATGTTCTTTTGCCACTCCCGGAGAGCATGGCGCAACATGGTGCGAGTATACATGATCAGTGGCGAGGGTATGTGGCCGTCCTTGTCGTCAATCATGGAATTATAAAATCCATCAGCATACTTACCGCGGTTATTCGCCCAATGATAAAATTTGACGTAGATAAACAGCGGGATTGCTTCCGCCAGGAAGTAAAGTGTACGCTAGCCATTCGTTAGCAGCTTTCGACTTTCTCTGCGTTGGATTTGGACCGCATACACCACCTTCCACATGCTCTGCGATTGGAAAAAGATACTTATTGTCTGCCGGAAGGGAATCAATGAATTCCAAACGCTCTGTGGCGGATTCAAAGCGGTTGTGATCATAAAGCTCTGCTATGTTTTCCCTTGCTGATTGAATAGAATGGGATTCAACGTTATCGACTTGTGCTCGAACCTGGTACCGGTTTGAGCGTGTAATATCCAACGTGGGCCGTTGATTCAGCATACCTCTTTCAAGATCTCCTTTGTGCGTGCCTCGAATGCTATGGACCAAATGTTTTTGTGCTGCATAGCGGTGTTCCAGTACGTATCTATTATCTGCCAGTGTGGGCCTTCAGCTAATGCTTTCGAAACGCATCGCATTGCATAACTTACTGTCTCCAAGTCGGTTGCACTCATAAACGGCCGTCCGTTCAACATGTAGAGATCCACGAGTCTGCCCGTTGCAAACACAAGACGGGTCATGTCTGAGTGATCAAATCGATGGATGCCGCGACAGCCGGAGACCATTGATCGAGGTGTAGACACCGCCTGCGTTTGCAATTGCCACTGCCTCTGTCTCTGATTCTTTTCAGTAGCTCGCGTTAGGAGTGGATTTGCAATGAGCGCGTGGGCTTCTGGATTAGGGATGCGGGAAGGCAGGTTTTCAAGACCTCAGAGAGGAGTGGGAGTGATAACAATGCCGGACGCGGGGCTGGATACAACGCGACGCGTTGAGGTTCCTCCGGGTGCTGGTCTGCTCCGACTGCTTGTACCCGGCGTGGCGGTTGGAGTATTTATTGACCATCGCTGTGTAGCGGCCGGGGTAGAAGTCACGGGTTGATTGAAATATGCAACGCGAGAATTGTTCAGCAAAGATGAGGGGGTGGAGTTCTGACCTTGGATTGTGCAGGGTACGGAACTCCCTCCTTGAGAGGAATCCCTCTCACCAACCGGTACGGAAATGAGTCTTTCAGTGGGCGGAAGTTGAGAATTCCCCAAAGGCCCACGCTTTTGTTGATTCTGACGATTAGGTAGACTTTGAACATTATGTACGACCGGAGTTGTGTCAGGGTGAGGGCTTTGGGAATGCATAGTCCAATATCCATGTTTGACGTTAAGAAAGTAGGAACAATTGCCTGCGCATGCATATGCAACGGCAGGGGAGGGAGACTCCTATTTGAGCGACCATGGAGAGTTTCGACAAAAAAGGGAGGCGCAGTGTGGACCGCGCTAGACTCTAAACCCTGACAATACTCGGTGACGAGATCCCTTGAAAAGCATTCAATTATGGGGTTAACTGCGATCAGATTACACTCAGATTGAACTCAGATTAAACCCAGCATTGATATTCACTGTTACAGCAACGTCTGAAGGTCTATTTGCATCGCTTGAAGGGTGTTTTACCATCTTGGCGTGATTATCATCGTATTGCACTCATTCCTGCCACAATATTTTGAACCATTGATTGTGTATATCTTCAGCTTCCCGGTGGAAATCCCCCTTTGGCAGAGCTACAAGCATCTCAAAGCAAACAATTACGTATTCTCTATCCTATGACATCAGTTGCGTGTGCTTTATCCACTACTCGGCGTTGGTAGCCGTGTTGGATGGTTGCACAGTTGGGACAACTTGAGAACTACTCAGTTTGCTCCGAGATGCAAGAGGTCTGAGCGGTAAAACTGATGTATAATGCAAAAGCAACGCCCGGCGTGGTAAACCGTCGTCTCCGTGAGTAATATATCTCGTCTCGAGGCTTGTCGTTCATGAGGTGCCTGGTAGTTCTGCAAGATGAAGGCTGGGCCGTTTTGTCTTCATTAACCTACAAAACTCACAAGTTGAACGTTGAACCAAGAAATCGCCGGAATTCGAGTATATATATCACTTCTTCCCGCCTACATCTCCTTTCTCTTTTCCTCCTGTTTTATACACACCGACAGCATCCTGATCTCGACAACACGTGACTTGCACAAACCAACGCATCTCGTTCCAAAACACACCCGATAACCTACACAACTCTGTACTTTCCGTCTCTGCTTCCTTCCGCTTCAACTGTATCATAATGCTAACATGTCGGATGTAGATTCATTTTCAACTGGCAGCGATGGCACCAAAGGGCAGCAGCAGAGGAAAGGGGAAGGCTAGGGCAAAGATGCCGACATCGGTTGTAAAGCGATGCCTGTCGGTGGATCGGGACCGTAGAAAGGGATTTATCTCGGAACACATCCGTGGACTCATACAGATATACAACGTTTGCGTCGTCAGGGATGAGAGGGCATGGGTCAGCGTTTATGATATAATCTTTGTTGATCCAGTCACGACTCGCCACTTTTCACAATTCCAGCTGATATGGCCGCACCGCAGGAGCAGGAGTTCGCCTTTTCGGGAATGGTGGGCTGTCTTCCGCTCATATATGGGGCAAATATTTGACAAAACCCACGACCAAATGAACAATTGGAGGTGGGACAACCCCCGTGCCTTCGGGGATCAAGTTGATCGCTCCAATCCACCGACACACAGCTCGTGGGAAGGTTAAACGCACCGTTGAGCTTTGCTCTTTGTACGGTAGCGATGATCTCAGGGCAAAGATTGAGCCGCCAACCTGTCGGCAGTACAAACCAGGCGACTTCCTGGCCGTTAGACCACTGAATTGGGATGAGATAATCGACGAGGATAATGATGATGACAACTGGGCTGATCCCGGTGCGCCGAGCGGTGGAAGGAGCCCTCCTGGCGATGGCAATGACAATGACGACGGCGAGAGTGAGGAGGATACGCAGGGCGGTGAGAAAGGGACCGGGAAAGGGAAGGGAACAAAGGATGGGAAGGGTAAAGGGAAGGCGACTGAGGACGGGAAGGGGAGAGGGAACGGGAAGGCGAAGAGAAACAGTAAAGGGAAAGGTATTGTTAGACACACCCCAGCAGGAGATGATATCTCTCGTGCCGTTGCTTTGCAGTTGCAGAAGGAAATGTCAGAGGCAGACTTGGACATGGAGGGCTAACTAGAGCACGTATATTTAGAGCCGGAAGCATTGCCTGCCTTGTCAATTCCCCTAGCTGATGATACCGACTCTACCGAGTCGGACGGCGAATATGACTCAGCACTTGATGTGGATATGTACATGGAGAATGATGTGGACGCACCGGACGGCGTTGTCATTGACAGCGAGGTGGATATGGAAAGGGCCGGTGAAGATGAGGAAGATGAAGAGGAGGAAGATGAGAAGGAGGAGGAGGAGGTGGTGGATGAGGATGAGGAGGAGGATGAGGATAATGGCAAAGAACCTCAGACGATTGGCCAGGGAGCGATGGTAAGTACATCGGCTGATGATGCTGATACCATGGTAGACGATGACCAAACTGTGCTACCTGAGCAAGGCCAGGAGATGGGCGAGCATACCCCACGGCCACAACCTCTGGCGCCTGCGCCATGGCCACAGACTCCAGAGCCTCCCCCACGGCCACGAACTCCGGAGACTCATACCCCCAGTGGGCTGGAGTTTTTGGGGCTTGTGACGCTGCAAAAACCTCGCCCAGCAGCGCCAACTCTGCGAGAAGCTGAGGCAGCCGGAAACCCCTCAGATGTTGATGTGGAGCAGCAGCTACTCGGCGAATCGGCAAGTGGCGACGGTCTCCTCGATGGCCCTCTCCTCGATGTCCCTCTCCCGGATGTCACCCTTCCGGTTGTCGCTCTCGTCGATGTTCCTCTCCCCGATGTCCCTCTCCCTGAGGCGTGCCCGGATGGCTCGGCAGGCGAGGAGTGAACCAGTCCTCAGGTTGCTGAGGAGGCTTGCGATTGGGTTAGAGTCGGGTTCTTGTCTTGTGAGTTTCTTTTGCTGTAATCTATTCATCTCAGGCACTGATTAAGGCACGCGTGGAGGTGTTTTGTTCGTTGGGGTTAGGGTTGCAGGCTAGTTTGTTTCCTTTGTTCTAATCTATTAATCTCAGGCATTGATTATTACACGCGTCGCGAGGTTTTTGGATTGCTCAGGGTGTATTTTTTATTTATTCATAGTGTTATGGGACATCGCGCATGCAGTGTTGTTGCAACTCCTGGCGTGATGTTGTTGAGGCTCAATAAATCTCTCAAGTATCGTGAGCTTATACCAACACCAGACTGCTCAGGCCCAGCACCAACTGTCGTCCCTTTCTACAGTGAATACTCCACTCCTCCCGTGTCGTCGACAATGCCAGAGAAGACCTCGTTCCGTTGCCCAGAATTTTCATGCCGAAAAAAGTTCACCTCAGACAGCTGGCGACTTAAACATATCAAATTACACCATCCTGAACACCTTCAAGTTGCAGAGAACCTGACTATTCGCAGCATGCCCCGACGCGTTGAACCCACTCAGCGTCGTGAATTCAACGATAACAAAGATTCTGTCGAAGACTTGGACATGTTTCCCTACCTCAAACACGTTGAAAACATCGCAGACTCAGAGTCTCAACCACTGCCACCTCTTCTGCCGTGAACGGAAACATACCACAGTGCCAGTGCTCCACTGAGCGAGTACATTGCTGAGCCATGGGAACGCGACACTCAGGGTTTCCTTGAGATGAACCAACAGAACAATCCCTACCCCCTGTTTGCGACACGTGCAGAGTACAAATACATCCAGTGTGGGATCAGGAAGAAGGGCATGAGGACATACTATGACAACGTGCTGAAGAATGAAAACACTGCTCTGCGTTTCCCAAGATTCAAAAACGGGGATGGCGTCCAGAAGCTTGTGCCTAGCATGCCAGATGATCTGCCTCTTGGGGAGTGGGAACTACACACTCTCGAGGATATGAGATTGAATGACAATCACCAACGCCCTATCAAATACTGGAGTCGAGACATCATCAAAAGCATGAGATGCTTGATGCGGCAGCCAGCGTACGCCGAGCATCATATTTACCCCCCTCAGTGTTGCTTTAACAGCGATACGCCACCGAAACCCCTGTATACCGAAATCCACACTGCGGTCTGGTGGTGGGAGACACAGATAAGGAGAGATACTCCTGGATAACAACGTGCTAATCGACGTTTAGGCAACGCTCAGAGTGGGGGATACACTGGTTCCCTTGATCTTCATGTCCAACGGAACACATCTCTCGAATATTGCTGGCAACAAGACAGAGTGGCCTGTATATATGACAATTGGCAATCTATCTTCGAAGGTCCGCCAGATGCCCTCAATGCACAGTGTCGTGATGGTCGCCCTCCTGCCGATTCCAATCAAGAACCGCAATATTTCTCAGAACCGGCTGGATGAGCAGCGGCAAACAAACCGAGAGGTGCTGAATGAAGTACTCCGGCGGTTACTCCAGCCTCTCACCTTTACGCACAATCCCAGCGCCGAGAGCGGGTATTATAATGTTCTCTGTGCAGATGGCAACTTTAGGCGTTGCAAACCGGTTTCAGCAGCATGGCTTGCAGATTGCCCTGAGTATAGTGACCTACATCATCTCGAGCGGCATGTCTGGTTTTGGTGCGAGTGTCCAAAGAACGAACTTGGAGATTATGTCCCTCCTGACAAGCAACGCCCCCGGCAGGGTCATAACCTATATCGAACGCTCAGCGATGCCAACACCAAGGCAGCAAATGCCGAACTCTCGTCGCGCCATGTTCACCGGGGATTCAACAAGTTTCGACATATTCCATGTATTGTGAGCGACCTCCCTAAGCACGACCTCCTCCATACAATGCAGATCGGCATGCTTGACCGCCTCCAGAAGTGGATTTTCCACTTCATGAAGACGCACGAACGGCTTGACAAGTACAATGCAATCTGGTTATCCGTGGCTGCTTACCACGACCTCACACCAAAAAATCAGTCATATGAAGAAGTCTCTCAATGGAATGGGAAGGAGATGAAGGAAATGAGCCGGTACCAGCGTGGAGTTGTAACCCAGTCTCTACGAGGCGGAAGCCCCGCTCAGCATCCCATATTCAATCGCGCAATTGAGTGCACAAGGGCATTGTTAGAAGTCCATATGAATGCTCGATATGAATCCCACGATGATGCAACATTGAGCTACATGGAGGACGCCTTCTGTCGTTTTCACACCTTCAAAGATGTTTTCTTACTCGGGCGAGCCTGGCAAAAAGGCGAAGGCCAAAGCCAACCCCCTGAGAACAGAACTCGTGAAGAAGCGAAAGGTAAACGAGGAAACAAATGCTGAAACTTGGACGCCTTCTAAGAAGCGGCACGAAATGAACGCCTGGCGGGATTATATCAGCCATGAGATAGATGTTTCCAAGGAGTTAGATGCCGACTTCAACTTTCCAAAGATCCACTTGATGACTGATTGGGTCGAACAGATTCGTCGATACGGAGCCTTGCAACAGTATTCTGCCGAGAGACATGAACAAGCATATAAAAAGAACCTCAAGGACGGTTGGAATGCCTCCAATCATAATCTCAACTACCTGCCACAAGTTATCACCTTTCAGCGTCGCATCCTCTGCTTCGAAGTCACAGAGCTCAATCTCCAAGCCCTCGCTCAGCGTCGGGAGAACAGCGCTGCCGCATGCAAAGTTCTCCCTTCCGGTGCTGATCTGGCGGCCCCCCTGAGCACCCAGTCATATGCGAAGCCCAGATTCATGGGACCCCAAAACCGCAGTGATGGAAAGCATCCTGACTCTATGATCAAAGACTTCCGAGCATTACTTGACAATACGAAAGACACTACACACCGCGTGGCAATATACTGCGGCACACCTGAGTTTATCAAGCATAAGAGTTGTAACAAGACGTATATATCGGATGAACAACTGCACGCAATGGAGCTCTGTATTCACCTTGGTATTCAGGTTCAAGTTGAGGGTCTAGAAGGTGAACGCGTAGCTCAGGTTTGTCGACGCACAGGAAGCCAGAGCTGGCGCAGAGGGGATCGACGGAACGACTGGGTGTGGGTAACGCAACGCCCAGGGAGGTGTTAGGGCGCGCTGAATGGGCGACTCCCGTGGCAACTGCAATCACTATTCAAAATCAATCTCCAAAACGAGGATGGAGCTTTCGTTGAGTACTGGTCAGCCCTGGCGCCCACCACAATACCTGAAAACTCGTGTAACTTGGATCCGGTCTCGAAATTTGTCCAGTGAGAAAAGCAGCGGCAGCCGTTGCTTTGCAAGTTTTCAGCGTGGGAAATATTGTCGGCTGCACACATGTAATTCCAGAGGTAGCTACTAGTAGTAAGACAGCAGACGGATGGAACGAGCGATGGATTGTCAATAGCCAGATAGATCTGCCGACTTGGAATGATGTGTATAATTAGTACAGAGAGAATTGCATTTTGCGCGCAGGTAGACGGAACGCGAGGAGAGATATTCACAGCGTCACCCATCGCATTGCAATCCCGATGCAAGCGTCTACCCAATGAACCCATTCCGACATATTGCCACAGTTGGCCACAACGCGAGAGTGATCGTTTAACATAGGAGACCGACAGAACGCAAAGATACAGTGAAACAGTGATCGGAGGGCGATATACAACGCAACGTGTTGTATTGACTCTGCGCGCGGAGTAATCCGCCACCGGGGTGTCTCTGACGGCTCTCACGGAGTGTGTCCTCTCTGACGGAGCCATTCCGCCCGAACGGAATATTTTTTTGTCGATGCATATGATGCGTGATTGTAATTGCAGATATTTCTGTTCATATTCTAAGTCAGAAATCTCTGATCTTGATACACTACATAATAACCTGAATCTCTGCTTAACTGAACTGCAGCCAGGGAGTTAATCATTATTCCTTTGGCCTGATTAGTCAGTGTACAAATCATACAGTAGACAGCACTATTGATATTGCACGGATATACATGGGATTGCAGACATGTTGTACTGCAAGCTGGAACAACCAATCGCCTGGTCATATTGACATATTCTCTCGGTCCAAATTGGCACCAGGATTGCTTGAAAGGGTATCGCATTTAGTCTACTCCGGTCTGAAATGCTTGCTAGGTGCACCCCCAGAATCTAGATTTCATATATACATGCAGCCATTTGGATGTGTACCTTATATAGTGATCGATGAATATTATATTGTACCAATTCCCTCTGAAGGTCGGTGAGGAGATGAAACCATTCAGATTCCAATGCACCACTTCGAATGGCTTCACAGTGTGCTTGACTGGCTCTCTAATATACTCTTATTTGTACTTGGCCTGGATGCAGATTGTGCACATATAGCCATTGTGTGTATGTTAACCAATTAGCAATTTCAAGGAAGTAGGATATATATGGGCTAGCTGTTGGTGCTATTGTCTAGCCACTGAGATGATGGGAGACGTAGTTTAGGCTGCAATAGCTGCTCTTGATGACTCCAGAGTACATTCAATTTTACACTAAATTATTAGTATTGGAAGTAAGGTGTCTTTCGGCTTCTGTCTCCCATCTTGGTAGTCAATGATAACAGTGTAGTTGCAGGGACTATGAAATGTATGCCATTGAGTTGCTTTCCAGCATGGGTGGAGGAAAATTCAGAATTTATAGAGTATTTTCCATTCCAGAATACAGCAGAATTCACATTCACATCCTATCGATTAATCACTGGTAGGGAAAGTTGGGTAGTTGGAGTATGGTGGGTGTCAACTCGAGAGCACTGTATGTAGTTTTGGCAACAGTTCAAGGTCACCAGGCCGCCATATGGGTTGGAACCGGAACTGTGGCCCCGGTTTTGTCTTCGAACCGGCAAACAACCGAACAGCCCAATGACAATCGGTTCCAAACCCCAACTTCCCCAAAACCTGCGGATTTTTGGCCAGGTTTTGCATACAGCAGAGCCTTATTTTCGCAAACTCAGAACTTTGGGTCCAATTAAGTATGTGAGTTCTGATAGTATCACAATGTGATATATACATAAATTATGCAGTTTTGGATGCTCTTTCAACTGGCATTCTCCAATGTGCATTCTGTTCAATATTCACAGAGTCGCTGTGATTTAACGCCGAACATTGTGCTACTTCGCAGTGGCTCAACCAATTTTGATCGAATCGCAAATTGGAGAACAGGAGGTGAACGAGCAACCAAAACTGCATAATTCACATATAGATCATATTGTGATCCATTCAGAACTAAAACGCACAATTGGAGGTAAGGTTCTGAGTTTGCGAAAGTGTGGAACCTGCCAAAAAACTGCGGTTCCAGTGCGGTTTGGTTTTTTGATAGGGTATTACTGGTTGCAACAGTTCCTGTTCGGTTCCAAGCTAGAACTGGAACCGAACCTGGAATTTGGAACCGTTGCTATTACTACCTGTATATTGAGTATTGTTAGCAAAGGGTGCAAATTGCCGGGTCGGTTCCGGGTCCGGTTCCACCCAAACCCGGACTGTGGCAACCGGTCTTACCACACGAACAACCCGGACCGTCGGAAATGGGGCGCTTTTTCCCCCAAAAACCTGCCATTTGAAATTGACCATTTTGGCTCCAATGAAGTATTTCAGTTCTGATCGTATCACAACATGATCAGTACGTAGATTATGCAGTTTTAGTCGCTCGTTCACCTCCCGCTTTCAGATTTGCGATCTGACAAGTATTCGTTGAGTCGCGATCGAAAACCCGCCAATACCGCTTAAAATCAGCCATTATTTCACAACCACTCAACAAATATCAGTCGGATCGCAAATCTGAAAGCGGCAGGTGAAAGAGCGACAAAAACTGCACAATCTACGTACTGATCATGTTGTGATACAATCAGAACTCAAATACTTAATTGGAGCCAAAGGAGTAGGAACCGTATATTTGGAACCGTGGTCTGGTGCCAACCCGGCCAAATACCCGCGGTTCTGTGTCCGGTCCGGGTAACAAACCCGCCAAGACAAAGCGGGTTGGGTTTTCGGCTGGGTCTGGAACTGAACTGAACCGAACCGCCGGTCAAAACCCGGACCGCTGGCCGGTTACCCGGACCCGTTGCTAACACTAATATTGAGTGATCCACAATGGTTGATGTCGAGGGGGTTACTCTCTCCACAGTGCTTAGAATAGGAAGTGAGATTGTTCTGAGTATTGATATGCTGCCGCGATTATAGCTAACAGGGTTGAATCATCTGTTGTGAATGTCCCGCTTTGGAGTTGTGAGAGTGACAAGAGCGTACGCAGTTCACCAACTGGCATTGCTGTCTCCGGTTGTGTTGAGAACTATTATAGTGGTTGCTGTCTTCACTCTTCACAAGTTCTTTATATGTTTGTAGATGACACCATCTACATTGATCTGGCCTGGGAACATGCACTGGAAGCTGATACACACATGGTTTCGGTTGTTTCATCCATCCTGAGTGCTATTCTGTTTTCTGCATCCATCTGTGGTGTGGCTGCCAGGACAGTAATAGGTACTCCAGCTCTCAAGGCTATCTCCGGATTTACTATTTCCTCCATTTTCCGGCATCCAGTTCTGTCGACCGCATTTGCTGTATTCTTGGCCTCTTGCTCAGCTAGTGTTGCAACCACTTTGGGTAAGGAGGGCAGCCCCAGTGGATGCATCTCCAAGATCTTTGGTATGACTGGATGAAGTAACTTTTTGTAAGAGGTTATGTGTAGCATCTTTGGATGTATGTAGGAGTCTTCTATGCTTCAAGATCAGTTATATCTTTGTAGACTGTGATGGGAGTGATGTGAATATATTCATAAGAGAACTGTGAGTGGTGATTGCATCATCCACATGGTCCAGTTGTATGCGGTAGTTCCTACTGTTCTCCATGTATGTTTTAAATCATTCAACCTCATTGGGTCAGCAAGTACAAAACTGGCAAAGAATGTCCTCTTTGCCGACATAGGATCCAGTGGTGTCCAGAGTGATCTTTACTGTGTTCTACAATTTGTACACATATCTAATACCTTTGACTATGTACTGTAATATGAGAGAACCAGAACATCTGATAATAGATGCAGCCTTGGTATTGTTAGGCTATCTGTTATCACTGTTGTCAGTGGGTTTAGAATCAACACACTGCTGTTCAGGATCATCTACAGTGACAATGACAGATGCTTTCATGGCTGACGAGACAAGCATTGTGTTTTCTTTCCATTTGTTGTAGTTGGTGTGAGTAAGGCTAATAATATACCACCACTTGATTGTATTCAAGATGAGTTTGAAGGAAGTTAGCAAGGAAGACATTATGAGATTGTTGAAATGGTGATGAGTTTTAGTGCTGTTTACCTGGCTGTTGATACAGTATTGAGGTTTAGAGTTGGTATGGCACTTTTGGTGAGTGTGGGAGAGATTAAAGGCGAGATTACAAGTGTTTATATTATTGCAATAACTGGGCTCATAACCTCCTGCAAAGTACTGATTGCTTCAACATTATGTTCTAGACTAACCAAACATTTGTGATCCTATTTCTGACATTCAGAGGATGGGTTGTTTACATTTGGACGCACCAAACTGGCATCTCCAGTTGAGTCTGAAATGGCTATCATCTGAAGGGGATTTTGAGTCAGTCCAGCTGAAGCCCATAAGCCATGTGCAACAGAGGTGGATCATAAATGTAAGATGTATTATTTTCTTGTCAATAGTGCCACATTGAATCACAAATTCATTTGGAGATTCACTGCTACCAAGTTAACTTAACAAAATAATTGAGGTTGAACGCTGGGTATGAGATAATATTACTGTGTAGTAAGACTTTATCTCAAAGAGGGCAGACCATTAAATAGATACAGTTTTGGGGAATGAAGATACAGTAAGGCTTGAATTGATATGCAAGATGCATTGCATTGGCTGGGATTGCTGGCTTACTATACTTCCACTGTTACTTGTACTGTCTTAAGCTGACAATTTTCGATGTAACACCTGATCAAAATTTGACATTCTTGCAATATTTGTAATTGGAAGTTTGTGGAAACTGGACCGGGCTGTGAAAGAGTTGTAACAAACTAATGCATTGCAAAGAATTGGCAGATAGAAGTTACCAGTCAGCTACTAAGGTACTCAGCAGAGACTGCATTTCAAGATTTTCTGGCTTGCAACTCTCTGCATGGCAATTGGATCAGATAATGTATTTTAAGACACAGTAGTTGAAAGTCCTAATTTACAATTTAGTTAGAATTCTATTAAGTCAGCATTCAAAGCATTTGGAACTTAAGTCTCATTCAGTAACTGCCATGATCATGGTAACTGGGTAATGCTGGATATCAGCACATTTGCTGAGCACTGGGGGTCATTCATGATTTTCTCTCTCTCAATATGAAGAAATATCTTTCATGTCCAAACCATGGAATCTAGTTTAGGATCTTTGAAATGTTGGTCAGATGATCTCCCAGAGTCTTCATTTAGTGTACTGAGCTATCTGATTGGCTAGGGTGGTGTATACAAGATTTAGTGCATAGTGGCTATCTTCCTCTATAGAATAGTTGACATGAAGGAGGAAAGTTATGGCATTTTGGCACCAGTTTTCTTCATACCAAGCAAGATTGGATTCATACATTAGCAGAGACTGAGTGGGATACACAGCCAGCAACCCAAAGGAAGTTTGAAAGATAAAAATCAGTATTTAGTGTAGCTACTGCTTAATAAGCATTCCAATTAAAGAAAACAGACTGGGAAAAGGCAAAGTAAATCATTCAAGGGCATTACAAAGTGGACCTATGTATTTGGTGACTGGTTTGGGCTGAGAGTCATACTTTGACCAGAATCATACGTGAATGATTAATTGCAGCTTTTCAACATATGTATTATAAATCAATTTTGGGAGTGTGTTGATATCTGCAAATGTCAAAGTTGACTGCTTTGTGGATTTCAGATGTGCCTGAACTTCAATCAGAAGCTAAGAAATACCCAAGCTCTATTTTATCATCTGGCAACTTGACATAATATCTCCCAGACAGCTTTAATATTGAACTGTAGCTTGCATCTGCTTTTCTGGACCAGTCATGATGAGTTTCAGGTAATATCTGGAACTTTCCAGTACACCTCAAACTAATAGATATAATGTTTGTAATTTATTGAATTTTAAAATTTATACCTGACCCCAAACTTAAGGTGAATGTCACATATACTGATGACAATGAATTCCGATTCCTCTGAATGAATCATGAATCAGAATGCCACTCTGCCAATTTACTCTGAACTGAGGAGAGGCTAAAGCTTTAAAGTGTAGCCACTGCCTAGGGATATTTTGACCTTTCAAACTAAATCCAGTATATGTCTCTATGGAGTAGATATCCATCAATTATTTCCTTACAAACATCTTTCAATATCTTCTATCACAATCAATTGGCATGCCTGCATCATCCCAGATTTGACCATTCATATGAAGCTTTGTTTAGTTTGAACAAATCGGTATTTATCAATTGGCATTATCTTGTGTTGCACAGTAATACATAAGTAATGCCAAATCCAATCGCCTGCTAACAAATATTATTCTAATCCACAGGAGTATGTTATAAATAATACATTTTGATTACTTGGCATCAATTGATGGGTTTATACTAGTTGAATACATTGCAAGGCATACTCTGGTTTCACCATCCTGATTTTGTAAGATCATATTTCATTCTCTTGACCTGGCAGCACATTGTCTTCTGTGTTAGTAAGCCCCTCTGTAAAGTCCTTTCCAAATACAATAGTATGGCATATTATCAAGATTATGCTGTTGTGTCCACTCATCACACCATGTGGATCTCTGAATTAGACTACTCCACTGAGTCAGTGGAGATCACTGGCTCTGGTATCATAGCCACCAGGGCTCATATTTCATAGCTATGCATGCAGTACTCTGATTTGCCCATGCCAGACAGTCCAAGCAGATGCCTGGCACTGCACATTCAATTCACCAAACATCTGAGTTGTTACTGTAAGTTTCGAGGCTGCGAACATTAGGCCCATCCTGCCCACTTCAGGTATTGCTACATATCCAGAGCAATATTACTGTATTAAGTAATTTTATCTGCATTTCGGTTCAATTATCATTGCCCATTTCTGCACACAAGTGGAATGCATCCACATGATTGTCAACAAACTGCTTTAGCCACCACTGCAAATGACCACTCTGGCTAGGCAGAGGAGACAATTGCACAGGCTGTTGTGGAGACAGAGCAGCTGGAATGGCCTTTGCCTTTGTACCGATTTTTTGGATGAATGCCTGATCCTATCAATTATCTTGGTGACATTTGTGATACTCCACTGATCAATCTGCATGCATTGGCAGATATCTTCCTCTCAACAATCAGACAATGAGAGACGCCTCCTAATTACCTTTCGACCACATATTGTAACATTGTGTGCATTGGGCATTGAAATCTTCAGTGTCTTCTGAAACTAATCAGATATGTGCTAGCTAGCATCTATATGCCATTCATGCTCTTGAAGCACCTTGCAAAGTATATCTTTCCACAAGGATCTTTAGATTTGTTTGCTCTTCCTCAGTGCATGCAAGATGTACATGGTGGATATTCTCTTTGGCAATCTGAAGGGGTGGTTTTCAACTTGAGGGTTTTGATTCAAATTACACCCTTACAGTCCTCAGATTTGAACCATTCTTCATTCGGTGCATGGAAGGCAATTGAGGTCTATCATCTGCTGTCTGAATAGCAGGCATTACACTCATTGTTGCGGAATATCATGTCTTTACCTGATTCTTGTCCATTGAAGTCTAATACGCTGGGTCTTGATAAGAACTTGAACACAGTGACATCGCCTGGTAAAACCAATGGTGGAGTTTATTAAACTCTGTTGTAGCTGTGAACTTAAGTATGAATTTAATTGCAGCTTATAGGGCAATAATCCAGTCCCACACTCAGTTCCATCTTATACTGATGAGAATTAATCAAACATACAAACCTCCATAAACTGTTGCAGAGCCTACCATTGCTTGATAGTTTACCTCTGAGACGTAATACGTCATGTAAAACACAGTGGACATTCGATTAGTTCTCTGGCATGTCAATACTGATGGTCTGATCCATATGGTTGAGATCTGCATTGGCCGGATCCCAAAAGTTCAAAAATTTTCTATCTGTTTCATAGGGTATCCCATCAATGACGCACCCAGATCTCTTGGTTACTTCAGGCCATATAACAACCAGCATTCATTCAAGGGCAGAAGGCAACACAGAACACAGCAGCAGTGGACAGATCTGGAACCCTCAAAGGTTGTGGGATGCTGAACTCAGTCTCTGCAATGAATTCCGATTTTCTTCATCCCTGCTACTTCTAGCATAGTCATTTTCAGCCATATTTGGCAACTCATCAAGGGTAGTACCCTATCAATATAACTGGGGCAACCGCAACACAACCAACTCAGACATCAATTTGCATATGATTGTAACTGACACCGATGGAAACCGCTTGCCAAAACCCAGATCATCTGCCGCAAGTACTCCTGGATTATCTGCATTCACAATCCATTCCCACACATTCAACCACATTGCCCAAACCTTATTTACCACAAACATGCTTTCATGCTGGCCTGGAATTGCTAACTTCTTGCCATGTACACAGTCTTTTTGTAATTGGGAAATCAAATTGGGATTCAGCACCTGGATCACATCATCCACATACTAACATTCAGCTTCTTTGTGTACTATACCAGTTACTAAGCTCGACACTGAACAGCTATTATCTTGATTGATGACCACTCCACCATTTGCTGGTGCATAATATTCTTTGCACCTTGGTCTGGTTCCATTCCATTCTCAATAGTCAATTTCCATTGCCCAGAGACAAGTTAGAGTGAAAGACTCATTCTACACTGCATGTGAAACTGCTCACTATGTTGGGAATTCCACAGACCAGCAATCTTATCAATAAAATTTGTCTGCAATATTATGAATTCTATTTTTTCAATCAGAAGATACATTAATGAAACAAATATTATCATGCCGCTCAGTCTCTCTATCCTTCACTTGTTAGTTCTTGTCAATACTATTCCAAGTCTATACATAATAATTAGTGGTGCAGTATATCTCACAGTAATCTAGCTAGCAGTGATTACCATGGTAATTACAGTTTTACATTCCGCACTCTCCAATGTTTCATTAGGAAAATGTATTTTTGTTACTGGGAGCCTCTGGGAGTGTCTGGGAGTTGCCGGACCAGAATCCCGGGGTGGTCAAATCCCATAGTTTACTGGAGTGATGCAGCGGCGTTCAAGTGCAACTGGGAGAACAGGCAAACAATCTGGGTGGTCATAGAAGGTCTGGTGACACCCAGGGGAGCACCTGGGAGCACCAAAGACAAGCCAGGAGGCGCCGAAGACAAGCCTGGGAGTGCCGACAACTAGCGTTAGCAACGGTTCTGGAGTGGCGCAAGGGGTCCAGATCTGGGTTCGAACCGAACGGTCGCCAAATGAAGAGTCCGGCTCATCAATTCACCCGAACTGTCAGTTCAGGTATGATTCGACGGACATCTCCCAACCCTTCAGAATTGGGCTGGGCGTCAGCGGGTTGTCCAGGGTGTCTGTTTGTCGATTAATATAATGCTGTTGCTTTTGCTGTTTGATAATTGTGCTTGATCAAAATCACTTAAGTAACATCCAGAAATTGATTTTAGATCACTTTGCGGGTTGCGACATCGGTTATTTTTGAATCAATGTTTTGTGTTTTGTGTTCTGTATTTAGGAGTACTGAGACTGTCCATAGTATAGTTATGATCTCATATGTCTGCACGATGCCATGATTACCCAATGCACAACAACAAAAATCGTTGAGGCTCCTTTGACACTCATTTTCAGGATGGGGCAGGAAGCATGCCTCTGGTGCTGTTGCACAAAAGGCGGCTAATACCATATTTATGAATGGCTGCAACCATTCGCCACTTAGGAAACCCAAGATGCAAAGCCAAAAATCGTTGACGCTCAGTTGACGCACATTTTGAGAACAGTGCAATGACCACGTCGCTTTTTTTTTCGCCTATAAAGGTAGCCCATACATCCCTTAAGCCTATTCACTGTTAGATCACATTGTAATTACCTGACTTAGAAGAGCAAAAATCATTGAGCCTCCGTTGACGCTCATTTTCATAATGGGGTTACGAACATCCCACGCACTGTTTTGCCTGTATGGGCTGCCAAAACATCCTATATGAAGTACTATCACGAATCAACACTTAGATAACCCAAGATACAAGCCAAAAATCGTTGACGCTCGGTTGATGCTGATGTTCAGAATGGGGCAGTGACCGTGTCGCTTCCAGCTTTGCATATAAAGGCAGCCAATACAACAGTTATGCTACACAGCAATTAAATCACGTTACAATTACCTTGTTTACATGACACAAAATCGTTGACCCTCCGTTGACACTCATTTTCCATATGAGGTAGGGAGCGTGTCACTATAATTTTTGCCTAGAAAAGCGGCCAATACTTTGATTATGTATAACCACGACCAAGTCAATTTCTAATTACCCGTCTTACTTAGCCTGATATTGTTGACGCTCCGTAGACACTTATTTTGCCACAGGCTTATCAGCAATATTCAATCAGTTGATTTGGCGTAGTCAATCATTCACATTGTTCTGGCACCCTTTCAAGCATTTTCATTCACTTTTTCATTGATCACTACATTGTTCTTTAATAACACATATAAATATATCCTTTGAAATATACTTTACAGTATTCGCTAATTGTAGATAATAATACACTCCAAAATCCCGTAGCTTCCAATCAATGATTGTCATCACTTGCAGATTCGCTCAATAGGCTGCTCTGGTCTCAAACTGGATGTTAGCTGCATTTCCACACAGCAGATAGTGTACTAAGCAGTGGATGTTCCTTTATCAGTCAGCATATCTGGATCAAAATCTGCATTGTGCTGGCTATCCTGGGCATTGCATCAAGTGTAAAAAACGCAGCGCAGGGATGAGAACTATGTGAATACATATATCAGGTGGGCAAAATGACAATTTGGGAAGATTAAGCTCCGGCATTGTTACCGGGTGACGCAGTTGGTGTTCTGGGCGGTGGTGACGTTCCAGCCAGAGGTGGCGTCAGCTCTGTAGTCGGCGGTCTGCGTCAGTCGGGTGGAGATTCATCTGTTTCTTTGCGTCTCCAGCATGTCTGCAGATTCTTTGCGGTGGCATTGTGGCTATGAAGGCGTCCATCCATCTGATTTTGACGAAGCATGGCCAGGTGTGTTTCTATCGCAGCCTTCAACTTTCTATGCACCTGAAACACAACGCCACGCTTCCCCTGTCCGCGGAGCCTAGCGCAAAGTCCCCCGATCAAATATTGCGTGTCCTCAATTGCGGTGTGCGAAAACCCGCCTTTGGCCATATTGGCCATGTTCAAGGTGAGGCGCACGTTGGACTGTTCCAGCGGTACCCGACCTCCTTGCCTTGCCATAGTAGCAGACATGTTGAAAACCTACAAGAAATTGGTTGCTGCTCTAACAATGTGATTCGGCTATTACGTTGACCATATACCCTTCCGTAGCCTCCTCTAGGGTCATTATTGCCTGTGTTGTCCACTCCTGGGGATGCTTATCACGCAATTCATCCATGAACATCATAGAGCTGACCAAATGAAGTTGTTGGATTTCGAGGACTGTGCAGATAATCGCCTTTGTGCAGCCTGGCGGCTTCCCATTAAGTGCGGTGATCAATTGGTCACATAGCGCTCTGCGTACACCAGCAGTACGTCACACAGTCAATTGACGGCAGTTCACCACGGTATGAATATACCCACATCCAATTGCATGATGCTTCTTATTCTTGCTGCTTCCGGTCTTACAGACAATTTTTCAATGTGCATTCTGGGTCATATGTTTGGTGGCTTCAGTGGCAGCATGGTGGTGAACTAACTGGTGTCTGCGTTCTTGCTGTGGGCAAAGGCGTGACGTGTTGGATGAAGCGCCCATCGATCGGTTTGGTTCGGATACTTCGCCACCTGGCTGAGGTGGTTGTGCATCCATGATTTGCTGGTGTGGAATAGGAGAGGAAGATGATAACGAAGAGAGGTGGAAAGTCCTGAGGAATATACAGTGAGCTTCATGTCAGAATGGAATAAGTAGCAGCCAACTTGTTTGTTATACTCAACATGAATCCTGCTGAGTATAACTGAAAGTTGCAGGGGGTTCCCACCATCTCGCAATTTGCAAACAGTGGGTCGGACGTTGTGTGTATGTTTCACGGAATGAATTGATGTGTACGACAGCCCAAATGACATGATTGTCAAATACAAATTGGACATTCCTCGAACTACAGGCTGTCTGCTGATGTTTGTTGCCAATAATCCCCAGGATAATACCTGAAACTGACGCTGACAATCCAGTCATGTTGTACGGTTAGCCTAACTATTCCCGTTGTGTTGACAGTCAAATGGCAGATTTCGCTTTGTTCAAGTTGAGTAAACCTACCAACCTTGACATCAAAGACGCAGCTTGCCTCCATATTGTCCATATCTTGCAACATCCAACATCTGACCCACCAATGAAGTCATCACAAAGTACAATGGTCAATGCTCCGAAAAAAGACCTTTTTGCCTCATCCGGCGGGCAATCACGGCAAATCAACAAAGTGGTCCACACGATGATTTCATCAACTGAATGAAGGTAAGAGCAGCTTGGAAGAAGAACGAGTCTGCACCCTGGGGCATTGTGCAGCTTGCCATCCAAAAAGAAGCTTATGGGTGAGAAACAACGAGATACGGATTTCTTAAGCCATAAAGAGAAATCAACATTGATCGAGGATTATGTTGAGAGAGAAACTGCTGTGGCATGTAAGCGAGTTGAAGATGCAGAGGCAGCGATCAGGCAGAAGCGAGAGAACATGGGGACAGCGGACAACACGGATTTGGCGACCAGACAGCCCGAAAAGCTGTATTTGGAGAAGATGGTGGCTATCAAACACAGTCTGAGCGATCTTGCAAGTTCCGACGATGGGGAGGATGGGGATGGTGAGGATGATGAAGAGACAGAGCAGGGCAATCTGAGCGAAGATGACGAACCCAGCTGGGTGATGGGCATAATCTCCAAAACAGTTCAACAGCGCATGGAGAGGTTTCGGCAGATGCAGATGAAGCTTGACAAATTGACACAACCCGGATGGGGGGACGCAGCAAACTACTTCGGTGAAATAGATAAGAAGTATGGCACATCCAAATTTATGGTTCCGGCAGTTCTTGAACTGCAAACTGATGACGATGCAGCTGCACCGGCACCCACAATAGTTGGAGAGCTTATGGAGTGTCTTGATATTGTCCCCGGAATATCACAAATGCTGCAACCGACATCTCATCCAGGAAGTTGTAGTATTAGGCTAGGTGCTGGGAAGCCACAGTCGGACAGAGATATAGCCGGTCTTGCGCCTGCCGCAGAGCTTGATTGATCACCTATTCAAAATGCGAAGCCCGATGAACCCCCAAGCTTTTGCTCCTGCATATAGCCAACCCAGCTGATTATCATATAGAAATCGGATTCGTACAAAGAAATGGTGACGGCTCCTGTGTCCTCTGAGAAATAGATAGGCGAAGTGGTATTTTTGACGTCAAATCTCTGTGTAAAGCAATTGTTGTACCAATCTTGCTACATGTCAGGGTTTTCTTGATTTCAGCGACGAAATTGTGAGACATGATAATTGGTGTGTGCATGTGCAAGGGTCGAACGCACCATGCGAATGTTCCAGAACCCAAATCATCTTCTCAGCTGGCCAATGAGCTCGATGTCAGTTTGCCTATTACTGTTCTGTGAGAACGCAAAAGCTATATTGGCGACGAGATATTCTAACAAAATTGATGTGAGTGATGTCATACGAGTCATAGTAGGAGCGGGATGTGCTGAATACGAATCAGTCTGAATGATACCCGTCATGCTGCATGTATCCACGCATCCAACAACATCACTCTCCGCATAGAACTGGAGCACATGGTTGAGAGATTGGAAATTGCTTATGGTACATCGTGGAAATCAAGGAGAAGGAGCTGGCTGAGGAAAGGTGAGCAAGCCGAGCGATATTAATCAAAAACTAGTGAATTGATCTACATGCCTTCAATTGCCGGCCGAAAGCACAGGAATGTGATGGGGCCAGGTCATTACTCACTCAGATAACCTGGATTGACGTTGATCAGAAATTGAGAGGGCACAAAGCTTCTGGATGCAATTGATATTACTTAGAAACGCAATGTTGGATGTCTGTAATCAATATGCGATTCGTTGCGTCCAACGATCAAGTGTACATGGACTGTTTCGATGAGTTCAATGTAAGCGTCAAGAGAACGTCAACAATTTTTAGTCTTACACATTCCACAATCAATGGGTTGGATTGTCTCATCCTTCCAAAGTAAATGAGTTGATCTGCGTAATAGCCGAAAAGACTAATGGCACGCTTGGTGCCCCAGCCTAAACATGAGCCTCAACTAGCGTGAGCAACAGTGCTGGACCGTCACATCAGGTCCGGGTCCGGGTCCAAACTAAACCATTGCCAAATTGGCGGTCCCGGTTGTCAATAATCCGGAACCATCAACTGGGGCGCGGTTTGGTGGTAAACTCCCCACCGGTCTGAATTGTGCGCGTTGTCAGCGGGTCGCCCAGCGAGTCCATCCATAGATTCATATATGGCTCTTGTTTTTAGACTTTGTTAATAGTATCTTATCAAAATCGTGTTTTCAACAACCAATGATACGTTTTTGCATGCGTTGCAGCTTGCAATATCGATTAATTAGAATCGGAGTTTTACCTTTGATAAATTATATTTTTGCCTATCAGGGCGGTCAATAATTTCTTTATACATGCGAAGATTCACACGGTACCTCGATTAGCAAATATGCAACAACTAACACTGTTGATGCTCCGTTGACACTCATTTTCAGGATGTGACAGAGAGAATGTCGCTGTTTTTTTGCCTGTGAACGCTGCCAATATTTGATGAATGGATGTCTGCAACCACTCGGAACGTAAGGTACCCAAGACGCCAAGCTGAAAATCGTCGATGCTCCATTGACATTAATTCTCAGGATGCGTCAAGGACCAAGTCGCTATAGTGTTTTCCATTAACAGCTGCCAATATATGATAAATGGATGTCTGCATTCAATCGGAACATGAATTGTTCATGATGCGAAGCTAGAAATCGTTGACACTCCTTTGGCATTCATTCTCAGAATGGGGCGGTGACTGTGTTGCTGTCTCTAATGCCTATATAAGCTGCCAATACATCGGTTATGCATAAAAGCGACGAAATCAATGTGTAATTACCATACTTACAAAACCACAAATCGTTGACGCTCCGTTGACACTCATTCTCCGAATGGGGCGGCGACCACATCGCAGTCTCTTCTGTCTACCAAAGCTGCCATTACATCGGTTACGCATAAGAGCGACCAAATCACCGTGTAATTACCGTACTTCCACAACCACAAATCGTTGACACTGCGTTGACGCTGATGTTGATGTATTGTCCATTCAACATCTGCTGCCATCGATGATAGTTTTCATCATGATTTGCACTTACTGGTAGTCTTTCTGACAGATTGAGACTTGGCCCAGTGGCAAAGCCGAGCGCAGTAACATTCTTGCACCGTTCGCTCTCACACGACTAAAATTCTGTATCTTGCGAACAGCTTCATTGCGCCTGCTATACATCTGTTTATCAACCGGTATTTACAAGCTACTGCTCACCATTGGCCCATAATATATCTCTAACTAAAACTCTCGGTCAAGATACATAAAGAACCTGTTGAAACATTGACACGTTCTGTCAGACTTTTTCTTCACTCCATTGTTCCTCCTCGTTTCGATTGTATTGACTGTCATCAACACCTTTTCAGCCTGTCTCTTTGACTTCTGTGTTGGCCCAATCAATCCAGCAACATTCGGCATGGCGCTCACATCCCACTGCTCTGGGCATTCCAGATCCTCAATGCTATTGTCTTGCTCCAGGTCAGAATCAACGTCAGCCACACAATCGTCTTCCTGTCATTTTGATTATTTAAGTCCCCATTCCAGTTAGGTCAATCTTCAGTGTCCGAAATGCTTCAGGTGCGCTATTCTCAGCGCTGTCGGGTGGATGATGGTTGATTGTTCGGATTTGGCGGACATCTAATATTTGAGTTCGTCCTCCAGGGAGGTTCTTTGCCAACCAAGGTGGTGGCAATGGGGATCGGTCTGACAATTTGAATGCAGCCCCACCATCATGTTGAGAGAGTGACCACGACGCTTTGACGATCTCTTCAGTGTCTGAAATGTATCCCACGGCAGTCATCTGCTTATTTTGAGCGCGAGATTCCTTCTGGGTAGCACGCAGGTTTTGCCTGCCCTGCCACATCTCCAAAAGATCGTGAACCTTGGCCATTCTGTGCAATTTCTTTTCCTCTGCCTCTTTCTTCATTTCCGAGTCGTTTTCTGCATTCATTGTATGCAATCCTGGGTCAGCGCCGGCCACAGTCCAGTTATTGGCTCGAGCAATCTGCCTTACAATGACTCTTTTGAGAAGGGTCTCGCCTGTGGTATTTGACTGCCTCCACCCAATATCATCACGGCCAAGGGAACAACTGACCTCCACTCCTACACCAAGTGGTATGATAGAGAATATGTTGCGCGCCACATTGTAAAGATCGGCGGACTTTGAGTGCGTTCCCTCCTGTTGACCCCCACCAGCTGGTTATGTCCGGCAACCAAAATGTACTGCTGCACTCCATAGGGTCAGAGTGTTAATCATTGAGATTTGGATTAATTTGCCCTGCGTTCTTGGGTGCTTCAGGCAGCGGCTGTAAAATGAGCCTGGCAGCGGTTAATAAGCGTGTTGCGTGATTACTTCGTCTGGGTATCGTCTCAGGCACATTGTTAGGCATCAAGTATCCTTCATCGTTGCTGGACAAATCATATGGATCAAAGGATGATTGACAGGATCCTGAAGCTGTTATAGAGTGGATGTGATTGCTGCTCAAAAAGCTTTGGTGCTAATTGACCGGCCCATGTCGATGGTTGGCACAGTATTCATTCTCCACCTACTTCGGACAGGACTCTTGGTATTGGGTAGTACAGGATGTCTCGTTCACAGGATTAATATCCATTCCCGTCACCCACTTTTTAAGCGATCACAACTTCCAAAAACAGTCGAGAATATATGCACAAACGAGACGCATGCCCATCAGGGGAGGTATATCAGCTTTCCATTTGGACTGCATCTGTCGAGCTAACATCACATTGAAAAACAAGTCTTCCTTCGATGCAGTCATCGTTTCAGCGAAAGCTCGCATCACGCCATCCATGTGATCGAACATGTCAATGTACACTGTCATGATGTGATGCAATGTGACTATATGCCTCTTCGACATCCACAGGGTCCAATATCGAAATGGCTATAATACTTCCATGACATACTTCACAATGGTCCATTCATCTTGAGTTGTGAAAAGTGGCCGGTAATTAGTGTATTTTGGATTTTGGAGCCACTTGCATGTGAATTCTGGTAATTGGCAGGCGCGCTTGAGCAACTTCAGTGTTGAGTTCCAATGTGTCTTCACATCCAGAATCGGTAGTACTGCGATGTGGACTTTGGCTTCTTCAAAGTCGATGAACTCGTTTCGACAACCAGGTGTCAGCGTAATCAATACAGCAAGCATTTGGTGCTATATGAAGGTCAATTTCAGGACATTCAAAATATCATAAAATACGTACTTTCTCAATTATCTTTGCTAAACCTTGGTTCATGGCCGACACCTCATTGATTCTTGCGTTGCTCTCTTTTTGAAATCTTTGACTCTTCCCAATGTCTATGCTTTCATTCTCTCCAAATTGCTGATTGCACTCATGGGCTTCCCAAGTCTTGGTGCGGCCTTTTACACCGAGACTGCACATGAATGCAACTAAAGCCAGCTGTACGACATGCGCCATGAATGGTATGTGGTTCATCAATGCAGGCCACTGGATTGCAGAGGCCTCAAGTGTTGATGGCAGCTCCCGTGTCATCGAGTAATTTGGGGCAGCATTATCGGTCGTAATTCCTAGCAAACGGCCGTCGGTAAGCTCAAAACGATCAAGCACATCCTAGAAATGTACGGCTAGCCTAGCTCCAGCATGTCGGCCCTTGACTTATCATCCTTATTCAGAGTTCGAAAGGGGAAAAGCACTGGTGAAGAACCTCATTGAATGCGAGTCGAACTTTATGCGATGCCCAATTTCGATTCATATAGTAAGCGATGAATGACGTTATGGCCAGTTTGTTCGGGGATGTCCATCCATTACAAGCGAAACTCACTGTATTTCGTGAAGTCAAGTGCTTCTTAATTGCATCCACATTCAGTGCATATTCCCTGCGGAAAATGTTTCTAAGGGTCGTAGTGGACGGCAGCACTAGGTCATCAAGTGATCCCTTATATGCCTGTCGAAGCTCTAGATTGGATATAGCATTCCATGGAATACGAGCCGAAACAAATCCTAACATGAGGTAGCGATTTCACGTGTCTTTGTGATATTCGGAAGTTTCAATTTCCTTACCTGTCAGTTTGGAACCTTGTGTCTGTCATTTCGGTCAATACTATTCAACCTGGATGTCAAATATGATGTACGTCTGCGAACTTACTATTGTGATTCCTTGACTACCTTGCCTCTGCAGCATGGCAAAAGCTGTTTCATCAACCGTCGAACTGATCAATTTAGTAAACTCTGACTCTGTTACTTCGTGTTACTTTGCGATGTGAACTTTTGCCAGCAACTGTTTCCTCATTGAGCTGGTTCTAGGTTCTGATGGATGGCGAAGAACTTGATGACAAATGATACATCCGATGCCAGGGCTGCCGGTCTCCTCAATTTCACTGTGTCACTAGAATTGCCACGAATGCGCATGCCTAGAATGATTCCATGCAATAAGCTGCTTCGAGCCTACATTCATTGAAGCCCACCAAGCATCGAAGATGAGTTTAACAGTAAGGTCACTCGAATCATGAATGAAGACACATTCATGTGTGGAAGAGATCATAACCTCGAGCAATGAGGTGTTAAAAGATTTTCAATGCGAGATGGGGGTACGGAAGCGAAAGCTGGGTACTCCGACTCGAATGTCTGACGAAAGTAACGATACAGTAAAGATGACTGCGGGTTCTTAAATAGTGACTCTACAGCTAGAAGCAAAAAAATCAGATCTGTGAGACATTGCATGCATATTTGTGGAGTTGAATACAAGGACATATTGAAAAGACTGACCACGTGAGACTCAATTCAGTAACAATGCGATGCAGTTCATTGCTGTGTAGCATACTGAGCCCCCACAAGAATTGTTGACACTCTGTGGGTGCTCAGTTGTAGGAGGCGGATGGGATATCATGACTAGCAATTTTGCCTGTAAAGGCAGCTGATAAGTTGATTATGGAATAATGTCATTCCATAGCCCTTAGATTATCCAAGATGCATGACCAGAAATTGTTGACGCTCCGTTGACGCTCATTTTGAGGAGGTGGTCGCTATATTGTCCCTAGCATTTTGGCCCATAAAGGCGGCTGATGCATTGATTATGGGTCAACGGCACTGCACAGCGCTTAGAGTACCCATGTTGCAAGAGTGAAAATTGTTGACCCTGCGTTGACGCACAATTTCAGGAGGTGGTAGCGATATCGTCCCCAGCATTTTGGCCCATAAAGGCATCCAATGAGTTGATTATGGGTCAACGCCGTTCCGTAGCCCTTAGATTGTCTACGATGCAAGACCTAACATTGTTGACGCTCTGTTGACGCTCATTTTTAGGAGGTGGTAATGATATCATCTTTAGCATTTTTGCCCATAAAGGTGGCCAATACATTGATTATGGGTTAATGCTGATGCACAGCGCTTTGAATGTCCATGATGCAAGCCCAGAACTTGTTGATGCTCCATTGAGGTTCACTTTAAGGAGGTGGTAGCGATATCATCCATGCCACATTTACCTATAACGTCAGCCAACATATTGATTACAGCTTAATGTCGTTGCACAGCTGTTTGATTATCGAAGATGCAAAAACAAATATCGTTGAGCCTCCAATGACGCTCATTTTCAAGAGATAGTAGCGATGTCGACGCTAGCATTTTTGGCCTTAACAGCCGCCAATACTTTAATCATGTGTCCCAGCGACAATGTCTTTTGTGTGATTATCAGACTCACAAGACCAAGGATCATGGACGCATCATTGGCGCTCATTTCTAGGATGGCTCAGCGAGCATGTCACCATTCTTGTTACCTAGAATAACCGCAAATACAATCACTCTGGAAGGATGTGACTATGCAGCCGTTTGTTTGCCGAAAATGTAAGACCAAAAATCTTTGACTGTCCGTTGACGCTCAACTTAATAACATACAAACTAACAGGCAGTGGATGCACAACAGTCATATGTAAAACTGGATATAGTCGTTATTGGCACCTAATAAATCGTTTCTATGTATAAACATTTGCATCGAAATGCTTCCAAGCCTCTCAATTTCTGATCCACCGCCTGATACGTTATTTGAGTGTTAAATGATGTTGGCCTGTCATGTTCCAGCGCTTTCGACTTGCAATTAACCACATATAAATCCGTACACCAGTTTTTGATATTATGAGCCCAACTTCCTCACCTTTCCCCATCCAGCTCATTCTCCGCGATTTCCTTGACCTACCATAAGCAACTTTGAATATCTCGACCATGTGCACCAGGTCTGTGCCGACAATGATGCATTTGGATGCATGATCGTATGCAGCATGACGGCCGTCATTCATTGCGCTTCGCTTCGCGTCTTGACTGCTGCAACTATGACTCGTATAACATCACTGACGTATATTTTGTTATGGAGTTTCGTCTCTAATTTAGATTTAATTGTCTGACTTACCAATAACAGGCAGGATGATATGACGTTCCTTGGTCGTCAGTCAATGAGATGTGAAGTCTGGAACTTTGGCATGGCCTATCCAACCCTAGCACATGCGTAGACGAATTATCATATCTCACATCTTGGTCACTGAAATCAAGTACAGGCTGACACGTAGCACAATAGGTACAGATATTGCATTTCAAATTGATACACCCTCACACATGCCAATTTACCTATTCATTCCTGTTGCAACGCAGGAGCCATCACAATGTCTTCGTTGGAAGCCGATATCTATATGGTAATTAGCTTGGCACACGATATGCAGGGGTTAAAGCTCACAGGTTCGAGATGCTATGATTTCTGGGTCGTAGACGAATCGGGCATTGGGGCGGGCGGTAGGGACGGAATGGGTTCGTGTATCAGCGGTTTCCACTAACCTAGCCTGACATGACGACTCCCTGGATGAGATGTCACTTGTGGCATTTGCAATTCTCCGGGGACGCTATCAAGAGTCTCCATATGCTCACCAAATGTCGGCGGCATTGATGACGCTGCATCATCTGCCATCTGAGGTTGAACAACAGCCAGAACATTCGATTCAGTCAGCCCATGCTTCGTATCTCTCTCACGGAAGGAGTCGGCCGGGTCTCCGCAGCCTGGTTGCGTCAATTCGTCAAGCTTCATCTGCTTCTGTCGATAATGCTCTGTGCGATACTGTACCGTTTTAGAGATTGTGCCCATCACCCAGCTGGGTTCTTCATCTTCGCTAAGCTTGCCCACTGCAGGATCTTCTTGATCATCATCCTCATCTTCCCCATCGTGCTCATCGTCAGAACTTGCAAGATCGCTCAGACTATCTCCGATGGTGTTTAACATCTCCCCAAATGTTGTTTCAGGCTTGGTGGTTGTCAATCTCGCCTTTTCAGCATTTCTCATATCGTCTTGCACCGGTGGAATTGCTCTCTCTGCGTCTTCTACTGGCTTTCTTGCCGCAGCGGTCTCTCTTTCGACATAATCCTCAATCCATTTCTCCTTCTCTTGGTTGCTTAAGAAGTGAGTTTCTGTTCGTTTCACGGCTGCATGTTCCTGTTTGGATCGCACGCTGCTGGAACCTCCAACGGCTCGGACCCGTTCTACTTGCAAGTCGCTCTTGCCTTTGATCGCTTGATGACCTAGTCATGTGGAGCGTGTTGTCGATTTGCCATATTTGCCTGCCAGTACTGGCGAAAGACTCTTTTTCAGAGCACTGACCATTGTATTTTGTGTTGACTTTGTTGATGGACGAGATGTTGGATGTTGCAAGATATGGACCACATAGAGGCAAGTTGCGTCCTTTATGTCAAGGTTGGTACGCTGAATCAAGTTGAATAAAGCAAAATCTGCGTTTTGACCGTCACAACATTGGGAATACCAATGCTAACTGTACATCATGACATGATATTTAGCTTCTGTTGCAGGTACAATCCCAGGGATTTCCTGACAAAAACTGCAGCAGATGTCCTTTCCGTCGAAGCATGTACTGCTTTTATCGCACAAAGACGAGATCTCAATGGTCATTCACCTTGATTTATCCCTGGAAGGACGCACACAACATCGGACCAACTTGGTGCAAAACACGGTACAGTTGGCAACCCATGCAATGGGCAAATATGCGCAACAGGATTCATCTGGTGTAGAACGAGCAAGTGGGCTGTTACGCATGCCATTTCGACTTGAAGCTAACTATATATTCCTCGGGATTTCCAACGTCTGTTCATGGTCTTCTTCCTCAGGACTTCCCACTTCGTTTTGTTATCATCATCTCTTCACTTCCACAGCAACAAATCATGGCTCCACAAACAGGTCTGCAAGGTGAGAGTGGAACAGAATCGAGCAGAACGACGGGCGCTTCATCCAATACACCACCTGCTGAGACCCAACTACAACACAGACACCACTTAGTTCATCGCAACGTGGCAAATCCAGCCACTGAAAATATGACCCTGGATGCAAAAACAATGATTGTGTGTAAAACTGGAAGCAGCAAGAATAAGAAGCAGCCTGCGATCGGATGTAAGTGTAGTCGTATCGAGCTACACAGCCGTCAACTGATGATATAATTTACACCTGCAGTACGTAGAGAGCTGTGTGACCGATTTATAGCCGCCCGTAATGCGAAGCCTCCATGGTCAACCCCGGGATTTGCCCGCATAGTGCACGAAATCGAACATCATGATGTTGTCAGCTCTGCAACTTTTGTGAACGAATATAGTGATGAGAATCCCCGTGAATGGACCAATCAGGCTTTAACCCATTAGAGGATGCTACGGAAGTGTATATGGTTGAGGTTATTGCCGAATCTAATATCTAGATGCAGCAACCAATATCTTGAACGGTTTCAACATGTCTGCAACTATGGCAAGGCAAGGAGGTCAGGTACGGCTAGAACAGTCTGCCATGTGCCATGCCTTGAATATGGCCAGAATGGCCCAAGAAGGGTTTTCGCACGCCACAATAGAGGAAATGCAATACCTAACCAAGAAACCTCTGGCGGAAGTCCGAGAGTAGAGGTAGTGGGGAGTTGAGGCTCCTGGGCATGAAAATGTGAAGGCTGCGATGGAAAGACACCCGGCTATGCTTCCGGAAAACCAGACGGACGGCTGCTTTCCTTGCTAACATAGCACAGCACAGAATCCCCAGACATGCTGGAGAAGGAAAGGCGCGGGTGAACCTAGTGTTAGCAACGGTTCTGGACCGTCACTTCGGGTCCGAGTCCGGGTTGTCACTACACCCAAATTGTCAACTTGGGTACAGTTCAATGCTAAACTCCTAGCAGTCTGAATTAGGCGGGTTGTCAGCGGGTCGCCCAGCGGGTCCATTCATAGATTCCAAAAAGGCTCTTGTTGTTGGTGTGTATTAATAGTATTTTATCAAAATCGCGTTTTCATCAACCAAGGTTATGTTTTTGCATGCTTTGCTGTTTGCAATAACAATTAATTTGGAATCGGTGTATAACCTTTGATAAATTGTATTGTTGCCTATAAAGGCGGTCAATAATTCCTGTCTGAACGTGAAGATCAGCACGATGCCTCGATTACCACATACACAACAACTGAAACTGTTGACGCTCCATTGACGCTCATTCTCAGGATGCGGCAGGGAGCATGTCGCTGTTGTTTTTGCCAGTAAAGGCTGCTAAAATTTGATTAATGGATGTCTGCAACCAATCGGGACATAAATTACCCAAGATGCAAAGTTAAAAATCTTTGACACTCAGTGGACGCTCATTCTCAGGATGCGGCAGCGAGCATGTCGCTGTGGTTTTTCTCAGTAAAGGAAGCCAATATCTCATAAATGGATGTCTGCAACCAATCGGAACATAAATTATGCACGATGCACAGATAAAGATCATTGACGCTGCATTGACACTCATTCCCAGAAAGGGGCAGCGACGGTGTTGCTGTGTTTTTTACCAATTATTCCTGCCAATACATCGGTTATGCATAACAGGGACCAAATCACTATGTAACTACCATACTTACAAAGCCACAAATCGTTGATGCTCTGTTGACGCTCATTGTCAGAATGGGGCGTTGACCGTGTTGCTGTCTCTTTTACCAATAAATGCTGGCAATAGATCGGTCATGCATAACAGCGACCAAATCTCTGTGTACTTACCGTACTTACAGAACCACAAATCGTTGACACTCCATTGGCGCTCATTCTCAGAATGGGACGGTGACCGTATTGCTGTCTCTTTTGCCAATAAAGACTGCCAATAGATTGGTTATGCATAACAGCGACCAAAGCGCTGTGAAACTACCATACTTACAAACCACAAATCGTTGATGCACCGTGGACACTCATTCTCGGAATGGGGTGATGACCGTCCTGCGGTCTCTGTTGCCTATAAAGGCTGGCAATAGATCGGTTATGCATAACAGCGACCAATTCACTGTGTAATTACCGTACTTACAAAACCACACATCGTTGACGCTTCGTTGACGCTCATTTTACTGTATTGTCCATTCAACATCTGCTGCTATTGATATTAGTGTTCATCATGTTTTGAACTTCTTGGTAATCTTTGTCACAGATTGAGACTTGGCCCTGTGGCAAAGCCATGCGCAGTAACATTCTTGCACTGTTCACTCTCACACGACTAAAATTCATGTATCTTGTCAAAAGATTCATTGCGTCTCCAATACATCTGTTTATCAACTGGTATTCACGAGCTACTTCTCACCATTCGTGCATTATAAATCTCCAACTGAAACTCTCAGTAAAAATACATAAAGAAGCTGGTGAAACATTGACGCATACTGTCCATGTATTTCTTCACTCCCTTATTCCTCCTCATTTGGATTGCATTGTCCGTCATCAACACCTCTTCAGCCTCTCTCATTGACTTCCGTGTAGGCCAAATCAATCTGGGAACATTTGGCCGGGCGCTCACATCCCGCTCCTCTGGGCATTCTGGATCCTCGATGCTATAGTCTTGCTCTATATCAGATTCAGCGTCCACTGTGCTATCGCCTTCGCTGTCAATTGAATTATCCAAGTCCCCATTCCAGCGAGGCCTATCTTCAGTGTCCGAAATGCTTTCCGGTGCGCTATCCTGATCACTTTCGACTGGATCACTGTTGATTCTTCGGATTCGGCGGATATTCAATACTTGAGTTTGTCCTCCAGGGAGGTCTTTTGCAGACAAAGCTGGTGGCTAAGGAGATCTTCATGACAATATGAATGCAGCCGCACCATGATGTTGAAGGCGTGACCACAATGTTTTGACGATATCTTCATTGTCCGAAATGTCTCTCAAGGCGGTCAGCTGCTTGTTTTGAGTGCGAGATTCCTTCTGGGTAGCCTGTAGGTTTCGGCTGCCCTGCCACATCTACAAAAAGTTGTGAACCTTGGCCATTCTGTGCAATTTCCTTTCTTCCGCATCTTTTATCATTTCCGAGTTGTTTTGTGTATTTGTTGTATCCAATTCTGGGTCAGCGGCTGCAAAAATCCCGGTATTGGATTGAGCAAACTGTCTTACGACGACTTTTTCGCAAAGTGTCTCGTTTGTGGTTTTTGACTGCCTCCAGCCAATAACATCACGGCCAAGAGAAAAACTGGCCTCCACTCCGACACCATGTGGTATGACAGAGATGATGTCGCGCGCCACATTGGAACGATTGGCGTACTTTGAGTGCGTTTCCTCCTGTCTATGCCGCCACTCGGTTATGTACGGTAACTAAAATGTACTGCTACTCTCCGTTGGGTCGGAGTTGTTATCATTGAGATTTGGATGAATTTGCCCCCAGTTCTTTGGTGCTTCAGACGGCAAATTGAAATAGAGCCTGGCGGCGGTCACTAGACATGCAGCACGATTGCTTTGTCCGGGTGTCGTCTCAGCCACATTGTTAGGCATTCAGTATTCTTCATCATCGCTTGACAAATCATATCGATCAAAGGATGATTGACAGGATCCTGAAGCCGTTGCAGAGAGGATGAAATTGCTGCGCGGTGAGCTTTGGTGCTTATTGACCAGCATACGTCAATTTTCGGCACAGTATTCATTCTCAACGTACTTCAGAATGACCTCTCGGTATTGGGTAGTATAGAATGTCTCGTCCTCAGGATCAATATCCATTCCCATGTCCCACTTTCTACACGATCGCTACTTCCAAAAAGAATTGGGAATATGTGCAGAAATGACCAGCATGCCCGTCGTTGGAGTCACTTCAACGTATTATTTGGACAGCTTCTGTCGAGCTAACATCACAGCAAAGAACAAGTCTTCCTTCCATGGAGTCTTCTTCTTGGCCAAAGCTCACATCGCGCCGTCCATGTGATCGAACATGTCGTTGTACACTGTGATTACGTGATGCAATGTGACTGTATGCATCTCTGACATCCACAGGGTCCAATATCGAAATGGCCTCAATACCTCCATGACATACTTCACAATGGTCCACTCATGTTGAGTTGTGAAAAGTGGCCGGTAATCAGTGTATTTTGGATTCTGGAGCCACTTGCATGTGAATTCACATGATCGGTAGGCGCGCTCGAGCACCTCCAGTGTTGAGTTCCACCATGTCTTCACATCCAGAATCGGTAGTACCTTGATGCGAACTTGGGCCATTTGACAGACAATGAACTCGTTTCGACAACCAGGTGTCAGCATCATCAATAGAGCAAGCATTCTCTGGTATATCAACATCAATTTCAGGACTTCCAAATTATCATGAAATACCCACTTTCTCAATTATCTTGGCTAAACATGGTTTCATGGCCGACACCTTATTGATTCTAGCGTTGCCCTCATTTCGAAGTCTTTGACTCTTCCCAATGTCTATGCTCTCATTCTCTCCAAATTGCAGATCGCACTCATGGGCTTCCCAAGACTCGGTGCGGCCTTTTACACCCAGACTGATCATCAGTGCACCTGAAGCCAGCTGAATGACACGCACCATGCATGGTATGTGGTTCCTCAAATCAGGCCACTGGATTGCAGAGGCCTCAAGTGTTGATTGCAATGTGTCTGTCATCGAGTAATTTGAGGAAGCATTTTCAGTGGTAATAGAAAGCAAACACGCATCGGTGAGCTCAAAACGATCAAGCACGTCATTCATACGTATGGCTAGCCTTGCTCCAGCGTGTTGGCCCTTCACCTATCATCCTTAATTGGATTTCGAAATGGGACAAGAACAGGCGATCAGCCTTATCGAAAGCAAGTTGAACTTCACGCAATGCCCAGCTTTGATCAATCTAGAAAGCAATGACCGACGTTATGGCGAGTTTGTTCAGACATGTCCATCCGTCCAAGGCTAAACTAACCGTATTATGTGATGGCAACTTCTGCTTAATTGCATCCACGGTCAGTGCATATTCCCTCTGGCAAATGTTGCTAAGAGTGGTAGCGGACGGGAGCATTTGGTCATCACGTAATCCTTATATAACAATCGTAGCTCTGGATCAGATATAGCGTTCCATGGAATATGAGCCGAAATAAATCCTCACATGGGGTAGTGATTCGACGTGTCGTGGGGAAATTTGGTGGTTTCAAAGTCCTTAGCTTCCAGTTTAGAACGTTTTGTCTGTCATTCCGGTCAATATGGATCAAACTGGATGTCAAATATGATCTTTCTCTGCAAACACACTATTGTGATTCCTCAACTTCCTTGCTTCTTCAGGATGGCAAAAGCAGTTTCATCAACCATCGAACTAGTCAAAGCGGTAACCTCTGACTCTGTTGATTCGTTTCACCTTGCGATGTGAGCTTTTGCCAGCAGGTGTTTCCTCATTGAGCTGGTCCCAGGTTATGATCGATGGTGAAGAATGTGATGACAAGCGATACATATGATGCCAGGGCTGCCGGTCTCCTCAATTCCACAGTGTAAATAGAATTGCCACAAAGGCCAAAGTCTAGAATTTTTCCAAGCAATAGGCCGCTTCGAGTCTACATTCATTAAATCCCACCAAGCATTGAAGACAAATTGTAGAGTAACGTCGCTCAAATCACGAATGAAGACACGTTCATTTTCGGAAGAGGTCATTACCTCAAGCTATGAGGTGTTTAATGATGTTGAATGAGACATGGCCGTAGCAAATGAGAATCTGGGTAATCTGACTCGAAAGACTGCCGAAGGTAACAATACAGTAAAGCAGACTGTGGGTTCTCAAATATTGACTCTACAGCTACAAGCAAAAAAATCAGATCTGTGAGACATTGCATGCATATTTGTGAAGTGGTACACAAGGACATATTGAAAAGTCTGACCGCGTAAGACTCCATCCTGTAACAATGCAATCCAGTTCATTGCTGTGTAGCTTACTGCGCCCACACAAAAATTGTTGACACTCGGTGGGCGCTATATTGTAGGAGGCGGATGTCATCTCGTCAGTAGCATTTTTGCCCTTAGAGGTAGCCAATAAGACGATTATGGCTCAAAGCCTTTCCGTAGCCCTTAGATTGTCCCAGATACAAGACCAATAATTGTTCACGCTCCGTTGACGCTCATTTTTAGGAGGTGGTAACGATATCGTCACAAGCATTTTTGGCCATCAAGTCCGGCGATACATTGATTATGGGTTCATGTCAATGCACAGCACTTTCAGTGTCCATGGTGCAAGACCAGAAATCGTTGACTCTGCGTTGACGCTCATTTTTAGGAAGTGGTAGCGATATACTCGCTGCCACTTTATCCCCTAAAGGCGGCCAAATCTCCGATTATAGCTTAATATCGTCACACAGCTGTTCGATTATCCAAGATGAATGAACACAAATCGTTGACGCTCCATTGACGCTCATTTTTAAGGGATAGTAGCGATGTCGACGGTAGTATTTTTGGCCCTAAAGGAGGCCAATCCTTTGATTATGTGTTCCAGTGACCATGTCTTCGTTTGATTATCAAACTCACAGGACCACAAATGGTTGACACATCGTTGACGCTCATTTCCAGGATTGGTCCTCGAGCGTGTCACTATCCTTTTTGCCTATACAAACCGCCAATACAATCACTTTGGAAGGATGTTACTATGCAGCTGTTTATTTGCCAAAAATGTAAAACTAAAAATCATTGACGCTTCGTTGACGCTCACCTTAATGACGTACTGACAGTCAGTGGGTGCTCAACAATTGTATGTAAAAATGCATATAGTCGTCATTGGCAGCGAATACATCGTTTCTATGTATAAACATTTGAGTCAAATTCTACCAAGCCTCTCAATTTTTGATTCACCACTAGGCACATTATCTGAGTGATAAATGACGTCAGACAATCACGTTCCAGCGCTTTCCGCCGGCAATTCACGGCATATGAATCCGTACACTAGTTTTTGACATATTTTGCCCGACTTCCTCACTTTTCTCCATCCAGCTCATTCTCCGCGATTTCCATGACCTACCATATGCAATTTTCAACATCTCGACTATGTGTACCAGGTCTGTGCAGCAAGTGATGCAGTTGGAATGATGATCATATGCGGCATGATGGTCATCATTCATTCAGCTTTGTATTGCGCTTTGACTGCTGCATCTATGACTCGTATGACATCACTGACTTATATTTTGTTAGTGTGTTTCATCTGTAATTTTGTATTAACTGTCTCACTTAATGGAGATGGGCAGGACGATATCATGTTCATTGGTCGTCAGTCAACGAGATTTGATTTCTAGAACATTGGCATGGCCTATCCGACCCTTGCACATGCATGAACAAATTATCATGTCTCACAATTTGGTCACTGAAATCAGTCAAAAGCTGACATGTAGCGAAATGTGTGCAGGTATTGCATTTGAAATTGATACATCGTCACTTATGCCAATTTGCCTATTTAGTCCTCCTGCGATACAGGAGCATTCACCATGCCCTCGTCGGTATCCGATTTCTATATGGTAATTAGCTTGGGACTCGATATGTAGCTGTTAAAGCTTACCGATTGAACATGCTGGGATTGCTGAATATGTGACCGATCGGGCATCGGGGCAGGTGGGAGGGATGGAATGCATTTGTGTGGCTGCGGTTTTTGCGAACCTAGTCTCGTATGACTACTCCTTGGTCGAGACGTCACTGGCGGCATTCCCAAATTTCCAGGGACGCTATCAAGAGTCTCCAGAGCCTCACTAAATGTCGTCGGAACAGATGATGCTGCATCATCGGCTGTTGGAGGTGGAACGACCGCTGGAACCTTCAATTCAGCTGTCCCGTAATTCTTATCCCTCGCACAGAAGTAGTTGGCCCGTCTCCGCAGCCTGGTTGCGTCAAGTTGTCAAGCATCATCTGCGTCTTCCGAAAATGCTCCATGCGATCCTGTACCGTTTTAGAGATTGTGGCCATGACCCAGCCGGGTTCGTCATTTTCGCTGACCTTGCCACGCACAGGATCTTCTTCATCAGTATCCTCGTCTTACTCAACCTCCCCATCGTCGGAACTTGCGAGATCGTTCAAACTATCTCCGATGGCGTTCAACATCTCCTCAAAGGTTAATTCAGGCTTGGTGGTTGTCAATTCCACCTTTTCAGCATTTCTCATATCATCCTGCTTCTGTTCAATTGCTGTCTCTGCGTCTTCAACTCGCTTTCTTGCTACAGCGGTCTCTCTTTCCACCTAATCCTCGATCCATTTCTCCTTCTCTTGGTTACTCAAGAAGCACGTTTCCCATCTTTTCCTCGACACAAGCTTCGTTTTGGATCGCAAGCAACGCAACGCCCCAAGGGCTCGGACCCGCTATTCATCCAAGCAGCTTTTGCCCTATTATGCTTGATGATGTCGTCGTGTGAAATGATTTGTTGATTTGCCCAGTTGGCCTGCCAGTAGTGGTGAAAGATTCGTGTTCGGAACAATGACCATTGTATTGTACGTTGACTGCATTGATGGATGAGATGATCGATGTTGCAAGATATGGACCACATAGAGGCAAGCTGCGTCTTTTATGTCGAGGTTGGTACTCTTAATCGACTTAAACAAAGCACAATCTGCGTTTTGACTGTCACAACATTGGGAATAGCAATGCTAACCCTAGATCATAACCTGATGTTTAGCGTCTGTATGATGTAAGATCCCACGGATTTCTTGAGACAAATATCAGCAATGGTCCTTTCCAACGAAGAATGTACCGGTTTTATCACACAAACACGGGATTTTGAATGATGTTCATCGTGATTTATCCCTATAAACAATCACACAACATTGGACCGATTTGGGGCAAATCGCAGGACAGTTGGCAACCAGTGCAACCGGCAGCTATGCGCGACAGGATCCATCATCTGTAGAACGAGCAAGTTGGCTGTTACGTATGCCATTTTGACTCAAAGCTAACTATATATTCCTCAGGATTTCCCACTTCTTGTCGTTATCTTCTTCTACAGGACTTCCCACTTCGTTTCATTATCAACATCCCTCCACTTCCACTGCAGCAAATCATGGCTCCACAAACACCTCAGCAAGTTGAGCGTGGAACAGAATCGAGCAGAACGACGGGCGCTTCTTTCAATAAGCTACCCGCTGAGACCCAACTACAATGCAGAGACCACTTAGCTCACCGCGACGCTGCAAATACAGCCACCAAAAACAGGACCCTGGATGCACAGTTGAAAATTGTCCGTAAAACCGGATTCAGCAAGAACAAGATGAGACACGCGATCGGGTGTGAGTATAGTCGAATCGAGGTAGACGACTGTCAACTAATGATACAACATGCAGCTGGTGTATGCAGAGAGCTGCGTGGCGAATCTCTAGCCACCAGTAGGGGGAAACCTCCATAGTCGACCAAGGAATATGTCTGCACAGTCAGCGAAATCGAACATCATGATGTAGTCAGCTCTGGGATTTTTGCGGACGAATTTAGTGATAAGAATCCCTGAGATTGGACCAAACAGGCTTTAACCACATTAGTGGATGCTACCGAAGTGTATATGGTTGAGGTAATGGCTGAATCTAATATGTAGATGGAGCAACTAATTTCTTTGTAGGTTTTGAACATGTCTGCAACTATGGCAAGGCAAGGAGGTTGGGTACAGCTAGAACAGTCTGACATGCGCCTGGCTTTGAATATGGCCAAAATGGCTAAAGGGGGGTTTTTGCGCGCCGCAAAAGAGGGTACGCAATTCCCAATTGTGGAACCTCGAGCAGAAGTCCAAAATGAGAAGAAGCGGGAAGATGAGTTTCCTGGGCATAAGAATGTGACAGCTGCGATGGAAAGACACCCGGCTATGCTTTGGGAAAATCAGACACACGGCTGCCTTCCTTGCCAAAATGGCACAGCACAGAATCCCCAGACACGCTGGGCACGCAAAGGCACAGGGGTACCTTCCCCAGAGTGACTCAGACAGCCGACACGAGAACCGACTATGCAGCCACCTTAAATGCCACTTGTTCCACCTGGTAACAATGAGGCAGCTCATCTATCCGAAATCGAAGGTGTGCCACCCAGATATGTGTCTATACATACTTCTATTCCCCGTCCTCATTTTGTCAATCATGATGCATATACCAAGGATCGCAAGCGTGATAAAGATTTTGATCCATATTTGCTGACTGATGAAGGAACATCCACTGGTTAGTACACTATCTGCTGCATGGTAATGCAGCTGACATCCATTTTTCAGACGACAGCAGCCAATTGAGCGAATCTGACAATGAAGATGAGCATTGATCAAATGAAACACGATATGCGACTGGATTATTATCTACAATTAGCGGACACTTTAAAGTATATTTTACAGGATAGATTTATATGGATGATTAAAGAACGATGTTTTGATGAAGGAGAAAGCATATGAATATGGTACAAAGGCTGCCAAAACACCATTAATGATATATTACACCAAAATAAATGATAACATATTGTTGATACACCCATGGCAAAATGAGCATCAAGGGAGCGTCAACGATTTTTGGTCTCGTAAGTCAGGTAAGTCAAAAGCAATATGGTTATTCCTATATATAATCACAGTATTGGCCGCCTTTATTGGGAACAACAATAACGACACGCTCCGTGCCCCTTCATGAGAATGGGCGTCAACGGAGCGTCAATTATTTTCGGCCTTTCATCATTGGTAATCAAAGCGCGATGTATCTGTCATTGTGTATATACGATGTGCTGACAGTTTTTCTAGGCTAAAACGGTCATGAACTATCCATTGCATCATTGTACATGAAATTAGTTGTTACTGTCCGGGAGGCTGTCGTGGGAATGTCGCTTGCTTATCTGCCTAGAGAGGCTGCCAATTCCTCCTTAATAGAGGTTTGCAATCATGCACCACTTATATTACCCCAAATGCGAGACCTGAAATTGTTGACGCTCATTTGATGCTTATTTTCATGATGGGTCAGGGAGCGTGTCGCTTCCGCTTTTGCCTATAAAGCAGGCCAATACCTCAGTTATGACTAGCTGCAACTAATGCCCGCTCTGATTATGCAGGATGCAAGACCTGAAACGATTGACTCTCCGTTGACGCTCATTTTCAGGTTGGGGCAGGGAGCGTTTGACTAGATAATCCGATCACAATGGCGGCCAGTTCATCCAAAAAGAACATTCATGTACCATCGTTAATATTTTACGATTCAAAGTAAGATATCTGAATGCGAACATCAATGGAACAACCCGAAAGGCAAAACCGGATATTGGACCCGACGGATCTAGCCAAACCTGGCGAAACCCGCTGGTTGACAGGTACGGCGCCGGGTTTGGACCGCCAGGAAGTAGTGGGTTGGGTCTTTGCATGGTTCTGGAACCGAACCAAACTGTGTTTCTGGTCCGAACCCGGACCACTGGCAGGTTCCCCGGACCCGTTGCTAACACTAGGTGCACATCCACCAGACCGATTGGAACACCTGACACCAGACCCGATGCCATGTCCACCCGAAATACCACCTGTTCCAACCGGTAACAATGAGGCAACGCACTTGTCTGGAATCGAAGGTGTGCCACCCAGATATGTGTATATACATACTCCTCTTTCCAGTGCCCGATTTTTCAATCCTGATGCATATGGCAAAAATCGCCAGTGTGATAAAGATTTAAATCAAGATTTTCGGACTGATGAAGGAACATCCACTGGTTAGCACACTATCTGCCGCATGGTAATGCAGCTGACATCAATTTTGCAGACGACAGCAGCCTATTGAGCGGATCTCACAGTGGAGATAAGCATTGATCGAATGGAACGGGATTTTTGAATGTATTATTATCTACAATTAGCAGACACTTTAAAGCATATTTTAAAGAATATATTTATATGTATTATTAAAGAACAATGTATTGATGAAGGAGAAAGTACATGAAGGCGGTACAAAGACTGCCAAAACACCGATAATGACATATTAGGCCAAATTAAATGATAACATATTGTGGATATGGCCATGGCAAAATGAGTGTCAACAGAGCGTGAACGATTTTTGGTCTTGAATCATTGGCAATCTGCGTGGTGATTGGTTGCGGCCATTCATAAATGCGGTATTGGCTGGCTTTTTAGCCAAAAGAGAGAGCCACACGCTTGCTGCCCCATACTGAATATGAGCTTCAACTCAGCGTCTACAATTGTTGGTCTTGCATCATTGGTAATCTGCATGTCGATTGGTTGCGGCCATTCATAAATGTGGTATTGGCTGGCTGTATAGGCAATGGAGAGAACAAAACGCTCCCTGCACTGTTTTAAATATGAGCGACAACGGAGCGTCCATGATATTTGGTCTAGTAAGTCCGGTAATTCAGACGCCATTTGGTCGCTACTATGCACAATCAAAATATTGGCCGCTTTTATTGGGAAATGAGATAGAGCCGTGTTCGCTGCCCCATCACGAAAATGGGCGTCACTGGAGTGTCAACAATTTTTGGCCTTCCACAATGGGTAATGAAACCATGATGCATCGGTTATTCTATATCTACGATGTTATGACAGTTTATCTAGGTGAAAACAGTCATGAACTCTTCGTTGGATCATTGTACATGGAATATGTTGTTTTTGTCCGGGAGGCTGTTGTGGGATCATCACTTGCTTATCTGCCTAGCGAGGCTGCCAATTCCTCCTTAATAGATGTTTGCAATCATGCGCCACTTGGATTACCCAAGCTGTGAGACCTTAAATCGTTGATGCTCATTTGACGCTCATTTTCATAATGGGGCAGGGAGCGTGTTGCTTCTGATTTTGCCTATAAAGGAGGCCAATACCTCAGTTATGACTATCTGCAACCAATGCCTGCACTGATTACCCAGGATGCAAGACCTAAAATCATTGACGCTCCATTGATGCTCATTTCCAGGATGGGTCAGGGAGTATTTGTTCACATATTTCAAGCACAAAGGTGGCTAGTACATCCCAAGTAAACAACGACATACTATTGTTACTATTTTACAATTAACTGTAGGATATGTGAATGTGACCATTAACAGAACAACCCGAAATGTAAAACCAGGGATTGGACCCAACGGGTCTAGCCAAACCCTGCGAAACCCGCGGGTTTACGGATACGGGGCCGGGTTTGGACCGCCAAGAAGCAGCGAGTCAGGTTTTTGGACGGTTCTGGAACAGAACTGAACTCTTTTTGCTGTCCAAACCCCGACCGCTGGCGAGTTACCCGCACTAGTTGCGATCACCAGAATCAACAAAGTGTCACCAATTTTCAGGCTTACAAATTCGACTATCAAAGGGCTGTATTGTCAGCTCCTACCAAAATTAATCTTTTGGTAGTTGTTATAGCTAAAACGCGCAATGGCACGTGCGTTGCCCCATCCTAAAAATGAGAGTCAACAGAGCATCAACGATTTCTGGCTCTGCATCTTGGAAAATCCAAGGACTGTGCGGCAACATTGACCCATAATCGAAATATCGGCTGCCTTTCCAGGCAAAATCGCTTGTGACAACATCCCTACTATGTCCTAAAAATGAGCATCAAAGGAGCGTCAACAATTTATGGCCTAGCATCTCATAAAATGCTAGGGCTGTGCGGCAACATTAACCCATAATCGAACATCAGCCACCTCTCTAGGCAATAATGCTTCAGGCAACATCACTACTGTGTCCTGACAATGAGCGTCAATGGAACGTCAACAATGTTTGGCCTTGCATTTTGGAAAATCCCAAGACTGTACAGCGACATTATCCCATAATCGTAATATTGGCCGCCTTTCTTGGCACAAATGCTTGGGACAAGATCGCTACTATGTCCTAACAATGAGCGTCAACAGAGCGTCAACAAATTTTACCCTTGCATGGTTGGAAATCCAAGTGCTGCCTGGCGACATTAACCCATGATCGGACTACCTGCCACCATTCTAGGCAACAATCCATCGATCGCATCGCTACTATGATATAAACATGAGCATCAACGGAGCCTCAATGGAGCGTCAACGTAGAGTCAACGATTTCTGGTTATGGAACTTGCAAAATCCAAGGGCTGTGCATTGACATACACCAATAATCAACATATGGGCCTTCTTTGTAGGCAAAATTGCCATGAACAATTCCGCTACTGTCCCCTAACAATGAGTGTCAGCGGAGCGGCAACAGGTTATGTGGGACGCAGTTAGCTTCACAGCAACAAAATGCCTTGCATCGTTCGTAAATGGAGCTTTCAAAGGTCAGTCTTGTCAGTATGACCCTGTATATAACTTCACAACTCTTCATGCAATGGCTCACAGGTCTTACTTGTGTCTCTGGTGTAGCTCAAGAGTCAATATTTAAGCACCAGCATTCTACTCAACAATAATGTAACTTTTGACAGTCTCTCAACTGGAATCTGACAGCTTTCAAATTCCTACAAACATGTCGGATTCCCAATCCATAAATACCTCATTGTTATAGGTTATGATATCTTCCCAAAATGAACGTGTCTTTATCCGCCATATGAGCGACCTTACTTTACAAATTTTAATCGATTCTTGGTGGGCTTTAATGAATGTTGGCTAAAAACGTCCTGCGGCACGCAGTAATTCTAAACATGCTCCTTCGTGGCGGTTTTGTTTGGATTGCGGAATTGAGGAGTCTGGCAGCCTTGGCATCATATGTAGCGTTTGGCATCAAGTACGTCGCAATCAATCAGCACATGGGACCAGCTCCGTGGGGAAACACTTGCTGGCAAAACCGCACATTGCAAAGTTAAACGAAATAACAGAGTTCAAGGTTTCCGAATCGACCAGTTCAACCGTTGATGATACCGCTTTGGCCATATTGATGAGATACGGCAGTCGTGGAATTACAATAGTAAGCTCGCTAAGGAAATTTATATTCGACATTCAGATCTTACGTATATTAACACAATCGACAGACACAACACTCTAATCTCGCAGCAAAGGACTACCTAACTGCCAGATATCAACATGATACCTGGAATCGCTGCCTCATGTTGGGATGTGATTCAGCTCACATTCCGTCGGATGCTATATTGAACCTCGAGCGGGGCTGGTTATTCAAGGCATTACATGGCAAGCTGGTGCTGCCATCCGCCAGCACCCTTAGCGCAATTTGCCGGAGGGAATCCTCACTGGCTGTGAATGCAATTAAGAAGTAATCACCATCAACGATGAAAGTATTCTTAGCTTTTGATGGGGGGACATCGACGAGGCAATTAGCAATAACATCGGTCACAGCATACTATATAGATCGAAATTGGGCATTGCGAGAAGTACAACTCGCATTTGACAAGGTCAATAGGCTGTTCTTTTCCCATTTTGAATGCAAATTGAGAATACGAGGTCAAAGGTCAACATACTGGAGCAAGGCTAGCCTTACATTTGAAGGAGGTTCTGGATTGTTTCAACCATACCGATGGCCGTTTACTTGGAATTATGACAGGCAACGCTTCTTCAATTACTCAATGACTCGGGAACTACAATCAACCCTTGAGGCCTCGGGAAGCAGGTGACCTGCAATGAGAAACCATATACTGTGCATGGCGCACATCATTGAGCTTGCTTTGGGTGCGTTCATGAGCAATCACGGTGTAATAGGCCGCACCAAGTCTTTGGAAGACTATGAGCGCGAACAGCAATTTGGATAGAATGAAAGCAACAATATTGGGAAGAGTCAAACACTCCGAAAAGAGGGCAATGCTAGAATCAACAAGTTGTCAGCTATGCGACCTGGTTTGGCAAAGATAATTGAGAAAGTATTTATATCAAGATATAGCGAAAGACCTGAAACTAACCTTCATATAGCTGCGAATGCTTGCTGTGTTGATTACGCTGATACCAGGTTGTTGAAACGAGTTCATTGACTGTCAAAGGGTCAAAGTACGAATTGCATTACTACCAATTATGGATGTGACAACACGGTGGAATTCGACAGTGGAGATGATGGAGCCAGCATATCAATTATGAGAACTTACCTGGGAGTGGCTGAAGAATTCGAAATGCAGCGATTACTGGCCACTCTTCACAACACAGGTTGAATGGACAATTGTCGAGTACATCATGGAGGTTTTCAGCCCATTCCAATACTGGGCCCTGTGGATGTCGAAAAGGAATACAGTTACTCTGCATCATGTCATCACTGACTACAATGACATGTTCAATCATATGGATGGCATTATGCGAGCTTGGGCTAACAAGAAGACACAATGGAAGGAAGACTTATACTTCGCCATAAAGGTTGCGTGCCAGAAGCTGTCCAAATATTATGCTGCAGTCACTCCAATGGCCAGTCTGTTTCCGACTTCGGCACATATCCTTGATCCTTTGCGGAAGTTGCGATCATTTGGAAGTGGGAAATGGCAATGGATATTCATCCTGAGGACGACACTTCCTATACTACCAAATGCCAGGAGGCTTTTCTGAAGTATCTGGAGAACAAATACTGTGCCAAGCATCGACAAATGTCCGGCATTACATCCGGAAATGTTCCGCACAGGGATATCTTCCCCTCTGCACCGGTTTCTGCATTTGGTTAATCGTCTTATGATCACTATGATTTTTCCAGCAATGTTGAAGATTACTTAACACCTAAAAGCATGGCTGAAACGACACCCAGACGAAGTGCTCGTGCTGCACTTGCATTGACAGCCGCCAGGCTTGATTTGAATTTACCCCCTGAAGCACCAAAGAACCAGGCGCAAATTAATCCCAATTTTAATGATTACCACTCCAATCCCATGGAGATTAGCAGTACATTTATGTTACCAGATATCACTGACTGGTGGCTCCAGCAAGAGGAAACACACCCAAACTACGCAGATGTCTCTAATGTGGCGCATGACATATCCTCTATTATACAACAGGGTGTCGGAGTCGGGGCCAGTGTTTTCCCTGGGCAAGACATTATTCCCTGGAGGCAGTCTAATACCCCTAGAGAGACGCTGTGGGAAAAAGTCATAGTAAGGCAGTTTGCTCAAACCAATAACAGAATATTGGTGGGCAATTGCGCAGCATTGGATAACACGGAAACTGAAAACGAATTGGAATTGAAAAACCAGGCGCAAGAAAGATCATTTCACAGAATGGCCAAGATCCACGACTTTTTGGAGATGTGGCAGGGCAGCCAAAACCTATGCGGTACATAGAAGGAATCCCGCGCACGAATCAAGCAAATGACAGCCGTAAGATATATTTCGGATACCGAACAGATCATCAAAGCACCCTGGTCAAACTTTCAACATGATGGTGTGGCTGCACTTAAATTGTCGGAAAGATCACCATTTCCACCAGGGTTGTCTGCAAAGGACCTCCCTGGAGGACGAACTCAAGTATTAAACGTCCTCCAAATCCAACAAATCCACCACCATCCAGGCGAAAGTGATGAGGATTGTGCACCTGAAAGCATTTTCGACACCAAAAATTGGCTTAACTGGTATGGTGACTTGGATAATCCAAATGACAGAGAAGAGGACTGCGAGTCAGACGATGCATTTGATATAGAGCCAGAAATTGGCATCAAGGATTCGGAATGCCCAGAGCACTGGGTTGTGAGTGCCGCACCAAATGTTCCTGGATTGATTCGGCCAACAGAGAGGTCAATGAACCAGGCTGGAGAGGGGTTCATGACTGTCAGCGCATGGAAACAAGGAGGAATAAGGGAAACAAGAAAAAGTAGGACAGATTGGGTCAATATGTTTTCACCAGGTTCTACATGTTGCTTGATCGAGAATTTCACTTATAGAAATGTTATGGCCGAATAGTGAGCAGTCGCATGAGGATAATTGTTCATAGATTGAACTCTAGCTGGCAAAATGTAATATTCAGAGAGATATATCAATTGTGGTAGAATGAGATAGGCCTGTGCAAGAATATTACTGAGCACGGCTTTGCCAACGGGTTGAGTCTCAATCGGACAGAAAGGCAGGCTGTAAGTCTGAAAAATATTTCATATATTTATCGATGGGAGCAAATATTGCCTACACAATAAGTTAAAATGAGCATCAATGGAGTGTCAATAATTTTTGGTCCTGTGTCCTGGGTAATCACACCGCAGATAGGTTGCAGACAGTCATAAGTGAATTTCTGGCCGCCTGGATAGGCAAAACAGAATGTGATACCATCTCTGCCCCATCTTGAAAATGAGTGTCAACGGAGCGTCAACGATTGTTGGCCTTGCCTCATAGTCAATCACAGCGCGATCTGGCAGTTATTTTCTATATATATCGTTTTGACTGTATTTGTACATCAAAAGCTTCATGAATACTTAGTGATACCTCCGTAAATGAAATAAGTTGTAAGTGTCGCAGAAGATGTGGCAGGAATATCTTGTACATATTTGCCTATACAGCCTGCCATATCCTAGTTTCTGGATGCTTGTGATCAAGTAGCACTCATATTACCGAAGATCCAAGACTGAAAATCGTTGACATTCCATTGACACTTATTTTCAATATCGGGTAGGGAGGGCATCACAGTCTGTTTTGCCTATAAAGGCGGCCAGAAATATGTTTATAACTGTGTCCAACCTATCGGCAGTGTGATTACCCAGGATGCAAGAACAACAATTGTTGACACTCCATTGCTGCTCATTTTCAAGATGGGGTAGGGAGCCTTTCACTTTCTCCTTTAACTTCAAAGGCTGCCAATACTTAGTTTCTGACAGTGTACAACCTGTTGCCCGTCAGATTACCCAAAATACACTGCGAACAATCGTGGATGCTCCATTGACGCTCAATTTCATGATGTGGTAGGGTGTGTATCTCTCTGTATTATGATCACCAAGGCAGCCAATACATCGAAAACAAACAGTGATGTAGCAATGGCAATATTCTGTGATTACCAGTAGCATATCTGAATATGACGATAAATAGGTAAACCTGCAAACCAGAACTGGAGATTGAAACCGACAGGTCTAGCCAAACCTGGCAACACCTGCATCTTGACGGTCATGGGCCCGGGTTCAGCCTGCCATGAGGCAGTGGGTCGGGATTTCGGACAGGTCTAGAACCGAACTGACCTGGATTTGCGGTCCAAGCCCAGACCGCTGGCAGGTTGCCAGAAAGCATTGCTAACACTACTGACGACTCGCCTGGGAGCATGCGGAATCACTGTAGGGCAGCCTGGGAAATACATCATCTTCTTTCAGAACACCACAGGTGTAACAGGAAATCACAGCTACTACTTATTGAGGAAGAATTTTTAAAACTCATGTATTCACCATGTGTTCTCATCTATATATCTATATTGCTAGATGTCTACACACCATTGATCTGGACAGGTCATAGGCAGTGCTTGAAATCAATTCGAGGTGCACCTGAACATGACAGCCGCATGAACCCAGCGATGCATAATGAAGCCGTGATCAAGTCAGGTTGGATCAGGAAAATGTATCTTTGTCAGTGGGAGTGTTTCGAGGTTGTCAGACCAGAATCCCAGGGTATTCAAATCCCAGTGTTTACTGGACCAATGCAGTGGCTTTCACATCTGCCTGGGAGCACCAGCGAAAAATCTCTGTGGGCAGTGGAGGTCTGATGACAACCAGGTGAGCACTTGGAAGTGCCGGCAACAAGCCTGGGAGCGCCGATGACAAGCCTAAGAGCATCTGGGAACACCTGGGACAGGCATGGGAGTGGCAATGACAATGCTGGGAGAACCTGGGAGTGCCAGCGACAATCCTAGGAGTGCCGAAGACAAGCCTGTGAGCGCCAATGACATGCCTGGGAGTGCATCGAATCGCTGCAGAGCACTCTGGGAAAGAATCATCGTCTGTGGGAACGCTGCTGGTGCACCTAGAAACCATAGCTACTACTTATCGTTGAACAATTTTTAAAAATCATGTATTCAGTTTGTATTGTACTCTCTGTATCTATAATGCTACATATCTGCACACGATATATATGAACTGGCCGTGGGTGGTACTTTAGAGCAATTCACCGTGTGCAGGAAGACGACAAGCGAGTGAATTCCCAACACACTCTCAGGTGGTGATCGAGCAAATCTGGAAATGCACTTGGAGGCTGAGATCGAGTGAACTCAGAGATTCAGTTGGAGCTGTTTATCCAGGAACTTTGAGGATGCACTTGCAGGCCGTGATCGACTGAGCTTGGAGATGCACTTGAAGGAAATCATCATGTGATCTTGGAAACTGTAATCGAGTAAGTTTGGAGATACACTTGAAGGCCACAACTGAGTATTCTTGGGAATGTACTCCGAGGCAGTGATCGAGTGAATTGGGAGATGCACTTGCACAGTACGATTGGGCGAGATTGGAGGGGTAGTTGGAGGTGTTCGATCTGGAGGCAGTTGATGGGAGGCATACTGAGTACTGAAACCCTATTCATACAGTAATTAACTCAAAACCATGGGAATGTCACAAGGTGACGGCACTGGTGAAGCTCTTATTGAGAGCTGACTGGTTGCAGTCGATCTGTAGGGAGGCACACCAGATGGTGAAGCAACATTCAGGGGTCAACTCATAATCATGAGAATGAAGGGACAACAGACAATCTTGTGTAGATGCCACACTTGATGAAAGCTGTATTCGGGGTATGTTACGCTCGGTGTATGCTACACTCGGTGTTAGGTTGTACTCAGTGTTGACTCATAATCATGGCATGGTGAGATAGGGAGGGATGACTCAAGATTGTGTTCTCAGATGAAGCTAGAGTTATGGATGGGAAAGAGAGATTGGGGATGAAGATGAGAACGATATGGATGATACCAGCAGATATGAGAAATCAGGGGTACAACTTGCCTGATTTGTTTGAGAAGACATCATATCAGTGGTAGTACCCGCCAGATCCTGACTCGTACCTGCCATACAGGGGAAGGTAAATCGACAGGCACACAATATTGTGTTAAGTCCCAGTTTCTAATGATGATTTCCCGCAGATTCTCTGATCTTTCACTTTCACATCATCAACTCTACCATCACCGAACAACACAAACTTAAGTCATCCCTCTTGTTTACTCCATGCCATGATCATTGGTTAATTCTGAGTGCAGCATATGTGAGGTACTGCATACACTGAGCACTGCATTATCCCATGAAAGACTGTCTTACTCTCCCAACCAGTTTCATCTCTCGGCAGACCTTGTGGTAATCAACTCAACACATTTCCACCATTACGAGTTAACCAATGAAGAGAGTCCAAGCTCCCGTTGCAACTCCCTCCCAATCTACAGTATGCGGATGGACGACGGCCAATTACTCCTCCAATATCGATCAACGATGGCCTCAAAGTGTATGTTCAAAAATGCTCGATTACGGACTACAACTGCATCTCTGTGTTCACAGGCAGTCGCTCTCCAAGTGGACATCCAAACCCGCTCGACCACACTCTCCAGGTGCATCTCTCAGTCATATTGATCCTGGCATCCAAGTGCATCTCCAAACTCACTTGCTTCTGGCCTTTAAGTGCATCATTGAGTTTACTTGATCTTGGCCTGCAGGTCCATCTGTCAGTTCACTCGGTCTTGGCCTCCAAGTGCGTGGCCAAGCTTGCTTGTTTGTAGCCTGAAACTAGATCTCCGTGCTCACCAAATTATGGTATGGTGAAAAAGTGGAGCACTAATGGGTTTCGAAGGGAATACATGACTAAGAGTTGTTCTAGCTTGAGGAGTGTATGAAGAGGGTGAGAGGATATGCAGGGGTACTCGGCCATGAGTAACCACACAGATTGATTGGATGTATGAATCCTCGGCAAGAGTCCATGAGGAACCACACACATGGCATGAATCTAGGAACGCTTGGCAAGAGGGTGTGGGTCCAAGTACGGAGAAAGACAGACTGTATTTGGTATAATGGGATGACGTCTAAATACTCCATGTTGCTCAGTCCATCTCCATTCTCCCTGGATCTCCGTACTCCCCCCCAGGTTGTCGCTCTGTCCATCTCTGTTATCCCTGTATTGTCATATACCCCCTGCCATTTTGAATGGCAGTGGTGGTGGTGGTGGTGGTGGTGGTGGTGGTGGTGAGAAACAGATTTTCTCGCCACAATGGCCTCCAAGTGAATCTCTATGTTCTCTCCGTCAGTGTCTCGAGGTGCTCTTCCATTTACACTCCAGCACCGTCTGCATCCAGATCACCCGTATATATATATAGACAGAGAGTTAGATCAATACTACATCACATATTATGAGGTAGCTAATCTTGTGACTGAAACAAAGAAAAATATGATAGATGAAATGGCTTGTGGCAACGGAACTCTAAGAACCACCGCTGTGAGGATATGGCAGCAAGTCTCCTGCAGAGCTGTGCCGAGGTCTCAGCTGCTCCAAATTTTGACCATCCTGTAAGTCAAATATTGGAGCATGCTGCATACACCTCCATAACATCAGGTGCTTTCAGAAGCACCTGAGAATACTGCTGCAGAGTCTAAGAGCGCTTTGTATAGCACCAGGGGTGGCTGGGAGGATCTGAAAGTAGTTAGAAGCACCGGTGAGATCAACCAGACTGTCTGGGAGGACTGCATGAGTCTTCCGGACCGGTTCACATTTTCCCATGGGGAGATGCACTTGGAGGCAATGATCGTGTGAACTTGGAGGCCGTAATTGAGTGTGTTTGGATACTCACTTGGGGGCCATAATCGAGTGCGTTTGGATACTCACTTAGAGGCTGTGATTGAGTGAACATAGAGATGCACTCCAAGGCAGTGAACGAGGGAGTTTGGAGATGCACTTGGAGGCCATGATCATGGAAACTCGGATGCTGAAGTGAAGCATTTATGAAGATAAACTTGGAGGCTGTGATATGGTGACCTGAGAGATGCACTCAGGAGCTGTGAAGTACCGAGTTTGGAGATGCACTTGGAGGTCGTTAGCAAGCTAGTTTGGACCTTTACTAGCAGGCTGTGATCAAGTGGATTCGGAAGTACACCTGGGGGCCATTATCATGCAAATCTGGGTGCCATGGTCCAGTGAGTTGGGAGATACAATTGCAGGCCATGATCAAAGTCAACATAGAGATGCAGTCTGAGCCCATGACTGAGTGAGTTTGGTGGAGTACTTAGAGGGGGTCGATGGTAGGCATGCTGGGTGCTGAAACTCAATTGATCAGATAGTTGACTCGCAACTGTGGGGATGTGATAAGGAGACATTTCCTTAGGGCTCACTTAGTGAGCTCTGCTGGTGGTGGTCTATCTTGTTGGGAAGCACACCATCAGCTAGAGCTACATTCAGGAGTCAACTAAAGATGGTGTGAATAAAGGGAAGCGAGACAAGCTTGGGTGGATGCTGTTCTCACTGGATGCTGTACTCGGTGTATGATGTACTTGGTGCATGCAGTACTCGGTGTATGCTGCACTCTGTGCATGCTGTACTCGGTGTATGCTGTACTTGGTGCATGCTGGGCTTGGTGTATGCTGAACTCGGTGCATGCTGTACTCGGTGTATGCTGTACTCGGTGCATGCTGTACTCGGTGTATGCTGTACTCAGTGCATGCTGTACTCAGTGAATGCTGTGCTCAGTGGAAGCTGTACTCAGTGTATGCTGTACTCAGGGCATGCTGTACTTGGTGTATGCTGTACTTGGTGTATGCTGTCATCGATGTATGCTGTACTCCGCGTATTCTGTACTCCATGTATGCTGTACTCAGTGTATGATTTACCTGGTGAATGCCATACGTGGTGTATGCTGTGCTCAGTGTTAACTCCTGTTCATGGCATATAGAGATATAGGGGGATGACTTCACTTTGTGTTCTGCAATGATGGTAGATATGTGGACAAGGAAGAGTGTTTGGGGATGAAGCCGGGAATTAAAAGGAGGATACGAGCAGATATGAGCAATCAGGGGTACGACTTGCCTGACTAGGTTGAGATGACATTGTTGGCCATTCTGACCCACCAGATCTCTACTCGTACCTGCCATATCAGGAATGGGAAATTGACTTCCACACTATACTCTGTTACATCGCAGTGTCTCATGATGATTGCCCCCATCTCATCTCATCTCTCTCTTTCTTGTCCTCACCTATCACAGCACCTAAGAACACTAAGCTATGTCATCCTGTGCTATCTCTCCATGCTGTGATCATGAGTTAACACTGAGTGCAACATACACCGAGTACTGCATCATCTGAAGATCCACTGTCTCCCGCTCTCAGCCTGTTGCACATCTCTGATCTTTTTGTGGATATTGTTGTACTCAGCATTCTACATTCCGAGAATTACGAGTTAAACAATGAATGGAGTCTCAGCTTCTGTTTCTTTGAACTATATACTGTATTCACCACGCTTAGAGGATTACAGCCCCTTACTCCTCCACACCTCCGGGTCAGCCGGCTAGATGGAGGAGCTCCACTACAGCTACCTGTCGTCCCAATCTATCAAAAGAAAGCATTTGAAGGCAGTCAATAATCTCATCTCCCATCATGCCTCCCTCTCCAACTGCCACCTCCAGATTGACCGCATCCATGTACACCTCCAATCTCACTCGATTATGACCACCAAGTTCATCTCCAGACCGACACCATCATGGCCTCAGAGTGCGCTCCACACTTGCTCGATCACCTCCTCCAAGTGGATCTTTCTGTTCACACAATCTTGTCCTCTAAGTTCATCTCTAAACTCACTTGGTCATGGCCTCCAACCACAGCTCTAAGTTAACATACTCATGGTGGTGAAATGGTGGAGCTCGAAGGCAGAGAGCCCATTGTCAACACTCTGCCCACCTCTAACAGCATTCGAAGGGATTTTATCACAATGGGGAGTTCTGTCTCAATTAGCATAGGACAATGTTAGAGGATATGAATGGGTGCCTGGCCTTTACAGACCCCACAAATTGGTTGCTCCTTTAAGGCTTACCAAGAGTGCATGAGGAACCTTACAGATTGCATGGATGTATGAAAGCTCAAGTGCATGGGACCATGAGCTGGGAAAGATACAGTATATATTTCGAATAATGAGGTGAGGTCTATCAACCCCAGAGTTGAGAGGAAAGGTGAACATGGAAGAAGCACAAATGTCTCTTGATACAAACGAGGTATAACACTAGACTGATATACAGAGAAGAGGGCATACTTGGCAAGGCCAAGTATTGCAACCACAGCCTGAAGCTGATTACCAGTGACAGAGCCTGGCCTCTTCCTCTACATGGGAGCTGGCAAGACCCATTGGGGCCACAAGTTACCCAGCCAAATCTCATGCAGACGACCCAGGTCTCCGGAATATCTACTCCCCGCTGCTACATCCATCTCAGCTATCCCGGCCTCCCGGGTGGGGGGGGGGGCGGCCCCCCCGCGGC
>Ga0307512_10000080_pt1 | contig 113852 bp, 112 predicted proteins | sample 14_EM_MG_FD_200267 | JGI IMG/M metagenome (GOLD analysis project Ga0307512, IMG submission 200267) | Populus trichocarpa ectomycorrhiza microbial communities from riparian zone in the Pacific Northwest, United States - 14_EM | ecosystem: Host-associated > Plants > Roots > Unclassified...
ATGATCTTACACACCACTCTGTTATTCCTTATCGTAACAACCACGCCACATCGTCCGACATCACAACACCTCTAACCACTTCTTTTATCTTACTAAATTATCCCGCCACCATCTCGCCGCTTCCTCAGCGTCTTCCAACGTCTCCGTCTTTCCGTAACACAATTCCTTCCGCACCACCCGTATCTTTCTTCTATTATTCCCAGGTATCACCGTACCTGCCTACGCCGTAACAGTTGCTCATAATGTTGACATAATTTATCGACCGGCTTGCATTTCACAGGAGTCACCTGATGGATTTCGCACTCGAATTGCTCGTTGGCCACTGCCGATCAGCCTCTGACCATTTGGTTGCCACTTGTTGCACTCTATTCAGTCTTGTCCGCAATTGCCTTCATTTTGTTGTAGTAACCTTCTCAGTCCTGTACACCTAAACTTCCATTGCAGCATGGATTTTATGAATCTTTTGTTCTTGTAACAGTTGGGATTCTCTTGCCAACTGATCATCCACTTTGGCCTTCCCAGACTTCAGCATTTTCTGTTCTCAAAAGTCACCGTTCTTCTGGAAAATTCGGTTTAGTGCATCGTCGAGTGCTGTGAGGGATAGATCAGAGAGACTTTGTTGGCTAACAAGTAGAGAGAATTCACATAATGCCCGCACTGCTCCCATTACAATCTCATCAGAGGCTGTCTCAGCCGGAGTATTCCTATCATCATTGGAGCAGTCAGCAATTGGAGCACAATTCACTGCCAGTGTGATGATCATGCCCCAGATCTCTTTGCCCTGCCAGGAGCTGCGTTTCATCGAATCGAATGGTTTGAAGAAGCACTGGAGGCCTGGATATTGTGGTTCTGATGTGAATCAATTATCAAATTGATCCTTCACATTTCTAGCTTTCAGCTATTTGAGCAGCCAGTGCAATAAGTATTTAACTAAACCCAAGAGCAGCTGATGCAATCCATCAGGCTGCCAAAGCCGATAGACATTGCAGAGAGGGAATTGCCAGAACAGCTTGTGGATTGGATGAACATGAAGAGTGTGTAGAACATCAATATTAGTTTGGTCCAGAAGCTCTGACTAAACATGCTAATCTCATCAGTTATTGAATCATCAAAAAGTTGAATACCCCATTGGCGCACCTTTAGAAATTGCACACATCAGGCATGAGAGATATGAGACTTGTGCAATAATGACTTGTTCTGGATAATCCCTGACCCAGGCAGCCAAAAGAGGATAACATTGTCTGTGGAATCCATCAGCAAAATTCAATCACAAGCCGGGACCAGTTACGTCAAAATTCAGGAGTTGGGTTAGCTCAGTTCCAACAGTGGAATGCCATACCTCATCAGTATTGTTGGCATCTTTCGGGGGTCCACAGATCGGCTCAACAAGAATACTGCGCAACTTGATAGCTGTACGGTGGATATCTGTGCAAATATTACCTATCACGACATACAGTAGCCAGGCGTGCTGATCGCCCGAAACCTTGATCCATTGAGCTTTGTCTGATGCACACATGACTGGCACAATTGTTACTGCGGCAGGAAGATGATCGTGCATATACCACCACCAAGCACCAGCATTCATCTCGCTGTATATTGGGTGACCTGCCGAAACTGCGAGGCGCACTGATTCACAATCGAGTGTAAGGGCACGTACGCCAGTGTTCGGCCTGGTATGTATACGTCTGGTAATTATATGTATACGGTTGCTAACATGGACTCGAGTGATAGTATATAGGTGTATAGGTAAGAGTATTGCTAGAGATGTAAGTCTCGTGGCGAGCCGACGATATAGAATGGCCATTACCTGGCCACAGTCACATGTCGCCGTTACATTATCTCTCTCTTTAGGTGCAGACCTCCTGGGCTGCATAACCCGTACAAGAGAAAAGGAAAGGAAACAGAAGAAGAATTATACATTCCTGCCGTGTACATACTAATAGGAAATCATACGTCCCGCTACCGATTGGTACAGCTCAATGGTGACCTTTCAGCGGATCTGACGCACGGAGAAACTCCACTCCCATTAGCAGGTGGTAAAATCCGGTGCCGACGCTATTTCTACCAGGCTGAGATCCAAAGAAGAGCAGAAGAGAAGAGGAGAGAAACAAGACCACATCCAAAAGTTATCCCGTCCTCCATATCTCAACTTCCGAATCCATGCTCCAATGACCATCATTCCCGTAGCATGTATCTCGGCATAGGTCCGTGTTGAAATTGTCAGGGTGGTAGAGCTTCCGCGCGTGGCTTGGCATCGATGGGAGCTTCCGCTTCTGCGATCAGTCGTTGCAGTCAATCAGATACGTCAATCGCGTCTTATTCATTGATATCTAACACGCAAGTTCCTCTGAAATGGTTATACATACCAAGTTCAAGCAGGCTAGCGCTGTCTGAGATCTGTGCAGTGCTTCCGCATGCACTATAGAGTATATGGTGCAGCCGGTAGTCTTCGGCAAATGGCATTGACTGGTACATGATGTGAGACTCGGCAATCTTCATTGGAAGTCCGTGTCTGTGACCATCCGGTCGACTTCGTAGTTGCTCATAATAGGCGGTTTCAGTTGAATCTTGGTCGGCTTTTTGGTGGACTTCAAGGTAGACTACATCCCGGTGGGCTTTTGGGCTGTCAGTAAGACTTGACTGGTCGACTTCTCAATAGACTTCTCGGTCGACTTCTCAGTGTCTCGGTAGACTGCCTCCTGGTGGGCATTTGGCTTGTCGGTAGGACTTGATCACATAGACACGGTTATCTCCCCCTTTCTGAATTTTGTTGCTCGGCCAACGACATGGACAAAAATCGGATGTGGATTGCCGTCGGGGTTGGGTTGAGTTTTGGTGATCTTTGTTGACCGCCACGTCTTTCGGCAGCCTTCATCTCTGGATTTCGGAGGTCATCGACTTCCCTTGTCTTTGGCTGTTCTTGGTCGACTTGCTTCATCTAATTTTTGCACTTGCTTTCGTCTCATTTTTCCACATGCTTTGGCCTGGCTTTTGACTCGCTTTGGTCATTGACCTGCTTGGTGTTTTGACTTGATTGGTGTTTTGACTAGCTTCGTGTTGACCTTTCGACTTCTTTTCACCTTCTCGGACTTCACTTGGTCTGTTCTCGTTTTCTCTGACCGTGAGCTTTGGCTGTGAATTCTTTAGGTACTCATATCATCTTCCAGATGCTAGGTGCGTATGGTGATTGTTCACGTACGTGTATCCGTGCTCTGTGGGTATATTTATTGCCGCTCTCTGGGTGCCGCTGGACTTCTGTGTGGTTAAGTGCACTCCGTCTTCTTTCCAGCACCTCCGATAGGGTCATAGTACTTGAGGATTTCGGTTCCGGAAGGGTCATCCCTCTCTTGAAAGTGACGTTGCTCTGCCGATGACTTATCGGTTCTGATCGGTATTGTTGCTTGGTAATGTGGTAGCTGGTGCGTGCGTCAACCCAAACGGCATAACTCGGTGCTCTAACTGCCCGTACGGCGGTTTTGTACTTGTCGCCTTCCTTGATCCAGATTAGGTGATAGCCATTCCGGAGCATTGTTGAGAGCTCGGTAGTCCACACACAGCCGCAGTCTGCCGTCCTTGGTCGCAAATCAAATTGTTGCTGCCGCAGGCGGTGTCTATCTTCCCTAGCTCTTGGTCTCACTCGCTCTTTCTGAGATTTCGTAGATCCAAGCAATTTGTGTGGTTCCTCACGGCCAGCTCACCATGTCATTTCCTCTCACGCTCTTCCTACCCCCTTGAGTGGGAATCGCTGTTCTTCCAAATTCCCTGAGAATGGCGCGAGAGGTGCGGTGTGAGAGTTGGCATATATTTGCTGCACACGTCCACATAGTCCTTGTATGTCACGAGGATATGACACATCTTGACATTGTGCTGGGATGCGACCCCCATCATCTGTTACCATCTCCACCTTAACTATGTCTGTTCATATTCTCATTAGCCATTTCTGCATTCAGCATTGTAGCATGCGTTGGCACAGTGGAGATGGGTAGGGGTCCCGGGTTGGCTGGATCAGACGGTTTGTCACACTAGACCACCCCTGTTGTGCAGTTTCTCCCTTTGTGTCTCGGCGAGCCGGTAGCAGTCATTCACGCAGCGTCACTGTGTCACTCTGCTGCCGCAACTACCGCCGCTGCTCCTGCTCACATATCCAGCATCCTGGGGTTTCTTTCACCTACGGTGATGCCTTCCAGCGATGCTCCCAGCAACCCTTGACATTCTCCAAGTCATGTGGGGAATGACTCGACCACCTCATCACCAGCTCAAAGATGATCGAATGCGGTAGCCCTGAGTTGTTGCATACCCGGAGAAGGCTCACCATTTGGGTTACTTCAACGCATTCGGGCAGAGGACTTGTCCAATCTGCTTCTGGAAACTTCGCCCGTTGCAATCCATTTGGTGTTCATAGGGCTGTCAATCGACCTCTGCTCCAGTCGATTTCTGGGTTTCTTGCCATGGCACGCCCAAGACTAGGTTAAATGCCTTCATTGGGATGACTGAAACCTCCGATTCGTCAACTTGTTTAAGGTGTTCAAATACTGAACCAAGTGACTGGCCATTCGACTCTTTACATACATCATCACCGGGCCAGGGTGGAGGTGAATGCTGGTGCGTATGGAAGCTCGAGTTTCCCAAGTAAGCTTGGTGATATACAGATGCTCATTGCACCGCAGTCAATTTGTGCTTGGACTCGCTGCATGTTGCCATGTATATTTGGTACAAGGTAGGTTTTGTGGTCTCCACTGCCGCTGCGACTGCGTGGCCGGTTTGCGTTTCTGCTTTCGTAGACTTCCTTTGAAAGCCACGGCGCTGGGGACAAGTTGGCACGGCTGCCTCCATTGGGCATATTGGACTTGACCAATTTTGAATTCCCAGGATCGGGATTATTGGAATTAATCCAATTGCCTTTGTTGTTTTTGCTGTCCTCCGGGCTTTTTCAAGGTTGCTAGAGTTGTAGGCGTACACAACTATTGAGGTCGACCCACTCTGCTCAATTCGGAGGGATGTAGTCGCAACTCTGCTGACTCACAATCGTCTTTGAACTTCGCCTTCTGTTCTTGGTATTGCTGATTCAGGGGTTAGATCGCACAGTTGATTGTAGGTTCTCTGACTAATGATTGCGCTCAATTGAGTGGTAGGAATGTTGTTTGATTTCTCTCGATCGTATTCGGTTTCTCTCAATGGCAGGATCGAATGGTCGCGGCCTGTAGTCGTGATAATTCTTGTCATCACCGGTGACGCATCTCGTGCGAGCGTTCATCTCTGAACTCTCTTCCGCTGCCATCAGGGTGCTCAATTGAATGATGCAACAATCGATATCCGTGCTTGCAGTAATCATGCTTCGATTTGTCGGTTCTCAGCCTGTAATCTCATTTGTAGACTTGATCATGTGGCGCGTCGGTGAATGGGTAGACTGGTGAAATCCCGTGAGCGACACATATCCGTTTACCGATAATACGATGGTAGTGTAAGGGCACCTACGCCAGTGTTCGGCCTGGTAGGCATAGGTTTGGTAAATATATGTATACGGTTGCTAACGTGGACTCGAGTGATAGTCAATTGGTGTATAGGTAAGATTATGGCTAGTGTTCTAAGTCTCGTGGCGAGCCGACTATATAGAATGGCAGGTACCCGGCCACAGTCACGTGTTGCCGTCGCATCGAGGCACGCTTCAAATGGGAGATGTGCCCAAAGGAACGGAAAAAAATTGGATATATCCCAGTAGTATAATGTTCCGAAGATAGGCGAATGATCTTCAAACCAAGTCTCATCGCCCAGCCTGAATGCACGCTCAGAGAGGAGCTTTCGCAGAGCATAGGGTGATTGAAATGATTCGAAGTTGACTTTGTCCAGTCCACGCCTCGGATGCTGACCTCTCGATGTTTTCGTGTGCTGCCTAAATGATTGAGCCTGTTGAACGGTGTGAGTGCACTGAAATAGATGCCATGGATTCCATTGTTCCGAGTACTTGCGATGCTTGTTGTATACCCCAGCTGCTTTGCCATATGCTTTCCCCCCTGCATTTCCCACTACAACTGCCTGCCTATAAGACTTTGTGTTTCTTCGATCAGGGGTACATGTGTGATCAGGAGTCTGGGAGTCTATAGTTTCTTCGTCAGGAGTATCTTCAGGAGGTGGCGCACCAGGTACAATGACTATGGGTAGATTGTCAGTTGACTCGCTCATCGATGGCCATTCAGGTGCTCTGACTAAACACCAACCATGATGGCTCCGGTGAATCCCACCCTGCAGGTGGTAAAGTCCCATCAGGAAATACCCGTTCATTCATCGAGCTTGGGTGATATTACTGATACTGAGCGACGAGTCGGTTCTCATCTAATGATTTCTTGTTGCAGTCAGCGCAGTTAATGTGATTATGGTGAGTGTTGACCATATTCGAGAAATGGTCAGTGACCACTTATTTGGATGCATCTCAATTATGCTTCAGAGGGTGATTTAGAGCCTCAGAGATATTGGTATGAAGCCAGCTATAACTCACAATGGCGCATCACATTCACAGCCGTATTGCGCCCTGCTGAATGCGTGGCAGGGGTAACTTATAATCACGTTACAATCAGTTTTCTTCATATCCCGCACAATGATGATACACATCATCTGCTGAAAATGATTACCAGAAAAGAGAAGGGTTTTTTTGTGATTAATGTATTCATGACCATGGGCTATATAACTACATCATTGTGGCGTTGTGAGTTAGACATGTGCCTGAGCCTCCGGGCAGCTGATAATGATGATAGATTGTCATAATAGATTGAATAGGTGAGTTTCCAAGCTATCTGTATGCCAGAGCAATGATAATCAAGAACTGATAGGCTGGTGGGATGGTTGCTTCAGGAAGGATCCGTGACCGGAGCATGGATCCTGCGGAGAACAACGATGTTTTCCCAAGGAGCTAAACAGGAAGCATCACAGTTGCTGCTCGATTCATATGCCTCCAATTGAATTATGTTGCCAGGACGTACATGCACAATGTTTGTGTAATATTCCTTGGTGTGTTAACCTCACTACTGCATATAGTTTTTTTTGTGTTCCTCAAGATATTTTGTCATATCCCTACTATGACCTTTCAAGTCATGGAAGCATAAGAAGGTGAGCATCTATCCAATATCCTAGTATATGAGCATGTAACAATGAAAGGCGGGATGTGTGTAATTGATGTTGCTTTTTCTCAACCTGATTGGTTTGATGGATCAAAGGTGTAGTGAAACACCACAGTTTGTGACGAAGGAATGCGATATAAGAAACCCTTCATTCCGCTGAAGGTCACTGCTAACTGCAATATACTCACCCATGCTCAGATTCATCCTATATCACATCTCCCATCAATAGTAGTGTACCACCATCGTAGTTCTCCGACCATGTCAACAACTGGATCTCCACCGAAGACAGCGAATATGACTTCACCAGGCATCCCATTTGTTTCACGATAACTCCATGTCAACATTTCAGCATCGTTGGATAATAGTTCCCAAAATACCACTGGCAAAGACAGTCGATCTGGGAAAGATGCCCATCAATATCATCCGCCACATTGGTATGGTTATCCTCCTTCACAGCAGCCATTTCCAGGCGCTCTGCAGATTTATCTCCATTCTCCATTCATCATCAGAAACAACAGTTTGCAACGAACCACCAGCGTAAGCCAACGATTTCTGAGTTATGGGCCACAGTGGCAAGGATATGACCTGCACCAAGGTGGTTATGGCGGGTCTAAAGTCATCCCCCCGCAGGAGTTCACCTGACAAGTGCCGTCATCTCCAGGCGCCCCGCGAGTGTGGCCAGGTGCGCTGGGAAGCAACCCAGTCAATCGGCAAACATCTTCCAGCTCCACTCCTCCACCTGGACCTCTGTCCAGCGCCCCTTGGAGAGCCCCCAATAGCCTCCAAACAACAAGATCCCTGCCGCCTGCCGAACCCGGAAAACAGATGTTGCAAGCATTGCAGACTTGCCCCCTGGGCTGGCGATTTCCTACGACAATTATGATATGCATGATGAGAGGGATGATTTGTCGGACTTGGGCAGTGTATAGACTACACTCCCAGTCAGCCTGAAGCAAACCCACTTCTCCTTGAAGCAATTTGCCAACAGGATAGGGCAGGCCAACTCCAGTGCGTTCAACAAGTGGAAGAAAGTATGGGTGGCGGGGTTTCTCAAGAAACAGCATCGGTCCTTCATCTGGGGGCAGAACCATTTCAACCAGCTTCAAGATGGACCGCTTCACTCGGGGACAGCAGTTGCATATATTTTTGTGACATTCGAGGACTGGCTGCTGTTGGATACTTTCGATAATACTGAATGGATTTGTCCGCACTGGGTGGCGATGAGTTTGTAGAAATTTGCAATTAAAATTAATGAGGCGAGGGTCAAGGGATGGCGAGGCAACATGCGACCAGGGAGGGATTTGGGTGAGTGCTCGAGCAAAATGGCAAGAAGTAACCTCCTCCTGTTGCCAATTACATTGTTCATGGTTGTGATTTGCTCCTTCTCGAAAGGCAAGGATATGGTTCTAGCGCCAAAGTCACTCCACACCTCATGTACTGATGTGACACACTGGGAGCAGCTGATAGATTTCATCGACAAAAACAGAGGCCTGAAAGCGACATACATTCTAACATTGATGTTCAAGTGCACCTTGGAACAGGTCGAATTGGATGAAGAGTATATCGGATTATATACAAACAGGAAAATGATAATTGACCCCATATATGGCCATATTTTGAACAACTGTTGCCTGTCAAATGCTTTCAGGTTGAAACTTGGACACAATGCGAAGATATTTTCGGTCAAAATGAACCGAGCTACAGGGAACGACATTGCTGAGCACATGATTAGAACAGGAATGGTAATCCCAGCTAGCTGTGTTATGGCTTGATGTGCGCAACTGCTACTCATTATACATAGACTTAGAAAGGATCTGAAGTGGGTGGAAGAGAGGAGGGAGAGGCGGATAGTGGGCAAGAGAATGATACATTGATTAATTTAAGTTCTGATTGAATGAATAGAATTGATTGTATTCCATCCATATATATTCATTCCAATGTTTGCTTGTCAGTGAAATAATGAACATTGCGATGAATTTCAGGACCGCCAGAGTCTGAGCCCTTCTGCCCGACTCACATTGGAGCACCTGAAAGAGATCATTGCAGACGAAAACAAAACTGACAATGGTGCATGGGAGCTACAGGAGCAAGTGGAGGATGGTGAGGAGGTTCTTGATCCAGAAAACACCAGTTCAGTATTGAATACTGTTCTCAATACGATCAACAACGAATTTGAACACAAGTGTCTCGATGAAGCAGTCAGGTAGCCGAATTCCCATTGGATTCTTGAATCAACAGATGACTGTGTTTCATGCCACAAGGATTCCATTCCAGGCCTGCCTGGAACCAAGTTTCTGGTGCACCAGGTTTCGCCCATACAGTTCATTGTGAGGAGGTGGGTTTCGGATTCTGATATGCCAGTAGCACTGGTGGCGCATGATATGGGTCTTAGCAAGACTTTCACCTAGGTGGCAGCAGCAATGATATGCAAACTGCTGACTGAGAAAGTTGTAATGGGGTTACTGCTGTCGATGTTGTGGGGGAATACCCTTGAAAAGGGGGTGAATATGGTACAAAACAACTTTCCCAGGATGATCGGTGAATAATTGAACTGGTATCCATTGCGGAGACATAATCCTGGGCCGCACTGTCTCATAGCGATGGAGAGACCTCCTCCTCAGGGGCATCCAGGGCTCATATCATCCCTCGAACCAATCCTTGTGGTGTCAATGCATGAATTGGTGGAGCTGTTCAAGAGAGTCATCGACAAGATGACATATGGAACAGATTTCGAACCTGGTAACTGGTTTCACACAGAAAATTCAACTCTCACCCTCAGGGATGTGAACAGCAGTATTGAAAAGCCGGAAGACCGATGGAATATCCACCTTGTCTTGTATGATACCTTAACATCCTCACCGAAACCACCAAGCTATGGCTAACTGTCCTAGTGTGCATGGAGTTTGGGGATGTGTGATGACTCCCATCGGTACAAGTCTAATCACAGTGTGGGATGGCCAATTGTGATGAAAGTGAGAATTTAGTTTAATCTTCAAGTCACAGCTAGGCAAGGATTCCATTCACTCTATGCATGGTGTTATCAGACAATGTGGCTGTTTTCAGGGGCGCCTGAAGATCCAGAGGATGGTGCAGTGATGGAAAAACATGGTGCAGATGCATTGTATTCTGCTGTGAAGAGTTTGAAGCATGCTATGAAGACTGAAGATGAAGAAACTCAACAGAATGCGGTGCACTGGATGATACAGATTGCAAAGCCTTGGATGAGAAGGAGGTGGTCCGAATCGACAATTACCAATGGTAAACTATTCATAACTATTCCGAAGGCCAATGCACACCTCCTTGATGTTGTGTTCACTGATGATGAGGACACAAAACTGAAGGTCCGGGTGCAGAGATACACTTCACGAGGTACTGCAGGAGCACGGAGGGTACATCTATGCCGGCTAGCATGTTGTTCGTTAGTGTTAGAAGAGACAGAGGATTGGAACAACGTGTCTTGACAATCATACAGTCAATGGCCACTCGATCCTTGGGTGGATTCTCCGATTATTCAATGGCTGAGAGAGACATTTCTGGCAACACTTCTCATGGAACATGCAGAGTATCCCAAACCGGACGATGCTGACGCATCAAGACAGGTGCTCCTTCCAGAAAATGAAAGACATGAAGATGCTCTCCCCAGTGCTCCTCCTCCCCAAAAAGCGGTACTATTTTGCCCTGTTCCTGGCTGAGTTTGTCATTTGAAGTGGTGCCTAACCAAGTACTTTGCGGATCATGTGGATATATTCCACATGTATGCAGAAATGGGCAATGATGAAAGCAAAGAAATGCAGCTGAAATTGCACGATTCACGAAATCCATCGGTATTCATAACAGCACCCAAAGTGGGAGCGACCGGCCGAAATCATTCTGCAGCATACCATGCCGTAATCACTCAGAAGTTGTCGGTATTGAACAAGCACTGGCAGGCATTTGCATAAGTTGTCCAGCTAGGACAAAACAGAGTACCGAACAGATGGCTACTGAAGCCGGGTCCTGGTGGCTATGGAAACTGCATGAGTGATCCACAACAGCACACTAGAGTCGCCTGAATCAGAGTTCTGAGAGGCTTGATGAGTCGAGCGAAGATCACGACCTCAATGACTTACCTGATTCTGGAGTCTCGTGAGGACCTCACACAGTGGCTGAGAGAGAATGAAGCCCCATTGCATGCCGATGAGCCATCATCTTAGATTGTTAAGAACACTTCATCATCATATGCCATTAGACATTCAACCAATGTAATCATCTAAACTGATACAAGTATTCAAAAAGGTCAGTTGTAAGTCACACTATACTGTATACATGAATCCTGACTCTCTGTCATTTTGAAGTGAATCAAAATTATGATGTTGGAGTACTTGTGTCTCTAATCAGACATTGCTCGAGTGGGATTTCATTGGCGTTCTCGATTCTTATTCTTATTGACTATTAACACAGGAAGTCAATTGATGAGGTAAATTAACAGTTCCTGGGCTGGCGTTTTTCAGGATACATGGCCTGAGTAGAATTGTGAGAATGCTGCAGCGAAGGATGTTGAATGGTTCGTCTGAAGTGAATTTGAGGTGCGCACGAGACCTGAGCACACAAACGCATTTCGAAGCCACAATAATGAACCAAGATCAATTCAATCAATTTCGGGGGCACCTGGGAATCATGGCCCAATGTCATGAGTCTCGTTTGGATTGATCGCGCACTGCAGATTGGGCAATCCCATTTGGCAATGAAGTAAGTCAAGGCAATATTGAATGGCGTTGTCAGAATTTGAGACACAGGCTCAGTGATTCTTGCCAAAGTCATAGCTTTGGCCGCCATGTGATTGAAGATCAGGTGCACCAGAGAATCATCGGCATATGGTTTGAGTCGCATTATGACGGATCCATCACCGCTTATTTGCCAATCAAATGTGGCCAGGAGACAGTCTAGACAATGTTGAGTTCTTCTGACAGAATATGAGACACAGCTTGCTTATTTGTGGCAATGCCGCAGCTGTTGCTGGCATATGGTCAGAGTTCAGGTGCACTGGAGAGTCCTGCGCACATATCGTTATGACTGTCACTTCATAATGTCTGATCCCATTCTGCAATACAGACTGTTTACACAATATTGAGTTCCTGTGTCAGAATATGTGACTCAGGCTCACTTATTTGTGGCAAAGCCGCAGCGTGTGCAGGAATATCATAGTCGTTCAGGCGCAGCTTTGATTCGCATCCCCAACAGTCAGAGACTGAGACACAGCTCGGGTATTCATGGCTAAGCTGCAGCTCTCCCTGGTGGGTTTATCCTGGCCTATAATTGAAGTTCTGGCACAACTGAGATCTGCAATCCAGTCCAGAATGATGTGCTTGGATTTGTCTGAAGCCGACTTTGACAAGCTGTGGCTAGTTATGGAGGTATCATTCCAGACCTGGCACACCTCAACAGCGACTATAAGCCTCCAAAGCACATGTACCCCAGTCCATAGTACACAAGATATTTTAGTTTGCTTCATTCTCATCACGTTTGGTTCGGCTTGGAATCAATGGACACTGTGCACCTGGATCACCATCGATCGAGACATTTCATATCTCAGTACAGGAAGCTCATCCTGCTAAGGCTCTGATGATATATCAATCTATGCTGGATTGATATGTGATGGGCACCACTAGCATACCTTGAACTGTTAGCTCTGTGTCAACTGTCCATTGGAGGAAGGTAACCCTGTACAACTGAACCATACATGCATAGACCTGGCCAATTATCAACCTCACTTAACTCGATATTGCCTAAGTAGCATGTTTGGACCTCTGCGTCCGAATCCTGAAATAGCTTCTGCAACATCGAGCTCTGTCAAACGAGCTGCAGCTTGAGAGCGAGAATCTCGCAAGACTGACTTTGCTCAGTGACTCCACAAGATGGCCGGCAACTCCCGCTCACTGATGTACCATAATTCCTCAAAGATGCCCAAGTTCTGAATGCTTTGAATGCAGACTGAACTCGATTCCGACTGAATGTATGTTTCCGCCGCCGAAACTCGTGTCTGAAATGAGATTATCAGAACCGATTTCAATCATAAGTGTTATCTGAAGTCAGAGAATCTTGAAAGCTCGAGTGAAGACAAGACAACTTCGAAAATTGCAATTACCTGTCAAAGTAAGGTGAGCCTGCAATCCCCAGCCAATGAATCTTAACATTACCATGAAATCTTTGGTACACCTCAATCCCACGGAACTACATACATGCAATCTTCATTCCTTTCCCTGCTGTGAGATGAGGTCTCACTATTCATTTATACCATCATATCATATAGCTTTCAATCCAACGATTGTTATAAGTCTGTATTGCAGTAGTGAGACTAATGACAACTATGCGATATAATAGTGTGCAACTCACTAGATATTACGTGCAAAACCAGAATGTGAGTGAGTATTTATGACTCATGTGATAGTAATCTTGGCATTGATGAGTGCTTGAATCCATAAGATTACCCCTGAATCATCCATCATACCTTACCATTGTTTCACTACACCTGGATCTCTATGCGTGTATCCCTCTTTAGTATACCAAATCCTCTCCCTCCTCCATCGACAGCAACATTGTTGAGAAGGTTATTCTGCACACAGTGCACAGATGAACACATGGAAGGGAAGTTATGCTTACAATATTGCCTTATTGACCGCTAACTTGGCTGCAGTATCCTGATACAATACACTATCATGAATATACATGTGTCCTTCCAGTGGATATACCACATATGAAGATTCATATTTCTCCTCGATCGATAACAAACTCAGTAGGAACCCTCGCAACTCAGCTGTCACTCACCAAGTTCTGCAGATTCTCCATGCTGCACCAATTCTATGCCATGCGGTCACCTCAAATGCTTGAGCTTTCACACATAATTCAAACGTTTAGAGGAGTCATCTGCAGGGGCACACATTTACATTCACGTTCTCATTGCTCCATTTGGCTGGCAGCAACGGTGAGTCAATGTTGTGAGGTTTCTTCCAGTGTGTCTGGTTCAGGTGCATCTTGATCTATTCTATGTGTGTTGGCTTTAGCCAACCTCCCATTCTTGCATCCATACAGAGTGTTGTTGATGGGAGTTGCTAACATGTGGCATTAGGAATCCATCCATTCCAGCGCACCTGACAAGGAATCCATCTGTTCCAGTACACCTGATAACATCCTAAATCGCAACACTGGACTGCTGTCCTCAATATGAATATCAACCATTGATGTCATCTCTCCAGAAACGTTCAAGGCACACCTCAAAATGCATCCTCCTCAATCAGGTGCAACTGCTTGCACCATTTCTTCTGTTATTCTACTGCACTTAATCTTATATTTACTGCTTGTATACTACACTCTCCCACATTCCCCAACTGTCTAACTTCATTACAGCAAATGAAACCTACACCCAGCCAGGTGAGAAAGCACCATTCACAGAAGAATCACGAAGTACACCTAGAGAGAGCAATCACATTCAAGAAAGCAGCCAATCTTCATTGAAATCGCATATTTGCCTTCCAATTCTCTGCCTTTGTGCATCATATTGCGGATGGCTCATGACCTGGAGATCATCAACGAAGCAGGATGACAATACCGATCAGGGGATCGATGATGACAAAAGTCAGGACACCAGAGAGTCCAACTTATCATTGGACATCGAAGAAGGCGATTTACATCACTAGCAAAAGGTCCAACATCCTGGCAAGGCGCACCGAGACAAGTCATTGCGAACTACAAGGGTTCCATTGCAAAGACACTGAGCCCTGCCGACACTGTCATTGCACCTCCTCCTCTTCCACATTCCCGAAAACCACCTCGGTCAATAGCACCATCCCTGATTCAACGCCAAAAGTCAGCCCTCCTTGACAAATAATTCAAGTCTGACCATGAACCATCCGCCCAGGTGCTGCTGCAACCAAAGTCCAGTAGAGACCAGTATGCTGCACAACCCCAGGCCAGTGGAGAGTGGAACGTTCACCAACACCAAAAGGCTACATTTGTGAAGCGAATAGATTCTTGGAGGCAATTGTATTCACGAAGACTCCTTGGCCAATATTCTCTGATTACATGTACTCGATAGTTGAAGATGCTTGGAAACTACCCATGAAAGCCCAGGATTGTCAGCGGGCATTAGCAGGTGCTCCTGTAGGTACACCATCTGTATGTCAATTCCCCAGCAGTGCAGGTCTCAAAATTGATCCGCAAACACAAGAAACTCTAAGTCCTGGATTCTGTACAATGTGCCAGCATCAGATATATGTTATTGACAACGCCCCAAAATGCACATAAATGAAACTGAGGATATGTACCATCCAAGGACGGTTGGCAGATGGGGCACGCCAAACAGTTGTCTGTAGTTACCAATTGGATTTGTGCTCTGTGACTGAGCTTCAGATCAAGGTTAAAGAGCTCCAGTTTGATGATGCATATCTCTCCAATGTCGTCGATCATACGAAACTGTAGTTCACCCAAATGGAAGTGCTTGATCCCATTTACCATCAATTTTTCTTCACTGCCAATAGCTTGGGGCTCCAGCCAACAACATCCCCGTATTTCCAACCTCTCGCTCTGCAGACTTTAGAGCCGGCAGCCGCAGCTATTCATTGTGTGCTGTCTGAACATACCAGTGGAAAGTAGCCCACAGTGATGTTTTCTGAGGATGAATATCAAGGTACATTTGGCCCATCTCCCGTGATTAAGTCATCTCCAGAAGCCACTGCACTCATCAATCACACATTGGTGGGCCGCTTCTAACCCCCCCCTGCACCAACCCTGTGGCGGAACTCCACGAGGATAGGTGCTCCTCAATCTCTGTTGGCACTTCACAGCCTAGATTCACTCTGTTCTAATTCATTCTGCAGTCAATTCCTCATTTTTCACCACTCCTCTGCTGGGATAGGCACTCCTTAATCCCCTCTGTCTTGATTAGGGCTCCCCTATTTCATTCTGGGCACCTCAGCCTCGGATGGGAGATCCTCAATTCCCACCGGCGCTCCTTGGTCTGGATTGTCGCTCCTATATTAAATTGTGCACTCCTTACCCCCTCTCCCCCCTTTTCAGCACTCCTCTGCTGGGAGAGCACTCCTTAATCCCCATTGGTGCTCCTATGCCTGGATTCGCACTCCTCTATATCATTCCGCACACCTGACCCCCCCCCCTTCTGTGCTCCCCAGCTAGTGTGGGTGCTCTTCCATACCCATCCGTGCGCCGCAGGATAGATTTGGTACTCTTCTTTTTCATTCCGCGCTCCTCCGACACCTGCTGTGCATTCCTCTTTTCGTGGTAGATGGTCCCCTTTTTCATCCAAATATAGCATATTGCCTTTCAAACCCCCATTCGGATTCGCAGCTAGCTAACATCTCATTCCACTTCTGTTAGATATCACCAATCGAACCAAACAACATTCGATTTCCATTTCAGCCACTCGGCAGGTACAAACAATAACCAAATACCAGGAGCACTTCCAGCTTCCTTGCACCATGGATGAATTGGGTGTTCCTGCTTTCGTTGGCCCTGATGAGATGGGAGAGGTAGTGGATGACATTGACAACATGTTTGATTGATATCATTTGACTGCTTAGTCTGGTTATTGTTTTGGTGTACCTGCTTGTATGTTTGAATCAAGTGCCGTTTTTTTGGTTCCTTAATGTAGCGAGGCAATAAATACTGTATTGAAGAACATAGTACCTAGTATGATTCAGAATTGATGATGCACAATAATCCATGCATCCTAATTCCCATTGAGGGAAATCGATTGCCCGTGGGCATCCGGAGAGCCTTTGATAATACCTGCAGTCCTCTGAATCAATATCTATAAGTACCCAGGCATCTCTCAGAGTTTGTTTGTGATTTCTGCATTGTTTCGGCGACATTCCCAGGTGCACCCAATGTTCTCTCTGGCGCTCCAATGTGTTCCCAAACTTATTACAATCACTCCCCTTGTACGCGTGTACCATGTATCAGAGATCCGAGTCACTCCTGTACCGGTCATCAGAGAGCCCACATATTCCAAAGGCCGGCCGGAATGCCCTCCTTGGTTCTGATACTGTCCAGAAATTGACGGTTTCAAGTTTGCACTCCACAACCTCTCAGATGCTCCTGGAGGCTCCCATTGACTAAAATACATTTTGCTGATGTTTCAGCAACTCTAAACAGTCACACCAATCCTTCCAGGTGTGCTCAAATGCTCCCAGATAAGATGCATCCTAAGCATGATGCTCTCAGGTGCTTTGTGACTACTTCTCTAGTGCTCATCAAACTCTGGAAGTTGTAGATCAGCCTATAAGAATATTCTGCAGAGGGTATAGTTTTTTTCACAATGCTACAAAATCAAACTATTAGGATGTGCAAATTTTGGTGCTATTGGGATGGTTGACCACATCACCAAGACTATTCTAGTACACCTTAATCCTGGAGGCATACTCCCTGGGAGTGATTAGTATAATGTCCATATCAAATAGTACAATTCAAAAATTATCATATTCCTGCAAACCATGATTCCGGTATTCCAATTAATATACTGTCCTGCAGGTATCTAAACCCACATGATCATTCACGGCACATATGTTATAGATTCCATGTGATATAGCATTCTCTTGCACCAAATGTGATTGCCCAACAATTCTACTGACAGGTACATTATGCATCTTATTAGTCTGTTTAACAACACAGATAAACCCATCAACACAATCAGCCCAATGATGCAGAGCGTTTTCGTTTTTTCTTATCTCCACTTATTCTTGAACTTCCGGAAGTAATGACCATATGGGGTTCCTTGTACCTTATAAACAAGGTCAATATTAGATTTCTAGCCGGCAGGCACTACTGAAATAGGAGACTGTGATTATGTGGAGTCCAGCTAAGGTATAATACAGGAAAGAAGGAACTGGTTCTTGGAAGGTGTAATCAAGGCCATTCTCTTCACTTTTCATATGATGGACCCAGATGATAAGGGATTCAGGCATGATCGATTGGTAGGTATTGGTTAATTCCACCTTGCAATTAAGTCCCAGATGCTCAGCAGAAGTAGGGCTGTGAAATGGTTAATGGTAGTACAACTGCCCAGTCTAAAGGTTAATAAATATGGTGTCTATGAGTACATTCTGATTATATCTGAGTACAAATCCACTGACTTCATATCCCCAGTGTTGATCAATATCTGTACGAAATATCTGTCCCATGTTGGGAATTAAGCATTCTACTTATTCATCTCTGGGTGAGGATATTTTGATACTTGTGCATACTATGCAGAGATTAATTTCTCTGAATTGATATACCTGGTGGGGTGTGAGGCAGAAATTTGCCCTTCCTAACAATGCTCGAAGCAGAACAGATGGGCACTGCATATATTTTGCAGTCCATCTGTAGTGGAAAGTAGGTTGATATCTTTTGCAGAGTTAGTATCATACCAGCCTTGCAGCATGAGAGACAAAAGCATTGTCTCCATATAGTAATGACCCGTACACTGGTCGTCATGCTTGGCCATGTTTTGAATGTACTTCACTTTGTTGGAAGTTTGATATGCCTCATTCACATTGGTGATATGTACCCATTCAGAAACATCAGTAGTACAATTGTTAACAGAACTCATTTGCCAAATGGACTCTGATATATGACACACAATATGCAACTGAGGTTATCCAAAATGTTTTACATGGTATTAGATGGTTTTCTGGAGCTCCTGAAAACTCACTTCTTCCCATCAGGATTCAAACTGAATCAAGTAGAGATTGAATTCCTTCATATAGTGCATCTGTTCCTTGAATGTGATACCATAAATGTCTCTCTCCAGCAGAGACACTATACAGTCTGTATCAGTAATACTCCAGGTGGTGGTTTAAGTTTCAGCATCCGATGGATGGACCTGAAATTCTGTGTGCCTGTCGGAGGTGTGGTTTGCTGCTCAGTATACCTCTTCCTCAGAAGCAGTCCTCACATGACACTGTAATATTTGCGAATATGGTTTTGTGACCACTCTCTATAGTGCAGATTTCGTGCAATCATTGCTCATGATGTTCGCCTAAGCCTTCAAACAGCTAGCGTTTAACAGGTATCACCTGATGGATTGTGCATTCCAATTGCTTGTTTGCCTTGTATCAATCAGCATCTGATACAGTGGTTGCTCCTTGTCAGGCGCTATCCTGGTGCACCTGAGGTTGCCTCAGTGTTGTTGTGGTAACCTTCTCAACCCTGTACACAAGAATCTCAATTGGAGCACAAATTTTATAAATATTTTGTACTTGTAACATTTGGGATTCTCTTGGGAACTGGTCATCCACTTTTGTTTTCGCAGACCTCAACATTTTTGGCTCTTCAATAGCACCCTTGTTGAGGTTTTATCACTACAGTGCATTGTCTAGTGCTTGGAGGAATTGACCAAAGTTATTTTGTTGGCTAAGAAGTAGAGAGAATTCACACAATGCATGCACTGCTACCAATATCATTTCATCAGTGGCTGTTTCTGTCGCACATTTATCGTCAATTATTGGGGAGACAAAAACTGGTGCGCAATTCACTGCCAGTGTTATAATCATGCCCAAGAATTCTTTTCCCTATTAGAAGCTGCTTTCCACCAGATCCAATTGTTTAGAGAGGCACTGGAGCCCTGGACACCATGGTTCCAAATGAAATTGATTGTCAAATTAATTCTTGACATTTCTAACTTTCAAGTATGTGTTCAGCCAGGTCAAGAAGTGCTTTACAAATCCCAGGAGCAGCTGATGCAATTCATCAGGCTGCCAACGCCATAAGACAATGTGGAGAGTGTACTGCCAGAACTGGTTGCCGATTAGATAAACACCTAGAGTGTGCAGAGCATCAATATTAGTTTCCTCCAGAAACTGCAAGTACACATGCCGATATCTTGAGTTATCAAGTGGTTAAATGGTTGAACACCCCATCAGTGCACATTGAGGAATGTCACACATCAGACATGAGCCATATAAGACAGGTGCAGGTATGACTGGTTCTGGAATATTCCTGAAGCTGGCAGCCAACAGAGGGTAACATTGTTTCTCGAATACTTCTGCATAATCGCATTTCAAACCAGAACCAGTTATATCAAGATTCTTGAATGGGGACAGTGCAGTTCCAATTGCATTATGTCATGCCTTATCTGCATTCTCAACACCTGGTGTTGTGGCTAGAATCTACCCAACCAGAATGAGGGTGCACTTCATAGATTTGCGGTAGATTTCTTTTTGAATATTGCTAATCGTGACATACAAGGGCCAGGCATGCTGCTCACTGAACCAATTTGACCAGGTGAGTCCCATTGAATGCACAGTTGACTGTCACAATCATTGCTTTGGCAGGAGGTGAATTCTGCCCATCCATCACCAATCACCTGTATTCATCTTACTGTATAGTCAGCTACTATCTGGGTCTGCATGGCACTCTAGTATACAATTGAGGTGTACCTGAAATGGAAGATACATCAAAAGATACTGTAAATATTGAAACATATCCTTGTAGTATAAAGTTTGGAAAATATTTGGAAAATCTTCATTCGAACTCTCATTGCCGATGACAAAATCGACTTCCAAGTGGAGCCTTTGGGGGAAATCAGCTGATTGGAATGATTCATTTTGATAGTTGTCCAGGCCCTGCTGCAGTTGTTGATTGGCTGATGTTATTGGATGCTGGTTATATGATTGCGCGTGTATAGAGTCAGTTGTGGACTACAATGAATGCCATGGAATCTGATGTTCTGAGTACTCGCAATGTTTGATGTTCAATTCAATAGCTTCACCATTCACTTTCCCTCCAATATTTTCCACTCCAACTACCTCCCAGTGAGCCTTTGCCTTTGATGTATCAGTGGTACCTGATAGATTTGTCATCTGAGGGTCTACGGATTGTTTATCAGAAGAATCTTCACGTGCTTGTACACCTGGTACAATGTGAATAAGTGGATCACTATTTCACTAGATCATCGATAGCCATTCAGGTGCATCCACTCAACTAGAACCATCTTGGCTAGGGTTAATTCCAGCCAGTAGGTTGTAAAATCCCATCAGGTAATAGTCCTTTATACATTGCTATTGGGTTATATAATTGATAGTAACCCTCTAGGTGGTTCTGGTCAGATAATTGCTTAATACAGATAAAGTATATGACATATTTCCGATGAGTATTAGCCATACATAAGACATTGTAAGTGATCATGTATGCTGATGAAACTCAGTCATGCTTTTGTGGGTGATTCTCAGCCTTTGGGATAATAGTTTGTAAGCAAGTTAACTCAGGTTAGTGTTTCACTTTCACAGCTGCATTGCACCCCATTACGTATGGATATGCAGTAAAACCAAGTTACCCCACGGTCAGTTTTCTTTATAAACCAAGATATATGTACCAATTGCTGTAGAAGAAACATGTACATGTTCCACTGAAAATTGTTAGCAGAGAGGTGAAGCATTCTTTTGCGATTACAGAAATTTACTTTAGATACCGTTTATCAAGTGTTGCTGCAATCCCCACAATTGGCCGTATAGTAGATCATTGTGGCATTGTGAGTTTTACTTAAGCTTGAGCCTCTAAGCAACTGATAATATACACTGATTATTGGAATAGAATCAATAGGTGAGTGTTCAAGTGAGCTGTATGCCTGGTCAATGGTTATCGAGAAATGATTGGCTTGTCAGTTGTTTCCTTCAGTAACTATTTTTGTCTAGCACCTGGATCCTAAGAAGAGCAACTAAATTTGGACTGAGAGCTCAATAGAATATCATCACTCTGAATGCCAATTTACAAGGCTCCAATTGTGTGAAGTTGCAGGCCATACATGTACAATCTATATGAAATATCACTTGCCCTTCTGACCTTGAAACTAAATATAGTTCTTGTTGAGTTCAAGAAGATATTGTATCATATCCCTTCTGTAATGGGCGGGGTTGGGTATAGAAGATATTTGGTAAGAATCATATAATAATCTTCCAATCTTCTAAGTCCTTCTTCATGCTGAATCTCTCCTCTGTGAACTCAAATTCTCCCCCCCCTACCATCACTGCAATGTTATGTTGAAGGAATTCAGCACAGAAAGACCACTGGGGGTGAATTTCTGTCTACAATATCGCCCTATCAACTGCAAACATTGTTGCAGAATACAAAGAGAGCAGAATCTAATGAAAATTAGACACCCTTCTGAATGTGATATTGCATTCAGAGATTCATCTTTATCCACTCCGAACATCAAACTCAGTCTGAACTCTTCTAACTTCAACTGTTCCTTACAACCAAGACTCCAGTGTAAACCAAATTCTGCAGATTTATAACGTGGTGCCAACTCTGTACAATGATGTAACCTTATATGCTGGAATATGCTGCATGATTACTACATCTAGAGAAGCCAGCTGCTGGGGCAATCATGATCAATTCATTTCGTAGTACTTTATATGGTTAGCCCCAACAGTGAACAAGTGACAGAATAATCTCACTGTCCCAAGTACATTGGTGGTGATGAGTACTTCAGTGGCATTGATATCTTGAGTGGTGCCGATTTCTCCAGGTATTTCTGGTTCAAATCCTGGTAGATAGACTTAAACCAATTTTCAATTGTTGCATCAATAATTTATTTGGGTATAAGGGCATAGATGCATTATTGGGGGCAAGAGGAATCCATCCAATCCCATGCACCTGACATGTTCCAAACTGCAGCACACCACTGGCTTTCTCAATATCAATATACAGCGCTGAAATCTAGTCTGCCTGTCTCTTTACTGGCACAAGTCAAATTGCATTGTTCTGGGTTAAGTGCCACTTCTGCTTACAAATTTCCAGTTCTACTACTTTACCATATTTTCCCATAAATTTTTGTCGCACTATACTTCCCAACATCTATTTTTCTCTTCATTAACACAGAACCCATGGCCAGCCAGGTGAGAAAATCTTTTTCACTATTGAATTAACATGCACACCTTGAGAAAATACAAGTACTAATATTCAGGATGACAGCCCAACATTATTGGCAATCAAATGTTTCCCTACCAATCCTGTCGGTGAGTATTGAATTGGAGATAAGGAGTTTCCACCTTCAAATTGAAAACAAGCAGGATGATAACATGACCATTCCAGAGATCAGTGACAGGGAATGCAATGAACCTGGCTTGTCCAGCTGGGCTTCTGAGAAGAATACAGACCACTTGGATAACCAACTGGAGGTCCCACATTCTGGCCAGATACACCACCATTACATATTACAAACTAGAAGCGTTCTATAGGTGCAGAAACATAGCTATGCCTGTACTGCCATTGCACTCTGTCAGCTTCCAATTTGGCAAAATCCAACTCAGGCTGTAGCATCTATATTGTTCCAATGCCAAAAGTCAAACGTTCACATATTATGCAAGTTGCACATTACACCAGCCCAGACACTCCCCGTACCTGTGCCTAGTGTTGGGAACGGTTCCGGACCGTCACTTTGGGTCCAGGTCCAGGGCCAAACTGAACGCTTGCCCAACTGGCCGTCTGGGTCGTCAAGGAACGAGAACCATCCACTCGGGTATGGTTCAATGACAAACTCCCAACCCATCTGAATTGGGCGGGTTGTCAGCGGGTCGCCCAGCACGTCCAGATATAGATTCATATTAAGCTCTTGTATTTGCAGTTTGTTAATAGTATCTTATCAAAATCGAGTTTTCAACAACCAATAATGAGCTTTTGGATGTTGTGCAGTTTGCAATATCGATTAATTTGGTATCTGTGTTTCACCATTGATATATGGTAATTTTGCCTATCAAGGTTGTCAACAATACAATTATGCGCGCAAAGATCCGCGCGATGCCTTGATTACGAAATATGCAAGACATAAAACTGTTGATGCTCCGTTGATGCTCATTTCAGGATACGGCAGTGAGTATGTCGCAGTTGTTTTTGGCAGTAATTGCTGCCAATATCTGATAAATAGATGTCTGCAACCAATCGGAACATAAATTACCCAAGATGCAAAGCTCAACATCGTTGATGCTTCATTGACGCTCATTCTAAGAATGGGGTGGTGACAGTGTTACTATCTCTATCCCCTATAAAAGCTGCCAATATGTCCGTTATGAATAACAGCGACCATGTCACTAGTGAATTACCGTACTTACAAGACCACAAATCGTTCACCCACCGTTGACCCACATTTCACTGTATTGTCCATTCAACATCTGCTGCCGTCAATAATCGTTTTCATCATGATTTGACCTTATTGGTTGTCTTTCTGTCTGATTGCGACTCAGCCCTGCGGCAAAGCCGAGTGGTGTATTATTGATGCACTGTTCACTCTCACACAACTAAACACGATGTATATCGCCAAATGATTCATTGCATCTGCTATACATCTGTTTATCAACCGATATTTACAAGTTACTTCTCATGATTCACACAGAATATATATCTAACTGAAAATCTCGGTCAAGCCACATAAAGAAGCTGGTGAACCATTGACGCATTCTGTCCAAAATTTTCATTACTCCTATAGTTCTCCTTGTTGCTATTGCATTGACCGTCACCAACACCTCTTCAGCCTGTCTCTTTGACTTCCATGTTGGCCGAACCAATCTGGGAACATTTGGTGCGGCACTCACATCCTGCTGCTCTGGGCATTCCGGATCATCGATGCCAGTGTTGAGCTCCATAGCGGATTTATCGTCTGCCGCGCAATCGTCTTCGCTGTCAGTTGGAGTATCCAGGTCGCAATTCCAGTGTAGCCAATTTGCTGTGTCCGAAATGCTTTCAGGTGCGCGATCCTCGTCACTTTCGACTGGATGAAGGTTGATTCTCAAGATTCGGCAGACATTCAAGATTTGAGTTTGTCCTCCAGGGAGGTCCTGTGCAGACAAAGCTGATGGCAAAGGTGATCATTCTGACGATTTAAATGCAGCCGTGCCATCGTGTTGAGAGAGCAACCAGGAGTCTTTGACGATCTCTTCCGTGTCCGAAATGGATCCAACAGCCCTCATCTGCGTGTGTCGAGGACGAGATTCCTTCTGCCTGGCAAGTAGGTTTTGGCAAGTGTTAACAACGGGTCTGGGAAACCCACCAGCGGTCCAGGTTGTGACTAACGGTTCGGTAAGGGTCGGTAAGGTTCGGTTCCAGACCCGGCCATAAACCCGACCCGCTTTGTCCTGGTGGGGTTGTTACCCAGAGCTGACATTAACCCGCAGTGTTTGGGCCGGGTTGTACCTGGGCCGCGGTTCCGTATGATGGTAGCAGCAACTTTGGCTCCAATTAAGTATATGAGTTGTGATTGTATCGTGACATGCTCCCTTCGCAGATTGTTCTGATTTAACTGCGCTTTCACCTCCCGCGTTCAGATTGGCGATCCGACAAATAGTTGTCGTGTGGCTTTGAAAAAACGCCGAATCTGAGGAGAAATTGGCGGGTTTTTGATTGCGACTAGACGAATAATGGTCAGATCGTAAATCTGAACACGGAAGGTAAAAGAGCGGCTTGTTCTACACAATCTACGTATTGATCATGCCACGATAAAATCAGAAATCAGATACTCAATAGGAGCCAAAGTTGTGAGGTTGAAATGATGGGTTTTTGGTGGTGAAACCGGCCCAATTGCAATGGTGCAGGTTTTCGTGTCATAAGATCAGTTGCAACTGTTCAGTCCCGGTTCGAACCCTAACCCGAAACCGTACTAGTGGGTTGGAACCTTTACTAATTGTAGTTCTGGCTGCCCTGCCATATCTCCAAAAAGTCGTGAACCTTGGCCATCTTGTGCGAGGTCCTTTCATCCGCCTCTTCCTTCATGTCCGAATAATTTTCTGTGTTCGTCGTATCTGATACTGGGTTATGGCCCGCCCGACTCCCGTTATTGGCTCGAGCAAACTGCGTTACATCGAATTTTTCGTGAAGGATCTCGCCTCTGGTTTTTGACTGCCTGCAGCCAATGACATCTTGCGCAAGATAAAACTGGCCTCCACTCCGACAACATGTGATATGATAGAGAATATATCGCGTGCCACATTGGACAGATTGGCATACTTGGAGTGCATTTCCTCTTGTTGGTGCCACCAGTCGGTTATGTCCTGTAACCAAAATGTACTGCTAATCTGTATTGGGTCGTAGTGGTAATCATCGAGATTCGGATTAATTCGCCCCCAGTTGTTTGGTGCTTCTGGCGGGGAATTGCAATAGAGCCTGGCGGCGGTCAATAGGCATGCTGCATGATAGCTTCATCCGGGTGTCGTCTCGGCCACATCCTTAGGCGTTGAGTAATCTCAATTATCACTCCACAAATCATCTGGATCAGAGGATGATTGACAGGACTCAGAAGCCGGTGCAGAGGGGGCAAGTTTGCTGCATGGTAAGCTTTCGAGTGTATTGACCGGCACATGTTGATGTTTGCCACAGTATTCATTCTCCACGAACTTCAGAAAGGCCTCGTGGTATTGGGTAGTATGGGATATCTCATCCTCAGGATTAATGTCCATTCCCTTGTCCCACTTTCTAAACGATTGCAACATCCGGATAGGATCGAGGATATGTGAGAAATGAGAGGCATTCCGGTTGTTGGAGTGACTTCAGCGTAGAATTTCGACAGTTTCTGTCGAGCTAACTTCACAGTGAAGAACTATTCTTCCATCCATGGAGTCTTCTTCTGAGCAAGGCTCGCATCATGCCGTCCATATGATCGAACATGTGATTGTACACTGTGACAATGTGATGCAATGTGACTGTATGCCTCCTCGACATCGACAGGGTTCAATATCGAAATGGCCTCAATACTTCCATGACATACTTCACAATGGTCCATTCATCTGGAGTTGTGAAAAGTGGCCGGTAATCAGTGTATTTTGGAGTTTGGAGCCAGTCCCGTGTCAATTCCCATACTTGGTAGGAGTGCTCGAGCAACTGCAGTGTTGAGTTCCAACACGTCTCCAAATCCATAATCGGAAGTACTGCAATGTGGACTGTCGCTTTTTGACAGCCAATAAACTCGTTTCAGTTACCAGGTGTCAGCGTAATCAATACCGCAAGCATTCTCTGCTAAATGAAGGTCAATTTCAGGACTTTCAAAATATCATGAAATACGTACTTTCTCAATGATCTCTGCTCAACCTGGTCTCATGGCTGACATCTTGTTGATTCTAGCATTGACCACTTTGCGAAGTCTTTGAGTTTTCCCGATGTCTATGCTTTAAATCTCTCCAAATTGCTGATCGCACTCATCGGCTTCCCAAGACTTGATGCGGCCTTTTTCACCGAGACTGCTCCTGAATGCACCCGAAGCCAGCTGTATGATGTGCGCCATGCATGGTATATGGTGCCTCAAGGCAGGCCACTTGATTCCAGAGGCCTCAAGTGTCGATTGCAGCTCGAGTGTCATCGGGTAAATTGAGGAACCATGATCTGTCTTAATACCAAGTACATGGCAGTCGGTAAGCTCAAAACGATCAAGCACATCCTTCAAATGTATGGCAAGCCTTGCTGCTGTATGTTGGCCCTTGACCTATCATCCTGAATCAGCTTTCGAAAGCGGACAGGAATACGCGATCAACCTTTCGAAAGAGAGTTGACCTTCACCCAATGCCCAATCTTGATCCATATACTAAGCAATGACCGACGTTATGGCTAGTGTGTTGGTTGATGTCCATCCGTCCAGAGCTAAACTAACTTTATTTCATGACGGCAACTGCATTCTAATTACATCCACGGTCAGTGCATATTCTCTGCGGCACATGTTGCTAAGGGTCCTAGCGAACGGCGGCAGTAGGTGATCGCGTAATGCCGTATATGACTGTCGTTGCTCCAGATTCGATGCAGCGTTCCTTGGAAAATTGGCCGACATGAATTCTGACATGAGGTAGCGATTCGACATCTCTTAGTGAAATTCAGAACTTTCAAAGTCCTTAGCTGCCGGTTTGGAACATTTTGTCTGTCATTTCGGTCAATATGGAAAAACCTACATATAAAATATGATTTGAATCTGTGAACTTACAATTGTTATACCTCGACTTCCATGCCTGTTCAGAATGGCCAAAGCTGTTTCATCGACCGTCAAACTAGTCAATTCAGGAACCTCTGACTCTGGTAATTCGTTCAACTCTGTGATGTGAGCATTTCCCAGCATGTGTTTCCCCAGTGAGCTGGTCCCATGTTCTGATGCACGGCGAAGAACTTGACAACAAACAATGAATATGAGGCCAGGGCTGCCCGTCTCCTCAATTCCGCAGTGTAAGTAGCATCGCTAGGAAGCCACACATCTAGAATCATTGCAAGCAATAGGCTGCTTCGAACCTACATTCAGTGAAGCCCACCAAGCATCGAAGATGATGTGTAAAGTAAGGTCACTCCAATCACGAATAAAGACACTTTCATTTTTGGATCAGATCATAACCTCCAGCAATGAGTTGTTCAAAGATTTTGAATCCGACATCGCAGTAGGAGTTAGAACGCTGGGTAAACTGACTCGAAAGACTGCCGAAAGCAATGATGAAGTACAGCAGACTGCGGATTCTTAAATATTGACTCTACAGCTACAAGCAACAAAATCAGATCTGTAAGACATTGCAGGAATATTTGTGAAGTTGTATACAAGGTCAGATTGCAAAGACTGACCACGTACAACTCGATTTAGAAACAGCACAATGCATTCCATTGCTGTGTAGCGTTCTGAGCCTCCACAAGAACTGTTGATGCTCTGTGGGCACTCAATTGTAGGAGGCGGACGCAATATTGTCACCAGCATTTATTCCAAACAAGGCTGCCGATAGGTTCATTGTGGGTAATCTGCGTTCCACTGCCATTGGATTATCCATGGTGCAAGATCAAAAATCGTTGACGCTTCTTTGATGCTCATTTTGGGACATAGTAATGGTCCTGTCGTAAGCATTTTTGCCTAGAAATGGGGCCTATAGTTAGATTATGGATCAATGTAGTCACATAGCTCCTTGATTTTCCAAGATGCAATGCCTGAAATCTTGGATGGTACATTGACACTCAATTTTAGTACATAGTCACAATGTGCGCGAAATCATTTTTGCCTAGACAATTGGCCGATAGATCGATTATGGGTCGATGTCGCCGCACAGCCTTTTCAAGTTGCAAGATGCAAGGCCAGTTGTCATTGACGCTCTGTTGACGCTCATTGTTAGGATAGAGTAGCGATGTTGTCGCAACCATTGTTGCCCAGAAAGACGGCCGATAGTTTGACTATACCGTAATGTCGCCGCACAGCAGTTGCATTTTCCATGATGCATGGCCACAAATTGTTGAGGCTCCGTTGAGGGTCATCTTTGGACATAGTAGCGATGTTGTCCCAAAGATTTTCGCCCAGAATGACGGCCAATAGTATGATTATGACTTAATGTCGGCACTCAGCAATTGGAATTTCCCAGATGCATGGCCAAAAGTCATTGACGCTCTGTTGATGCTCATTTTTTGGACATAGTAGCGATGTTGTCGCAATCATTATTGGCTTGAAAGGCGGCTGATAGTTCGATGATGTATTAACGTTGCCGCACAGCCCTAGCATTTTCTATCATGCAAGGCCGAATGTCGTTGACGCTCCGTTGACGATTATTTCCAGGACATAGTATTGTTATTGCCGTGACCATGTTTGCCTAGCAAGGCGGCCGACAGTTTGATTATAAGTTAATATCTCCGCGCAGCCCTCTGGATTTGCCATGATGCAATTCCAAAATGGTGAATGCTACATTGGCATTCCGTTGACGCTCAAATATAGGATGTGGCAACGAGCGTGTCATTTGCCTTTTTCCCTATAACACCCACCAATACATTCACTTTGGCAGTATGTGATAATGCCGCCCATTGATTGCCGAATGTGTAAGACTAAACATTGTTGACACTCTGTTGACACACATATCAATCACATCCAAACAGCTATTGTACACACAATAATTGTAAGCAACGAATCATATACTGATTATTAACATCCAACATTGCGTTTGAATGTATTATCGTATGCATCCAGGAGTTTTGTTACCTCTCAATTTCTGACCAACTGCGATCCACACTATCTGGGTGTGAGATGACATGGCCCTATCACATTCTCGCGCTCTCGGCCGGCAATTTACGGCATGTAGATCATTTCACTAGTTTTTGGTAAATATATCTCGACTTCCTCACCTTTCCTTATCCAGCTCCGTCACCTCAATTTCCATGACGCTCCATAAGCAATTTCAAATATCTCAACCATGTGCACGAGGTCTGTGCTGAGAGGTATGCGGTTGAATACACGGATGAATCCAGCATGACAGTCGTCGTTCAGACAGATTCGTCATGAGCACTGACCGCTCTTTCTATGACATATATGACATCACTCAATTAAATTTTGTTAGTATATTTCGTCACTAATTTAGCTTTTGCTTTGTCACATAACAGTCACATGCATATAGAAATCGCACGTTTGGGCCATTTTTCCTCATGATTTGGATTCTAGTAGTTTCACATGGTGCGTTGTACCCTTGCACATGCACAGCCGAATTACCATGTCTCCCAATTTGGTCTCTGAAATCAAGAAAAAGCTGACACATAGCAAAGTTGGTAAACAACTTGCTTTTCTCCAAGAGATGACACCAAAAATTGTGCTTTGCCTATCGATTCTTCCGCTGACACAGGAGCTGTCACCATGTCTTCATCGGAATCCGAAATCTATATGGTGATTAGCCGGAGGGACTATGCAGTCGTAAAAGCTTACTGGTTCAACAGGCTTCGCTTTCAGCAACGATGACGTATCGGGCTCTGCGGCGGGCTCCAGACCCGATAGGGTCGTGTCTGACTGCGGCTTCACGGAACCTAACCTGATATTACTACTTCCTGGTTGAGAAGTCCTTTGCCGCAATTGCGATATTCAGGGAACAATCCAAAGACACACCATAAGCTCCCCAAATGTTGTCGGAGCAGGTGCTGCTGCGTCATCATCCGTTTGGGGTTGAACGACACCCAGTACCCTCAATTCGGATGTGCCGTACTGCATATCTTTTTCATGGAAGATGTCGGCTGCATCCTCCCATCCCAGTTGTGTCAATTGGTCAAGCGTCATCTGCTTCTGCCGAAACCTCTCCATCCACCACTGTACCATTTTGGTGTGTGTGCCCATCACCCAGCTGGGCTCGTCATCTTCGCTCAACTTGCCCTGCTCGGTCTCTTCATCATCCTAATTTTCCCCATTCTCGCCATCATCGAAACTTGGAAGATCACACAGACTGTCTCCGATAGCAACCATCATCTCCTCAAATGACTTTTTGGGAACTCTGTTTGTCAATTCCGCAATTTCAGCATGCTTCATATCTTCCAGCTCTTGCTGAACTGCTGCCTCTGCGTCTTCAACTCGCTTTCTTGCCCCAGCGGTTGCTCTCTCAACATAATCCTCAATCCATTTGTCTTTCTCTTCTTTGCTTGGGAAGTGCGTTTCTTGTCGTTTCTTCGCCGCTAGCTTCTTTTTGGTTCTTGAGCTACACAATGCCCCACGAGCTCAGACTATTCCTGCGTCCAAGCAGCTCTTGCCTTCATTCACTTGATAACGTCTTTGGGTAGACCTCATTGTTGAATTGCTGTATATGCCGACTGGGAGTGGCGAAATGACCTGTTTCGCGGCCTTGACCATTGTAGTTTGCATTGACTTTGTTGTTAGGCAAGATGTTGGATGTCGCAGGATATGGACAATATGGAGGCAAGCTGCGTCTTTTTTGTCAAGGTTAGTATGTGTACTCATCTAGAACAAAGCAAAATCTCCATTTTGACTGTCGACAAATTGGGAATAGCTGGGCTAACCTTACAACATGACGTGATTGTTAGCATCTGTTTCAAGTATTATCCTGGGGATTATTTGAGACAAACATCAGCAGACGTCCTTTCCCTCGAACATTGTCCCATTCATAGCGTACAATCATGCGATTCCGGATGTCATACACCGCCATTCATCCCTAGTACCAAATAAACAACAACAGATCGCTATACTGCACATCGCGGGGCTGTGGGAAACCCCTGCAACTTGCAGCTATCCACAGCAGAAATTATTTTGAGTATAATGAACATGTTGGCAGCTAATTATTACATTCTGACATGAAGCTAACTATATAATCCTCAGAACTTCCCACTTTTTTTCCTTATCATCTTCCTCTGCTATTCCACACCAGCAAATCATGCATACACAACCACCTCAGCCAGGTCCAAGTGGAACCGAATCCAGCCAATTGGCAGGCGCTTCGTCTAATACATCACTCATCTGCACACAGCTAGAACGCAGACACCAGTTAGTCCACTGCGACGCTGCCAATGAAGACACCAAAAATATGAACCACTATGCACATTTGAAAATCGTCCATAAGACTGGAAGCTGAACAAATAAGAAGCAGCATGCAGTTGGATGTGAGTATATCCATACCGTGGTCAACGGCCATCGATTCACCGTATACCGGACAGCGGCTGTACACCAAGAGCTACATGACTAATGGATTGCTGCCCGCAACCGGAAGCCTCCATGGCTGACCTAAGCATTTGTCTGCACAGTCCGTGATATCGAACATCATGATGTTGTAAGCTCTGGGATTTCTGGGCACAAATTTCCTGAAAAGCATCACCGGGAGTGGAAGAAACAGGCTGTAATCACCTTAGAGGAGGCTACGGAAGCGTACATGGTTGAGGTAATAGCCACATCTCATTGTTTGAAGCAGCAACTAATTTCTTGTAGGTGTTCAACATGTCTGCTACGATGGCAAGGCAGAGAGGTCGTGTATAGCTGGAACAGTCCGACATGCACCTGGCGTTGAACATGGCCAAAATGGCCAAAGAAGGGTTTTCGTATGCCGCAACAGATGCAACGCAATATGTGATCAAGAAACCTCACACCGAAGTCCGAGAACAGACGGAGCAGGGTGTTGAGATTCCTCGGATTGAAAAGGTGAAGGCTGCGGTAGAATGACCCCCAGCTATGCATCGTCAAAACCACTCGCCAGGATGCCTTCCTTGCCCAAATCACACAGCAAAACATCCGCAGACATGCTGGAGACACAAAGGAACCGGTGCACCTCTGCCAAACCGAAGTAGACTGCAGACTCCAGAGCCGACTCCACCTCGGCCTGGAACACCACACACCTCAACTGGCAACACTTCCAGAGCTAAAAGTCTCGAAATCGTTAATTTGCCAGCCGGATATGAGTATTCACATACATCTCTTCCCTGTGCAGAATCATTTACCCTCGATGCATCTGCCCAGGATAGCAAGCACGATACAGATTTTGATCCAGATATGCTGCCTGATGAAGGAACATCCACTGGTTAGTACACTATCCGCTGTGTGGTAACGCAGCTAACATTTATTTTGAAGACCAGAGCAGCCTATTGAGCGAACCTGGCAGTGATGACTAGAAGTGATCGAGTGGCACGGCATTTTGGCGATTACTATCATGCTGAATTCGCGGATACTGTAATGTATATTTCAAAGGATATATTTATGTGTATTATTCAAGAACAATGTAGTGATCAAGAAGAAAGTAAATGAAAATGCTAGAAAGGATGCCAAATCAACGTGAATGATAGACTATGCTAAATCACATGATTGCATATTGTGGATACACCCATGGCAAACTGAGCATCAACAGAGCGTCAACAATTCTTGGTCATGCATCTTGGGTACTCTGGGGGGCGATAGGTTGCAAATAGTCATAAACGAAGTATTCGCTGATGTTATAGGCAAAAGAGAATGTGACACTCTCCCTCCGACATCATGAGGATGAGTGTCAATGGAGCGTCAACAGTTCTTGGTCATGTATTCCGGGTAATCTGGTGGGGTGGTAGGTTGCAAGTAGTCATAAACAAAGTATTGGCTGCCTTTATAGGCCAAAGAGAAAGTACAACTCTCCTTGCCCCATCATGAAAATGAGCATCAATGGAGCATCAACGATTCTTGGTCATGTATCTTGGGTCATCTGGGGGGTGATATGTTGCACATAGTCATAAGCTAAGTATTGGCTGCCATTGAAGGCAAAAGAAAAAGTGAAATGCTCCCTGCCCCATCATGATAATGAGCATGAACGGAGTGTCAACGATTGTTGGCGTTCCATTATGGTTAATTGCTGCGGGATGTGGCCGTTATTGTCTATATACATGGTTTTGACTATTTTGGTACGCTAAATGGCTCAAGAATATTTAGTGGTAGCTCTGTAAATGAAATGAGTTGTTACTGTCCTGGAGGATGTGGCAGGAATATGCCTTACATATCTGCCCATAAAGGCTGCCAGATCCTTGTTTATGGATGTGTGTGATCAAGCGCCACTCATAGTACCAAAGATGCAAGACCCAAAATCGTTGATGCTCAGTTGACACTCTATTTCAAGATGGGGTAGGTAGTGTTTTGCTTGCTTTTTTTGCGATAAAGGCGGCCAATAGTTCATTTATGACTGTATTTGACCTGTCACACCCCCAGATTACCCAAAATACACGACCAACAATTGTTGACGCTCCATTGATACTCATTTTCAGGATGTTGTAGGGCGAGTGAATCTATTCGTTTTGATCATTAAGGAGGCCAATACATCGAAAATGGACAGTGACGTACCAATGTCAATATTTTACGATCAGCAGTAGCATATCTGAATGCGATCATAAATGTGAAACCCTAAATGCTGGAATGGAGATTCGAACCGACAGGTCTTGCCAAATCTGGCGAAACCCACAGGTTGACGGGTACGGGTCCTGGTTTGGCCCACAAGGAGTCTCTGGGTTGGGTTTTCGGACGGGTCTGGAACCGAACCGACCCCATTTTGCGTTCCAAACCCGGACCCGTTGCCAACACTACTCGTACCCAGTGAACACCAGAATGTTCTTCCCACAATGGCCGGTGGAGATCGCAACAGTCCCCAACACCAATGTGATTCATTTCAGGTAGCAAAATGGATCTTGCACATAACCATATCGAAATTGAGTCCATGCCAAATACTATTCGATGAGCAATACTTGATGAACCACACAGTTTGGAAACCAGCAACTGAGATATAAGATTGTCAGTGCGCATTGGCAGGTACTCCTGTAGATACACGATCGGTATGTCAGTTGCCCGGTTTTCCTGCATTTAATCCAGATCGGCACACATGAGACATGGCATGTATTATAATCTGTTGTGTAGGCGTGCTTCAACCCCAATCTGCACTTCATTCCCCCTTCCAATTCTCCTTTACAAGGCTGGGTGCTGCTTTGCTGGATTGGTTGTCTGGAAACCTTCTCAGTGCACTTTGGGCCAGATCTGCACTGCTCTATTACATTCTATGCTCCTCCATGACCATTCATACTCATGTATTCCACACTTCACTCCACATTTGCCACTCATCTATTCCGGGTGGCACTGTTCATTTGCAATGAAATATATTTATCCCCTGTCAATTACCATTTTGATTTCCAGCTAGTTAACATCTCATTACAATATATGTTAGATCTCACAAACCCAGCCCACAGACAATCGAATTCAACATAACCCACTTGGGAAATCCGAATCATATGCAATTATCATTGACACCATTGTCTTTCTTGTGCAGTTGATGAATTGTATGTTCCTCCGTCTATTGGTCCTGATGAGATTGGAGATATGTTGGATAACATTTACAATATATCCAATTGATATCAGGTGATTACTAAGTTGTATCATTGTATCGATGCACGTATAATTCATGAGTAACTTAATCAGCTGTTTGTTCGATTCTTAAATGTATCTAAGCAACACATACAATGTTGAAGAAGGTGATAGCTAGTGCAGTACAATTTGGATGATGATATGGAACAATATTTCAGTAATTACATTAACTGTGAAGGGTGATACATATTTCTGTACATTCATAGTGTTTTGAGTAATATCTACAGTCCTTCAACTGAAGCTTCAAAAGAACCCAGACATCTCTCAGAGTTTGTTTGGAATTCCCACATTAGTATGGTGATCCTCCCCAGTGCTCCCACTGTTCTCTCCAGCACTTCAATTTGCTTTCAAACATATCACAATTACTCCTATGGCCATTCTGGGCTGGCTCTCAAGGATTTCAGAAACTCCCAAGACCAGCCAGAATGCCCTCCCAGGGTGTGTTTCTCTCCTAAAGTTGACACTTGTAAGTTTATATCCTGCCTCCTCTTACACACTGCAGGAGGCTCCCAGTAAATAAAATACAATTTCCTGAAAATTTCACATTTACTCAATTAGGATACCACAAGAGGTGTGGCACAATGGTGATAATAGAGTCTGTACATTCTATCTCTGCCATTGCAGTACACTACACTAACAGCCATAGATCATGAACATCTAACATGGTTTCATATGTACCACTGAGTGCATTCCCCACTGAGAAGAGCTGCAACAAATTTTTGAGGTACTTTTTGATGCCACATGATATGTGAAATACACACTGCAGTGCTCAGGTGTCCCAAGACTACTTTCAGTTACTCCTCGATACCGCTCATATTAGAGAACAAAATATAAAGGATTCTGAAGAGCAAATAGTTGCTTTCAGACTGCCATATAATCTGGCCAGTAGATTTTTGAAGTTTGGCAGCAACTGGGACTATATGTGTGATCACCAAAACCATTCCAGAATACCTCATACCTTGAATGCTACTCTCTGGGAGTGACAATTATTCTTGGTAACATTATCTTACTTCAGCACACTACTATTCAGATGTTCAAACCAATATGCCATCTTGTGTGTATCTAAATACACATAATCATTCACAAGACATATTCAATCAATGCTGTCCAATCAATCATCCTGTTGCACCAAATGTACTGGTCAAACAACTTCTCTGGCAGGTTCAATTCTGATCATGTAAGACTGCTCCAAGATATGAATAGTCCTGCTTTCACAATGAATTGAACAATCTGACTCATCATACTTTATTGGAATTGCCACTACATACCTCCAGCTAGAAGATGCAATACCTTGTGTTGAGGCTTATTGTACCTCTTAAAAAAGGGTAATATTATTTTTCCAGCTTGCAGTACCTTAAAATATTGGAGAATCTGATTGTGCAATTTTCAGCTGAAACAGATAATACCAAAAACAATTGAACTGATCCTTGCTCGGTGTTACCAAGGCCATTCTCTTCCCTTGGCTCAAAATTGACTATGATATTCTCTGTTTTCTGCATGATCCATTCGCTAGCAGTGGGGTATTCTACCTTGAAATGCAGTTCCTGATACCCCACCGAATCAGAGCTGTACAATGATTCACAGCAGCACAATTGGTCATTTTGAAGTGATATTAATATTCTATCTATGGGTACGATCACATCATGGCTGTGTACCAATCTATGACCATTGTGCCCATTGTCTTCAACAATTTGTATGCAGAATAACATTCCAATATTGGATATTTAAAATCTACTAGCAATTCTTGGATTATGGGTAATCTGATAATTCTTTCATATAGGGAAAAAATTTCACTCAAATGAAATACCTGTAGGTATTCATAGTGTGAAAAAGACTTCTTGTTGTAATTTGGAAGATGTAAGAGAATGGCTCTGATGTATTACACTGTGTATTGATACTGAACTATATGTTGAGAATGATTGCAGTCAACATTGCACCAGTCTTTAAGTACAACATATGATACTGTCTCCACAATATAGTCAAGACTGATATATAACTCACTATGAGTCAATAACATTCAAATATAATTGACTTTGATTGTAGGTTGAGGAGCATCTTTAATAATGCTGATATATTGCATGTTAGTCATTGACTTTGATTGTATATTGAGGAGCATCTGTAATAATGCTCATATATCGCATGTTAATAAGTGCAGTGATTACAATATCAGCAAAATTTATTAGCCATATCTGAGTTGAATTTATGCCTTGCCAATTGTATCCTTGGATATCAAATTAGTATCATGTTGTGGTTGATCATTTTGAAGAGCTTCTGAATGGTAATGGTGTTCCGCAAAGATTTACAGCTGATCAACTGTATATATAATTCACTTTCAAGTTGCCTCAGGTTATTTGAGTTGGTGTAAAAATTTTCTCTTTCACGGCAGTCAGTGATGCAGTCCCTATCCATTGTACTCCAGACAGTGACTTCTATTTCTGCATTTGATAGATGGACCTATAATTCAATGCACTTATTAGGAGTCTGGTTTGCTTTCCTGTATACTAATTCTTCTATGGTGGTTCCCATTGGCTCAAGTTTTTGGATAAATATGCTTTAGAGAATTGTTGCCTTAGTTTATACATTCTGCAATTCATGATGTTCATGATGATGGAACAACTTTTCAGTAAACTGGTATTTACCAGGTGTTATCAAATAGCTATCTGACTCCAATGACGCTTTTACAGTCTGTTGATCACCATGAGACTATTTGGTTGCTGCTTTTAGACATGATTCAAGTGCACCTACAATTGCCTACAATATGTTGTTGTTACCTTTTCAGTTTGACAAAAAAACACCTGAATTGCTGAACACATTTTGAAAACCATTCAATTGCAGAACAAATCAGATATAATGGCCAGTAGTTCAATCACTGTGGCCTTTGCATAGTTCAAAAATTTATGTTCGAAAAAATCTGCCCAGCCTCACATCGCTTCACCATTGGTGATTCCAAAGTACTTTTAGAAATTTATCCAAGTAATGTTGTTAGCCAATCAGTAGTGTGACATCACATACTTTCCCCAAAGTTACTATTACCATTTCATGTAATGCAATTACAGCTGCCTATTTTCTGTCATCATTGGTGCAGCCAAAAAGAGAAGTGGAATATACTTCAGACGTTCTAATCATGGCTTTGATCTGTTGTACCTGCCCAGTGCCACTTGTCTGAAAATCTAATTCTTTAGAATAGTGATGAAGCTCCAATTATTGTAGTACTAATGGGAAATAATGGCCAAATTGAACATTGAGATTTCTAGCTGTCAGGTATTTACACAGCCCGTGCAGTAAGTCCTTATGTAATATCAATAGCTGCTGATCCAATTCTTAGACTACAAAAGCTGAGAGACATTGCAAAGATGATATTGCCAGAACACTTTGCAGATAGAGTAAACCTCTAGTGTGTACCAAGTATCAATAGTAGAGAACACTAGCTCTAAGAAGTGCATATATTTGTTTCGAACATCATCAAGCGGTCACTGTAGAATTAGAGTCGAATACTTTCATCATATGAGTTAGTTTTGGGTTGAGTGTGGCAGAGCTGCATGCACTATTGTTCCGGTTTTCAAGTCAACCAGACTTAGAGACAGTCAGTGAGTTTAGGTCAATAGAGAGATTCAGCACAGCAGACATGGTACAACAGGTTATGAGCCTGGGCAGATCACTGATTCGACAAAATAAACTCAAACATTGATTTCCGATCGCACCATCATCGAGATGCTTACTGAGGAGCACAGATTGAATCCACATATATCAACAACAGGCAAATCAACAGGGATCTCGATTCAGATGTTTGATGCTATGTACTATAGGAGCTGGAGTTTTGAAATTGAAATACTCTTGGAACAGAAGCAGGTTCTCAGCGGTGTGGACAGTACAGAGGACACACCAGAAGATGTAACTGAATTGAAATCATGAAAGAAGCAGCATGGAATTGGACGGTGGACCATTCTACTCACAATGGAATGGTCATTCCAGCAGCAGTATGGTGTTCAGCAAGATGCGATAGTGCTGTGGGATCAGCTGAAGGAGGACTGAAAGTCGATGGTAAAGCTGACTATTTGGGCTTTGTGAGATACAATGTCAGCTGTGAAGTTGAGGGATTCCGAGAATGTGCAGCAATACACAGTGATATTCCAGGGGTATGGAATCGACATCACCCTCAGTGCCGAGAGTTTGGCCTGTCCAATGCCAACGAGCAAGTAGAGCTACTACCTCGTGCAGGTTATATCCAAGGATGATAGTTAGAGGTTATTCATCTTGTTGGTGTATAAGAAAATCGACATGCTGGTTAACAAACCAGAGGAGTTTGTTATGACGATGACAGCCCACCAAGTGGGATCACAGCAAGATGACCATTCGGAGGTGGAAGTAATGTTCCCAATGTTCTTGAACAAAGCTTAATAAACATAATTCAAACCTGACTGAGAATTGCCAGATGACCTGTGATAATGGCAGTGAGAGTGACAGTAGTAATTCAGACAAAGAGAAGAAGCATTGCCATATAAATTGGAGAGATACTCAGGAATGCTACATTATCCATCAGTTGGGGAACATTTGACAGTATCGGCCAAGCACTGCACCAACAGAGAGCTCAGCACGAACAGAGACTGCCCCAGCAGCAGCAATCACAAGGATATCTATTGTGCACTATTGAATGACTACTAATGTCAGAGACGACCCATCAGAGGAGTGACAGAATGTATATTGTACCATAATGTCTCACAGTTACAGAGAGGGGCAAAAGTTCACATGGCACATGAAGTATATGATGGGAGAAGAGTTTGACATTTCTGCTTTTGGTGGAAGTGTGACAGGTAAAGCCAAGGAGCATGGAGATGTACGATGAAGGCTTCAGTTGCATGGAGGCCATAGGAATGAGATGGTTGTCAGAAATGTCTTGCGTGTGGATGGAGCACACAACATGCTCTGCCAATGGATCAGGAATTGTCCCAGTCAATGTCTATTGAATCGAGATTTATGACCATGTGCCAGGCGAGAGTGCTCGAGGTCAAGCTAGAGGTCAAGGTCAAGGTCAAGGTCAATGTTGAGGAACTCCTGTTGGTGTGGCACAGCAGATTGAAGGGTTATTCCAGCGATGTGGTCAAATGATGGATCAAGAAGGCAGTGCTCCCATCATCAACACTCCGCCACACCTGTCACGGCACCCAATGGGACTTCGTGAGAATGAGGGGTTCTGGGTCAAGGAGCATAGGAAGAGTGTGAGAAGATATGATACCACCTGGCTGTGAGAATCCACGCAATGGCATGAATCTACGAAACCTTTGACAGAGCAAGTCAGACAAATTGTTGGGCAAGATAGAGTGTGTATTTTCATTTTTTGATAAGCTGAGTTGAGAAAGAGATGATGTCGATCAACCCTGGGGTCTCCCGAACATATACTCCCCGTTGCTCTGTCTATCGCTGTTACCCCTGTCTCTCTGGTCACTCCCCATCGATCAGTTTATCTCTGTTATCGCTGGATTATGGTACACTCCATGCCCACGTCCCAGTGCCAAAGCGACTGGCGGTGGTGATGTGAACCAGATTTTCCCACCACACCTCCTCCCTGGATCTTTGTTCAAAGCACACCTCTCCTCTTCCAGTGAACTGTATACTCAAACCTGAAAGAATATAAAAATGACATAATCCCAATGGAAAGACACAAATGTAGACCCAAAAGAAAAACCATGAACTCAAGGGAATGACATAACCCCAATGGAAAACCATCAACCCAAAGGAAAACCATAAACTCAAAGGAATACATAAACCCAAAGGAAAGACATAGATCCAGAAGAAAAACATGAACCCAAAGGAACAAACATAACGACTTATTCCTTGAGCACCGGCGTTATCGTGCAGCTCTCCATATCTGAATTTCATTTCCCCTGACCACTTGCGAAGTACGAGATGTTCCAATGCCAAGTATCGAATTGAACTTTTGTCTCCCGTGTTGCATACGTGGCTGCTGCAATTTGTGTCTGAGCTTCTATAAACAACTCAGGGTTTTCATTTACTGCTTGTTGGAAGATGGGTATGGCATTGTTCCCCATTTGACTTTTGTGGTGTGCCAAAATGTTTGTCTCATCGTCCAACATTGTCTTGCAGTCCGGGTTGAGGCTGAACAATTCTAGGGAGTAGATCATGAATTCTTCATCCTCAATGTCGGCATCCTCAGGACTGTTACTTTCACTGCTAGGGGTGGCAGGTTGGTTGGGCTACGGGGTACCCATCTCCTTAGAATTTGAAGATTTCTCTGGGGTTGTGCTGGCCTCTGTGTGGGTGAGAGCTGGCGGGTTTGTACTGCCGGCTCTTTCGGAGTGAGCTGGCAGGAGTGTATAGGACCCTGCCTCAGTTGGTGCTGGGAGGTTTGTACTGACCTCTTTCACAGCAAGAGCTAGCAGGATTGTACCAGCCTCTTTCTTGGCAGGAATGCTGGTTCTATCCTCAGATCCAGCATCAGCTAGATCCAGCAAAAGCCCTCCAACATTACGATAATCCTTTTCCTTGCCCTTCATTGCTGTGGTTCGCAGTGGGAGCCTCTTGCTCCAATCAGGGGATGGAGGTGGTGCGGGTGTCTCATGGCAGCCAGGCAGTACTGATGGTGGGATTATATGAAGTCAGTTGGCATTATGGCAGTTATCCATGCTGGGGTACTTGGTATGTGGCATTACTAACCCCCGGTACCATTTCAGACCCAAAGGTTTGTGGTCAGTTTCTTCTTCCAGGTGATGGTAGCAACTGTCGAACAACATGTTTGCTTCCTGGAAATCTCTGATGGTATACCACATGTTCGCTTTCGACTTTTGGTTTGGCGTGGAGAGATAGTTGATGTATGCATGGTTGAGGCATCTCTTCGGAAACCCAGAATCTCTGGATCAATTGTTGGCGATCGCAGTTTATCGCAGCCGCATATCACTAGCGCTGGAATCACTTAGGATTTCTTGGAGTTCAGGATAGTCTTGCCAGAGGTCTCCCAGCATCTTCATTGCCCATGTATCCCTCTGTTGGGCAGAGTGGTGTAGTTTGATCATTGCCATTACACTGCTGGAAGTGTTTAGAGCCTCAAGGAAGATGCTGTATCGGTTGTATTTCAATAACTTACAATCAACATCTCCCTCTGCGAAGTTCAACAGCCTAGTGACCTGGGTGTTGGCACCATCATTTATGTTGCCAAAGAGATCATGGAGCTTATTCAAGAAATTTGTGTGGCTTTGGGGGGAGCACTCTCCAGCACCAATCTCCACAGCCTCTTGTAGCAATCTGACAGATCTATTGGAGAAGAATTCCCTGCTGAGTTGCAATAGTGTAGCTGATGAGGTGGATGCTGGAGAGGGAACACTAGCGATGGTAGATATATCCATGCAGCAGACATACACAGTAACGGTGGTGGTTGTGGCTGAGGCGCTTGTGGCTGAGGCTGTTGTGGCTGCAGTGGTGGTGGCTGAGGTGGTGGTGGCTGCAGTGGTGGTGGAGACTTCGGTGGTAGCAGTCGCTGCAGCAGTTGTGGAAGCTGTGGTGGAGACTTCGGTGGTAGTAGTCGCTGCAGCAGTTGTGGAAGCTGTGGTGGAGGTGGTTTGGGAGATGTTGGATGCAGTGGAAGTTGAGGGTGTGGTGGTGGTGGCTGCAGTTGTGGTGGCTGCAACAGTGGTGGAGTCGATGCTCATAGCAGGGGTTGTAGGGGTTAAGGATGCTTCGACCTCCATGGCATCGCAGTGTGCTACTGCAAGAACATATATTGATGGAAATGTTGTGTCGTTCATTGGTTGTTGGGTATCGTTGATCTGGGGGATATTGTGCACAGTCGTCGGTGTGCAATGCAGAGGGAGATGCATGGCACAGCATGGTGGTTGTCTCTCCTTAGGAACATAGGAGAAGGAAGCTCATTATATACCTGTAGGGGAATTTTGTGCCAATTCTTTCGTTTTCCAGTCGTTGTGTGGTTCCTGGTTTCCATAGTATGCTCTTCTCGTATCTCTCCACAACTTCTTTGCTTCTTCCCCTCCTGTTGCCCTGCTTGTATTTGGCAGTTGGGCATTTCTTCCATGTCATTCCTGTTCCTGGTGGTGAATTTTTGGTTAACTCCTGCGATAGTCATTATCTTGAATATCTGATGATCAGTAGAGGGGTATGGGAGAATGGTAGGAATTTTTTGTGTTATGTGAGTGCAACGCAGCCATTAGGAATACATCTTCCAGAACTGTCTGGTACATCCACTCAATTGTGGAGATTCCATATTCTCCTACTCTTTTCGATATGGTACATGCAATGGATTTGCTCACTTCCCCCCTCTTTCCCACCCTACCTGTTCCGTCATTGATTGGACGGGTGATATGTTGGCACTGGGGGTGCCAAGTGAATATACGAGGCAATGGGTTGTACCTGACTCAGTTACGGAGCCATTTTATTTTTAGAAACCCACCCAATAGTCATGGATTCTCTCCTGGTTACCCTCTGCTCCATCACGGAATCTTCCTCCCCCATTGACCACTCTCATCCTATCATTCTCCTTCCCAACTCCCTGACTACCACTCCTTCCTCCTCATTCCAGTTATCCTCCCAATTCACGCCTCTTCCTATTAGCTTCCTCACCGCCATCGATTGCACCCCCCTGTTTTCTTTGGCCGACTGTTTCCTTTCACTCTTGAATCTTTCCTGCTGTTTCCCATTGTATAATCCTTCCACTCTCCCTGCAAGCGCCCTCTTCCAATTAACTAACTCCTTCTGTTCTCCTTGTCTACTATTGAAGACCTTCTCATTCCAGTCTTTCCTCCCAGAACTCTCCAACCTCTTGCCTTTATTGTGTCAGGCCCTATCCTTTCTTGTTGCCCTTACTTCCACTTGGCATATAAGTTTCCCAAGGTGCTGGCAAATCTATCTCTCTGAAACAGCTCAGATCATGCAATGTGCTGCGGCTGAGGGGGCTGTAGTGCAGCCGCGGTGGCTACTCCTGTTCTTCGCTGCACATGCGGAGTTACATCGCAGACATACTCTCACATTGCCAACGGCCTGGTTTCCAGTCGATATCCAGATATCTCCCCAAGCTTTCGTCCCGGTTCCTGGTCGGTGAGCACATCAGGACCGAATATTCGGAGATGACTTAGCTCATCACAGTAGATACAGGGTCCTAACACTTGCTGGGGACACAGTGAGTAATTGGATCACGTGGGTGCATTCGGAGCTGGGAATTTCATTGGTCCATGCCGAGGTGGATGCTCAGCTTCGATGGTGTCTGCCCTGGAAGTCTCGTAGCTTCCGTATCCAGTAGTATTCACTCAGCGTAACTAGAAGCTCCAGGCCGTGAAGGCCTTCATTGTATTGGTCATTTTCGTGCCGATTGTATTGTTGGCTTGAGCGATAGGAATTTCCTCTCTGGCTTGTGCTGCTGCCGGGGTTTTTTCGCCAGGGATTGCCGCAAGGTTTATCACTACTGGCATCTGTGGGAGGACAACTCCGGCTGCAACTGAATACAGTGTGACTCCCAGTGCTGTAAGTGCTTGTTTCATTTCCAGGAGGGCGAGGGGGTTGGCAGTCAACCATATGTTGAGGATGTGCGATTGGGGTTTGTTGTTTTTGAAAATCGAGGGGTCTCAGTGATATGGTTTGAGTTTCATTACTGCTTTTGCCTTCAAAATTCTTGGGAGAGCCCCAAGCAGCATTTCCACCTGTCAGTACTTCGCTAAGTCTCCCATGGTGATGGTAATGAAACTGATGCCATCGTAGGGGAGGAAAACGGCTCCCTGGCCGATGTTCCCGAGTTCCAGCTGGTTCTTTCATCGTCGCTACATGTACATTGTTGTATTCCAATAATCTCTGCTACCTGCATGGCAGAAGACATCCTTCAGTTCCTCTGTAAACAGCTCCTAGTTCTTCTTCAAATATCCGTTGATCATTTTGATCATCTCCTGGAGTGTGTCAGACCAGTAATATGGGTAGGTCACAATAATGTCTTTGGCCACTGGGTCGGGCCCAGTGTGTGATGAGTGGCTTTCATATTCTTCAACATTCCTGGTAACAATTTCTCCTCTGATGACTGGAGCGCCCATGGTTCCGGAGAGAGGAATTTTCCACTTTTCCTTGGCGATGATGAGGAGCAAGGACTGGATGAATTGCCGGTGATTGTGCACAGGGTTGGACACCGTAATAAGAGAATGTCCCGAATTTGTGCAGACTCTAACACAACAACCGGAATCAGTGATGGCAGAAGTAGATCGAGTAAGCTCAGTCGATGTTGTGATTGGTACTGTTTCAGCCGAGTGGCAATGGCATGGTGGTTGAGGTGGCGAATGGGAGTAATTGGTGCTCTATGGTCAGTTGCTAGTTTGTGAGTTTTGGAAGAGGAGTTGGATTAATTGATGCTCTTTTTGAGGTGTGCACTTCCTTTCATTCGTTTCCTAGCCCAGCGTTACCACCTCTAAACGTCTTCTCTCATAGCTTCCTGCCATGATGCCCATTTGTGGGATTCTATTCTCTGCGACATGTCCCCCCACAACCAGTAGTATTCTCATTCACATTCTTCTAAATCTTACCATCATTGTTGGTTGCTGTTCATAGTATTTTTTCGGATTAGTGTCCTCCTGAGAACTCGGATGACGTCCATGTTTTCGCTTGGGTGTCTCGCCACCATATACGGTCGGTGTCTGTGCAGGGAGTTCATCTCAAGTGCTAGGACAGTGCATAAAGTCCAGGTCTTAGGTTGGGGCTTACGTTCAGGTCGTTTTGGTTGGTGTCTGCCGTCCCATCTGAAAGGTTGGTGTGTGCCATCCCACTGTGTGGTCTGTCCCTTCTTCATCAGCAAAATGTATATTAGTCACTGGGAGCCTCCACAAGTGTCTTAGAGGATGTGGAGTGTAAAATTAGAAGTCTCAATTTCAGGAGAGAATCAGACCCTAGGAGGGCATTCTGGCTGGCATTTGGAGTAACTGCAATGTCCGATTAATAATACAGGAGTACCATGGGAGTCAGTGGGATATGTTTGGGTGCACATTGGAGTGCCGGAGAGAACATTGGGTGTACCAGGGTGTGTCGCCAATGCAATGGGGGAATCACAAACCAACTGTGAGCGATGCCTGGGTTCTCAGGGATATTCATTTGGACTGCAGGCATTAGCTGAGACTCTCCAGATGTTGAATAGCAATTGTTTTCCTCCAACAGTGAATATGATGCATGGATTGTTGTTCATTATCAGTTCTGAATGTTACTAGCTATCATCTTCTTCAACATTGTATTGTTTGACTCACCACATTAAGGAACCAAAGAAACTGGCCAGTGATTCAATCATAAACCCAGGTACACCAAAACAATAACCCAACTAAGTGATCGAATGATATCAATCAAACCTGGCGTCAATGCCATCCACCACTTCTCCCATTGCATCAGGGCCAACGAAAACAGAATCACCCAATTCAATAAAGCCGCAAAGGAGCTGGAGGCACTCCTTGTATTTGTGGAACATTCGTGCATGCCAAGTGGATAAAATTACATTTTAATGTTGTCAGGCTCGATTTGTTCTATCTATCACAGGTGTAATGAGAAGTTAGCTAGCTGCAAATTCAAATGAGGGTTTGAATGGCAATATGATATATTCAGATGAAAAAGGGGACCAACTGCCAGGAAACGAGGAGTGCCAGATGGGGAGTACTGTGCGGAAAGTGCAGTATACAGAAGGTATTGGAGGAGTGTGGAATGAAAAAGACGAGTGCCAAATCAATGCTGAGGAAAACCGAGGGGATTGAGGAGCGCCTATACTAGTGAAGGAGCATTGAAATGGGGGTATGGAGTGTGGAATGAAATTGAGGAGCGCCAATGCAGGCAGAGGAGCACCAATGGGGATTAATGATTGCTATCCCAGTGGAGGAGTGCGAACATGGGGGGTGGGGAAGGAAGTGCGCAATGCAATGTAGGAGCGACAATCCAGACTGGGGAGAGCCAGTGGGAATTTAGCAGATCCAATTCGAAGCTGAGGAGCGTGCAATAATATTTAAGCCTGTCAACCTAGGCTAAGAAGCGCTGATGGGGATGGAGTGTGCCTAACCAATTGGAGTTGCACCTGAGGGGCGGTATGAAGTGGCCCACTAATGTGTGATTGATGACTGCAGTAGTGTCTGGAGCAAAATATATCACAGGGGATGGGAAACATGTACCTCGATATTCATCTTGAGAAAATATATCCGTGGTCATATTACCACCGGCATATTCCGACAGCACGGATTTGATAGCAGTAGCTGCCAGTGCTATAATCTGCAGAGCGAGAGGCTAGAAACACTGGGATGTTGTGGGCTGGCTCCCCACTCTGTTGGTGGTGAAGAAAACTTGATGGTACATTATATCAAACACTTCCATTTGGGTGAACCATGGTTTCTTACATTCCACGACCTTCGAGAGATCCGCATTTTCAAACAGGAGCTCTTTCACATTAATCTGAAGCTCACTCTCAGAGCACGAAACCTACTGGTACCTTCGGACAACAATTTGACCTGCCCTATCTGCTTACCATCCTCGAATGGTATATATCATCAGTTTTAAATATGTATATTTTCAGGCCTAGTCAATAGTGCAAATCGGATTCAGGAGAATCAAACTGAATCTAAGACTTAAAGCTTCTGGTGTGTGATGATCTATTTTGAGTGATGGACATCCGGGCAATTGACACACTGATGGTGTAGCTACAGGAGCACCTGCTAATGCCCGCCGATGATCCTGAGATTCAATGGCTTGAATCCAAGCTCCTTCAACCATACAGTACTTCTCATCGGATAATATTCGCCATGGAGTCTTTGTGAATACAATGGTCTCCATCCACCTTTTCGCTACCTCAAATGTACCCTTTTGATTTTGGAGAAAGTTCTGATCTGCATTGGCCTTTTGTTGTGCAGCATTCTGGTCTGCAGTAGACTTGTGTAGCGGCAGCCGCTGGGCAGATGGCGAACTGTCATACTCAGATAATTCATTCCGGAGGGATGACTTTTGGTGATTGATCAGTGGTGGTGCCATTGCCGCAGCTCAAGTTTAGGAATTTTGAAGCAGATGGCGTGCACTGATAGTATCGGCGCGGCTCCATTTGTTTGGCATTTGATCCCTTGCAGGTCATCATGACTTATCCCAGCGCGCAAGGCCTTGAAGTAGGACCTCCTGCTGGAGATTCAGATTGTCTTCTTTGATGTCGGATGATAGAGTGGACTCACCAGTGCCCTCACATCTGTCATTACCGATTGCCGGATGGGTCTCATCATCCCGCTTCATCAATCGAATTGGGGATCTTCGTGATAGGCAATCCGACGCACGAACACAGATGTTTCGAAGGGAAACACTTCATGTACAATGAAGATTCACTGCTTTCTTGAATGCGAGTGCTCTCTCAAGGTGTGCTTCTTCTTTCTTCTGTCAATAGTGATTCCTAACCTGGCTGGGTGTAGGTTCCATTTGCTGTGATGAAGATAGAAAGTTGGGGAATGTGGGAGAGAGCATATAAGAGGTAATTATAAGATTAAGTGCAATAGAATAAAGGGACAAATGAAGCAAGAAGTTGCACATAGTTGAGGAGGATGTGCATTAAGGTGCGCCCGGAAGGGTTGTGTGGGCAAATAGCCTCTCTGAACAAATAGAAGTGAATGTTATTGATGATCGAGCTAGCATCTCGCTACAACTAACAACCACTCGAGCCTCCCACAGAGCTGCACCTTATCATGTCCAGAGCCGTCCACCTACGTCACAACCTTCTGCAATCATCTTCCAGAAACCTCTCCAAGAAAGAAAACACCCTGATCAAACACAAAGATGCCTCTCACGCATCGCATTGTGTCACTTTTCTCTTTGCCTTCGGCCATCCACTGGTCTCCTTCCAATACCGCTTCACCATCTCTTTTGCTTTTGCCATATTGTCCTCTGCCTACCATGTGTTATTCTTCTCATCTCAACCTTCCCATTTCACTTCATATTCCCAACTGGTTCTGATGGAGCTTGCCCGGTATCTTGCGAGCCATTCGACAAAGTGAATTGGGCCCGCATGGCTTGTCGATAGTAATGGAGGCAGCGGCCACCAGACAACCATAGAATCATCCATGCGGTCAACTTTGAGCCTGCCCAAGTTAACTATATCGTACATCGCCATGAAAGTTAGGAGATCTAGTTCGGGGGTGTTTCCGCGCATTCGGAGGATCTGGTATGGGCCAATGTAACAATGTACCAGTTTGTGTCATGTAGGGTTGACATTGGCATATTTGATTGGAAAATCCTTTATATCTAAAAATACTCTCGCACAGGTGGTGATGGTGGGGTCTATTGGGAGTCGTGACTTATTAGCCTGCGCCGTCTGTTCATCCTGACCATCACGCAGCTCATCCCTGGTGACTCCCGAAATGCGCTGCAATTGTTCGAGAAATTTGCGTCCTTGTAAGGTTCTCGCTGATTGATTGGCCTGCAGTCGTTGGAGGTCTGCAATTCAGTCTGGTGGCAACGGTGTCTGGTAACCAAAATCGAGTTCAAAAGGCATGTGCTTTGTCGAATGGTGTACTGAGAAATTGTAAGCATACTCAGATAATGGGAGGTAGTCGTCCCATTTGGTTTGATCGTGAGATGTGAAGCAACCGAAATAGTGGACGACCGGCTGTTTCAAGTTTTCAGAGAGACCATCCATTCGTGGATGGAACGCCATAAACATGAGCAGCTTTGTCTGCAGAATCCTCGGAACTTCTCTGCATTAGTCTGCTGTGAAACGTACATCGCGGTCCAATACAACCTCTTGAGGCACCTCATGCAGGGGGACGATTTCGTCGATGAAGATGCACGCAAAGGCCGGGGCGTCAGGTGGTTTCCTGCAGGGTGGCCAATGTGCTCTATTTGTCATGTGGTCGAGGAACATCGCAATTCAGTGGTGGCCATTGACGGAGATCAGCAGGTCGGTTATGAAGTCGATGCCGATTCTGTGTCAATGGCATCTGGCTATAGGAAGTGGGTGTAGGAGGCCCGTGGGTTGCCCGCTCCGGTGGTGACTTCGATGGCACAAGTCACAGCCTCCAACATATCGCAGAGTATTGTGCTACATTGTCTCCCAGAAATACCAGTCTTTCATGCATAAGTACGTTTGGTCAGCACGAAAGAGTCCATCTGCTGCGGTGTCGTGGGCTTCATGTAGCAATCGTTGCCGCATGGATTTTGGAATACACAACCATCCCCTCATATCTGGCTTTCCGTCTTCCTCCCTCTCTTTTGCCCTCACGGTTATCTCCACCCCTTCCTCTTCGTCCTTTTCCTTTGCCCTTCCTATTTTGTTTACCTATGTCTTTTGCAAATCTGCATGTAACCACAGTAGGCCATTCACTTCCGAATAGAATCATTGCACTGACACCCAGAATTGGCAGTCCTCGGTTGGTGCAGTGGACGGCGGAGGGCGGGGACTTGGGTTGGCTGAGCAATGTGCAATAGGCCTGAACCATTCATCGTGAATTATGCCCACCTTGATGTCATCAACCCATTCTCCGGCCACAGTAACTTCCAGTGGCATTGAATTGCATCGCTGGCATCGGAAATCCGGGCAGCGAGACAATGCATCCTGGGCATTATGCTCGACACCCGGCAAGTGCTTGATCTCCCAGTCTACATTCTGTAGGACAGACTAGATATGCATCTGATGCGCGGTGAGGTGTGGTTGCCTGAGGATCCAACGCATGGTCGCATGGTCCGCATGGTCGCATGGTCCGCGTGTACCAAAACTGGCTGCTCAGCTCTTTGTAGGTTGAATTTCCAGTATAATAGTTTGTCTCGGATGCCGAATAGTTCTGTGTTGTATGCAGGGTATCGCGTCACAGCATCGTGTAATATACAGCTGAAATAACCCAGTACCCTCTCTGCCTAATCTTGCACATGGGAGAGCGCCGCGCCCAATGCATCTTGGCTAGCATTGACGTGCAGGCAATATTTGTCTTCGGGGTCCGGTGCAGCATGGACTGGAGCATCGCAGAGTGCCTTTCTGAGTGTGTCAACAGCATGCTGGCATTCACTGTCCCAAGTGAATGGAGTGTGCCTGACCCTCCTCAGTGCTCCACATTGCCGTGCCATGTCCCTGTGTTTTTTCGGAGGAGTGCCGATTGCGTTTAATGGCATTGCACTGTGTACATTGTGTTCAATGAATGGTCTACAGTGACTAGTGAGGCCCTGGAAGCCTCTGATGTCCTTGCTGTTCTCAGGTTGAGGCCAATCCTTTACAAAATGGGTCTTATGTTCCTGGGCGTGGATGCTGTTGGTGTCAATGACTAGTGTTACCAACAGATCTGGGTAACCTGGCAGCGGTTCGGGTTTGAACCGCAAAAATCGGTCAGTTCGGTTCCAGACCCCACTATGACCCCAACCCGCTGCATCTGGGCGGGCCAAACCAGGACCCGTACCTGTCTAGCTGTGGGTTTCGCCGGGTTTGGCTGGACCCGCCGGTTCCAATCGCCGGTTCCGCATTTCGGGTTTCAACTTTTTATTTGCATTCAGATATACTAGTGTTGAACTTAATTTATCAACATTGGTACGTCACAGTTCATTTTTGATGTATTGGCCACCTTAGTTATCGAAATGAATAGACACGCGCCCTACCTCATCCTCCAGAACAGCAACAACTTAGTTCATTTGCAGAGCTACAACTAAGTATTTGTGAGCCTTTTGGCATACCAAAACAGTCAGAACCATGTATATAGACAATAGCGGCCACATCGCACTGGAATTAACCATAATGGAAGGCCAACAATTGTTGACACTCAGGTGACGCTCATTTTCAGGCTGGGGCAGGGAGCATTTCACTTTCTCTTTTGCCTATAAAGGCAGCCAATACTTTGGTTATGACTATGTGCAACCTATCACCCCGCAGATTACCCAAGATACATGACCAAGAATCGTTGACCCTCTGTTGACGCACATTTTCACGATGGGGCAGGGAGCGTTTTACTTTCTCTTTTACCTATAAAGGCAGCCAATACTTCATTTATGACTATTTGCAACATATCGCCCCCCAGAGTACCCAAGATACATGACCAAGAATTGTTGACACTCATTTTCATGATGGGGCAGGCAGTGTATTACTTTCTCTGTTGCGTATAAAGGCAGCCAATACTTCGTTTATGACAATTTGCAACCTATCGCACCCCCGATTACCCAAGGTACATGACCAAGCATTGTTGAGGCTCTGTTGAAGCTCATGTTCATGATGGGGCAGGGAGTGTTTTACTTTCTCTTTTACCTATAAAGGCAGCCAATACTTCATTTATGACTATTTGCAACATATCTCCCCCCAGATTACCCAAGATACATGACCAATAATCGTTGACGCTCCGTTGACGCTCCATTGACGCTCATTTTCATGATGGGGCAGGGGGTGTTATCCTCTCTTTCTTGCCAATAAAGGCAGCCAATACTTGGTTTATGACAATGTGCAACCTATCGCACCCCCGATTACCCAAGGTACATGACTAAGCATTGTTGAGGCTCCGTTGAAGCTCATGATCATGATGGGGCAGGGAGTGTTTTACGTACTGTTATTTCTATAAAGGCAGCGAATACTTCGTTTATGACTATTTGCAACCTATCCCCCACAACACGACCCAAGATACATGACCAAGAATCGTTGATGCTCCATTGACGCTCATTTTGCCAGGTGTGTATCCCCAATATACGATCATTTGATGTGACGTAGTCCATCATTCATGTCAATTTGGCAGCCTTTCTAGCATTTTCATTTACTTTCTTCTTGATCAGTACTTCGTTCTTTAATAATACATATAATTATATCCTTTAAAATATACTATACAGTATGCTCGAATTCGGGATAATAATTATCTGCAAAATGCCGTGCCATTTGATTAATGCAATTCATCACTGCCAAGTTCGCTCAATAGGCTGCTCTGGTCTTCAAAACGAATCATAGCTGCATTACCACACAGCAAATAGTGTACTAATCAGTGGATGTTCCTTCATCAGGCAGCATATCTGGATCACAATCTGAATCTTGCTTGCTATCCTGGGCAGATGTATCGAGGGTAAATGATTCAGCACAGGGAAGAGATGTATGTGAATACGCATATCTGGCCGGCGAATTGATGATTTTGGGAAGTTAAGATCTGGAAGTGTTACCGGTTGAGGCAGTTGGTATGTCTGCCACAGGTGGTGTCGGCTATGGAGTCTGCTGTCTGCGTCGGTTGGGCGGAGGTGCACCTGTTCCTTTGCATCTCCATCCTGTCTGCGGATGTTTCGGGGTGCCATGTTGGCAACGAAGGCATCCGGGCGTGTGGTGTTGACGAAGTATAGCTGGCTGTACTTCCATTGCAGCCTTTACCATCATATGCCCAGGAAACTCAACACCCTGCTTCGTATCTTCTCGGACCTCGGTGCGAGGTTGTTTGTTCAGATATTGCCTTTGCTCTATTGCGGCGCCCGAAAGCCCTTCTTCGCCCATTTAGGACATATTCATGGCCAGGCAAATGTCGGACTGTTCCAGCTGTACACGACCTCCTTGCCTTGCCATCATACCAGACTTGTTGAATGCGTACAAGACATTAATTGCTGCTTCAAACGATGAGATGCAGCTATTACCTCCACCCTATATGCTTCCTTATCCTCCTCAAAGGTGATTAACGCCTGTTTCGTACAGTCTTGGGAGTGCTTATCAGGAAATTTGTATGCAAAAATCCCATCGCTTACAACATCATCATGTTCAATTTCGTGGACTGCACACAGGAATGCCTTGGTCAACCATCGAGGTTTCAGGTTACAGACAGCAATAGATTGGTCATGTAGCTCTCGGCGCACACCCGCTGTATGGTATACGGTTAATTGACGGCCATTGACCACAGTATGGATATAATTACACCCAACTGCATGCTGCTTCTTATTCGTGCTGCTTCCAGTCTTACAGATGATTTTTAAATGTCCCTCCTGGGCGATATATTTGGTGGATGCATTGGCAGCATTGTGGTGGACTTACTGGTGTCAGGATTCCTGCTGTGTGCCGATAAGTAACCGATTTGACGAAGCGCCTGCCAATGGTTTGTATTTGGATCCGATTGGACCTGGCTGAGGTGGTTGTGTAACCATGATTTGCTGGTGTGGAATAGGAGAGGAAGATGATAACGAAAAGAAGTGGGAAGTCCTGAGGATTATACAGTTAGCTTCTTGTCAGATTGGAATAATTAGCTGCGAACATGTTCGTTATACTCAAGATGAATTCAGCTGCGTATAGCTGGAAGTTGAAGTGGTTTCCCACACCCCGGAGATGTGCACTATGTCCATCAATTGTCGGTTGTTTCAGAACTGGGATACATTGTGGTGTACGACAGCCGAAATTGGATGATTGTCTCCTCGAAATAGGACATTGTTCGAATGAAAGCGCATCTGCTGATGTTTTTCTCAACGAATCGCTGGGACAGTTCATGAAACTGAGGCTAACAATCAAATCTTGTTGGACTGTTAGCCTATCTATTCCAGATTTATTGACATTCAAAAGTGAAATTTTGCTTTGTTCTAGATGAGTAAACGTACTAACCTTGATATAAATAACGCAGCTTACCTCCATATTGTCCATGTCTTGCGACATCCACCATCTCGCCCAAAAGCAAAGTCATCGCGAACTGGAATGGTCAATGCTCCAACAAAGATCATGTCAGTACTCCCGGCAAGCAGATACGGGAGATCGACAATGCAGTCTACCCAAAGACATCATCAAATGAATCAAGGCAAGAGTGGCTCGGAGGCAGAAAGAGTCCGAGTCATTGGGGCGTCGCGCAGCATGAGATCCAAACAGAAGCTTGAGGGGGAGACACGACGAGAAACGCACTTCTTAAGCAATGAGGAGAAAATGAAATGGATTGTGGATTACGTTGAGAGAGTTACCGCTGGGGCAAGAAAGCGAGTCGAAGACGCAAAGGCAGCGGTTCAACAAGAGCAGGAAGATATGATGCATGCTGGAATCGCGGGATTGACAACCAGAGAGCCCGAAAAGACTTTTGAGGAGATGATGGTTATGATCTGAGACAGTCTGAGTGATCTTGCAAGTTCTGACGATGGGGAGGATGGGGAAAGTGAGGATGATGAACACATAGAGCAGGGCAAGCTGAGCGAAGATGACGAACCCGGCTAGATGATGGGCACAATCACCAAAACGATACTGCAGCACATAGAGAGGTTTCGGCAGAAGCAGATGAAGCTTGACGAATGGACACAACTGGGATGGGAGGATGCAGCCGACTACTTCCATGGAAGCGATAAGGAGAATGGCACATCCCAATTTTCTGTTGCGGCCGTCGTTCAATCGCAAAGAGATGATGATGCTGCGGCACCTTCCCTGCAAACATTTGGAGAGCCTATGGAGTCTCTTGAGATTGTCCTCGGAATTTTGGAAATGCTAAAAGGGACTTCTCGACCAGGAAGTAGTCATAATAGCCTTGGTGCTGTGAAGCCACAGTCGAACACTAGCATATCTGGTCTTGAGCTATGTCACCTGTGCCGAAAGCGAAGACTGTTGAACCTGTAACCTTTGACCCTTGCATGTATCCTCCTGCTAATCACCACATAGATTTCGGTTTCGGATGAGGACATGGTGATGGTATCTGCGTCAGCGGAGGAATAGACTGGCAAAGTGTAATTTTTGACCTCATATCTTGGTGAAAAGCAATTTGGTTACCAATTATGCTATGTGTCAGCTTTTTCTGGGTTTCAGAGACCAAATTGTGAGACATGATAATTCGTCTGTGCATGTGCAAGATTGGAACGCACCATGTGAAAGTTCTAGCATTCAACTGATGCGGAAAAATGGTCAACACGTTCGATGTCCGTCTGCAAGTGACTGTGGCACGGCAAACCGAAAGCTATCTTAGTGATGAAATATAGTAACAATATTTAAGTGAGTCATGTCATACGAGTCATACAAAGAGTGGTCAGTGATCATGGCATATCTGTCTAAACGACAACCGTCATGCCGCATTCATCCATGTATCCAACTGCATAACTCTCCGCACAGACCTCGTGCACATGGTTAAGATATTTGTAATTGCCTGTGGTACGTCATGGAAATTGAGGAGAAGTAGCTGGATAAGGAAAGGTGAGGAAGTCGAGCTATATTTACCAAAAACTAGTGAAATGATCTACTTGCCGCAAATTGCTGGCCCAAAGCGCGGGAAGGTTACAGGGCCACATCATCTCTCACTCAAATAGTGTGGATAGCAGTTGATCAGAAATGGGGATGTAACATAACTCCTGGATGCAAACGATGATACATTCAAACGCAATATTGGATGCAAATACTGTGTATATGGGTGGTTGCATACGATTATTGAGTGTACAAAGGCAGTTTCGATGTGATTAATGGGAACATCTAAAGAGTGTCAACGAATATTAGTCTGACACATTCCGCAATCAATGGGCTGCATTGTCACATCATTTCGAAGTTAGTGTATTGGTCGGCGTGATAGCAAAAAAGGCGAATGACACGCTCGTTGCCAATTCCTAACTATGAGTGTCACCGGAGCGTCAACGATTTTTTGCATTGCATGATGGGAAATCCAGAGGGCTGCACAGCGACATCAACTGATAATCGAACTGTCTGCCACCTTTCTACGCAAACATGGTTATGGCAACATTACAACTATGTTCTAAAAATCAGAATCAACGGAGTGTCAAAGACTTTTGGCCTTTCATCTTAAGAAATGCAAGGGCTGTGCTGCGATGTAACTCCATAATCGGACTATCGGCCGCCTTTCTAAGTAACAATCGTTGCAACAACATCACTACTATGTCCCAAAAATGAGCGTCAATGGAGCATCAACGACTTTTGGCTATGCATCATGGAACATCCAATGGCTGAGTGGCGACATTGAGCCATAATCATACTATCGGCCATCTTGCTAGGCGAAAATCGTTGCGACAAAATCGTTACTATGTCCTAATAATGAGCGTCAATGGCGAGTCACAGATTGTTGCCCTTGTATCTTGGAAAATGCAAGGGCTGTGCAGCGACATTTAGCTAGAACCAAACTATCCGCTGCCTTTCTAGGCGAAAATAGTTTTGACAACATCGATACTATGTCCTAATAATGAGCGTCAATGAAGCGTCAACGACTTTTGACCTTGCATCCTGAACAATGCAAGGGCTGTGCGGCAACCATCAATCATAATCGAACTATTGGCTGCCTGTCTAGGAAAAAATGCTTTTGGCAACATCATCACTATGATCTAAAAATGAGCGTCAATGGAGCCACAACAATTTCAGGCCTTGCGTTTTGGAAAATTAAGGGGCTGTGCAACTTCATTGATCCATAATCGAACAATCGGCCGCCTCACAAGGCAAAAATGCTTGGGACTAGACCGTAACCATGTCCAACAATGAGCATCAACGGTGTGTTAACGGAGCGTTAACGACTTGTGATCTGGCATCCTGGATAATCTACCGGCAATAGAACGTAGATAACCCACAATGCTACCCAGCAATGTACTGCATTGTGCTGGTCCTAAATCCAGTTTCACACCGTCAGTCTTTGCAATCTGTCCTTGAATACAACATGACAATGATCCCTAACAGATCTGATTTTTTTTACTTCTAGCTGTACAGTCGATATTTAAGAACCCGGAGTCTGCTATACTGCAAGATTATTTTGGCAGTCTTTCGAGTCGGATTACCCAGCTATCTAATTCCTACCACCATGTCGGATTCAGAATCTTTGAACACCTCTTTGCTCGAGGTTATGATCTCTTCCAAAAACAAATGTGTCTTTATTCATCATTTGAGCGACCTTAGTTTACAAATCATCATCGATGCTTGGTGGGCTTTAATGAATATAGGCTCGAAGCAGCTTATTGCTTGCAATAATCCTCCATATGCGCCTTGGTGGCGATTCGATTTGCACTGTGAAACCGAGGAGACTAGCAGCCCTGCCATCATATGGATTGTTTGTCATCAAGTTTTTCGCTATCCATCAGAACATGGGACCAGCTTAATGGGGAAACGTCTACTGGCAAAAGCTCTCATCGCGAAGTTAAACAAATCACTATAGTCAGAGGTTACCGAAATGACTAGTTCACGGTCGATGAAGCACGTTTGGCCATCCTGGAGAGGCGAGGAAGTCGAGGAATCGCAATGATAAGTTTTGTAGAGTCAAATCATATTTGACATCCAGGTTATTACATATTGACCGAAATGACAGACAAAATGTTCCAAACTGGCAGCTAAAGACTTTCAAACTTTGCAATTTCAACAAGACACATGGAATTGCTACCTCATGTTAGGATTTATTTTGGCTCATAGTCCATGGAACGCTATATCAAATCTGGAGCAATGATGTTCATATGAGGCAGTATGCAATGACCTAGTGCTGCCGTCCGCTACGACCGTTAGCAACATTTGCTGGAGGGACCATGCACTGACTGCGGATGCAACTAAGAAGCAGTTGCCGTCACCAAATAGAGTTACATTACCTTTGGACGGATCGAAATCAACGAACAAACAAGCCATAACCTCGGTCATTGCTTACTATATGGATCAAAATTGGGCAATGCGTGAAGTTCAACTCACTTTCGATGAGGTTGATCCCTTATTATCTTCCTCTTTCGAAAGCTAAACAAAGATAATAAGTCAAGGGTCAACATACTGGAGCAAGGCTAGCTGTACATTTGAAAGATGTGCCTGATTGTGTTGATCTTACCGACGGCCGTTGGTTGGTATTACGACGGATAATGCTTCCTCAAATTACTCGATGACACGCGAGCTGAAATCAACCTGTGAGGCCTCTGGAATAGAGTGGCCTGCATCGAGTTACCATATTCCATGCATGGCGCACGTCATGCAGCTGGCTTTTGGTGGTGTGATGAGCAGTCTCGGTGTGAAAGGCCTCACCAAGTCTTGGGAAGCCCATGAGCGCAATCGGCAATTTGGAGAGGATCAAAGCATCGAGATCGGGAACAGTCATGGACTTCGAAAAGAGGGTCATGCTAGAATCAGCAAGGTGTCTGCCATGAGACCAGGTTTAGCAAAGATGATAGAGAAAGTACATATTTCATGATATTTTGAAAGTCCTCAAGCTGACCTTCATATAGCAGAAAATGCCTGCGGTATTGATTACGCTGACACCTGGTCGCCGAAACGAGGTCAGTGACTGGCAAAAGCCAAATCTGCATTTCAGTACTTCTGATTATGGATGTGAAGACACATCGGAACTGAACACTGGAGTTGCTCGGGCATGCCTACCGATTACGGGAATTCGCACGAGAGTGGCTCTAACACTCAAAATCCAGTGATTACCTGCCACTATTCACAACTCAAGATCAATAGACCATTGTGAAGTATGTCATGGAAATATTGGGGCCATTTTGATATTGGACCCTGTGGATGTCGAAGAACCTTACAGTGACATTGTATCACGTTATCATAGTGTACAATGACATTTTTGATCATATGGATGGCGTGATGCGAGCTTTGGCTTGGAAGAAGGCTCAATGGAAGGAAGAATTGTTCTCCACTGTGAAGTTAACTCAACAGAAGCTGACCAAATACTACGCTGAAGTGACTGCAGCGATGGGCAAGCTTCTCATTTCTGCACATATCCTCGATCATTTCTGGAAGTTGCGATCATTTAGAAAGTGGGACAAGGGAATGGATATTAATCCTGAGGACCAGACATCCTATATTTCCCAATACCAAGAGGCCTTTCTGAAGTGGGTGGAAAATGAATACAGTGCCAGACATCGACGTGTGCCGGTCAATCAACACGACAGCTTCCTGAGCAGCAATCCCCTCCCATCCACAACGGCTTCCAGATCCTGTCAATCATCCTTTTATCCATTTGAATTATCCAGCGATGATGAAGAATACTTAACGCCTAACAATGTGGCCGAGACGACACCTGGATGAAGCGATTGCGCAGCACAATTATTCAACGCTGCCAGGCTCTCTTTCAATTCAGCACCTGAAGCAACAAAGAACTGGAGGCAAATTGATCCAAATCTCAATGATTACAACTCCGAACCAATGGAAATTTGCAGTACATTGTGGATACTGGACCTCACCGACTGGTGGCGCCAAAATAAGGAAACACACCCAGAGTATGCCGATCTCTCAAATGTGGCAAGTGATATATTCTCTATCATACCACATTGTGCCGGATTGGAGGCCAGTTGTTCCCTTGGGCGAGGGGTTATTGGCTGGAGGCAGTCAGAAACCTCAGGCGAGACCCTTGGAGAAAAAGTCGTTGTCAGGCAGTTTGCTCAAGCCGATCACAGCATTTTGGTGTGCGATAACCCAGTATCGGATACGATGAACACAGAAAATGACTCAGAAATCAAGAAAGAGGTGAAAGAATGAAAATTGCACAGAATGGCCATGGTCCACGACTTTGTGGAGATGTGGCAGGGCAGCCAGAACCTACGTGCTACACAGAAAGAAACTTGCGCTCAAAACAAGCGGATGACAGCCGTTGGATCCATTTCGGACACGGAAGTGATCATCAAAGCCCCTGCGTCACTCTTTCTACATGATGGTGCAGCTGCATTTAAATTGTCAGAAAGATCACCTTTGCCACCAGCTTTGTCTGGAGAGGACCTCCCTTGAGGACGAACCCAAATCTTAAATGTCTGCAGAATCCAGAGAGTCAACCATCATCCAGTCGAAAGTGATGAGGAGAATGCATTCGAAAGCGTTTCGGACTCCGAAAATCGACTAAACGGGAAAGGTGACTTGGATAATACAAATGACAGCGAAGACAATTGTGCGGTAGGCAATGAATCCCATATAGAGCACAACACAGGCATCGAGGATCAGGAATACCCACAGGAGCAGCACGTGAGTGCTGTTACAAATGTTCCCAGATTGGTTTGGCTTAAACGGATGTCAAAGAGACGGGCTCCAATGATGTTGGTGACGGTGAATGCAATAGAAACGAGGAGAAATCAAGGAGTGAAGAAAGAGTAGGACAGAATGTGTCAAGAGTTCACCAGCTTCTTCATGTAGCTTGCCCAAGAGATTCAGTTAGAGATGTATTATGCGCAAATGGTGAGAAGTGGTTTGTGAATATCGGCTGACAAACAAATGTATAGCCGGCACAATGAATCTTTTGGCGAGATACATCATTTTTAGTCGTGTGAGAGTGAACAGTGCAGGAATATTATGCCGCTTGGCTTGGCCACCGGGCCGAGTCTCAGTCGGACAGACAGGCAACCAATATGGTCATATCTTGATGTAGACACTTATCGATGGCAGCAGATGTTGAATGGACAATACATTACAATCAGCGTCAATGGAGCATCAACGATTTGTGGTCTTGTAAGTACAGTAATTAAGCGGTGACTTGGTCGTTGTTAGTCATTACAGGCAAATTGGAGCCTGTTATAGGCGAAAGAGGTAACAACACGGTCACCACCCCATTCATACAATGAGCATCAACCGAGCGTCAACGATGTTTAGCTTTGCATCTTGGATACTTTATATTCCGAATGGCAACAGAAATCCATTTATTAGATATTGGCAGCCTTTACTGGCAAAAACAACAGTGACATGCTCCCTGCCGCATCCTGAAAATAAGGGTCAAAGGAGTGTCAACCATGTTTAGCTTTACATCTTGTGTAATTTATGGTCCGATTGGTTGCAGACATCCATTTATCAGACATCGGCAGCATTTACTGGCAAAACAACAGTGACATGCTCCCTGCCGCATCCTGCAAATGAGCGTCAACAGAGCGTCAAGAGTTGTAATTTGGGTATATTTCCTGATCAAGACATCGTGCGGATCGTCGCGCGCATAACTCTATCATTGACCGCCTTGATAGGCACAAATACCATATATCAAAGGTGAAATACAGATACCAAATTAATCGATATTGCAAACTGCACAACATGCAAGAGCGCATTATTGGTTGCTGAAAACGCGATTTTGATAAGATACTATTAACAAACTGCAAATACAAGAGCCTTATATGAATCTGTAGATGGACCTGCAAGGCGACCTGCTTATAACCCACCCAATTCGGACGGCTTGGGAGTTTACGATCCAACCATACCCAAGTAGACAGGTATGGTCAATTGACTACCCAGATGGCCAATTTGGCAACGGTTCAGGTTGGACTCGGACCCAGACCCGACATGACGGTACGGAAACGTTGCTAATACTCTCAATGACAAAGTTGCAATAATTAACTTCCTGACAAGCCCAGGTGCATTTAGCATGTTTGGCATTGAGACCATGTTCTGGAAGCAAAGTAAGCACTTCTTGGAGTTGTACAATGTGTTCTGCCAGGGTATGGCTCTGAGTCGTAATATTTTCAAGATTTATGAAGATGAATTTGCGTTTCATTGATGGCAAGATGACATGCATCATGCAAATGAATCGTCTGGGTGCGTTCGCCAGGCTAAACGGCAGTGCTCGCCACTCCGATGATTTAGATTTAGTCGTAAAGGACGACATTTGCCTGTTGGCTGGGGCGATGCGAATTCAATGGCAACCAGCCACACTGTTCAATTATGTGAACCAGCAGGAGCGAGGCATGGAGTAAAGTAAGTCCTCCATGAGTGGGAGAGGATAACGATCGTTGACAGTTATGGCAGTTACTGCACGATAATCCATGGGCATACGCAGCGTACTGACAGGTTATCTTATGAATACTACCGGTGAGCCTAAATTGCTTCGAGTGGGCTGAATCCAACCTCGAGAATTGCCTTGTCAATCTTCCTCTGGAGCTCTGCATCTCCCCACTGAGAGTTGTGGTATGGAGAGCGGAACAGTATTTTGCCATTTGGGTCTGTTTTAATTTGGAAATTGGCCTGCCTTCTATTCCGCAAATGTGATTGTGTTGGCTTGCCGAATTGGCCCTGGACTTCTGTCAACATCTCCTGAAACTCACCCGGCAGTTCGTCTGTCTGAAGTGTACCGCCATTGCCGTGGGGGTTAACTTTGATCAAGAAGGACCATTTGAACAGGCGGGCAGCCACGTTCTCAAGCCCCGCCTTCGGTATGATGCGAGAGCCCATACATTAGAGCTGCTTGACTATTCGTTCGTCGACATCCATGGGGCGTAGGCCACGCAAGTACTTCACCTGGCCTTCCTGTCTCTCTTCCTAGAGGTGATCGGCTATCGACATTTTGTTGCCGTCATGGTCGATTCGATAACGGCGGTTTATATCACGCATCCATCATTTGCCCAGTACAAGTTCACAGCCCTTGACGTCATTGACCGCAAATCCTGCTTCATAAACTTATGACTCAACAAGTGGTAGTTTCAATTGAACTCACTAGTGTTTCTCTATGCCATCCTCAGTGTTGACATTTGCCGTCTCCACGATCATCCATCCCACATTCTTTCCATTTAGGACCGCCCCAGGGATTGTTTGTTGATCAAGGAACTTCATCCCCGCATAGTTTTCTGACACACCATCATCCTTTACTACCCCTGCCTTTTTGCTGCTCCGCCATCCTCCTTTAGTCTGGTATCAGATTTTTCCTTTTAACCTTAGTAGGTGAACAACTGAATCGTCTAGTTTACTAACTTTCAGGTGGTGGTAATGGGTGAAAATTTGGAATTGACTATCTGGCACCAATTTGCCCCCCTTTTTTGACGATACTGTACATGATGGTATTTCTATGAGAGGTACAGCCTCAGCTAGTGACCTCCTTTGCCGTTTTCCGCCTCAGAGTCTGAGTCTGAGAGAATCTCCAACTCGCTCTCTGCCAAACTTTCTGTCTCCTGCTTAGCCTCTTTATCCTGAGCAAGCCAGCCACTCTGTTTGTGACCGGTTGGTGCACCTCCCTTTATCTTGTCCTTGCGTGGGAGTCCAGAATTGACTTTAAGAGTATCCTTGCCAACCAGAGCTTGTTAGGGTTGGTTCTCCATCAAGTCGCAATTTGGGCATTTGCAAGAGATATGCCCAACCTGACCACAGTTATAGCAGGTTAAACTGTCATTTTTGGCCGTGCCAACAGTACCAGTTGTACCACCTGGCATGGAGTCCATTTTCATAGCTGAAACATTCGTGGTTGTGTTTGCGCCAGAGCCACTTCCAGGTTGAGACTTGTTCAGAGACGTGTCCAAGGCAGCAAGGTGCTCCAGACGCTGCTCGAGGGTTCGAGTCCTATTGCGCATGCCAATATTGCAGACTAAGTCTTTATAAACTCCCTGGTTGCCCTTTTCGATCTTATATCCATAAGTGTCGGGTAACATTTTGGTTGGTATTGGCTGGTGTGGGTCCAATTTTGAAAGGAGGCGACAGAAATGCTTGTTAAACCCTGTGATGCGTTCTCCCTTCTTTAGACTCAGTTCCTCCCACTGACATTTGACCAGGTCCAAGGGGTCGGACTGAATATCCTTATCTTTCAACTCAACGCAAAAGGTGGACCATTGAATGAGGGTACTCACTGGGACACGGTGCATGGCCCAGACTGCTGCATCACATTTTTGCTGTAGCACTGCTCGCCCACCGCAACATGTTGTGCTGACCCATCCAAAGGCTCGGGCTGCATTCTTGAAGTGCCATTCTGAAGCCCAAAGCATCGGGGTGAGACAGTCCAGGGTACATTTGCCCTCATACATCCGAAGGTTAGACGACTTGACGGAGAAGCCACGGCTTCCAGACGGGCCAGGGGTTGGTACAGAGGAGTGAAGTAACCGGGATGAGCCTGGGGTCGGTTCGGAGGTATGCCGTGCCGGAGTGGCATGCACTTGATGAGTTATAAGTCACTGAATAACACGTTCGAATGCTCTCAAATCTGATTCAAGGCCGCTTTTCTCCGATGACAGGATTTTGACTCAGTGCAGCAACATGTCTCTCTTCAGCCAGAGCTGTGTGATGTCTGTCTGCTCCATTGTCTCTGGCTCCGACTTGCAATTGTCGAGCCATCTCTCCAACTTGGTGGAGCAACATTTCCCGATCTGGAGCTATTCCTCCAACTCCTCAAGATCTTGCTGAGGGGCTGCTCACTCCCTGCTCGGGCCGTCTTGGACGGGCTCCATAGCCTCCAAGGCCTTCACTTCAGCAGCCAAGCTCTCATTGAGGTCGCAAATCTTGCTGAATCTGTCGCCCTGTTGAACGCTCTCGGAGACGGTAGCATGGATAATGTCCCATTGGACATCCTCCATAGCCCTGATCCAGATGATTTCTTGGTCAGTCAAGAGCCCGGGACGGTCGTTGATGGCTTTCATTCGGTTTATGACGTATGCTGTTGTGCGAAGTTGTGTTGGTTGGAAGCCCACGCTCACTGACATCTCGAACCTGCTACTAAACATAATTCACACCGCCTTGTTGATTTTGTCCGTGAAACAGACATCTTGCAGGTCGTGGACGTCGTGTGTGTCGTGTGTGTTATGTGTAGCAGGAATGGCCGCAGAGTCGGAGGAATCATCGGATGTCTCCGAGCTGCCGGCAGTCCACTTGCTCGAAGATATACAGAGTTAATCAGCGATTGTGGGTTTTTTTTTCGATCACTTCTGATGCTTGTGAGGCAGTCAGAAGTCGAGTGTTGCTACCAACGTGGGCAAATAGCCTCTCTGTATGTATGGAAGTGAATATTATGGATGATTGAGCTAACATCTCGGTAGAACTAACTACCACGCGAACCTCCAGCAGAGCCGCGCACTCACATGACCAGTGCCAACCACCTACAGTTTCTGAAGATGTGACTGCAATGGTTCATATTTATATCAAGGATGGCAGTCTGGTGTTGTGATTTAGGATGTTGTCAGGTGCACTGCAATGGATGAATTCCTCGGCAGGTGCGCTGGAATAGATGGATTCCTAATGCTGAATGTTGGCAACTCCTATCAACAACACTCTATATGGATTCAAGAATTGGAGGTTGGCTAAAGCCAACGCATATAGAATACAACCAGATGCACCTCAACCAGATGCACAGGAAGAAACCTTGCACCATTAACTAACCCTTGGTGCTGGCAAAATGGAGCACTGAGAACCTGAATGAAAACATGTGCCCCTGCTTATGAGTCCTCTAAACATATTGATTATGTGTGAAATATGGAACATTTGAGGTGACTGCATGGGATAGCATTGGTGCAGCATTGAGAATCTGCAGAACTCAATAGAATTGGGACCTTGAGAGTGATGGCTAAGCTGCAGGAATTCATACTGAATTTCTGATTCGTCAAGTAGACATATGAATCTCCTTATGTGGTATATCCGCTGGAAGGACAAACATATTTTCACAAAAATCGATTGAATTTGGATGGTGCAGCTTAGTTAGGCGGTGATTCAGCAATATCGTAAACATAACTTCCCTTTCATGTGTTCATCTGGGGTGTGTCCACAGAATATCCTTCACAACAATATTGCAGTTAATGGTGGAGGGAGAGAATTTGGTACACAAAGGAGAGAAACAGGGGTAGAGAAAGAATGGTACGGAATGAAGGATGATGCAAGGGTAATCTTATTCATTCAAGCACTAGTCAATGCCAAGAGTTCTAACAAATGGGTCATAATTACTCACTCATAATGTGATTTTGGGCCTAGTGTCTACTAAAGTTGAACACAATTAAATTGCATATTTGTTGTGAGTCTCACCACTATCATTTTGACTTAATACCAATATTGGGGTTGAAGGCTATATGCTACAATGGTATGAATGCAGAGTGTGAGGTCATCTCACAGTGGGCAAAGGAATGATAATTGCATGCATGCAGTTCGGGGAAATTGAGGTACACCAAAGATTGAATGATCATGCTGGATTGAATGGCTGGGGATTGCAGCCTTGCCATACTCTGACTGTGAATTGCACTCTTCGAAGCAGTATTTTCTTAACCGGAGCTGTCAGGATTCTATCTCTGCTAACATCTCACTTGACGGATATCGGTTCTCATATTCAATTTTCGGATACGAGTGTTGGAGGCCTGAAGATATATTTAGTCAGAATCGAGTTAAGTCTGCATTCATAGTGCAGATAACTAAGGCGTCTTTGAGTAAGTGTGGCACATGGGCAAGCAGGAGTTGCAGACCATCATGCATAGTCGCTGAGCAGAATCATTGATTTGAGATTCTTGCAGAATCTCCGTTAGGATTTGAAAGCATAGGTTCAAATATACTATGTAGTCAATATTGAGTTTAGTGAGGTAACTAATTGGCTAGGTCTTTGCATTTATGGTTTAGTTCTGCTGGGCTGCCTTCCTCCAATCGGTAGTGGACACATAGCTGACAGTTCAAGGCATTGTCGTGGTGGCCTTCACAAACCAATCGAGCACAGATTCATAGATATGTAGAGGCCGAGTGGGATGAGCCGCCTGCACCTAAACATGAAGTGTCTTGATCAATGAAGATGTGTGTGAACTGCGCCCACTGAATAAAAGTCAAAGAAAACATGATGACAATAAAGCAAACAAAAATATAAACTACACTATAGACTGGGTACATGCGCTTCGGTGGCATATTTGTCACTATTGCTGTGTGCCTGGGCTGGAATGATAGATCCAAAATGAGTCGCAGCTTGTTAAATCAGGCTTTCCTACGGATCGCAGAACCTCATTCTAGACTGGATTGCAGATCTCAGTCATGCCTGAACATCAATCAGAGGCCAGGAAATACCTGGTAGCGCAAGCAGCACCATAGCCATGAATACTCACGCTGGGTCTCAGCATCCGACTTGCAATGATGCAGATCTGCAGTGTGTCCGAACATCTCTGATATGGTTGCACATGCTGAGGCTTGCTACGAATAAGTGAGCCTCTATCTCATACTTTCATACAGGTACTCAATATCATCATCAACAAAAAATATTTCCGTCCAGGTGGAATGGCTCCGACGGAGTTGACGCACTCCATCAGAGCCATCAGAGACACCCCGGTGGCAGATTACTCTGCGCCCAGCATCAAGTCGACGCGTCGCATTCCATATCGCCCTCTGATCGCTGTTTCACCATTTCTTCGGATTCTGTCGGTCTCCTATTTTGAAAGATCACTCTGGCGTTGTGGCCAACTGTGACTGTACGTCGGAATGGGTTCATTGGGTATGCGCTTGCATCAGGATTGTAATGCGATGGGTAATGCTGCGAAAATCTCTCCTCGTGTTCCTTCTACCGGTGCGCAAAATGCAATCCTCTCTAAACTAATTATACGGGATCGCAAGGCGATGGGTGATGCTGCGAAACTCTCTCCTCGCGTTCCTTCTACTTGTGCACAAAATGCAATTCTCTCCTTACTACTTATACACATCATTCTGAGTTGCCAGATCTATGTGGCTATTGACAATCCATCGCTCGTTCCGTCCATCTCCTGTCTTACTACTGGTAGCTATCTCTGGAATGACGTGCAGGCAGCCGACAATATTTCCCACGCTGAAAACTTGCACAGCAACAGCTGCCGGTGCTTTTCTCTCTTGTACAAATTTCGAGACGGGATCCAAGTTACCCAAGTTTGCAGTTATGGTGGTGAGCGCCAGGGCTAACCAGTACTCAACGAAAGCTCCATCCTCGTTCAGGAGTTTGATTTTGAATAGTCATTGCAGTTGCTACGGGATATGCCCATTCAGCGCGCCATAACACCTCCCAGGGTGTTGCTGTACCCATACCCCGTCGTTCCGTTGATCCCCTCCGTGCCAACCCTGGCTTCATGTGCATCGACACATCTGAAATATGCGTTCACCATCTAAACCCTCAACTTGAACCTTAATACCATGGTAATTACCGAGCTCCATTGCATGCCGTTGTTCATCCAATATATAGGTCTTGTTACGACTCTTATGCGTGATAAACTCCCGTGTGCTGCTGTATATTGCCACGCGGTGCATTGCGTCTTGTGTATTGTTGAGTAATGCTCTGAAGTCTTTGAGCATAGCGTCAGGATGCTTTCCATCACGGCGGTTTTGGGGTCCTATGAATTTGGGCTCCGCATATGACTGGGAACCCAGGGGGGCAGCCAGATCAGCTCCGGAAGGGAGGACGTTGCAGGCGGCAGCACTGTTCTCCCGACGCTGAGCGAGGGTTTTGAGATTGAGCTCTCTTATTTCGAAGCAGAGAATGCGACGCTGAAAGGTGATTCCTTGCGGCAGGTAATTGATATTGTAATTGGAGGCGATCCAACCGTCCTTGAGATTCGGTATATGTGGTTGTTTGTATCTCTCGGCAGAATACTGTTGCAAGGCTCCATATCAACGAATCTCTTTGACCGAATAAGACATCAAGAGGATCATCGGATGGTGGAAGTTGGCTTCCGACTCCTTGAAAACATCTATCTCGTGGCTGATATAATCCCGCCAGGTGTTCATTTCGCGCCGCTTCTTGGACTGCATCCAGGTTTTAGCATCTGTTTCCTCGTCTACCTTTCGCTTCTTCACAAGTTCCGTTCTCAGTGCAATGGCTTTGGCCTTCACCTTGTTGCCGGCTCGCCCGAGTAAGAAAACATCTTTGAAGGTGTGAAAACGATGCATGGCGTCCTCCATGTAGCTCAAAGTTGCATCATCGTGAGATTTATATTGAGCATACATATAAAATTCTAACAATGCCTGTGTGCACTCGATTGCGCGATTGAATATGGGATGCTGAGCAGGGCTTCCGCCTCGTACAGACTGGGTTACAACTCCAAGCAGGTACCAGCTCATTCATTCCATCTCCTTCCCATTCCATTGAGGAATTTCCTCAGATGACTTATTTTGAGGTGTGAGGTCATGGTAAGCAGGCACGGATAACCAGATTGCATTGTACTTGTCCAGCCGTTCGTGCGTCTTCATGCAGTGGAGAATCCACTTGTGGAGGTGGTCAAGCATGCCGATCTGCATTGTATGGAGGAGGTCGGGCTTGGGGAGGTCGCACACGATACAGGGAATATGTTGAAACACGTTGAATCCTCCGTGGACATGGCGCGATGAGAGTTCGGCATCGGCTGCTTTGGTGTTGGCATCGCTGAGCATTCTATATAGGTTGTGATCCCGCTGGGGGTCTTGCATGTCAGAAGGGACATAATCTCCAAGTTCGTTCTTTGGACACTCGCACCAGAAACAGACATGCCGCTCGAGATGATGTAGGTCGCTATACCCAGGGTAATCTGCAAGCGACGCTGCTAAAACCCGTTTGCAATGCCTCAAGTTGCCATCGGCACAGAGAACGTTGTAATACCCGCTCTCGGCGTTGGGATTTCGTTCAATGGTGAGACGCAGGAGTACCTACCGGAGTACTTCGTTCAGCACCTCTCGGTTTGTTTGCCACTGCTCATCTAGCTGTTTCTGAGCAATATTGCTGTTCTTGATCGGAATCGGCAGGAGAGTGACCATTACGACGGTTTGCATTGAGGTCATCTGGCAGATCTTCGATGATAGATTGCCAATTGTCATATATGCAGGGCACTCTATCTTGCCACCAGCAAAATTCGAGAGATGTCTTCCGTCGGACATGAGGATCAAGGGAACCAGTGTATCCCCCAGTCTGAGCGTTGTCTCAACCTCGATTAGCACGTTATTATCCTGGAGTATCCCTGCTTACCTGTGTCTCCCACCACCAGTCCGCAGTGTGCATTACAGTATAGAGGCGTTTCGGTGGCGTATCGCTGTTAAAGCAATGCTGAGGGGCGTAAATGAAATGCTCGGCGTAGGCTGGCTGCCGCATCAACCATCTCATGCTTCTGATGATGTCTCGACTGCAGTATTTGATAGGCCGTTGGTGATTATCATTCCATCTCATAGCCTCGAGAGTGTGTAGTTCCCACTCCCCTAGAGCCTGATCATTTGTCATGCTAGCCACGAGCTTCTGGATGCCATCCCCGTTTTTGAAGCTTGGGAAACGCAGAGCGGTGTTCTCTTCCTTCAGCACGTTGTCATAGAACGTGTTCATACCCTTCTTCCTGATCCCACACTGGATATCTTTGTACTCTTCACGCTTCGGAAATGGGTATTAGGGATTGTTCTGTAGGTTCGTCTCATGGCAACCCGGAGCGTGACGTTCCCATGGCTCAGCAATGTAATCACTCAGCGGAGCGCCGGTGCCGGGGTATGTTACCATCTGCGGTGGAGGTGGTGACGGTGGTTGAGACTCCGAGTCTGTGATGTTTTCAACGTAGTCGAGGTAGGAAAACGCATCCAAGTCTTCGACTGAATCTTGGTTATCTTTGAATCGACAGCGCTGAGCAGGTTCAACGTGTCGGGGCGCGCTGTGAACTGTCAGATTCTTTGCAACTTGAAGGAGTTCAGGATGGTGTTAATTAATATATTTAAGTCACCAGCTGTCTGAGGTGAACTGCTTTCGGCATGAAAATTCGGGGCAACGGAATGGGGTCTTCTCTGGCATTGTCGACGACCCGGGAGGAGTGGAGTATTCACTGTAGAAAGGGATGAAACTTGGAGCTGGGCCTGAGCTGTCTAGTGTGGGTATAAGCTCACGATACTTGAGAGATTTATGGAGCCTCAACACCATCACGCCAGGAGTTGCAAAAACACTGCATGCGTGATGTCCCATAATACTATGAAAAAATGAAACATAAACCTTGAGCAATCCAAAAACCTCGCAACGCGTGTAATAATCAATGCCTGAGATAAATAGATTGGACCACAGGAAACAAACAAGCCCACAACACTAAGCCAAACGAACAAAACACCTCCACATGTGCCTTAATCAGTGCCTGAGATGAATAGATTACAGCAAAGGAAACTGACAAGACAAGAACCAGACTCTAACCAAAACGCATGTCTTCTCTGCAACGTGAGGACTGGTTCACTCCTTGCCTACCGAGACATCCGGGCGCGCCTCAGGGACAGGGACATACGGGAGAGGGACATCGGGGGGGGGGATATCGGGATGAGAGAAATCCGGGAGAGGGACATCCCGAACATGGACTGTCGCCACCTGCCGATTTGCTGAGTAGCTGCTGCTGCACATCGAAATCCGAGGTATTTCTGCCTGCCTCAGCTTCTCGCCCAGTTGGCGCCGCAGGGCCAGGTCTTTGCGGCGTCACAAGCCCGAAAAACTCCAGCCCACTGAGGTTCTGAGTCTCCAGAGTTCGTGGTGGTGGGGGAGGCTCCGGGGTTTGTGGCCATGGGGCTGGGGCCGGAGGTTGTGGCCGTGGGGTATGCTCGCGCATCTCCTGGCATTGCTCAGGTAGCACAGTTGGCTCATCGTCTACCATGGTATCAGCATCGTCAGCCGACGTACTTACCATCTCTCCCTGGCCAATCGTCCGAGGTTCTTTGCCATTATCCTCATCCTTATCCTCCTTCTCATCCTCATCCTCCTCCTCCACCTCCTCCTCATCTTCCTTCTCTTCATCTTCCTCCTCTTCATCTTCCTCCTCATCAGCGTCACCATCCCTTTCCATATCCACATCGCCGTCCAAATCAACGCTGTCCGGTGCGTCCACATCATCCTCCATGCGCATATCAACATCAGAATCATGTTCTGGGTCATATTCGCCGTCCGACTTCTCGGTAGAGTCGGGATCTTCATCTGAGGAAAGTGACATGGCGGGCGATGCTTCTGGCTCTAAATATACCCGCTCGGGGTAGCCCTCCGTGTCCGAGTCTGCCTCATACATTTCGTTCTGCAACTGCAATGCCACGGCACATGAGATATCATCTCCCCCTGGGGTTTGTTTAACAATACCTTTCCCTTTACTGTTTCCCTTCCCCTTCCCCTTCCCTTTCTCCTTACCGTCCTGTGTTCCCTTCCCTTTCCTGGTCCCTTGCTAACCACCCTCCTTGTCCTCCTCACCCTCGCCATCGTGATTGTCATTGCAATCGCCAGCGCAACTCCATCGACCCCTCGGCACTCCGGGATCTGCGCAGTTCTCATCATCATCATCCTCGTCGATTATCTCATCCCGATTCAGTGGTCTAACGGCCTAGAATTTGCCTCGCTTGTACTGCCGGCAGCTGGGTGGCTCAATCGTTGCCCCGCGATCATCGCTACTGTATCAAGAGAAACGCTCACCGATGCAGTTAACCTTTCCTGGGCTGGTTGTCTGCCGGTTGGAGCGATTGACTTGATCCCCCAAGGCGTGGGGGTTGTCCCACCTCCAATTGTTCAATTGATCACGGGTTTTGTCGAACATTTGCCACATATATGAGCGGAACGCTGCCCACCACTCCCGAGAAGGTGAACTCCTGCTTCTATGGTGAGACCACATCAGCTGGAATACTGACAAGTGGCAAGTCGTGACTGGATCAAGAAAGATTTTATCATAAAAGAGGTCCCAGGCCCTCTCATCCTTGACACCGAAATCATTGTATACCCGGATGAGTCCATGGATGTGTTGCGACATAAATCCCTTTATACAGTCCCAATCCAACGACAGGCGTCGATTATTAACCGAGTCGGCTTTTTCGCCTTAGCAGTTGCATTCCTCCCTCCTTTACGGCTGCCATTTGGTGCCATCGCCGCGAGTTGAAAATGAATCCGTATCCGAATTGTTAGCATTATGATACAGTTGAACATAGAGGAAGGAAGCCCAGAGTGAACGTACAATGTTGTGTAGGTTATCAGGTGTATTTGGGAACGAGAGGTGTTGTTTTGGGCAACTCACGTGATGTCGAGATACTTCAGGATGCTGGCGGTGTGTATAATTGCTGGCGGTGTGTTCAATTGCTTGCGGTGTGTTCAATACGGGAGGAAATGAGAATCGAGGTGTAGGCGGGAAGAAGGGATATATATACTCGAGTTCCTGCGTTTTGGTTCATATCCTGTGTTTTGTTGGTTAATGAACACAAAACGGCCTAGCCTTCATCTTGCACAATGACCAGGCACCTCATGAATGAGGTGCCTCGAGACGAGATTTAGTACACGCTGTGTGGACAGTTTGCAACCCCTGGGCATTGCTTTGGCATCACATACCACTTCTGCCGTGCAGACCTCGTGCATCTCGGAGCAAACTGAGTAGTTCTCAAGTTGTCCCAACTGTGGAAACATCCAACACGGCTACCAACGCCTGGCTGTGGAAAAAGCACACGCAACTGATGTCATAGGATAGAGAATACGTCATTGATCGCTTTGTGATGCTTTTAGCTCTGCCAGAGGGGGATTTCCACCGGGAAGCTGAAGGTATACACAATCAGTGGTTCGAAGTATTGTGCCAAGAACGAGTGCAATCCGATGATAATCGCGCCATGATGGCATAAACACCCTTCAAGCGGTGCAAATGGACTTTCAGACATTGCTGTAACAGTGAATATCAATGCTCAGTTTAATCTGAGTTTAATCTGATGGCAGTTAACCCCATAATTGAATGCTTTTGAAGGGATCTTGTCCCCGAGTATTGTCAGGGTTTAGAGTCTAGCACAGTCTGCACTGGGCCTCGCTCTTTTGTCGAATCCGTCCTTGGTCACTCAAATATGAGTCTACATCGCCTGCTGTTGGATATGCATGCAGAGGATATTATTCCTACCTTCTTAACGTCGAACATCTATATCGAAAAATGCCTTCCCAAAGTCCTCGCCCTGACACGACTCAGGTCATACGAAATGTTTGAAGACTTCCTAATCGTCCGAATCAACAAAAGTGTCGGCCATCGAGGAATTCTCAACATCTACCTGGTAAGAGACACCTTTCCGTACCGGCTGGCGAGAGGGATTCCTCTCAAGGAGGGAGTTCCGTACACTCTACAATCCAAGGTTAGAACTCCACCCCCTCATCATCGCTGAACAATTCTTGTGTTGCAGATATCACTCAATGCGTGACTTCCGCCCCGTCCGTGACACAGCGATGAACAATGATTACTCCGACCACCATGCCGGGTACAAACAGTCGTAACACACCAGCTCCCAGCGGAATGATACAGACAGACCCAACGCGTCGCATTGCATCCAGCCCCACATCGGGCATTGCTAGCACTCCCACTCCTCTCAGCCGGCTTGAAAACCTGCCTACCCCCATCCCGAATCCAGAAGCCCGCGCGATCATTACACATCCTCTGCCAACGCAACCTACCCAAACGAATCAGAGACGGAGGCAGTGGCAATTGCAACGACAGGAGATGTCTACACCTCGATCACTGGTCTCCAGCGGTCGCAGCATCCATCGATTTGGTCACTCAGACATGCCGCATCTTGTATTTGCAACGGGCAGATTCCTGGAGCTCTACATCTGGAACAGACGGCTGTCTATGAGTGCAAGCGACTTGGAGATGGTAAGTTATGCGATGCGATGTGTTGCGAAAGCATTAGCTAAAGCCCCACACTGGCAGATAATAGAGACGTACTGGAATACCACTATGCAGCAAAACAACATTTGGTCCATAGCATTCACGGCACGCACAAAGGAGATCTTGAACGAGGTATGCTGAATCAACTGCCCACAGTGGATATTACACGGTAAAACCGGTACCAGGTTCGCGCACAAGTTGATCAGGTTCAATCCCGTTTCATTCAATCAGCAAGAGACAACATTGCAGAGATTTATGATCTCCACCGCTTTGAATCCGCCACAGAGCATTTGGAATTCATTGATTCCCTTGTGGCAGACAATAAGTATCTTTTTCCAGTAGCAGAGCGTGTGGAAGGTGGTGTACGCGGTCCAAATCCAACACAGAGAGAGTCGAAAGCTGATAACGAATGGCTAGTGTCCACTTTACTTTCTGGCGGCAGAAATCCCTCGGTATATCTAGATTACATTTCATCATCGGGTGAATAACTGCGGTAAGTATGCTGATGGATTTTATAATTCCATGATTAATGAGAAGGACGGTCATATACCCTCGCCACTGATCATGTTAACATGCACCGCGTTGTGCGATGCTCTCCTGGATTGGCAAAAAAACAAAGGTGTTCCTCCGAAAGCTTCCAAGTCAAAGCTGAAAGCGAACAGACCTGATCGCTGGAACTACTTCAACCACCAGAATCACGGTGGTACGATCGCATCCTGCTGCGCTGTAATGGGTCGCAAGTTGTTGACCTCACATGATGTTGCAGACACGTATACGTTCTTGATGAATACCTGGAACACACTACCGGAGAACTACCAACAGAGGGTGTATAATAACACTGTTGCTACAGTCTAGCGTCAGATCCAACAGGCGGAGAACTCAACACCTGCCGTGGTGATCAGCGTAGAAGCAGCACGTGTTGACAATGCTATTGATCTTGATTATTTGGACTCCGAAGTGGCGCTTGAGCAGCCTGAGATCGGAAGCACTGACCCAAACATTCCGATAGACAACAACTGAATAGATGACGAACTTCATTTCGGGATGCCAAGAGGCAGCAGCGATTCCAAAGATGACGGTGATGAAAGCAACGATGGCGATGCCATCCCCACCGCCAGCCGGCGACGACAGCCTGCGACGGAACTCAGGATATTTGACCTGGGAACCAGTGATGTCGATGGGTATGAGGGCGTGGATGGCGACGGGTATGAGGGCGAGGATGGCAATGATGCGGATGGGGATGAGGAGGAAGAAGCATCGCAAGCTAATGATGGATCAACGCAGAATGTGGAGGACTGAGGGCATAGTACTAGAGAGTGAGAAGATTGGACTATATATTTCAGACCTGTAAAATACGATAATGGCGAAGCAAATGCAATGGCAAGCGAGGTATCCGAAGCGAAGACTGCATTGCAATATGTGAAAAAATCTGACAGCTAAACAATTATGGGGCGAGTGCGGCATCCGATATATAGAAATGGCGGACAGGTAAAATGTGGCTATTGGCCAAAGACGGGCATAAACATCGCCAGGCGTTGTGTGAACGGCTACAGCATAACTGCAGCCACTGCGAAGAGTGTAACACACGTGACGTTCTGATGGTGCATAGACCAGGCACAAAGTAATGGAGGTGAGTATGCAACGCGACCCGTCGCCTGGGTAACGCGAAGCTTGTAATTCTTCATCAGAGGGTACGAGGTTCCGTCACAGCCGTCAGAGCCATCCGGAACACCTGGTTGTTTCAGACGGAAACTAGGGTTGTTGCTAATGATGTACACTGTCCTGATTGCCAAATGGGATTGGCAAATATGCTGTGCTGGATCTGTCATAGCAATATGCCCAGGATTCTCCTGTGCACCGGAACTTCAATCATAGCCAAGCAAAAGCAGTGGCTTTACCATGACTAAGTGAGCTCATATCTCATATTTTAACCCAAGTACTCAATATCACCTACACTGTCTGGATTGCCAACTAGGATTGGCAAATAGGCAGTGATTGATTGGTCATGACAATATATGCCCTGGACTCGATGGTGGATCCGAACTTTGATCTGATGCCTGCAGATGCTGCGGCATTGGCACGAATATGCAAGCCGTGTCTCATGTTGTGACCCAAGTACTCAATATTGCGTAGACTGTTTTATCACCAAATGGGATTGGATAATATGCTGTGTTGCATCTGTCATAACATGACTCATGACTTATGCCGAGGATTCTCTGGTGCACCAGAACTTGAATCAGATCCCAGCATATGCTGCCACCTGCCACCAATCTACGAGCCTATGTCAAGTGTCCCAACACAGCTACTCAATGTCACCTGAACTCACTGTATTGTGTAATGGGATTCCCGAATTTGCAGCGCTCGAGCGGTCATAACGAGACTAATGACCTAGGCTGAGGATTCTCTGATGTACCCCAAAGTGGTTGAATTACGCATCTTTGTTCTTTGAACTATGGAATGCCTATATGGCATTGGGTTTCCGGTGCACCTCAAATTCATGAATGATGAATCATTTGAAGACTGTAACTGCATCATTCTCAAAATTCAACTCATGCCATTTATCATGAGCTACGCCAGCAGGGAATTTGTAATCTCGCTTATCAATTTACATCTTCTCATATTGGTCATCAATAATGATCAAGAATGCAAATGAAATCCTACACTAGCCATTTCGGATTTAGGACACATCAATCCCAACATCAGAACTTTCATTTACTTCAAATCTATAGAGAGACAAGGATTGATTTATGCAGTATAGTGTGCCTTACAAACGACCATTTTGACTATTTCTATCTGTTAAGAAGGTAATGCTGGTCGAATATCTGAAGAGGAGTGCCTTGATGAAGCATCCTCACTATCCGAAACAATGGTTCATCAGACTGCAACATGTCTCGAAACTCTATCAGGCATTTCAGATGATCATCATGGCACTCCAGAATCCGGTAAATCATCGATCTCAGGATATTTGGTTGACTCATCAAGCTGTGCAGGACTCTCAACTGAGCCACTACAGAGTGTTGGTGATGATCATTCACATGACTATCATTGCCACCAGGTCCTGTATTCAGTAACTGGTTGTGTGGTACTCTGTTTTGCCCTAGCCAGACACCTCATGCAAATGCATGCCACTGCTCATTCAATACCCAGAACTTCTGAGGTATTACTGCATGGTTTACAGGAGTACGATTTAAACCTGTCCCGCCCACTTTCAGTGTTGTTACAAATGCAGAGGGATACTTTGAATCCTGGAATATGAGCTGCATTTCTGTGTGTTCATCATGGCCCATTACTGCATACATGTGAGATATATCCACATGATCCACAAAATACTTCGTAAGCCACCACTTCAAATAACAAACTCAGCCAGGAAGAGGACCGAATACAAACACCGTTTGTGGAGGAGGTGCACTGGTGTATGCGTTTTCAGTTCTGTCTTGTTTTGAAAGGAGTGCCTCACTTGATGTGTCATCCTAGTCAGATTTGGGCTACTCTGCAGGCTCGTTGACCAGCATTGTCAGAAATGTCTCTCTCAGCCACAAGAAGATTGAACAATCCACCCGAGTATGAAGGGACGATTCATTGTCCCAGGGTGCAGACACATCGTTGCGATTCTCGGCATCTCCCAACACTCAAGAAAAACATGATACCCGTCACCTATGAACCCTCCATGCTCCTGAAGCACCCTGAGTCGTGTATCTTTCCACCGGGGTCTTCAGTTTTGCTAGCTCTTCCTGAGTCCACTGACGATCAATTGGGTGTGCATTCTCCTTCTCTATCCCAACCACGGATTTTCCATTGGCTAGGTTCAATTCTGATCACCTCCTCATCATCCAAGGCTTTGCAATCTGTATCATCTAGTGTGCCATATCCTGCTGAGCTTCGTTGTCCTCAGTCCTGGTTGCATGCATCGAACTCCTCACAGCCGAATACAATTCCACTGCACCATGCTGTTCCATCACTGTATCGTCCTCTGGATCTTCAGGCACACCTGAAAACAGCCACATTTTCTGGAAACACCAGTCAGAGAGGAAATGGAATCCTGGTGGAGCTGTGACTTGAAGTTTGAATCCAATTCTCGCTTGCATCACAATTTGTCAGCCCACGTTGTTTCTGATCTTATACTGATGGGACTCATCAGAAATCCCCCCACTTCATGCACGGTGTGAGAGTTGACCATTGCTTCAGGGTTTCAATCTAGATGTTACAGTATCCTATGAAACAAGGTGGATATTCCATCTGTTTTCTGCCCTGTCAATACTGGTGTGCAGATCCTTGTTGGTGAGATTTGCATTGTCCATGTGCTACAAGTTCACCAGTTTGAAATCGGTTCCTTATGTCATCTTGTTGATGACACACTTGAATGTCTCTGCCACTCTGGGCATTGTTACCACCTGGATTGGTTCATGGGCTGATGTAAGTGCTGGATGCCCCTGAGGTGGAGTTGTGTGGATCCCTAAAAGAGGGCAGGATACTGAATTGGGGCTCTGCATCGAATACCACTCCCATTCTATACCAACAATCCTAGGATAGTCATGCTGCACCATATTCAGCCACTCATCAAGAGTATTCCCCCACAACATTGTCAGCAGCAACCCCAACGCAACCTTCTCAGTCAGCAATTTGCATATTATGGATGCTGCCACTGAGGTAAAAGTCTTGCCAAGACCCATTTCATCTGCCACCAGCACTCCTGGCAGGTCTGAATGCCAAACCAATCTTGTCACAATGACCAATCTTACTGAGATCAGGTGCACCAGGAACTTAGTTCAGGGCAGGCCTGGAATTGAATAGTTGTTGCCACGGACTTGGTCAGCGATCGATTCGTGAATCGGATGAACAATCAGACGCCTGACTACCTCTTCAAGCCACTCATGTTCAAGGTCATTGTTGATTGTGATGGGGACAGTATTCAATACTGATCCGCTATTATCTGGACTGATGACCTCCTCACCATCCTCCACTTGCAACACAACAACCCTTGCACTCTTGTCAATTTTCCTTTCATCCTCAATGATTATTTTGAGTTGCTCAGATGTAATCTGGGCAGATGGGCTCATGCTCCGGTGCACCTCAGAGGCATCGCAATGTTTGGTATTTCACACACATGCAACCATTGGAATGAATCATGATTGATGGAATACGATCAATTGCATTTGTTTAATCAGCATTTACATTAATTCAAGTATCATTCTCTTGCCCACCATCCTCCTCTCCCTTCTCTCTTCCACCCTCTTCAGAACCTTCCAAAGTGTATTTATAATAATTCTCAGTTGCACACATCTAGCCTTAATACGGTTAGTGGGGAGTACCTTCACTGGTCCGATTACGTGCTTGCCAATCACCTTCCGTCTAGCTCTCTTCTTTTCTACCAATACTATCTTCGGATTGTGTCCGAGTTTCAACTTGACAACATTTGAAAGGCAAAAGTAGTACGAAACCTGGCCAAATAGGTCGTTATCCAGGATTAGCCCTGGTGTATATAATCCGATATACTCCTCGTCCAATTCGTCCTGCACCAAGCTGCACTTGAACATCAACATCAAACTGTATGGCTTCTTTGGGCTTTCATTTTTGTCGATGAAATCAATCATCGCCTCCCAGTGCCTCGCATCTGTAAATGAGGCTTCGAGTGGTTTGGCGGATATAGCGATGTCATTGCCTTTTGACATGCCGCAAATCACAATCACGGATGTGGTTGTTGGCAACTCTGGGAGGTTACATCTCGAGTGTTTAGGCATGCACTATCCCAAATCTGTCCCTAGTCACTTTTTGCCTTGCCTTCCCTTTTTCCTTGCCATCTGAATTTAACTCACAAATTCCTTCAACACAACTCGACCCACTGCGGCCAAAACCATTCAGAATTGTTGAAATTATCCAACGCAACAACCGCTTGAATTTTACCAAACAATCTTCAACCGCTGTCTCCATGTACCGGGGTCCATCTCGATGCTGTTCCAAATGGTTCTGCCCCCAGATAATTGACCGATGCTTTTTTCGCATTAACCCAGCCACCCATAGTTTCTTCCACTGATTGAATGCACTGTAGTTGGCTGGCCTCATTCCTTTGGCAAATTTCGTCAATGAGAATTCAGTTTGCTTCAGGCTGATTGGATGTTTACCCTCTGCTCTGCCTAGGTCCGACCAATAATCACTCTCTTCATCTTCACTAAATTTGTGGGATGAAATCTCTGCCAATGTTGGTTAGTCCAGAATTACAGCGACATCTGTTTTCTGCAGTTCCGTTGGCTGCTGGAATCTTTTCATTCAGAGGCTAATTGAGGGTCTCCCAGGTGCTCCAGAATGAGGTCAAGGTTGAGGAGTAGAGCTGGAAGATGATGGCCAATTGACTGGAGTGTTTCCCAGTGGTCCTGGAGGCACTCTCGGAACATCCAGAGATAACGGCCATTGTCCAAGCGATTGTGGGGGGGTGAACATTTGAGACCCGCCATAAGCACCTTGGTGGAGGTCATATCCTCGCCCCTGTGGCCCATAACTTGGAAATCCTTGGCTTGCTCTGGTGGTTAGTTGAGAACAAGGTGTCATGTTGAATCGAGAATGGTGATAAAACTGTGGAGTGCCTGGAAATTGCTGCTGTGCAGGAGGTTAACCATACCCTTGTGGTATATGATATTGATTGGTGAGTTTACTAAATTGACTGTCTTTGCTAGTGGCAGTTTGTGAACTAATATCTGATGATTCTGAATTGTCATCACGGCATTCGTGCAAGCCAAATGGGCTACCTGGTCGGGACACATTCGCTGTCTTCGGTGCAGATCTCCTTGTTGAAATGCTCTGCGATGACAGATAGTGGTAAATTGCTATAGATTCTGGATGTGATGTACAATCAATCCAAGTATGATTGAGTATATTGCAGTTTGCAGTGACCTTCGGCGAAAGGGAGGGCTTCTTATCTCCCACTCCATTGTCAAGAACTGTGGTGTTTCACTACCCCTTTGATCCATGAAACCAACCCAGCTGAGAAAAAGAGAACATGATCAAACACATCCCGCTGTTCGTTGTTATATGGTTGAATTCAGATACTAGGATATTGGATAGATACATACCTTCGTAAGCTTCTATGACTGTAAGGGTCACTGAAGAGATAGGATATGATATATCTGACAACTCAACAAGAACTATATCCAGTATGAAGGTTAGTATGAATTGGGATATTACACATCATATTTACATGTATGACCTGCCAACCTCATTCAATCGCAGGCAGGTGAGTCCAGCAGCAACACGGATACTTACTCTTGACCTACTAGTCAGAACCCTATTGTTCTCGCCAGGAACCTCACTCTGGTCAAGGATCGTCACTGAAGCAACCATCCTCGCAGTCTCATAGTGCTCGATGTTCATTGCACGGGCATACAGCTAGATTGGAAACTCACCACTTCATTGCATTGATATGATATACCTTCATTATCAGCTGCTCGGAGGCTTGAGCATTGGTAAAACCTTCAAATCTTCAATGCCATAGTATGAGGCCCATTGTGGTGATTGCAGTGATAACAAAAGATATATTCTCTTCTCTGCAAACAATGTTCTGCATGCCATGTGCATGATTATTATTCAGGATCCGATATATATATCCATATTTACGAAGTGAACTGATGGTAAGTTGACTTTATTATATGTCTCCCCCACATTTGGCAGTGCGTGATGCCGCTGTGAGTGTTAAACACTAACCTGAGTTAGCTCACTACCACCAATATCCCTGAGACTCTAAATGACGCTCTGACGCATCGTCAAGATTCATCTAAACACACATCCACCGACCATGTCTCCAATATGGTTAACACTCGTGTGAAGCATTTGTAGTGCTTTAAATGCAAAAGGAAATTATTTGACGAGAAATGACTTGGGGCTCACTATCCACAGTATCTCCCAACATCCATCAATGAATGGCTATTAGCTAACAGAATTTAACCGCCTGCAGGCTGGGATAGACCCGAGCCATCATCGATCAACTTGAGTTGGTGCCCCAGAATGACCATGAATCAGCTCGTCAAGTAATAATCTACCCATAGACAATGTACATTGTGCACCACCACCTGAAGATACCCCCAATGAACAAAAGATAGAACCCCAGAAGCCTGATCTGACATGTACCCCTGATCCAACAGAGATACAGGCTCATAGGCAGGAAGTTACAGTGGAAAATGCAGGGGGGAAAGCGTATGGCAAAGCAACTGGGTGTTACAACAAGCATCGTCAGTACTCAGAACAATGTAATCCATGGCATCCATTTCGGTCAGCACCCGACTTTCAACAGGCTCAATCACATAGGCAGCAACCCAAATTCTGGCTATATCAACATCCAAGGCATGGGCTGGACAACTTCACAATCAAATCATCCCAATCAACAGATATCCTGAGAAAGCTCATCTCTGAACTCAATTTCAGGCTTGGAGATAATAGTTGGATTCAACATCATTCACATATCTTTGGAACATTATACTACAGGGATATTTTCAACTGTACACAGTGGCTTTTGGGACATCTCCGATTTCGGATGCACCTTGATGTTGAACCAGTGCTCCTCACATGCTTGGAAAGCTGGACAATTTACCGCAAAGTGAACACTGCTGATTGGTGGGGGGATATGCAAGATCAGCGTCATGCCGGAGCGACAGTTGTGCCAGTCATTGGTGCATCTGACAAGACTCACTTGACCAATTTTTCGCACAATCAGCATGCATCGCCGCAGTATCTCACAATTGGTAATATTCAATATGATATCTGCTGGACAGCTGAACAGCACGCTTAGATCTTTGTTAGGCTCATCTCCTGTCCCCCCGAAAGGTGCAAAAGATTGTGATGACACATGGCATTCTGAGGTTGAAAGTGTGCTGTGCCCACTCCAGAATCTTGACATAACTGGACCCTGGGGTGAAATGGAATTGTGCTGATCGATTTGAGACACAATCTTATCCTCTTTTGGCTGCCTAGGTCAAGAATTATTCAGAACAAGTCATCATAACACAACCCTCATATGGCCCATGCCCGATGTGTGAAATTCCAAAACATGCGCCAAGTGGCATTCACCTCATTGACCACTAGATAAGTGAAAAGCTCAGCACATTTACTCAGAGATTCTGGACGAAACTGGTATTGATGATCTGCACACTGTTAGTGTTCATTGAATCCGCGACCAGTTCCGGAATTACCCTCTCTCCAATGTCCATCCGCTGTGGCAGCCTGATAACCTGCATTAGCTGCTCTTGGGTTTAGTTAAAGATGTATTGCAATGGCTGCTGAAATACCTGGAGGGAAGAAATGTCAAGGAGCAATTTGACACTTGATTCACATCGGTACCACAATATCCTGTCCTCTACCACTTTTGTAACCCATTTGATTCTGTGAAATGCAGCTCCTGGCAGGAAAATGAAATCTGGGGTATGATCAGAACACTGGCAGTGATTTGCACTCCAATTGTTGACTGCTCCAAGTATGACAGGAAAACTCCGGCAAAAAGAGCTTCCAATAAAATGGCAATGAGAGCAGTGCGGGAATTATGTGAATTCCCTCTACGTGTTAGCCAACAAAATCACTCCGATCCATTCCTTACGGCACTAGACGATGCCCTGAAGCGATTTTACCAGAAGAAGGGTGCTTTGCGAGAACAGAACATTTCGAAGTCTGGAAAGACCAAATTGGTTGAACTCTTAACGAGAGAATCCCATCAGTTCTGAGAACGAAAGATTGATACAATTCATGCTGCAATCGAGGTTCAGGTGTGCGCGGCCGAACAGGTTACTACAATAAAACCAACTGTCATACTCTAATTAGATTGAATACAGTATGAATAAAACGAAAACAGTAAAACCAATGAAATTTGACGGTGTGCCGGAATAGAGCCCGACACGTGGCAACCAAATGGTCCGATGCCAATCGGCAGTGGGCTAAAGAGCGATTGGAGCACGTCATCCTTCTAGTGACACCTGTTATACATAAGATTTTTGACAAATTATTCAAACATCATGAGTGACAACTGTTGCAGGATGTCGGGACTAGGGCAAATATGACCTCTGACTGGCATCTGGAAATTGAAGTCCTTCTATCTGTTGCCGAGACTGAAGCCACCATCTGCAGTACCATTGATACGGACTACGTTGTGAATCAGCTTTAAAGAAAGATTTGTGGTATCACATTCGATATTCAGATGTGGTTAAAAAGGAATCCAAATAACATGATCGAGCTTGGAGCTTAGTGGCAGGCAATTGGCTAGCAGGAGGTCCAGAAAACCACCAAACAGTGTCTAATACAATTCGGATATCCAATGATGTATTTTGCAAGCCATATATTACAGTCAACTTGGCGTATCGGTTCTGGCGACAATTTCATCACTGATATTTCTAAATGGCTAGATATCGGCAATCTGAAAGAGGCATATTGATCTACCAACAAGGTCAATTACTTTCAAAGGATGCTCAAGCACAATGACCGGTGTAACGGTCATGATTATATGGAGAAGACACTGTCATATCTTGCCCTGCAAGGCTGGTATGATATTGACTCCGCAAAAGTCGTCAACCTACAATCTGCTGCTAACATACGGTGAAATACTCCCAAAGCCCATCATCCACACCTCCAGCATTGTCAGGAAGGGCCATTATTCTGCCGTGTTTGACAACAGGTACATCATTTGAGAGATACTCATATCTGCAGAGTGGGCAGAAGTATGAAATTAACCACATTCAGAGCTGCATCAGAAGATTTCGGCATCTCCAACATTGGATAGCTATTCCATCCACCAATTGAAGAGGACTGGGGACAAGAAGTCAGTGGACTGGTGCTCACATATGATGAGAATGTACTTATAGACAGCATATTTTTTAAACTTCGGAATGGACTGTTATTCTACCATCAACCATTTCACTGCCCTACATCTGTTGAGCCTCTGGGACTTGATTGCAAGGTAGAATATTCTGATGCCAAACAGGCCATCATGCCTGAATCTCATAACATCTGTGTCCAATATTCAGATGGTGACCTCAATAACACCTTCCAATGGCGACTTTCATCTTTTCCTGTATTACACTTTGGCTGGACTCTACCAAATCAGGTGCTGCAATTTCAGCAGTGCTAGCCCACCAGAAAGACAATATTGACCTTTGTTAAGAGGCGCTAAGAGCCTCAACAATGGATATTACATCCTCCTGCTCATGAATATGGGTTGGTGATTCCAACACGCTACAAATATCCGCATGATGGGGCTGATTGTGTTGACGGGTTCATCTGGGTTGTCAAACAGACTGATATGATGCATATTGTACATGTTGGAGCACGTGTTGGACTGGCACATTTGGAGCGAGAAAATGCCACATCAGATAGAATCGATAGCGTATGGTTTCTAAAATATCATGGGGATTTAGATAACTACTGGACTGCATATTAAGTTTCAATGTCTGAATCAAGGTGTGCAGGAGGAAGATAGTTAGTTGAATTGTACTATTTGATATAAACATTATAATAATCACTCCCAGAGTGTATGGCTCCAGGTTCAAGGTGAACCACAATAGTCTTGGAAATGTGCCCAATACTCCCAATTTCACCAAAATTTGCACATCCTAATAGTTTGATTTGGAAGCATTTTGCAGACATCTTGACACTCTTCAGGATATTCTTGTACTCTGTTCCACAACTTCCTGAGCATTTAGGAGCACAGGTGTAGTAGTTTTGGAGCACCTGAGAGCACATCGCCTTGCATTCTGCCTCTCTGGGAGCATCTGGAAGCATCTGGAAGCATCAGTGTGGCTGTTCAGAGTTGCTGAGTTCTTCAGTTATGACTTCCAAACCATCTTATATTGTGATGATGTTCTCGGTGTTCATCCCGGTATGAGGATAGTGTGTTTCGTCCCGTCTGCAAGGTCAGTGCCTGTCATCCCAGTGTGAGGTCCATGCCATGCATCCCAGAGTTAGGTAGGTGGCTTTCATCCAGCTGTTATGTTGGTGCGTTTCATCACCTGATAAGGTCGCGCCATTCCCTTGGTGTTCATCCTGGCATGAGGTCTGTGCTATTTGTATCGTGTGATGTAAGCGCCATTTACTGCGTCATCATCGTATAATAAGTTCCATGCGTTTTTTGTTAGTCACGTCGATGTCCTGGGGTTACAGCATCCAGCATTCCCATCCAACATAGGTGGCACCATCCATTCGTTGCTTCTCTCCATATATACCTGTAATAGCTAGTGGGGGTATTTCCCAGCATTCTGTATTCGGCTTTACGAACCACAATCCGGATTTCTGTTCCAAATGTGGTGAAACGACAGCACTAGAATGCAGAGAGCCTATCATCAACACTCCACCGCCTCTCTCGCAGCATCCAAATGGAATTCATCACAATGAGCAGTTCCAGCTTGAGGAGCATAGAAAGAGTCTGCATTCACATTGTGTGACAAGATGAGATAAAAATGAGAAGATGTCTATCTACTCCAGGGATTGCTGAATATATACTCCCCATCCCTCAGACCATCACCATTACCCCTGAATCTCCATACTCTCACCATCACTCAGTCCATCTGCGTTATACCTGTGTCTCCATATGCCTGGCGCCGGCTTCCCTCTGCCGAGCTGACTGGCTGTTGTGGTGAGACATGCATTCTCCTGCCTCAGCAGAATGTGAAAGTTACAGGAAAGACATATGTAGTGAGATGATAGGCACTCCAGCCATGGTTCATTGTTTCAGAGGAGCCCTTGACACTGTTGATATTTTGGGAGCAGCTGGAGGTAAAGCTCTATCTACATGGCCATTAGTGATTAGCACTGATGGTTGTGATACTGCCCCGGAGTACTGTTCAGACAGATTTGAGTGGGGTCAGTACATGAGTTGGTTTTGGGGTGAGAGTGGCGGAGCCACATGCACATTAGTTCTTGTATATGTGTCAATTAGACTTAGAGATAGTCAGTTAGTTTAGGTCAATGTAGAGATTCAGCACAGCAGACATGGTACAATAGTCAGAGAGTAGATCGCCCAAATAGAGTATATTTAATATCATCACCAATTAGAAATAAGTTATTTGAAACTTCCGCAACCATGACTTGTTGCAGCTAATCTTCAACCCTGGCTACCCACAGACGGCAACATTTTCTTTCAAATCCATTAGTACAGTCCCATTTCAAGCTGGGACCAGTAATGTGGAGATTCTTAGTGGGAACAGCTCAATTCCAACCACATTATGACATATTCTGAAAGTATGTTTGGCACCTTTCAGGGGACATAGGATCGTCTCACTGAGAACCCAGGCGAGCAGTGTTGGTGTGTGAGAATTATCTTTTCGAATATTACAACTTGCCAGATACAGCAGCCAAGGACATAAATCATCTGAAAGATTGGTCAACAGTGTTTTGTCAGCCATAGAAATGGCAGTCACAATTGATGTCCCAGTGGAATGAAAATTATGCTTATGCCACCACCAATTACCTGTATATATCTCACTGCATCTTTGACAGCCCTGGGAGTTAATAAGGTATACCAGGTCAACATAGAAGTGTATGTGACATGGGAGAAGTGTTAAAATGAAATTTGTTCATTGGAAACTAGTCCCACAGTAGAATGTTCTGACAATATCTAGGTTATTTTCAATTCAACAATCATCACCATGCCCCAAATTGACCCAACAGACAATCTTGTACAGGACACCTACTAAATGGAATATGTTGATTTTGAAGTTGTCTAGTTGCCTTGTTGATTGTGAATCTCTCCATGTTTTTGTTGGCTGGTTGAAGGAGTATACCAGTTGAAAGTCATATCCAATCCAAAATGAATGCAATGAACTCCATTGATCTGTGTGCTTGAAATGCATTTTGTACAATCCAGTTGCTTTGCTGTACACTTTCCCCACCTCATATTCCCCTCCAACTACCTCCCTAAGAGACTTTGTCTCCATATGCTCAGGGTACATATCACATCAGACTTTTGAGTGGTTTCATGTTCTACATTTTGAGTATTTTAAGGTGGTGGCGGTATACAACATGCCCTTTCTACTTGGTAGATGATTACTTGACTATTGTGTCAATAGTTAATCTGGTGTACGCACTAAAGTCAAGCGGTGATGACTCATTGCGATCCCAGCCTCCCAGAGGTAGAATTCCGTTGCCTAATGTTCCTTCATTTATCAACAGTAGATGTTACTGTTTGTTGTCAGCCTCATGTCAGTGCATATTGAATGATATCTCATTGGAGATGAAGGAGAAAACATGTTTCTACAGAGTGTTAACCATTATCGAGAAATAGTGTGCATACTCCACCAACACAATCTAGGATTATCATATGTTGGTGCATTCAATTCTCTGTCATATTCAGTTGAGAGCAAAATAATTAAGGTTAGAATATCATGTACAGGACCACATTTCACCCCACCAAATATTGGGGAGGAGTAAAACAAAGTCATTGTATAATCAGTTTTCTTCATAGACATGATTTTATGTATCATATCCCATACAGTAATCCTGTCCATCATCTGCTCAAAATTGTTAGCCAAGCAGCGATGATTTCTTTTGTTATCGCAGCAATCAACATTAATAAAATGAGCATGATATGTTACTTTGATCACCTTTATTAACTGTATCATCTTCTAAAACATTCTGGTATTGTAAATACATCTATACTCAAACCTCAAACAGCTGGTGATGAATATAGATCCTCTTAATATAACAACTTTGCAATTATTATAGCAACCTGTCTGCCTGTATAATGCTCATCAAGATTTGACTGAGTTATAGAATACTTGCTTCACCAACAATCTATACTTGACATGTGGAACCTAATCAGACAATGCTATATAATAAGGTATCGAAATACTACATTTACAACTGTTGCAGTGTGGCACATATACCATGAATTGAATAGAGTTGCAGGTTATTGACATTCAATTTACATGCAATAAACCTTGTCATACTTGCTGTATAATGTAAAGCAGTTGTTGGTTTTCTGAAAATATGATATCATGTCCCTTCTATGTCTTTCATAGTCATGAACCACATACAGGTAAGCTGTGATACAGGAATTGACTATCCTAAATTGATCATATATGAAAGAAAGGCAAGTTGTGACATTGGCTTCAGTATATCAGCCTGGTGTCATGAATCATTGGTCAACTGAACCACAATTAGTCCTGATAACGTTAGCAGATATGAGTGGCTTCAATTCCATGTACAGTTACTACTACATTTAATATACACAACCGTACTCCGAAGTATTCAATGCTTCAGTTTGCTTCTATGTCGATTTTCCACTTTCTTGGTCACACACCGTGTCACTGAATGTATATACACTGCAGAGACTCAAGCTTGCTGCAACAGGTGGTTAGTTTCACAATTGCCACTATTAAAAAAACATTGTAAACTATCTGAATAATTATACTCAAAATGCCTCTATTAAGTCGAGTGCATTCGGCCAACCCACAAATCAGTTTCATCTGCCGCCAGGGTATTGTTACTCTTCTTTACAGTGTCCATTTCCAAATACTCCCCAGTATTACCACTCATTAGAAATGATTATAACACTAATCTGACTCTCCAGCAATGTTGTGATCAGAGGATTCCCTTAATGCAGGCCACAATGGTACGGATATGAATCCCCCTAAGCCCAATGTCCTTACAAGGGACCTCAAATGTTCACTCATAAAATTTCTCTGAACAAGGTATGTTATCACTTCATACCCTTCCAGTACCCCTGCTCAGCCAGAACACAATCCAATCATATTCCCAGCATCATCCAGCTCAACTCCACTGGAACCTCCTTTCAGTGTACCGGTGTAACCCTCCATAAGCCTCTCAACATCATGATTGAAGTCTGCGGCAGAACTGAAGAAAGTATATAACTGCATATTGCAGGGATGTCAGCCTTGTTGCCATTATAACAGCTCTGCTAGGACAACCATTATGCAGATGATGAAAGCAACCATTCTTTACATTGGGTGGTACTGAAAACCATACCCCAATCAGCCTGAAGAAAATTGTCTAAATAATAAGTAATAACAACTTCAGTGCCGTCACCAACTGGAAGGAAGTATGGTTCGCTGGGTGTTGGGAGAACAAGTGTTTGGGTATTATCTGGAAACGAAATCACTTGTACTAGCTGTGAGTTGAGCCCGTATACTGGTCAATAGCAGTTGCAGATTTTGTGGAATGTTCAGGATCAGATTACAATGGGAAAATTTTCATGATGCACAATGGATTCAGCAACTGGTAATAGAGTTGATTTAGATGAAATCTGAAACAGAGGTGAGAAAGGTAACAAAGAAATCAAGTTGAGGTAACAAGTGACCAGCAACTGATGTGGATATGTTTCCAGATAACAGGGTGAGAAGTAATCTCCAGGAGTGACCAAATAAAACTTTCATGATGGTGATTGGCTTGATACAGAATGATAACATCATTTATACATACCACAAGCGACTCCAAAACATCAACATTGATATGAATTACTGGGTGGTATTTATTGGTTTCTTCAAAAATAATCATTGTCCAACAGAGCCATACAACCTGACAACAATATACAGGTGCACCTTTGAGTAGCAAGAATTGGATGATAACAGTATATGATTATACATGCCCAGGCTATCAATGAATGCACAATGATATGTTCTAATCATGTGCAACTGAGATTTGTCAAATACCTTTAAGTTGACAGTGGAATACAATTTGGGGCTAATTTTTGGCAGAAATAATGATAGTTGCAGGGAAAAAGTGTACACAGTAAATATTCAGACCGGCTAGAATATCTCCAGCGAGCTTTCTTACAGGTCGATATACACAATTCCTAATTGTTATACATAGACTTCAGAGTGTTCACAGCAGATTGAAAGAGAAGAGGATGAGGAGACTTGTGGGCAAAAGAATCGTTGTACTATTAAAGTACATTTTGATTCTTAGAATGGAATTGATTATATTCCACACATACTTGTTCTTTCAATTGCTAGTCAATGAAATACCTAATATTGAGATGGATTTCAAGCATGCCCAAGTTTGACCACATCTGTCCAACTAATCTTGGAGCAACTGAGAGATTGACAATAACAGAAAGGAAAAAAAATTGGCACTCAGGAGGTTATGCAGCAACTTGACAGTGAGGTGGTTCTTGATCCAGATAATAGCTGTTCAGTATTAAAGAGAATTTCTATACCAATTAACAAAGAACTGGAATGGTGGTATCTGGATACAGTACTCATACTGGCAAATACCAATCCAATTCACCGGTTGCAATACATCGGTTCACCTGGCACCAAGTATGCAATTCCAGCCCTGCGAGCAATGAAGATTCTATTGCACCAAGTTTGGTCAATCTGATGCATCCAAATGAAAAGGGCTTGGAATTCTGATATGCCATCAGTTTAGATGGCATGTGAAATGTGCCTAGGTAAGACATTTATATCTGTACCAGTGGCATTGATATGCAAACTACTGACCAAAATGGTTGTTGTGGGGTTACCACAATCAATTTGGACAGAAAGTACCATTCATGAGTGGGTGAATATGAATGGCAAATTACTATAAATAGTACAGTTCGATTCTAGTCTCAAGTCAAAGTTTCACTGGAAATGAGTTTACTGTTTGATTGGTGATACTGGATAATGTTGCTGCATACATGTACTCTCAAGCATCCCAGGAATGATATTGGGATCCAAATTGATATTGTACAGACACATGTTTCCACAGTAAACCAATTTAATACACTCTAAGCATACTGAAAATGAGAATGGTCCAGAGGTTGTGTACTGCATGACACAAATTGCAATGTCCTGGACAATCATGAGTTGCTCATAATTGACACTTATATATGGGATTCCACTGGGATATATTGCAATGGAGAATATACACCTCATATATAGTGAGTAGACCTAGAATATGGAAACTAAACTGTAGACCCATGTAGAAAGATACCATTCACAAACAGCTTCAGATCTATGGAGTGTACATAGAGACCATGTTTTCTATTTCTGTATAGATTCAACAGCCAGTGATAATTGCAATGACCTGTCTACACAATAGTATAACAAATAGCCATTGGATAATTTGATAGATTTTTCAATTTTCCAAAGGCTGACAGATAAATTCATGCACTCAATTCCCAACTACGCAGCTGAGTATTTTGAACTGAAATACGACAAAATATCAAATCAATGCTTCCTTACAAACTCAAAAGACATGATAATACCTTCACCAATTTACCTTCTCTGTAAAAAGTAGCAATTCTTTTTTCTCCTTTTGGCCAGATTTCTTATTTGAAGTGCTGGCTAACAGTATTTTGCAGATAATGTGGACATTTTCTACATATGAACAGAAATTGACTACAATGATCACCAAGATGTATAGCAAAAATTTCATGGTTTTCCAATCCCACTGTAGTTGAAACTACACCTGTAGTGGACAAAACAGTTCTTGATCTTACAGAAACAAACCATGTGGTAATACCTTTGAAGTTCTTGGTTTTGAATTACCAGCACCAGCCATTTGAACAAGTTGTCTGTATGGGGCAAAACAGAGTTCCATACAAACAACTAGCTTAATACTAATCCCAGTGGCTATGAAAAACAAACCAGTAATCAATAATCTGGAGTTGCCCAAATGAAACTCTTGAATTGCTTGACAAGTTGACTTAACATTACCAGTGTCATTATTTACTGTACTGTAGATTTCTATTAAAACAATACCATCCCACTGCTGGAATTTAGATATAAGTTACTATGAGATTGTGAAGATAAAAATCATTAAAGATCATCGGGACTGTGAAATTCTCTTGAACTATTCTACCAATACAATCTCATGTACTAATACAACCGTCAAAGGTGTCATGTATATGTTACTGTTGTTGATCAATAAATCGTTTTTCTTGGTCATATTGAAACTTATCAAAGATTGATGATGGACCAATTTCTTTGATTGATTTGAGTTGAAGTGGGTTTCTACTTGGTATTCATGATGATTAAGATTGAATATGTAATAAAGTCAAATGATGAAAATGTATGTGGTAGACTGAAACAAAGCCCCATTTCGACATCCAAAATCTTTATCAACCATGCCTACAGGTTTATGGTATATGGTGGATTAAACTATATCTTGCTGGCATTGTTGCACTGATTCAAACTTTGCTGGGTAATATGTCTGTTATTGTAAGAAAAGTCAATATATGACTTGGCAGTGGGTATAGTAAAAAGGTCCAGACTATCCTCTTTACAAGACACTCTATCAATGAGGAATTGTACACCATGAATTGGCAACAGTGATTCAGGTATTGGAGTAATGGCTGATTTAGGGTGTACTTGAAATTTAATACCTGGTACAAATTTGAAAACTCAATAAATTAACAAATCTAAAACAATTACTATTGTGTTTGCCAGACACTCCCTCAAACTTCTTGAGTGTTAATATACCTGACCAAGAATAGCATGTTTCAATCACACTTCAAAATGGACACTATATAGGGTAGTTCATATTGCAGTATTATATTTTCCAACATGGTACATGTATTCCAGGTTCATTAGTAACTGGAGTAGCTGAATATTTTGTAGCTTATAATTGAAGGTCATATACACTTGGGACAGACCATCGTGTCTGGTTTGATATTCTCGGATGGGATACTGCTTGTATATTCAATGGATCAAGTTGACTTTTGCAATCTGTAATTTATTATTGCTATATTATTCAGGTCCAGGCACATCTCAGAACATTTAGTCTACCACTGGAGCATGCATATCTTGTTCATTCTGCAATTGAATCGATCATTCTGCTTCATTTCCAGTATATTTAGTTTCAGAACAACTTGTTTTTAGTCAGTGATGTCAGTATTCACAAATTCTGATTTATCAGATACTGTTATTTGAGGTGCAGGTGGCTAAGTACATGTGGCCTCAACTAATGTCATACTCTTTACCTAATCTGTATGTAAAGGCCACTACTATATTAACTTAACAGTGATACTCCAAGCCAACTATCCTGTGGAGATACATCGTCGCTGCACACTAACTCTTAAATACATAGCTCAGACCAATTAGTAATCTCACTTAGCTGGATATTGATAAGGTAGCGTATTTAGTTACATATTACTAGGATGCTAAAATACATTCAGTAGTTTGGACTCTATCGAGAGAGGTGCAGCTTGAGAGAGAAAATTTCTCAATACTGTTTCTCCTCAGTAACTCTGCGGATAACTAGCAACTCCCACTCACCCATTATACCCTAATTTATCAAAGAGGCTTACATTTACAACACTTGAAATACAGACTGAACTGGATGATGACTGAATTGTACATTTAGACCTTCAACTACCAGAACTCAGAATACATTATATCTTGCAACAACAATCATGAGAGCCCTGAGAGAGAGGAGTGTGAACAAGTAGTCTCTGTTTAGCAACTTGGTAGCTGACCACCTGCTTCAATGAGGCTAAAGTTTATAATGAATCATTCATTGTCCTAGCTGGTCTCCCCCAACTGCCATAACGCAAGTTTGCATAAGACTCAATTTGTGAAGAAGCCTTCAGTTAAGACATGTTCGCTTCAGAGAATGTGAGAAACTATCAAACCAAGCTGATACTGCAATTTGAACTGTTGCATTGAATCCTAAATACATAGCGAATAGTCAGTCAATTGTTATTCTGCAGAGTAATATGTGATCATTTATCTGCCTACAGTGTGTTGAATCGTATATACTACTTTCATTCACGACGATTATTTTATGTTAACTGTGTTACAGGGAAACTGAGTACGAATTTGTTAGTATTTGATTCATGCTTACAAGATATTGAATACAGAATATCAATCTAACTGAGTATTTATACCAATTTGCTGGCAATCTTAGTATAGGCAACAACTTGTATGAAGCTGATTTTTTCTGAATCTTCATCATACTGTACAGTTCTTTATTGATATTGCGTCTCTCTGTACTGTACCCAGATGTTCTATCCATGATGATAATGACAAGATTTTTGCGAAGGTATGCTGCAGGGTAAACTCAAATGAATGCATGAAAGTGAAGTTATGTCTATGATATTACCTTACGAACTGCTGATAAAGCTGCCACATGCAAATGTAACAGAATATTGTAAACATGCGATATCAATCTTATGGATATACCACATAGAGTAATTCATATTCGTCCACTCTCAACCACAATCTCCATCTGAACTGTTCCAATACCACATACAACGCTTCCAACTCTCCCCATGTTTTGGATATTCTCAAATTGGCACCAATTCTATCACCTGCAGTAACTTGATGACCTCAAATTCCAGTCATAAATACTATCGGTCAAGGAGTTTCATGGCCAGCCAATCACAATCTACATCTGCAAAGTGTATTTTATTCGCTGGGAATGTCCAGCAGTGTGTCAGAGAAGGTGGAGTGTAAACTTACAAGTATCAATGTCAGGAGTGAATCAGACTGTAGTAGGGTATTCCCACCAGCCTTCAGAGATACCTGAATCTCAGATGACTGCCACAGGAGGCCCATGGCAGAGATTATAATAAGTTGGGGAACACATCCAAGTGCCAGAGAGACCTTTGGTTGCATCTGGACAAGTCCCCCACCTGGTGTGGGAATCCCAAACAAACTCTAAGAGATGCCAGGGTGGTTCTGGATATTCATTCAGAGAACTGAAGGGTTTATCTGACACTTGCCAGATATATCCAAGCAATGGATTGCCCTCTATGGCAAACATGATGCATGGAATATAGTTTGCTATGACTTCTTAAGTATACTTCTAGCAGCTATCATCTTCTTCAACATACAATTTTTTACATTGCTACTTTATGGAACCCAAGACAACAGTAAGTGAGTAAAAAATAAAAGCATGTACACCGCAGCAATAACCCAACTAAGCAATTGTATGATAACAATTGAAGATGGTGTCAATGGCTTCCACTAGATCTCCCATCTCATCAGCAGTGACCAAACCAGGAACACAGAGTTCATCACCTATGCAAATGAGCTGGAGTGACTCCTTGGATTTTCTGATGATTTGCACCTGGCAACTGAGTTACATTCAATTCCAACATTGTTTGGCTTGATTTGTAACATCTAACAAAGGTGCAATAAGATGTTAGCTAGCTGAGAATAGAAATGGGGTTTGAAAGACAATATAATATATTTGGGTGAAAAATGGAAGCAACTGGCAGCAAAAGAGTAAAGCCAAGATGGGGAGTGCTGTGTGGAAAAGGGAAGTATACAGCAGCTGATAAAGGAGTGCAGAATGGAATAGAGGAGAGCCAATCCAGGCTGAGAAGTGCTGATCGGGATCAAGGTGATTCTATCGCAGCAGATGAGTACCAATACTAGCAGAGATGTTCCGATGAGCCCTGGTATGGAGCATGACCCAAGTGTCAGGGGGGCCAATCCAGACTGAGCACCACTAATGGGGATTTCATGGTACATATCCCAGCAGAGAACTGTGGCAAAGGGGAGCATGGGGGCAGGGAGTGTACAACGAACTATAGCAGCAACAATCCAGACAGATGAGCACCAATGAGATCAAGGTGCACCCATTTCAGCGGAGGAACTTCCAATCAGCAGGTATCTAGTGTGCAATGTGATGGATTATTACAATGCTGAGGACCGCTGACCGGGAGTGTGGTGTGCTTTTCTTTGTGCAGCTATGTCCAAAAGGGATGGGGTGATGAGAACCAGCCCACCAGTGTGTTGAATGATGAGAGTGGCTGCTTTCAGAGTAAAATTTATTTCAGGGGAAGTGCAAAATTGAACACAATATTTGTATAGAGAAACATAACCACAACATTGTTCCAGTGGCAGATACAGACAGCACAAAATGTATAGCTACAGCCCCCAGCACTGAAGTGAGTCGAGCAAGTAGTTTAAAGAAGTGGGATATAGCAGGCTAGGGCTCAAAGCAATTGGCAGTAAGGAAGAATTGAGGGTGAACTGTATCCAGAACACCCAATCCAGTGAATAATAATGTCATATTGTCCATGACTTTTGAAAAGTAAGCATTGTCAGACAGGAGCTCCCTAACCTGCATCCAATGATTTGAATCACATCATAACTTTGGCCTTGTATTGCAGGCAACAGTTCAACAAGCTCTGTCTGCCAACCACTCTTGAATAGAACAAAACTTGAATCTTATCAATGTGTAAAGGTCCAGTCAATATTATAAGTCTGATAGAGAAGTGTCAAACAGAATTCAAGACTGACGGCTTCTCATGTTTGTGAATCTGTATTAAGAGATGGACTGCCAGGGAATTGACACCCTGATAGTGTACCTACAGAAGCACCAGCATATGCACACTAACAAACCTGAGCATCAATGGCTTGTTCCCAAGCCACTTCAACCATCGAGTACTTCTCATCAGATTCAATTGGCCAAGGAGTCTTTGTGAATATGATTACCTCCATCAACCTTTTAGCTACCTCAAAAGACACTCAATGGTATTGGGGAACATTCTGAACTCCACTGGCCTTTGGATTTGGAACATTCTGATCTCCACTAGATTTGGGTGGGGGGCGTTCCTGGGCAGTGGGACAGTGAGATTTGCATAATTTGTTGTGAAGGGTTGACTTTTGGCATTTCAGCAATGGTGGTGCTATTGCCCCAGCCGGATTGCGGGAATTTTGAAGTGGAGCATGAGCAATGACAGTATCACCATGGGTCGATATCTTTGGGAGTGGAACCCCGGTAGTTCATACTGTGTTGTCATTGTGTGGCTCATCTAGAAGTAGAAAGTCCAGTGACTGATTCAAAATGTCTTGGTTGATGTCTAAAGACAAGATGGACTCCTCAGTATTGCTGTTTTCATCATCACCAATCTCCTCATCCATATCATCAATTTGCTTCATGCATGCCGTCTTGGACATTCCTCATCTCAAACACAATGATTGAAGGCAGAGATGGACGTGGGTAGGAAATCAAACATTTGATGGGCAATGAAGTTTGTCTGCTGTCTTGATTACAAGTGCAACTGCAAGTGCTCTCTCCAGGTGTGCATCTCAATGCATCTGTGAATACCGATTCCCCACCGGGCTACAGCAATGGTTTGATTTGAACATATCCAGATTGATGTTGGTGAATGATGAAAGACAGTGTACGTCCATGACATTCAGGATGAAGTTCGACAAATTATCATGAAATATGGTGCAAGCAGTTGCACATTGTTGAGGAGGATGTTATGCAAGACACACCTTGAATGGATTGAAAAGTGATAGCTACTGTGGTTCATATGTATATCAGGGATTGCAGTGGAGTATTGCGAATTAGAATGTACAATGTACTCGAGAATAGATATAGTTCTAGTGCACAATACTGAACGATACCACATCTATCAACAACACTGTATGTGGAAGTAGTGCTACCAACGGTTCTGGACCGTTGGTTCAGGTCCGGGTCCTAGTCGAAACCGAACTATTCTCAAGTTGGCAATCTGGGTTCCCAATGCACCCGAACTGTCGAATCGGGTACAGTTCGATGGCAATCTCCCAACCCATCTGAATCAGGTGGGCTGTCAGTGGGTCTCCCAGCGGGTCCATCTGTAGATTCAGATAACACACTTGTGTTTGCAGTTTGATAATAGTATCTTATTAAAATCACGTATTCAACAGCCAATAATCTCTTTTTGCATGTTTTGCAGTGTGTGAAGTCAATTATTTTGGAATCTGTGTTTTGCCTGTAATATGTTCTATTTTTGCCTCTAAAGGCGGTCAATAGTTCTGTTATGAACACATATATCTGCACAATGCCATGATCAACCAACATGCAAAACCAAAAATTGTTGTCACTCTGTTGCCACTCATTCTGTGGATGTGGTAACGTATATCTCAAGCTTTGTTTCAGTCGAACAGGCCACCATTACTTCGAATACACATTGTTACCCCACAGTGTCCCTCACTTTGGCCAAGATGCAAGACCAAAAATTGTTGACACTCCATTGAGGCTCATATTCAGAATGGGGCAGGGAGCCTTTCGCTATCATTTTTGCCACTTAAGACAGCCAATACTTCGTTTGAGGACGTTTACAACCAATCCCCAGTTGCATTACCCAGGATGTAAGACAAAAAATCATTGATGCTCCGTTGATGTTCAGTTTCAGGATTGGGCAGGGAGTGCATTGCTATTGTTTTTGCCTGTAAAAGCGGCCAATACCTGACTTATTGATGTTTCCAACCAATCGCCAGTTAGATTACCCAAGATTCAAGACCAAAAATTGTTGACTCTCCATTGATGCTCATTTCCAGGATAGGGCAGCGAGCCTGTCGCTATTGTTTTTTCATCTGAAGGCAGCCAGTACCTCATTTATGGATGATTGCAACCAATGGCCACTAAGGATAACAAAGAGGCAAAGCCAAAAATCATTCACACTCCATTGACGCTCATTTACAGAATGGGGCAGTGACCATGTCGCTGGTTCTTTTGCCTATAAAGGCTCCGAGTCAGATGGTGATGCATGACAGCAACAAAATCTCTTTTCAATTACTGTACCAACATGACTACAAATTGTTGACACTGCGTTAATGCTGATTTGAATGTATTGTCCATTTACAATCTGCTGCCATCGATGATTTGATTCATAAGGATTTGACCATATGAGTTGCCTTCTTGCCACATCGAGACATGGCCCTTTGGCAAAACCGATCCCAGTAATATTCTTGCACTGGTCACTCTCATTCAATTAAAATTGATATATCTTGCCAAATGATTCATTTTGCCCGCTCTCTTTCTGTTAATTAACCAATATTCACATGCGACTACTCAATATTCTCCAATGATATTTCTCTAGATGGAATTCTTAGTCAAACAACATAAGCAACCTCGTGAAAATACATTGACGCATTCTGTCCTACTTTTTTTCTGTTCCCTTTGTTCCTCCTGATTTCCATTGTATTGACCGTCATTGACACCTTTTCAGCCTTTGTCTTTGACCTCCATGTTGGCCGAATCAATCCGGGAACATTGGGTGCGGCACTCACATCCCACTGGACTGGGATATCTGCATCGTCGATGCCATTGTCAAGAACTATGACGGATTCATTTTCTGCCTCCCAGTCGTCTTCACTGTCATTTGAATTATGGAAGTCCCCATTCCAGTCAAACCAATCGTTGCTGTCCAAAATGCTTCCAGGTGAACTACCATCATCACTTACTGCTCGATGGCAGTCGATTCTTTTGATTCTGCGCTCATTCAACAATTGAGTTCGTCCTTCAGGGAAGTCCTTTGCGGACAAAGCTGGTGGCACAGGTGATCTTTCTGACAATTTAAATGCAGCCGCACCATCATCTTCGAAGTTTGGCTATGACACATTGACAATCTCTTCAGTATCTGAAATGTATCCTACTGCAGTCATTTTCTTGTTTTGAGCGCAGGATTTCTTTTGTGTAGCACGTAGGTTTTGGCTGCCCTGCCACATCTCCAAAACCTCGAGGGCCTTAGCCATTCTGTGCAATTTCCTTTACTCCACCTCTCTCTTCATTTCAATCATTTTCAGCAGTTGTCATATCCGATGCTGGGTCATCACCTGCCCATATCCCAGTATTGGCTCATGCGAACAGCCTTACCATGACCTTTTCGCAAAGAGTCTTGCCTGTTGTTGTTGACTGACTCCAGCCGACAATGTCTTGCCCCAGGGAAAAACTGGACTCCACTCTGACACCATGTGGTATGATAGAGAATACATTCCGTGCCACATTGGAGAGATCGGCGTACTTTGAGTGGGTTTCCTATTGTTGACGCCACCAGTCGGTGATATTCAGTAACCAGAATGTACTGCTAAACTCCCTAGGGTCGGAGTGGTAATCATTATCATCCAGATTCATTTGCCCCCAGTTCTGGGGTAATTCAGGCGGTGAATTCAAATGGTGCCTGGCGGCTGACAATAAGAGTGCTGCGCAATCACTTCGTTCGGGTGTCATTTAAGCCATATTTTCTTGCATTGACTATTCTTCAATATTTGTTGGACAAATATTATCGATCATAAGATGATTGACCAGATCTAGAAGCCAGTGCAGAGGGGAACGGATTGTTGCACATTACGCTTTAGGGTTCAATGACTGGCAAATGTGTATGTTCGGCACAGTATACATTCTCCACATACTTCAGAAACGCCTCCTGGTATTGGGTAATATAGAAAGTCTCAACCTCAGAATTGATATCCATTCCCATATCCCACTTCCAAATTGATTGCAACTTCCGGAAAGGATCACTGATATCTGCTGAAATGACCAACATACCCATCATTGGAGAAACTTCAGCATAGTATTTGCAAAGCGTCTGTCGCGCAAACTTTACTGCGAAGTATAAGGCTTCCTTCCATTGAGTCCTCTTCTTAGCTAAAGCCTGCATAACACCATCCATATCATGGAACATGTCATTGTACACAGTGATAGCATGATGTAGTGGAACTGTATGCGTTTTCGACATCATGGTCCAGTAACGGAATGGCCTCAACCCTTCCATGATGTACTTAATGATGGTCCATTCATCCTGAATTGGAAAGAGTGCGCGGCAATGACTGTATTTTGGATTCTTGAGCCACTCTGGGGTGAATTCTCATAATCTGAACACTTGCTCAGGCAACTGCAGTGTTGAATTCCACCGGGACTCCGCATCCATATTCCTTAGTAATGCGATTCATACATTCGCATTTTGACAGGCAGTGAACTTATTTCAATGACTGGGTGTCAGCATAATCACTACAGCAAGCATTCGCTGCTATATGAAGGTCAGTTTCAGGAGTTTCAAAATATTTTGAAATACGTACATTCACAATTATCCTTGCTGAACCTAGTCTTATGGCCGACACCTTGTTGATTCTAGCATTGCTCTCTTCACGAAGTCTTTGACTCTTTCTTATGACTATTCTTTCATTCTCTCCAGATTGCTGATCACGCTCATGGGCTTCCCAAGACTTGGTACGGCCTTTTACACCCAGAGTGCTCATGAGTGCACCTAAAGCAAGCTGAATGACGTGCACCATGCATGGTGCGCTTTTGCTCAATGCAGGCCACTCGATTCCGGAAGCATTAATGATTGATTGTAATTTACTAGTCATTGAGTGATGTGAGCAACTATTATCGGTTGTAATTCCACGTAAATGGCTGGTGTTAAGCTCAAAACAATCCAGAACATTTTTCAAATGTACGGCTACCCGTGCTCAAGTATGCTGACTCTTGACCTGTCATCTGTGATTAAGTTTCGAAATATGAGAAGAATAGGCTCACAACCTCATTGGATGCAAGTTGTGCCTGTTGAAATGCCCAATTTTGATCCATATAGTAAGCAATGACTGACATTATGGCTAATTTGTTCCTCAGTGTCCACCCATCTTGAGCTAAACTAACTTTATTCCTTGACGGCAATTGCTTCTTATTTGAATCCACTGTCAGCATGTAATCCCTCCAGCAAATGGTACTCAGCATGCTGGCGGACCGTCGTACCAACTCGCGTCTTGATGCATTATATGAGTGTTGTAGCTCGAGGTTTGATATAGCATTCCATGGAATGTGAGTGCAAACAACTCCAAACGTGAGGTAGCGATTGGAGGTGTTTTGGTGACATTCCGCTGTTTGAACGGCGTTTGCTGCCTGTTTGGAGCTTTATGTCTGTCAATTCAGTTAATATGGATAAAGCCTAAATGTGAAATATGAATTTGCTTTGCAAACTTACTATTGTAATTCCTTGACTTCCTTGCCCCTTCAGTATAGCTAAAGCTGTTTCATCGATCATTGAACTAGTCAATTCAGTAACTTCCGACTTGGTTAATTCATACAACTTTGTGATGTACAAGTTTGCCAGCAAGTGTTTCCCCATTGACCCAGTCCTTTGTTCTGATGGATGGCGAAGAACTTGATGACAGATGATACATATGGTGCCAGGGCTGCCATTCTCCTACATTCCGCAGTGTAAATACAATCACCACAGCACCGCGTGCCTAGAATTATTCCCAGAAATGGGGTGCTTCAAGTCTGCATTCATTGAGGCCCACCAAGCATCAAATATGAGTTGCGAAGTGAGGTCACTGAGATCACGAATACAGACACCATCATTTCCGGACAATATCAAGCCCTCCTGCAACGAGGTATTTCAAGAGTTATAATCTGACATCATGGTAGAAATTTGAAAGCTGGGTAATTTGACCAGCGAGATTGTCAAAAGTAACGTTATAGTAAAGCAGGAAGCTGGTTCTTAAATATTGACTCTGGAGCTACAAGCAGGAAAAAGGTCAGACCTGAGAGACATCGCATGCATATTTGAGAAGTGGAATACAAAGACATATTGAAAAGACTGACCGTTAGTAACTCAATTTATGAACAACACAGCGCTGTTCGTTGGTGTGTAGCATACTCAGCCCCCACATAAACTGTTGACGCTCCATTGGCGCTCATTTCTAGGAGGCTGTTCCGACACAGTCACGATCATTGTGGCCTATGAAGGTGGCCGATAGTTCGATTATGGGTCAACACCGCTTCATAGCCATATGATTATCGAAGATTCAAGACCCAAAATTGTTGACACTCTGTTGACGCTCATTTTTAAGAGGTAGTAGGGATATTGTCACAAGTATTTTGCACATAAAGGCGGCCGATACTATGATTATTGGTTAACAAAATTGCATAGCCATTTGAATATCCATGATGCAAGACCAAACATTGTTGACGCTCTGTTGATGCTCATTATTAGGAGGTAGTAGCGACATCATCACTACCAGTTTTTCACTTAAAGGCAGCCGATAGCATGCTTATGGGTTAACACCATTGCATAGCCATTGGATTATCCATACTGCAAGACCTAAAATCATGGACGTTGCATTGACATGCATTTTTGGGTGGTTGTAGCAATATCATCACTAGCATTTTTGCCTATAAGGAGGGCTAATACTGCGATTATGGGTTAATGCCATTGCACAGCCCAGTGATTATCCAAGATGCAAGACCAAACATCGTTGACAATCCATTGACGCTCATTTCTCGGATGCGGCACACAGTGTGTCGGTTTTGTTTCTTCCTCTAGAGACAGTGGATTAATCATCTTGAAAAGAGGGTAACTATCGAGCCCTTTGATTGCCGAAGGGGTAAGACTTGAAATCGTTGACACCCCTTTGACGCTCACCTGAAAGACATACTAACGGTCATTGGATGCTCAACAATTGTACGCATAATGCAGATTGTCATTATTGACAGCCAATACATCGTTTCTATGTATAAACATTTCCATCTAAAAGCTTCGAGGCCTATCAGTTTCTGAACCACCACTATGAATGTGATCTGAGCGCTGAGTGACGTAGGCACATCGCATTTGGGCGCTTTCAGCCAGCAGTTTGCGGCATATAGATTCATCAACTAGTTTTTGACAGATATGGCCTGACTTCCTCACCATTCCTTACCCAGCTCCTTCTACTCGATTTTCATGATGTATCAGAAGCAATTTTCAAAATCTCCACCATGTGTAGCAGGTGTGAGCAGTGAGTTATTCAGTCGGATACATGGATTAATGCAGCATGACGGCGGTCAGTCATCTAGTTTCACATTGAGCATTGAGCACTCCTTCTATGACTTGTACGACATCACTAATCTAAATTTTGTTAGTAAATGTTGTCTCAAACTCAGGTTTTCCTTTCACTCTTAACCGTAACAGGCAGGACAATATCCTGTTTGTTCGTCATCCATCAACTTGATTTGGAGTTTAGAACTTTGGCATAGCCTGAACGATCCTTGCACATGCACTGACGAATTATCATGGCTCCCAATTTGGTCACTGAAATCCAGAAAAAGCTGACACGTAGGAAAGTGGGTACACGAATTGCTTTTCACCAAGAGACATCCTCAAATCAAACTGTTTGGCTATCCACTCCTCGGGCAATGCAGGAGCCGTTACTATTCCTATGTCCGAATCCGCTTTCTGTAAGGAAAAAGCTTGGGTCGCAATATGCGTGTATAAATGGTTACGGGTTCAGCAAGTTCGGAATTCTTGTTCCGTGACGTATTGCGCGCCGCGTCAGGCAGGAGAGATGCTATGTGTTTGTATGAATGCATTTTCTCAGAACCCAGTCTGATTTGACTACTTCCTGGTCGAGAAGTCCCTTGCGGCATTTGTGATATTCCGGTGACAATATCATGAGTCTGCATATGATGTCCAAATGTTGTCGCTGATGGTGTGGCTGCAGTTGTATCTGTTTGAGGGTTGACAATGGCTGGAACCCTCAATTGAGCCATCCCGTACTTCATATCTCCCTCACGGGAGTAGTCGGCCACGTTTCAACGTCCCGGTTCCGTCAATTCGTCAAGCCTCATCTGCTTCTGCCGAAATCTCTCCATGGGTTGCTGTACCATTGTGGAGATGGTGCCCATCACCTAGCCGGGTTTGTCATCTTCACTCAGGTCGCCCACACTCTGTATCCTCTTCATCATCTACCTCCTCTTCCCCATCCTCAGCATCATCGAAAGTTGCAAGTTCTCTCAGACTGTCTCCGATAAAATACAACATCTCCTCAGATGGTTTTACAGGCTTTCTGATTGGCGATCCTGCCGTTTCAGCATTTCTCATATCTTCCTACTGTTGCATAATTGCTGTCTCTGCGTATTAAACTCGCTTTCTTGCCACAGGGGTCTCTCTCTCTACATAATTCTCCATCCATTTCTCTTTCTCTTCTGTGCTCGAAAAGTGGGTTTCTTGTCTTGTCTGTTGTGAAAGTTCCTTTTCAGATTGTAAGCTGCGCAATGCTCCCAATGCTAGGATCCTTTCTGCCTCCAAACCGCTCTTGCCTTCATTCAGGTGATGAGGTTGTCGTGTTGAAAGCTTGGTCGATTTGCCGCATTGGCCTGCCAGAAGTGGTGAGAGGTTCTTATTTGGAGCATTGACCATTGTATTCTGAGTTGACTTTGTTGTTGGGTAAGATGTTGGATGTTGCAAGATACGGACCACATGGAGGCAAGCTGTGTCTTTTCTGTCAAGGTTGGTACATTTGATGAACTTGAACAAAGCAAAAAATGCGTTTTAACCATGACTTCATCGGGAATAGTAATGCTAACCATATAACATGGGTTCGTGCTTAGCTTGTGTTTCATGTAAGATCCTGGGGATATCTTGAGACGAACATCACCAGACATCCTCTCTGTCCGAAGAATGTCCTTTTAATACTCGTCAGACATGTGATTTCATCTGTCGTTAACCACAATGAATCCATGTAAACAAACAAACCACATCAGGCCAACTTACTGCGAATCGCGGGATGGTTAGTAACCTCTTCAACCGGCAGCTATACGCTTTAGGATTCCTCTTGAGCAGAACCTGCAAGTTGGCTGCCACTCATTTTATCTTGACTTGAAGCTAACTATATATTCCTCAAGACTTGCCTCTTCTTTTCATTATTATCTTCCTCTCCTATTCCACATCAGCAAATCATGGCTCCACAGACACCTCAGCCAGCTGCGAGCGGATACAAATCGAGCCGAACAATGGGTGCTTTATCCAATGCGCCACCTGCTGAGACGCAGCCACACTGCAGACACAATTGAGTCCGCCACAAGGCTGCCAATGCAGCCACCTACCTATGATCTGGGACTCAGAGATAAATATTGTCCGTAATACCAGAAGCAGCAGGAATCAGAAGCAGAATGCGACAGGATGTGAGTGTATCCAGATCGTGGTAGACGGACATGAACTAACAATATAATCATAAGTTGGTGTACATAGAGAGCTACGTAACCAATTTATCACTACCCGTAGTGGCAAACCTGCATGGTCAACCAAGGCATTTGTATGCACAGTCCACAAAATGGAACATCATGATATTGTCAGTTGTTGTATTTTCACGGACGAATTTCTTGATAAGGGTCCTGGGGAGTGGGCAAAACCAGCCATCAAGACTTGAGAGGAGGCTACCGAGTCGCATGTGGTTGAGGCATAGCCGAATCCCACTTATAGAAGCAGCAACTAATTTCTTGTAGTTTTTCAACAACTCCGCAACAACAACAAGGCAAGGAGGTCGGGTACCGCTAGAACAGTCTGACATGCGCCTGGCGTTGAATATGGACAAAATGGCCAAAGGAGGGATTTCACGTGCGGCAATAGAGGAAACGTAACACCTGGTCAGGCAAACTTGTGCTGCAGTCCGTGAAGAGATGAAGCAGGGAGTTGAGTCTCCTGGGCATCAAAGGGTGAAGGCTGTGATGGAAAGACACCGGGCAATGGTTTATTAATATCCAACTGACGGCTGCCTTCCTTTCCAAAATGGCACACCAAATAATCCGCAGACTCACTGGAGGTGCAGAGGAATGGGTGCACCTCCTGCAGAATCGGCACCACCTCCCCCCGGAAGGCCATTTGCGCTGGCTGGTGACAATGCAGGAGCTCAAAGTTCCAAAATCGAAGGTGTGCCACCCAGGTATGTGTATATACATACTCCTCTTCGCAACGCTCAATTGATCAATCGCGTTGCTTATGCCAAGGTTCGCAAGCGTGATACAGATTGTATTCCAGATTTACCGACTGATGAAGGAACATACAGTGGTCAGTACACTATCTGCTGCATGGTGATGCAGCTGACATCCATTTTGCAGATGACAGCAGCGTGTTGAGCGAACCTGACAGTGATGATGAGCATTGATCAAAAGGAACGAGATTTTTGAATATTATTATTATGTACAATTAGCGGACGCTTTAAAGTATATTTTAAAGGAAATATTTATATGCATAATTAAAGAACAATGTAGTGATAAAGGAAACAGTACATGAGGATGATCGAATGGCTGTTTGGCTTCTAAATGCGGCCAATACTATAATTATGTATAACAATGACCAAATCATTCATTAATTACCTCACTTACAATATGAAAAATGATTCACACTCTGTTGAGGCTCATATTTAGATCATAGTACTGATGTCATAGCTAGCATTTTTGCCCATTCAGGCGGCCAATACAATCATCACGCATTAAAATAACCATGTCTCTGATTAATTACCTGAGGTACATAACCAAAAATCGTTAATGCGCTGTTGACACTAATTTTCAGAATCGGGCAGGGAGCATGTCACTGTCTTTTTTGCGTATAAAGGCGGCCTATACCTCCTGTATGAATGTCTGCAACCAATCGCCACTCAGATTACCCAAGATGCAAGACCAGAAATTGTTGACACTCCGTTGACTCTCATCTTCAGGATGGGGCAGGCAGTGTATCTCTCTTGTTTTTGATTATTAAGGCAGCTAATACGTCCAAAATAGACAATGACATACCAACCTCAATATTTCGCGATTAGCAGCAGAATACCTGAATGCGACCATAAATAGAAAACCCATTGACCAGAATCTGAGATTGGAACGGACGGGTCTAACCTAAGCCAGCAAAACCCGCGGGTCAACAGGTGGGGGTCGAGGCTTCGCCTGCCCAGAAGTTGCGGGACGGGGTTTTGAATGGGTCTGGAACCAAACTGACCCATTCTGGCAGTCTGAATCCGGATATCTGTCAGGTTACCCAGACCCGTTGCTAACACTACTTGTAAGAGTTGTTCATTGATGTAGTCCTGTGCACATGGAATTGAACCAGATACACCTAAAGAACTCATCACAATAACATCCTTAGTGATATGAACTATTCATAGGTGCCAGGCCAATGGAGGACTGAGAACCTGCACAAAAATAATTGCCCCTACATATTCCTCCTTCAATGTACTAAGTATGTGTAATACTTCAACCATTTGAGGTCACTGCATGACATAAAATTGTCGCTGCATTGAGAATCAGCAGAATTCGATAGATTTGGAACCACATGACATCAGCAAAATGTACAATGGTTCAGGAACCTTATGCCAACCTCTGGGACACTCCAGTCAACCTTACTGGTGCACCCAAGTGATTCCAGATGCTCCCAGACCCCCATGAAGCAACCCAAAGTGCGCTCTGATGCTGGGAGAGAGTTCTCAGATTATCCTGAAAGCAACCGCAGTTGTGGAGTTCCATTCATCACGCAATATAATTTGTTTTGTGGTGTATTCAATTGTCGGAGCAGCTTAGACCTTCTGCAGAGATCTGTGGGAGCACGTGAAACCTATATTCATATGATAGTGATTCTTGGGGTCCCACAAGCCAAGTCATCTATCATTTTAGTCATTACTTCGATGTCTGTTTGCCAATAACAAGACGATTCGCTACATCAGAATATGGCATTTATTTTCAATCTTAGTCTGTGTACATATATTCATATTGTCTATCTGGGAGCAGACTGTACGCCCAAATTATCTTAGGAGAACATTAAGAAGGCCATTGAGTGAGCTTAGAGAGGCACTTGAAGGCAGTGATCAAGCGAGTTTGGAGATCCACATAGTGGCTATAATTTAGCGATGTTGGAGATGCACTTGGATGCCGAGATGGTGTCGACTCAGCGATGCTCTTGGAGGCTCTCACAGTGTCTACTTACAGATGCACTTGGAGGCTGAAATCAAACGAGTCTGAAGATGTACTCAGAGTTTGAGATCAAGTGTACTCAGTGTTGCAATTGGAGATCAGGATTGAGTGAGTATAGTACTACAATGGGGGGCTGTGGCCAAGTGGGATTTGTGATGAACTTGAAGGCCGTGAGTGAGAAAGTATCAAGATGCACTTGGAGGCTATGATTGAGCAAGTTTTGAGATACAATTGGTGGCCATAATCAAGCAAGCTTGGAAATGCACTTGCAGGCTGTCTATCAGCAAGTATGGAGATTCTCCTGGAGGCCAAGTTCAAGTGAGCTCAGAGATGCACTTGTGGGCTGCGATCAAGAAAGTCTGGAGATACAATTGGAGGGACTCATCAACCACGATCGAACATGCAGTTGGAAGCTGTAATCAAGTGAGACTGGATGTGCACTTGGAGGTAGTGAATCTGAAGGTGGTAAAATTGGGAGTGATGTGTCTTGGGAGCCGAGACTCTATGCATTACTAAACTTGTAAATGTGGAAATGTAGAGAGTACAGTGCAACAAGGTCCACTGAGAGATGAGTAGTGCGAGACTGGCTGGGAGCAGCAGACAGTTCAATCCTCGGTCGATGCTGTATTCGGTTTATGCAGTATTGGTTGGATGCTGTACCTGGTCTATACTGTGCTGGGTATATACTGTACTTAGTGTTAACTCATGTTAATGGCTGGGAGAGTTACAGAGGGATGACTTATCATCTTGTTCTCGGGTGATTGTAGAGTTGAGGACACGTACAAGAGAGATGAGAGGTGATGGGGTAAATCATCATGTGAAACTGGGACATAACAGAGTTTCTCATGGAAGGCAATTTACCATTCCAGATACTGTGGATATACTCATAATCCGGCAGGTAATATCACCAATACAAGGGATTCTCATCCCAATAGAGCATATTGTACCCCTGATTTTCCACATCTCCTCATATCCACCATATTGTTCCCATCTTGTTTCCCCATCTATCATTCTCAGCCACAACTCTCCCATCATCACAGAATACAAATCTTATTCATCCCTCCCTATCTCTCCATGCCATGATGATGAGTTAACACCAAGCACAGCATACACTGAGTAGAGCAGCCACCAAATGTTCAATCTGTCCCTTCATTCTCATGAATACATGTTGACTCCTCAATGTACTGTCATATTTCAGCATATCTCCAAACAGATCAACTGCAGCCAGACTGATCACTATGATTGCTCAACAGTGAATGTAATGCATGCCATTCCCACAATTCCAAGTTCACCAACTGATGAATAGAGTCTCACTACTCATCCTACCTCCCAATTGACCACGTCCCAATTCACCACCTCCCAATTGACTGCCTCCTAATTGACTGCCTCCAGACTGACCACTTTCAAGTTCTTCTCTGATTTCACTTGACCATGGCCTCCTGGTACACTTCCAAACTCGCTGGATCTTGGCCTCCAACTGCATCTCCAAGAATGCTTAATTGCAGCCTCCAAGTACATCACTGAGTTAATTGTGGCTCCAGTAGCATCTCCATACTCTCTCAATTTTACCCTCCAAGTGGATCTCTGAGTTCACTAGATCACCACCTGTAAGTGTATCTCCATACTGACTCAATTACTGCCTCCAATTGAATCTCCAAACTGGCTCAATCATGGCCTCCAATTGCATCTCCAAACTAGCTCAATCTTGGCCTCCAAGTGCATCTCTGAGTTCACACAATCTCAGCCTCACAATGCAGGATCGTATTTGCTTCGTTTAAGCCTTGAAGTGCATCTCGAAACTTGCTTGGTGACAGCCTCCAATTGAACCTCCACACCCGGCTCAATTGCAGCCACCAAGTGCACCTCTGAGTTTACTCAGTCTCGGCCTGCAAGTGTGCCTCCATTCTCACCCAATGACATACTGCAAGGGCATATCCGATGTGGTTTGATTACTGGCTTTGAGTCTATTTCTAAGGTTGCAGGTTCACAGCCACTGAGTGCATCACTGAGTACAATCAATGTTGAGGTCTAAGTGCATCATTCGAATTGATTCGATCATGGCCTCAAATTGCATCTCTAAGCTCGCTGGATTCGTATCTCCAGTCACACCTGCAATTACTCAAGCATCCAGTCCAGATATACCCTGTATAGATTGATAGCTATATACATACATAGATATATCATCAGCAACGACCCAAATTTCCGTCTGAAACACCCGGGTGTTCCGGACGGCTCTGACGGCTCTGACGGAACCTCGTACGCTCTGACGGAGAATTACACGCTACCCGTCGCCCAGGCGACGGGTCGCGTTGCCTACATACCTCCTTTACTTTGTGGTGACGTATACACATCATCAGAACGACACGTGTGTTACACTCTTCGCAGGGGCTGCAGTTATGCTGAAGCCGTTTACAGAACGCCTGGCGATCGACGACAAGCCTGGGAGCACCTCGAATCACAGTCATGTATTCAGTCTCTATTCTCATCTATGTATCTATGTATCTATATAGCTACCCATCTACACACGCTATATCTGGACTGGCTGCGGTCTGCCGAATATATACTCCCCATCACCCTGTCCACCTCCATTACCCCTGTATCTCCGTACAACCGCCGTCGCTCCTTGAAGATATACTTGATCGAGCGCGTTTGAGATGCACTTGGAGACGGAGATTGAGTGAACTCAGAGATGCACTTGGAGACTGAGATCGAGTGAACTCAGAGATGCAGTTGGAGGCCGGGATCGAGCGAGTTTGAGATGTACTTGG